>ERZ772786.708-NODE-708-length-13434-cov-9.873683_pt1 | contig 13434 bp, 10 predicted proteins | sample MGYA00511473_ERZ772786 | MGnify/ENA primary metagenome ERZ772786 (study PRJEB29015, sample SAMEA2738025) | human oral metagenome | biome: human oral; feature: human-associated habitat; material: saliva | place: China | collected 2252 ...
GCCGCGACCGCCTGCCCGCATCCCTGATTCAGGGTCAGCGTGACTTCTTCGGTGCACACACCTACGGTCGTATTGACGAAGAGGGTGCCTTCCACACCATGTGGAGCGGTGACCGTTCCGAGGTGAACGCGGCGGACATTCACGTTCACTAAGCTCCCGTAGCTGAACACGTCAAAGCCCGCCTTCGGCTGGATGAGAATCCGGTCGAAGGCGGGCTTTCGTTATGTCTTGATATTGGGCACCCCGAGGTGTATTCAGGGCTATAGCAGGGGAGAAGACCTGCAGAGCCTCGCCAGGAGCCTCCAGGCGCGCCGCTACCGCCTCAAAACGCTAACAAGCGCTAAATCCACATGGCGGGGTCAATGTACTCCACAGCGTCCACCAGGGGCTTCTTCTTCTCCGGGGTGCGCGGGCGGTGCTTCGCCGGAATGCCGGTAATAATCGAATCGGCGGGGTGATCGTTGACCACCACGGCGTTCGCGCCAATAGCGCTATCGGAACCAATTTCCACCGGACCCAGCACCTTAGCGCCGGCACCAATGGTCACGCGGTCACCGATGGTGGGGTGGCGCTTCACCTTCTCCAGGGAGCGACCGCCCAGGGTCACGCCGTGGTACAGCATCACGTCGTCACCAACCTCAGCGGTTTCACCAATGACAATGCCCATGCCGTGATCGATGAAGAAACGGCGGCCAATAGTCGCGCCGGGGTGAATCTCCACACCGGTCAGAAAACGCGCAAACTGCGAGAGAGTACGAGCCAGCGCCTTCGTCTCATCCTTCTGCCAGAGCTTATGGGTCAGACGGTGAACCCAAATGGCGTGCATACCCGAATAGTTCAGCGCAATCTCGACAGCGCCGCGCGCAGCAGGGTCGTGCTGGCGGACGTTCTCAATATCTTCACGCAGACGCGCAATAAAACTCATGGGTTCCCTTTCCCTCATCGGTCGTTCTCTGTATATGCGACCTTTCCAAAGGTACCAACAATGAAGCCCATTCGCCTATTCCCGGCCGGCTACATGTCATAGTAGACACGCTTACCAAAAACTCAGTCACACAAACGCGCGGAACGTAATATTTCTGCCGGTCAAAAGACGCAAAAGCCCCGCCTGCCGTGTATGCAACCGGCAGACGGGGCGTAGCACTATATGCCTCTCCTACTAACGGGGGTACAGAAGTTCAATTAGCCGCGGATATCCTCGTACAGGGCGGTAGAGATGTAACGCTCACCGAAGTCAGGAACGATAGCCACGATCAGCTTGTCCTTGTTCTCAGACTTCTTAGCCTCCTCCAGAGCAGCCCAGACAGCCGCACCGGAAGAAATACCGCCCAGAATACCTTCCTGGGTAGCCAGCAGGCGGGAGGTGCGCATAGCGTCCTCAGCGCTGACCGGAGTCACCGAATCGTAGACGCCACGGTCCAGAGTCTCCGGAACGAAGTTAGCGCCCAGGCCCTGAATCTTGTGGGGGCCAACGCGACCCTCAGAAAGTAGCGGGGAGTCCTTCGGCTCAACCGCAACAACCTTCACGTTCGGGTTCTGTTCCTTCAGGTACTTACCCGAACCGGAGATGGTGCCGCCGGTGCCAATACCCGCCACGAAAATGTCGACCTTACCGTCGGTTGCTTCCCAAATTTCGGGACCGGTGGTGTTGTAGTGAATGGTCGGGTTTGCCTCGTTGGAGAACTGGGACGCCAAGATAGCGTTCTCGGTGGTCGCAACGATTTCCTTAGCCTTCTCCACAGCGCCGCGCATACCCTCGGTACCGGGGGTCAGCACAATCTGAGCACCGTAAGCGCGCAGCAGCACGCGACGCTCAGCAGACATGGTCTCCGGCATGGTCAGGATGACGCGGTAACCGCGAGCAGCACCCACCATAGCCAGCGCAATACCGGTGTTACCGGAAGTACCCTCAACAATGGTGCCGCCGGGCTTCAGCGCACCCGACTTCTCAGCAGCGTCAATGATGGCGCGACCGATACGGTCCTTGACCGAACCTGCGGGGTTGTAGAACTCAAGCTTGACCGCAACGTTACCGGGAAGGCCCTCGTCCAGTCGGTTCAGCTTAACCAGGGGGGTCTGGCCGGTTGCTTCAACAATGCTGTTGAGAATCTTTGCCATGGGGTGCTCCTTACATGAGCCTGGGGGAGGCCAGCCGTGACGGGGTCTCCGCAATGAATAATCGGTTACGTGGCAACTCTACTACTCACCGGCGGCAGGTTTAAACCTGCGGTCACAGTTCGTAATAATGCCAGAGAAAAACTTCAAGAAACGAGGTTCAGGAAGAGGGTACAGAAAAGCGCCGCACAAACCCTTTCTCGATAAAGGATGATGAATGTGCGGCGCTCTCTAGAAACATTATGTAGCCCAAAAGACAACCTCTGTATATAAGAGTAATGATGAACTCTGTTCACCGCAAGCTGGAGCCACAAATTTTATTGCCATCAATGGAAAAAACAGTGAAAAACTGCATCCTAAGATGGAAAAGACCCAAAAACAGGGGGAGAAAACCAGCCCGGAGGACTAGTTGATGTCCATGTGCAGGTCCCACTTGTTGTTCAAGTAGCGGCCAACAGCCTCACCAAACATCTTCACGTGACGCTTATCAGCCGCCACGGTCTGCTCCTTGCCGTCCTTGAACAGCTTCTCACCCAGGTCCACGTTCAGAGTCACGGTCCAGTTGTACGCGCCCTGCGCCAGAACCGGCTGCTTAGTGCCAATAGTCAAAGTAGCGGTCGGGTTCACGTACCAGGTCTTCTTCTCTTCAATACCTGCCTTGGTGGAGTCCGCGTACTTCTTCATCGCCGCCAGGGTCTCCTGGTCGGTGCTGACCTCGTTCATGTAGTGCATATCGCCGGTACGCAGCAGGTACTCAAACGCCGCACCGAAGTACGCCAGAGCCGCCGCAAAGCCAGCCACCGAATTCTGGTGCATGGCCTCCGGAACGATCGGGGAAGGAACATTCTGCGGCGGGTGCTCAGCGTTACCCGGCTGGTACTCGCCGTGCTCCTCCATCTTCTCCAGCTTTGCTACGCCGCTGTAATCCTTATTGTCGTTAGGCAGCGGAGAGTTCGTCGCAGTAGCCGAAGCCGACGCAGAAGCGGACGGGGAAGCAGAGGCCGAAGCCGAAGCGCTCGGCGACGCGGTAGCAGACCCAGAAGCAGCAGAAGCGCTCTCAGAGCCAGAAGCGGAAGCAGACGCCTCAGAAGTAGCCTTAGAGCCACAAGCCGCCAGCAACGCCATGGAGCTGACGCCCAGTACACCCAGCGCCGCGCGGCGGGTCAGGTTCTCGGACATAGTGATACCTTTCAGTCAGTCGGTGATTGCAACCAGTTTAGCCGCAAACCCAACAGGATACAGAGTTGAGTGGGCGAAGCGTGAGAAGCGCCTCGCAGATCAAAGCGTTATGACGAACTATGACGCCGCGGAGGTGGCGGACGCCTCAGCGGAAGCCCCAGCAGAAGCGGCGGCAGAAGAGGGTGCGGAAGCCGAACCGGCTGCAGCCGCGCTCGCAGTGCCCTGAGTAGCGGTGCCACCAGTAGCGCCACCCTGAAGCGTCGCACCGTACGCCACGCTCAGCTCCCACATCTTAGAATCAGCGTGGTAGCGGCCGCGGAAATCGCACTCCTGAACCGTCACCCGAGACGCCGGACCCGCCGCAGTCGCAGAAGCACTGGGGGACGCCGCCTCAGACACCAGCGCATCCTCAGAAGGCTCAGTAGGCTCAGCCGATGCAGAAGCACTAGCGGAGGCGACCACCGGCTGGATCTTGCCCTCAGCCACCGCCTCCGTACCGAAGTCCAGAGTGTACTTGCCCTTAAACAGCAGGTTGCCATCACTCATAATGGACGGTTGCGCACTCGAAAGCGCATAGGAAGCCGACGGATTCACATACCAGGAACCCTTCTCCACACCCGCAAGAATAGAAGCCGACAGGGCATCCACCTCAGAACGAGTCTTCGATGACAACGTAATACCGGTCGAAAACGCATCCGTGCTACCGGTCTTCACCAGATAATCCATAGCCGCCGCAAAATAAGCAATCGCCTCATGGAAACCCGTCACCGTATTGACCGACAGAGCCTCAGTCACCTTCGGCTTCGGAGCATTACGCGGCGGATGCTCCACCGTGCCCTGCTCATAATTCAACGCGCCCTCATAGTGGGTGTACTCCACCAGACCCGAATAGTTCTGACCATCATCACTGTACCCATTCGGGTTAGCGCTCGACTTCGCGCCGTTCAGGCTACCGCCCTGAGAACCAGACTGCTGGCTAGAGCCACCCGAACCGCACGCGCTCAACAGCGCCGCAGAACCGGCAACAGCAGAAACGCCCACGCCCAGGCGCAACAGGGAGCGGCGAGAGAAAGAAGACTGAGAAAAAGAAGACATACAAAAACCTTGAATCCGGGAAAGTACGTTACTACCAGAGTAAAACAGATCATGCCCTAACCCGAGTGCGAGTTAGGGCATGATGCCTCATCCATCTGAGGGCTTAAAGGTTGTCACCATTAGAATTGCCGCCATTACCGGAGTTGCCGGAGTTACCGGAATCACCAGCATTACCGCCGTTAGCGGAACCACCGGAAGCGCCACCGTTCTTAGGCTGAGCCGAAGCCTGCGCCTCGTACTCATCCTGAATAGTCAAAGTCCAATCATTATCGTGGCGCACACCGGTCACCACCAGGCCACGCTCAGTGCGGCGAACCTTCTCAGACATCTCCGCAGGAGCGCCATCAACCACAACGGTCGGACCCAAATCAATCACCAGATCAAAAGTCCACTGCACGCTCTTCTTCACCAGGGTCGGAACAGCAGTGAACGCAGTCATCGTCACCTTCGGCGAAACAAACCAGTCACGCGCCTGCGAGCTCTCATTCGACTCATCCATGAACGCAGAGAACGACGCAATGAACTTCTCATCAGCCTTCGACTCACGCAGCGGAGCCGCATCACCGGTCAACACCAGGTAGTTAATCGCCGCATACACGAACGCAATCGAATCGTACAGACCCTGCACCGAGTTCTCCGAAGCGCTCGCCGGACGCTTGGGGACCGGCACGTTCTGCGCGGGAGCAGACTCGGTCGCCGGAACGAAAGTGCCCTTCTTCTCATAGTTATCGAAGGTGACCTCGCCGCTAAAATCAGTGCGCGCAGAAGCAGAGGGAGACATCTGAGGGGTATCCACGTCAGCGTTCTCGGTGGTGGACGAAGAACCACCGCAGGCAACCAGCAGGGCGCTCAACGACACGCCTGCAACGCCCGCACCGGCGTAACGCAGAGCAGAACGGCGGCTGATGCCGGTAGCGGAACCATTAGAAAGCCCAGAGGTCAAAGGGAAAAGCGCCACGGAGTACCTTTCGAGTGAGAATCTCAGGTGAGAGACGAGTGAGAGTGCGCCTCGACGAGCGGATATCACACGCGGATATCCCTCTAGAGACAGTCCTAAGTATAACGCGCCCCCGCCTTCACACCCGTGTGTACCACCGCTCAAGCGAGCGTGATATGCCGCCCATCAGCGAACTTACCGCAACCAGCGGTACCAGTACACCGAGGGGCACAGGGCATAGCGAAGGCGAGGACGCGTTCATCGTCTATAGGGATTGTCTATAAGGGAGGGGCTACTGGGCGCCACCGGCGGGAGTAGCATCTCCACCGGCGGCACCGGGATCAGGAGCACCGGGATCAGGAGCACCGGGATCAGGAGCGCCGGGAGCTACGCTCGGCTGAGCCGTCGCAGCGGCAGGCTGAGTCGCCACAGGCTGGGCGGTAGCCGCAGGCTGAGGAGCCTGTGCACCACCGTTCTGGGCGCTGCCGTTCTGTGCCGCACCATTCTGGGAGCCGGTGTACTGTCGTGCGCCGCCGTTTTGGGTGCCACCGTTCTGTGCCGCACCATTATTTGCGGTACCCTGCGCGGCACCGTTACCCGAAGTGTTCGCACCGTTATTTGTGCCGGTGTTCGCGCCGCCATTAGCCGCCACGGTGCTGTCATCAGTCACCGTCGGAGTGTAAGTCGACGAAGGATGCGCGCGCGGAGTCTGAGTCGGCTTCGGGGCCAATGCGGGATCATATTGCTGAGGCGCAATCACCAACCAGCGCTTCGCCTCCTCATCGTACTCAGCGTACAGAGCGGTAATCTCCGCAGCCTCAGTATTCTCCAGGGGCTTGGTGGTGTTCGTCGACTTCTCAACCTGCATGCCGTGCGCCTGAGTAACAGAACACGCCCACGAATACTTAGTGCCGCGAGTCGTTGGCTGCTTATCGGTCAGGCGGAAAGTCCACTCGCCACCCACCAGCCAGTTCGTGCCGGGCGCGTAGAACGCACGCAGCTTCTCCAACGCCGCACGGTCGGTAGCATTCTGTGCCTGAACTACCTGCAGAGCCGGACCGGGATCACCGGTCATGCGGGCATAGTTCACCGCCGCCGCAAAATACGCGAAAGTCGCACGCAGACCGCGGGCGTTCTTGTCGTACATGCTCTCATCCTCAACGGGGATGGGCACGGCGCTCGCCTTAGAATCCACGCTTGCCGGGCCGGCGGTCGGCTCAATCGTGTAGACCTGACCGGTTTCCGGGTCGGTGCTACTCATCGGGGCAGCGCCATGACCGGGAATGTACTTGGTCCACTTCAACTCGCCCGACAGGTTATCGTAGGCACCCGCAATCGAAGCGGAAGCAGTGGGGGAGGCGGTCGCCTCCGCAGTCTTCTTGGAACCGCAAGCGGCAAGCATCGCACCCAGGGCGGCAGTGCCCGTGAGCGCAATAAAGTGGCGGCGGCTGTGAATCATAGTGATCCCCTTGAATGTGCTGTGATGCGGAAGTATCGGTGATAGGTGAAGAGCTCACGTCCTAATCCTCAGCCTAACATCACGCCCCCATCGGAGGGCGCGAAACAGTCACCCGCGGGGCGGGCAGAGGCATATTGAGGCGAAAATGGGCGGACCTCATCTAGCCCTAGCCTATAGATTTCACGCGTGGCACACAAATAAAAGCCCTCATCCGTGCCACATATCACCCAATATGACGGGATCTTTGAGGCACGGATGGAAAGAAACTTTAGGCTGAGCCTCGAATATAACGAGCCGCCTTAGAAGAGGTGCTCTCATTCGGGGTCGGCTGCGCGCTCGGAGTATTCGTGGACGGTCCGGGGTTAGCCGCAGGGGTGGCGGTAGCACTCGGGGAAGACTTCGGATCCTCCAGCATCTGCCAGCCCTGTTCACCAAAGTAGACGTAAGCGTCCGCCTTCTGATTACTGCCGTAGATACCGGTGAGCTGTTCGCGCTGGCGGGTCTCATGGTTGAACAGGAACGCGTTCTCGTCCACCTTCAGGGTCGCCTTCCAGCAGTAGACGTCCTGCTCGGTGGCGGGCACCGGCTGCGGCGAGCTCAGGTTAATGCACATGGGGTGGTTGTTCTTAGAGACCAGCCAGCCGATGTTGTAGCGGTAGATATCGCGGTACATCTGTGCCATGTTGCTAAAGTGCTCCTGGCCGGGCAGGTTCATGAAGGGATCGGTGTCGCCGGTGAGGAGCATATAGTTCTGCGCCGCGCCCCAGTACTGCAAGAAGGCGTGCAGGCCCTCAACGGTGCGGTCTTTAGCTTCCGGGGGCATGGTGGGACGGGGGACATTAATGGCTCGATGGCTCAGGGTGCCGTTCGAGAAATTTCCGGAACGTTCAAAGAAATGATCCGGCAGAAGAGCAGGTCCGCGACCATCCAGAGCCGACGCAGGCAGAGGCTCGGCGTACGTAATACTGCGCGTGGTGGTTGCAGATTTAGTCTGGGTGCTCTGAGGCGCCGGTGCGGCATGATCGGGAGAAGACTTGGTGAGCGGTTGAGGGCGAGAAACAACGGGGCTGCAGGCGCTTGCGAGTGCACTCAGTGCTGCTCCGGAAGAAAGAGCAAGAAGATGGCGGCGTGACAGCGAACCGAACATACGCAACCTTTCGCAAGAGTAAAGACGGGCAGGTAATAACGGGTAGCTCGGATGCAGTGAACCTCAACGGCAGTAAATTTTGAATGCAGTTGCGTGAGGGGTCGGTGAGCGTTCCCGGTAGGTGTGGCATACCGCGGTGAGTACGGATGCGATAGAAAGGGCAGGCCAGAAGCCCCCTGAAGGAATCGGTGTGGGTTATGACCTGCCTGGTTGTCGTGCTCAACGATTCTAAGCGTACTTTCAGGTTCGAAATGACCATATCTGCCTCCGAGCGTAAAAAGTTATCAAATCTTAATATTTGCCCGGTTTATGCGGGATATAGAACGTACCAATGTGTTCGGGATAACCGTAATGAAACATGCTGTTTTCCCGCGGAAACTTAGGGATTTTCTCATCTTTTCTTCTTGTGAGTAAATCATAAATTGGAGTTGTTGCACTCAATGCGCAAGTAGTATCTCAACCCCTTCAGGTTGTCCAAACACCTATCAAAAACAGCCCCTCACACAGCCTCAGCACCCCCAACCGCGCAACCTAGCCACAACGCGACCGCGCCAACACCCAAACATGGCATAAAGCAGATGCACCCTATGGGACAATAGCGCTGTGACTACCACCGACTATGCGCAGCTCAAAGCAGCTCGCGAACTGCTCACTCGAATCCCCCTCCCGCTCGACGTAGAAGCCGGCGAAACCCCCGGCACCCCCTACACTGTCACCCACGACGGCACCACCGAGCGCGGCACCGCCTCCGCGCGCACCCTACTCGCCGCCATGGCACGCCAACTCGACGACTACATCCTGCCGCGCAGCGCCAGCGTCGACAACCCCCTCACCATCGTGGTCGGAGGCTCCACCGGCGCAGGCAAATCCACCCTGGTCAACACCCTGCTCGGCGAACCGCTCACCCAGTCCGGCGCGATTCGACCCACCACCCGCCACCCCGTCCTACTGCACCGCGCAGAAGACGAAGCGGCTCTGTCACCCGAACGCTTCCTGCCCACCCTGCCGCGTACCCGCACCTCCGGCATGAACGCCGGTTCGCAGGCACTACCCGGCCTCGACCCGAAGATTGCGCGCGCCCTCATTCCTATTACCACCTCGGCGCTACCGCAGGGCATCGCGCTCATTGACGCACCCGATATCGACTCCGTCTCTGAGGAAAACCGCACCCTCGCCAAGGAGCTGCTTTCCGCCGCCGACCTGTGGCTCTTCGTCACCACCGCCAACCGATACGCCGACGCCGTGCCCTGGGAGCTGCTCCACGAAGCAGCCGCACGCTCCATCGCCATTGCCGTGGTGCTCAACCGCGTGCCCGAAGGCGACGAAGAGGCCATCGAAAACGACCTGCGACGCATGCTCGACGAGGCCGGAATCCACGCCGTACTGATTCACACCGTCACCGAACAGCCGCGCGACGAAAGCGGTATGCTCGCCCCTGTCAGCCTTGCCCCGCTGACCCTGTGGATCCGCGAACTCGGCGCCGACGCACCCGCCCGCGCCGCCATCGCCCGGCAGACCCTCGCCGGTGCCGTCGAAACCCTCGCCGGAAACCTGCAGGTACTCGCCGCCGAACAGGCACGCCAGCAGGCGGCACACCAGTCGCTTGCCACCATCGCCGCCGAAGAATACGAGGATGCGCTGACCACCATCGACGGCGCGCTCTCCGACGGCTCCCTGCTGCGCGGCGAAGTGCTCTCGCGCTGGCACGACTTCGTGGGAACCGGCGACTTCTTCCGCTCCCTCGACAGCACCATCGGTCGCCTGCGTGACCGCGTCGGCTCCGCACTGCGCGGTCAGCCCGCCGCCGCCCAGAAGGTAGAAGACGCCCTCGAAAGTGGCATCCACGCCGTCGTGCTGGATGCAGCCGCCCGCGCCTCCGAAAACACCCGCACCCGCTGGCGTGCCAGCCGCGCCGGACGCTCCCTGCTGGCGCGCCTGGACGCGCCGCAGGCTGTCGCAGGTGCGCCGCAGGCTGTCGCAGCTGCACCCGAACAGAATGCAGACGGTGATGCGAAGGGTGAGGTGCAGTCCGCCGAGGACATCTTCTCCGCAGCCGTTGCTGAGCAGATTCGCCTCTGGCAGGGTTCCGTCCTCGAAATGATCCGTGAAGAAGGTGCCGACAAGCGCAAGCGTGCCCGCTTCCTCTCCCTGGGTGTGAACGCCGCCGCCGTGATGCTCATGGTTGCCGCGTTCAGCCTCACCGGCGGTATTACCGGTATTGAGGCGGGTATTGCGGGTGGTAGTGGCGTGGTCGGCACGAAGCTGCTCGAGTCCATCTTCGGTGAAGATGCGGTGCGCCGCATGGCAACCCGCGCCCGCACCGACCTGCTCGAACGCATGGCGGATCTACTCACCGAACACGCTCAGCCTTTCACCGCCGTGCTGGAAGAAACCGACCCGCAGGCTGACGCCGAGGACATTCACCGCGCTGCCGAGCAGGTGCAGAAAATCGCCGCGGAGATGAGCGCCCAGAGTCAAACCACACAGCGCCAAGCCGCAGCCCACACTAACGGCACGGTTGTCCGCTAAACCACTCCGGACAGGCACCCCGCACCACAGACGAAGAAAAACGCACTATGACTACCCCCGAGAATAAACCCGAGCACAAACCCGAGAACAAAGCCACTGAGCGCCACACCGAGCGAGGCGCCACCCCCGCCGTGGCGACCTCGCCCTTCGCGCGCTCCGTCGCCTCCCTGAAAGAAGCCATCAGCTACGGTGAAGGACGAGTCCCCGAAACCGTCCTGCTCGACGCCGCCGAAACCCTCGAACGTCTCAGCCAGCGCCGTGAACTCTCCACCGAACACACCGTCATCGGCTTCTTCGGCGCGACCGGCAGCGGCAAATCCACCCTCTTCAACGCCATCGCCGGGCAGAATATTGCCCTCTCCGCCCCCACGCGCCCGACCACCTCCACCGTGCAGGCGGCTATCTGGGAGGCAGAAGGCAGCGAAGAACTGCTCGACTGGCTCGGCATTGACAAGCGCGTCTATCCGCAAACTCAGGCGCTCGCCGCCGAAGGAGAAGCAGACGGAAACAATAAAGCAGCCGGGGGAGCGGAGGCACCCAACGCCGTCACCGAACCGGCACCCGGACTCTTCAACCGCATCCGCCGCGCGGTAGGCGGACGCGGCGAAATGCGTACCCGCACCGGCGGCCTCATCCTGCTGGACATGCCCGACTTCGACTCGGTCACCACCACCAACCGCGACCTCGCCGCCCGCATGATGCGCTACGTGGACGTACTCGTCTGGGTTGTCGACCCCCAAAAATACGCCGACGCCGTCATCCACCGCGACTTCATGGTGCCGCTTGCCGCCTCCGGCGCGCAGGCGCTCTGCGTGCTCAACCAGGCGGACAAGCTCGCACCCGCCGAGGTGCCCGCCGTACTCGCATCCCTCACCCGCCTGCTCCAGGCTGAGGGTACCGAAGCGCACCTGCTCGCCGCACCCATCGCCGTCTCCGCTCGAACCGGTGAGGGCATCGACGTGCTCCGCGACCTGCTCGCCCAGGTAGCCGCCGCCAAGAGCCTATCCCTGCAGCGAACCGACGCGCAGCTGCACGCCACCGCATCCCAGCTGCGCGCCTATGCCGGGGGAGAAGGAACCGTGCTCGCCGGAGCCTACGCCCTCGACGCGGAACAGAAGCTCGTGAAGGCGTGCTACGCCTCCAGCCAGGCAGAACAGGTTTTGCAGGCGGCAACCGCCTCCTACCGCCTCGCCGCGGGTCAGCACACCGGCTGGATCCTCACCCGCTGGATGAGCCGCCTGAAAGCTGACCCCTTGCGCCGCCTGCACCTGGGGCAGCAGGATGAGAAGAAGAGCTCCTCCAAGGCTGAAAAGTCCTCAGGTATGCTCGGCTCCGATAGCGAGAACGCACCCGAGCTGGTGGCATCCTCGCTACCCCCGCTGAGCGCCGCACAGAAAGCAGGCATGGCAAACGCCGTACGCCAATACAGCAAGCAGATGGCGGCCCGCATCGGCGAGCCGTGGAAGCGCAGCATGAAGGAAGCCGCCCTCTCCCGCGAGGCGGAGCTACCCGAACTACTCGAACGGGACATGATGCGCATCGACTACGGTCTGGGACGCACCCGCGCCCCCTGGGTCATCTTCAACACCCTGCAGTGGATCGCGCTACTGAGCGCCCTGGTGGGCGTCGGCTGGCTGACCCTCATCTCCGGCATGGCGTACCTGCAGATTCAACTGCCGCCCGCCCCGACTCCCGAAGGCTCCCCGGTGCCCCTGCCCACCCTGCTTCTGCTGCTGGGCATACTCCTCGGCATCGCCTCGGCGGGTGTGGGCAGGCTACTCACCGCCATGGGCTCACGCTACTACGCCCGTAAGCTGCGGGGCCGCCTGCAGACCGGCGTTGAGAAGGCGGTGCAGTCCTGCGTGGTCGCCCCGGTGCAGACGGAAGCTAAGCGCCTCAACGCCTACCGCAAGGCGCTGGACATTTAGCGGCACATCAATCTGAGAAACAGCACAAAAGAATCCCTCCCCACCTCAATGAGGCGGGGAGGGATTCTTTTCGTGAAAACTATCTATAACGGAGCCTTAGCTTTCCTCAGCATCCGATGCCGAATGAGAAGCAGAGAGCTCACGCAGGCCATCAGTAATCGCCTGAGCAGCCTTGACGACCAGCTCGGGGTAGTTGCGGTTCGACTGGCGGGTCATACGATCCATCGGACCCGAGATAGAGACAGCCGCAATCACCTTGCCACCGGGAGCGCGCACCGGAGCGGAGACCGAGGCGGTACCGCGCTCGCGCTCGCCCACGGACTGCGCCCAGCCGATGCGGCGCACAGCCGCGAGCATGGCGGCGCTGAAGTGCGCATCGCGCAGGCCTTCAACAATGCGGTTCTGGTCTTCCCATGCGAGCAGCACCTGGGCGGCGGAACCAGCTTGCATGGACAGCTGGGTGCCCACCGGGATGGATTCGTGCATGCCGGAGGGGCGTGCCGCGGTCGCAACGCACACGCGCCAGTCACCCTGGCGGCGGTACAGCTGGGTGGACTCGTCTGCTTCGAGGCTGAGCTTCTGCAGGATCGGGTCGGCCACGGTGATGAGCTCATCAGAAATGGTGGCGGAGGCGAGTTCGGTCAGACGGGGGCCGAGCATGAAGCGTCCCTGCACGTCGCGGGCTACGAGGCGGTGATGTGCCAGTGCCACGGCGAGGCGGTGCGCGGTGGGTCGTGCCAGGCCGGTTGCCTTGACGAGGTCGCCCAGGGATACCGGGCCAGCCTCGAGGCAATCAAGAATGAGGGTCGCCTTGTCGAGCACGCCAACGCCGGAGGAGCCGTGGGAGTGTACCTCTACCATCTGCTCGTCGGCGGCCATGTGTTCGGGCGGCTTGACGGGGTCGACAACCGGTGCGTTGTGGTGTGTGGATGCGTTGGGGTGACGCATTCCGTGTGCGTTAAAACGTGAGGCGGAAGGAGTCATTCTTATATTCTATCTCAGAATATGAAAGATACCCCGGACTTCATGGACTCTTTGGGGTGCA
>ERZ772786.715-NODE-715-length-13387-cov-14.249325_pt1 | contig 13387 bp, 13 predicted proteins | sample MGYA00511473_ERZ772786 | MGnify/ENA primary metagenome ERZ772786 (study PRJEB29015, sample SAMEA2738025) | human oral metagenome | biome: human oral; feature: human-associated habitat; material: saliva | place: China | collected 2252 ...
GCTTAGGAAGCACCCGGCGGGGGTCTTTGTGTGAGCGAGAACCTGGTACGTGACGTAAATATGGCGTGTCGCTCGCATGGTTTCTTCCCTTGCCAGGGAGTTATGCGGGGGTAGATGTGGTTGGAGTGTATAATTTTGCGTGTAGCCTCCGCGAGGTTCTCGCAAAGCACCCGTTTCTGCCGCATGGTTGCGAGCTATTTTCGGGTAGCTATTTCCCTTCCTTTTTGGAAGGGCTTTCATTGAGGCATATTGCGGGTGGCAGGCACTACCATTGTGAGGTGATCGATTTCCCTTCCTTTTTGGAAGGGCTTTCATTGAGGCAGGTCTTTGCAAACGGTGACAAAGTCTACCGGTGGAATTTCCCTTCCTTTTTGGAAGGGCTTTCATTGAGGCTCAACGAACCTGTCCGCGAAGAGGTTAGCCTGGTAGATTTCCCTTCCTTTTTGGAAGGGCTTTCATTGAGGCGAGTAGCCCTGATCGGAAGGCACCACATGAATCACAATTTCCCTTCCTTTTTGGAAGGGCTTTCATTGAGGCGGTCACATTGCTGTCGTGTTGGCGGTGAATGATGATGATTTCCCTTCCTTTTTGGAAGGGCTTTCATTGAGGCCTGTATATAACAACACCATCGACAAGGTGATTATCGAATTTCCCTTCCTTTTTGGAAGGGCTTTCATTGAGGCCGAAGGTGTAGCCACGAATCGAATCCTTAGAGCGCGATTTCCCTTCCTTTTTGGAAGGGCTTTCATTGAGGCCAGCCCAGGGGATAGATGCCACCTCAGCGCCGTTAATATTTCCCTTCCTTTTTGGAAGGGCTTTCATTGAGGCCTGTGTGCAGATGGTGAGGGCGTGAAAGTCTAGATTTCCCTTCCTTTTTGGAAGGGCTTTCATTGAGGCTCGAAGACCTTAAACAACCACTTACCCGAACTAGGATTTCCCTTCCTTTTTGGAAGGGCTTTCATTGAGGCTCTACCTTACCCAGGCGCGGGTGTTCGGGTTGTTTTTGGATTTCCCTTCCTTTTTGGAAGGGCTTTCATTGAGGCCCACACCATCTACCCACCTGCTGTCCTGCCTTTGGAATTTCCCTTCCTTTTTGGAAGGGCTTTCATTGAGGCTTTCATAGGCGGCGCGAGCGGCGTTCACGTGCTTCTGTATTTCCCTTCCTTTTTGGAAGGGCTTTCATTGAGGCCTCGTCGGTGGGGGCGGGCTCGTGTGGTGCTGGTGCGATTTCCCTTCCTTTTTGGAAGGGCTTTCATTGAGGCGATATGAATGTGAAGCAGCTCCGCGACCGGCGAGCCGATTTCCCTTCCTTTTTGGAAGGGCTTTCATTGAGGCGCGACCGTGACCGGGCTCCACGCATTTTGAAGCTCTATTTCCCTTCCTTTTTGGAAGGGCTTTCATTGAGGCACGTCACTGTAGGTCTTGCCGGCGGGGATAGCACCGTAATTTCCCTTCCTTTTTGGAAGGGCTTTCATTGAGGCGAGGTCTACGCCCTTGTGAGCGCTGGTAGACACGATATTTCCCTTCCTTTTTGGAAGGGCTTTCATTGAGGCACAGTGTGTGGTGACCCATAGTGAGAAGCGCGGCATTTCCCTTCCTTTTTGGAAGGGCTTTCATTGAGGCCACTATGAAGGAAATAAACATCATGGCACAGAGATTTCCCTTCCTTTTTGGAAGGGCTTTCATTGAGGCGCCAAGATGAGCGCCAAGGGTGAAGGCGAAAGCTAATTTCCCTTCCTTTTTGGAAGGGCTTTCATTGAGGCGTTACGGAACGTGAAGAAGAGCTGGAGCGCTCTAAATTTCCCTTCCTTTTTGGAAGGGCTTTCATTGAGGCTTTCAGCCATAAGTACCACCTGCACCATGCGCCAGCATTTCCCTTCCTTTTTGGAAGGGCTTTCATTGAGGCGTGGCCGGTGGTCGGAGCTACACGGTTTGGCTGGCATTTCCCTTCCTTTTTGGAAGGGCTTTCATTGAGGCACTTCTATTTCGCGCACGGCGGTTAGCCAGACTACGATTTCCCTTCCTTTTTGGAAGGGCTTTCATTGAGGCGCTATCACTCTTGACTGCCACGCCGTACTGGAGGGGTATTTCCCTTCCTTTTTGGAAGGGCTTTCATTGAGGCGTCGCCAAATTTGGTGCGAAAATCCTGCGCCGGCATTTCCCTTCCTTTTTGGAAGGGCTTTCATTGAGGCGGTCGCGGTCCACACGCACGATACTAGAGCGGGTGCATTTCCCTTCCTTTTTGGAAGGGCTTTCATTGAGGCGCTCAGTGGCGTGACGGATGCGGTCGGCGGAGTCATGATTTCCCTTCCTTTTTGGAAGGGCTTTCATTGAGGCTGCCACTTGTTACTGCACAGCGTAGTGTTCGCCCAATTTCCCTTCCTTTTTGGAAGGGCTTTCATTGAGGCCTCCTGAGGAGAAACCGTCACCGGCGCGGTTGCGATTTCCCTTCCTTTTTGGAAGGGCTTTCATTGAGGCCGTCGCCAATTCCACTAATCGCAAGCTGGACAATGGATTTCCCTTCCTTTTTGGAAGGGCTTTCATTGAGGCCCAGTCCACCCATTCACGCAACCGGATCCACAGGCCAATTTCCCTTCCTTTTCGGAGGGACTTTCATTGAGGCTGGGGATTTTACCGCCTACACGCGAGGATTCAGAGCATTTCCCTTCCTTTTCGGAGGGACTTTCATTGAGGCCATCTTGGCCCGTGGCGAGGACGAACAGCGCGACTATTTCCCTTCCTTTTCGGAGGGACTTTCATTGAGGCATATATATTTCCTATACGGGTTTTTCTCCTGAATGGGGGATTTCCCTTCCTTTTCGGAGGGACTTTCATTGAGGCCAACGTCGGTAAGGACGGTAGAAAGACCGGTACCAGATTTCCCTTCCTTTTCGGAGGGACTTTCATTGAGGCTCAGAACGGATAGTGCGGATGGTCACGCCGCCCCAAAATTTCCCTTCCTTTTCGGAGGGACTTTCATTGAGGCACTTCAAGCCGCAAAGAAGGCCGTGTGTACCGTGGCACATTTCCCTTCCTTTTCGGAGGGACTTTCATTGAGGCCGATTTCTGCGAGGGCTACGCGCCATGCGTCGAAGATTTCCCTTCCTTTTCGGAGGGACTTTCATTGAGGCAGCTTCCCTAATCAAAGCATCAGCGGAACCATACAGAATTTCCCTTCCTTTTCGGAGGGGCTTTCATTGAGGCATTACCTGGACCTCGAACGCCGCTGGCTTGCGTTCGCATTTCCCTTCCTTTTCGGAGGGACTTTCATTGAGGCTAACTGCCACGCGCGGACGAGTCAACGCCCCCAGCATTTCCCTTCCTTTTCGGAGGGACTTTCATTGAGGCGCCTCGAAAATTGATGAACTGCACTTGCCCGCCCGCATTTCCCTTCCTTTTCGGAGGGACTTTCATTGAGGCAAATCAGCCAGACCCGCGCGCGCCACGTTCCAGCATTTCCCTTCCTTTTCGGAGGGACTTTCATTGAGGCGACTATCGGCGCGCTTGGCCACATCTACATCGCGCATTTCCCTTCCTTTTCGGAGGGACTTTCATTGAGGCGACTATCGGCGCGCTTGGCCACATCTACATCGCGCATTTCCCTTCCTTTTCGGAGGGACTTTCATTGAGGCCATCTTGTGCTGGCTGGTGCATCTGGTTTCGTCATATTTCCCTTCCTTTTCGGAGGGACTTTCATTGAGGCCCTCCGAGGATTAGGCCCATGAGAGAGCGCATGAAATTTCCCTTCCTTTTCGGAGGGACTTTCATTGAGGCCGAAACCATCGAGCCCCTCAAGCGCCGTAAACGCATTTCCCTTCCTTTTCGGAGGGACTTTCATTGAGGCCCTGTCCAATCTGACTATCTCTTTCACCCTGTGCTATATTTCCCTTCCTTTTCGGAGGGACTTTCATTGAGGGCCGAATTTCTGGCGAATGGTCTAGCGTTCAAGCCCGATTTCCCTTCCTTTTCGGAGGGACTTTCATTGAGGGCTCGCAGGCTTCTACGGCTGGGCGGCACACCTCGGGTATTTCCCTTCCTTTTCGGAAGGGCTTTCATTGAGGCGGAAAAATTCAAGGGCTAAAGCTCGAACCCCTCATCAATTTCCCTTCCTTTTGGGAGGGGCTTTCATTGAGGTGTTGGCGCCGGGCTGGAGGCCGGGGTGTGGAAGGATTTTCCTTCCTTCTTGGAGGGGCTTTCAATAAGACAGCTCAATATTCCCCGGATGGCCGCGGGACCGTTTGTTCTGTAGCTTAAGGTGTAGACTTTCATTGAGGCGGTGAGTCGTCCTTGGAGAATATCGATTTTGGCGACGGTGATTTCCTTTCCTTCTTGGAAGAGCTTTCATTGAGGCCATAACTGTGACGTGCCCAACTTCACGGCTGACCTATTTCCCTTCCTGCTTGGAGGGGCTTTCATTGAGGCAAGAACCAGTCCACCCAGCGCTTCAAGGGTGCATCCAATTTCCCTTCCTTTTGGGAAGGGCTTTCATTGAGGGCAGATATCGGCATCCTTGAGCTGCAGACCGCCGTAATTTCCCTACAGTTTTGTAGGGACTTTCAATAAGACAGATCAATATCCCCTCATGATGACCGCGGGACCGCTTGCTCTGTACCTTGAGATGTAGACTTTCATTGAGGCGTTCAGAAGCCGGAAGCAATCCTATGCGCGGGCTAATTTCCCTTCCTATCTGGGAGGGCTTTCATTGAGAGTTCGTCTTGAACGCCGTTGCCTCGACAGCCAAAGATTTCCCCTCCTTTTTGGGAGGGCATTCATTGAGGCCGATAACGCGGCCTCCGGTGGCCTGAATCGTCTCTAATTTCCCTTCCTTGTTGGAGGGGCTTTCATTGAGGCTTCCGCCAGGTCTCTGTTTTTGACGTCTCTCAGGTCGAGATTTCCCCTCCTTGTGGGAAGGGCTTTCATTGAGGTGCCGCCACTGCGCAGAAGTAATGCCCTGCGCCTGTATTTCCCTTCCTTTTGGAGGGGCTTTCCTTGAGGCCAAGGCGAATAAAGAAAGATTCTCAACTCAGCGATTTCCCTACTCTCCGTAGGGACCTTCATTGAGGCGGGCGGCTCATCCCGGCTTGCGCGGGAAACACCTCAACTTTCCCTACAGCTTTTGTAGGGACTTTCCCTAAGACCTCCCTGCTCCGTTCCTGGGCTCGCCACAGCCCAGGAACGGAGCTTTTTCGCTACATAACGAGGTTAAAAAACCAGCTACGATACACATCCACCAGCTATTACCTGCATCATCCATACATCCAAGTAGAAAAACTCAACACGCCGGAATAACGTCATAAACTCGCTGATAAGCCCAAAAAAATCCGTCGCAGTGCTAACCTCAAAATCAAGCAGGCAGAGTAGACTGCTTAGCATATTCACTCACACAAGGAGACACCAATGTCTACCCCCTACAGCGCAGGCGACGAACTTCCCATCTCGCTCGTCATGCACACCGTGTACTGCCCCCGCCGCGCATGGATTGAATCCAACGGCGAAAAGACCGACACCTCACAGATGCAAGAAGGGCAATCTGCACACAGGCGAGTCGACGACCCCAAAACATCCCGCTGCACACAACAGCGCGCAGTCACCATCTCATCAACACGTCTCGGACTCACCGGACGGTGCGACGCCATCGAACCCCAAGAAGACGGTTCTACCCGCATCATCGAATACAAAGCAACACCCGTACGCCGCAATGCATCCGTCACACCTGCCCACAGGGTGCAGCTCGCCCTCCAAAAAATCTGCCTCGAAGAAGCCGGCGAAACAGTCAGCGAATGTGCGGTGCACTTCACCAACCACAACAAAACCGTGCCCGTCGATATCTCAGACGAAGACATCCGCACCGCAGAGGAATACGTATACACCACCCGCGCACTCATCGATAGCCCGAAAGCACCGCAACCCCTCGAAGACTCACCCCGCTGCAGCTGGTGCTCCCACATCTCCGTCTGCTTACCCGACGAATCCCGCGGAAAAGAAAACATTACACGCGTCGTCGCCAGCAACCCCGACAGCCAAGTAGCGCACCTCACCACGCAAGGATCAAGGGCGACCGTCCAGCAAGGGCGCCTCATCGTGCAGCACCTCGGCGAAACAACCAGCAGCATACCCCTTGAACGCGTGCACAGCCTCGTTGTTCACGGAAACATCGACGTTTCCTCCGCACTTCTACGAGAACTCATGTGGCGTAACTGCACCATCATCTGGTGCTCCAGCACCGGCCGAGTCTACGGCTGGTCGCAACCCGGCACCGGACCGAACGGCCTGGCCCGCGTGCAACAACATGTCCTCTCAGCGCAAGGGCACCTGCCCATAGCGAGCGCCATGATTGCCAGCAAAATCTCAAACCAAGCCACCCTGCTGCGCCGCAACGGCCATGCCGCAGACGTATGCCGCACCATGCGAGACATTCAGAAGCACACGCCGGAGGTCACCTCAATCCCGGAACTGCTCGGCCTCGAAGGTGAAGCCGCCTCGCTCTACTTCGGCAACTTCGCGACCATGCTCAAAGAAGACGTGCTCACCGAACTCGGATGGACCTGGACCGGGCGGCAGGGGAGAGGAGCCAATGACCCCATCAACATCCTGCTGAACTACGCCTACGCGCTGCTCAGCTCAGAATGCATCCGAGCAATCCTCACCTGCGGGCTTGACCCTCACGCCGGGTTCCTGCACAGCAGCTCACGCAATAAGCCGGCGCTCGCGCTTGACCTCATGGAAGAGTTCCGTGCCGTCATCGCGGATTCTGTGGTGGTGTCTCTCATCAATAGGAAGCAGGTCAAGGCGTCGACCTTCACCACGGTCGGTGGCAGCTACCGGCTCACACCCGAAGGGCGGAAGACCGTCATCGCCGCGTTCGAGAAGCGAATGGCTACGGAAATTACCCACCCCACCTACGGGTACTCGGTGTCGTGGCGCCGCGCTATTGAGGTGCAGGCCCGCATGCTCCTCGGCGTAATCAACGGAACCACCCGCGAGTACACGGGGGTGACCGTACGATAATGCGCGATGACGCCCGACGAACACTCATTGCTTACGATGTGCCCAGCGACCGGCGGCGCGCCAAACTGGCCAAGCTCATTCTTAGTTATGGGGACCGTATCCAGTACAGCGTCTTCATTGTGGACGCGGCCCCTGCTAAGGTGCGGCGCATCAAAGACGAGGTTCAGGACCTTATCGATCCGGATGAGGATTCGGTACTTTTCTGCGACCTGGGGCTACTGGCCCGGCTTGATGAGCCGACCTTCAGCTACATCGGCCGGGTGCGCGAGGTGACCGAATCGGAGGCGCTCATTCTCTAGCTGCGTGCTGCTCATTCGCTAGCGACGCGCGGCAGGGGAGTGGGGGAATGACGAGTTCGATTGCGGACTGGTAACAGAGGCGGAGATAATGGCCTTTGGAGGCTTTCGCCTGCGGACGCTAAATTTCTCTGCCTTCGGGTGGAGACTTTCATTGAGGTTTGTAGGGCACAGCGCCGTTGTATTCCTCAATGGTGATTTCCCCGCCTTTGGGTGGGGACTTTCATTGAGGTTCGCGGTGCATCAGCTGTGCGGCTACATGCGCCATGATTTCTCCGCTTTCGGGGGGGGGAGAGAGACTTTCATTAAGGCCCCCCGGGCATCTTCGTCTCATCCGCAATGCATGCATTCCCCCCGGGCGTGGACTTTCATTGAGGGAGGTCGCGCTGTTCATCTTCGCCACGGGCCAAGAATTTCCCCGCTTTGGGTGGGGACTTTCATTGAGGCTGCGAGGTTCAGGTGCCTTTGAGTGGTGCCCCTGAGATTTCCCCGCCTTCGGGCGGGGATCTTCGTTGTGGTTCTAAATGCGAATCGGGAAGTCACATGCGGGTTACGTAGCCTCGTTCTAGAAACCAATCTGGTTTCTAGAACGAGGCTACTCTCCTTAAAGTACGAAGACAGGCTAAATATGCCACCTATTGCGGATTCTTCTTGTTAGCTATCTGGGGTCTGAAATGACCAAATCGGATGCAGACAATCTGTAACGGCACTATGGTGAAGTCATGAGCGAAGAACAGAATCGATTGGCCGTAAGATCGAGATTTGGTTTTCCGGTCTGACTGCGTGACGAAAACACGCGCACCATTCGGAAAACCGATGTAGCTTAAAGCTATACAAGTAAACGTGCACGTCCAACGCATCGAAGCAAACGTGCCCCCAATACATAAGGAGACAACCATGTCCCAGAACATCATCACCCTCGCCGACCTCATCGAGAACGTCAAGCTCGGTGGCGGCTCCGTCATCACCTCCGTTACCGAACTTGAACCCGCCGCAGGTCCCCACGCATCCGTGGCACCCGCCAAGTATGTTGAAGGCAAGGGACAATCAGCTAAGTCCGTTTTTGTGTACGAGACCCGCTACATTGCAGGGAAGCCTGAGAACCAGGACGACCCCAAGAAGGAAGAAACCAAGACTGCCGAGAAGGCCGTCAAGGGCAAGCCTCAGACCGTTGTCCTCATCGACAGCAAGCAGTCCGAACTCAACCGCGCAGAAGCCGCCATCGAACAGGGCCGCCAGTACGGCGACGAAGCAGTCGTCAAGATTCCCCGCGCTGTCGTCACCTACCAGACCGAAAACGGCCCCGTCGAATACACCGACATGGAGCTCTCCCACCGCATCTTCGACGGTCATTTCCGGGCCGGCACCATTGACGGCAAGCTCATCACTGAAAATGACGACTACCGTGCACTGCGCAACTGCACCCCCGCAGACATGAGCGCACTGCTCAACACCGCCCCCGCAGCACTCCTCTTCGGCGCATGGGACTCCACCCGCAAGAGCAACCAGGTCCGCCTGCGCAGCGCCCTCGTCGGTGAAATCATCGGCGTTCTCGCCGATCAGGAGCGTAGTGGCGAAGAGCAGCAGGCACGTCGTAGCGGTGCTCGTGTTGACGCTGTCGCTGCTAGTGTGCAGCTTACCCCCAAGGATATGGAATCCTTGGTCAACGACCAGGAAGCTGAACTGAGCGACAAGAACATCTCCGAACAGCGTAAGAAGATTAAGGACGCAAAATCAGGTGACCGCATTTCCGGTTCTGCTCTCGGTCTGGGTAGTATCCCGCCTTCGGTCGAGGAAATTGGCGGTGTCTCCTGCCGTCGCATTACTCGCTCCTGGGTACTGAGCCTCGCCACCCTGCGTCAGCTGCGCTTCGGCACCGACGAAACCAAGAATGTTGCTGCGCGTGCACTCCTTGCCGCACTCGGCCTCAACGCTATCGCCCGTGCGGAGCGTGAACTGTACATCCGTGCCAACTGCGACCTGATCGAATCCGCCGCACCCGTCGTTACCCTCGACCAGCGTTTCGGTGAGAAGAAGCCCTTCGCGCCCCTGACCGTTGAACACACCGACCAGCTTCTCCTCGAAGCTATTGAGAACGCCAAGAAGGCTGGCGTGGCTGAGTGGAACGGCCAGACTTTCAAGGTCGAAGGCAACCCCACCATCATTAAGAACGCCGCCGCGGAGGACGCTGAATAATATGACGAACCTCGGAATTCTCGCGAGGTTCCCGCTCGGCGTATACCAGGGCCACAAGGCGGACGGAAGCCCCGACACCTTCCCTGACCCTGCCCGCTTGCAGGCCGCGCTCCTCAGCGCGGCCGCGCAGGGACCTCACGCAATTATCGAAAACGGGCAGTTGACCCCCTCGGAAGAATCTCTCAAGGCCCTCCGATGGCTTGAAGAGAACCCCCCGACCGGGCTACAGATTCCCGACATGTGCCCCGTATACCGCTCACCCAACAAGATGAGCCGATTCATGTACCGCGAGGTAGCGCACTCCACCAAGGACGGGCGGCAGACCGAACGTCGCGCCGTATCCGACGGCTGGTCTGTATCCGACACCATTGGCTGGCAGTACGATAAGGTACCCGCAGACATCGCGGAAACCATCACCCAGCTCTGCGGCGAAGTACCCTCCCTCGGAGAAGCCAGCAGCTTCACCGCCCTCTACACCGGAGACGTGGAACCCACCCACACCATCGACACTAAGTCGGGCCCCTTCGAAGCAGGCGGCATGCCCGTCCGTGTACCCGTGCCCGGTCGAATCAACGCGCTTATGCGTGCTCACGCAGAAGCGTACCCCGCCAAGGTACCCACCAAGGCAGGCGACAAGACCGCTATGAGTGACACGATGCGCCCCTCCCCGGTACCCACCGCAGGCCTCGGATCCATCAAGTACCAGCCTGTGGAGGCTGAAGCTTCCAACAGCCCCTGGGAATACTTGTGGATTCTCGAAGTAGACGGTGAAGAGCTGAAGCCCGAACAGTACGTCAAGGCATGCTCCCTGCTGCATAAGGCTCTTGTAGCTGCCGCAGGATTCGGTGCGCCCAGCCTCATCACCGGTAAGTACCCCAAGGGCCACAAGCCAGCTAACAGCCTGGCGTTGCAGTATCTGCCTGCCCGCTATCTGCCTGACTATCTGCGTCGTGAGGTGAAGTCTCAGGGAGTCCTGCTCGTCTTGGTCCCGGCAAACGCCCCGACCGATGAGGCAGTAGAACTCGGTATCGCACTCAGGAGCGTAGAAACCCTCTACGCTCAGGACTTCCCCCGACTGACCGTGAAGCTTCGCCAGAAGCGCCTGCCCGCGCAGGGTTTCTGGGACGCACCCGAGACCGGTTACAAGCGTCTGTGGCGTACTCTCAGCGCGGCCGTTCCCGAATCGCGTGTTTTCAACCGCCCGAAGAAGACTGAGACGAAGGCCTGGACGTTCGCTGATGCCGCTCTGCTTTCCATGGCTTACGTGTGGCGCGATAACTTCGAAGCGCCCGAAGCCGAAACCTCACGCGAACGAATTCACAGCTTGAGGAATCAGGTTGCTAAAAAGGCTGAGGCCAAGGTTCTGGATGCTCACCGTGTAACCCAGAACCCCGCCGCCTACGCCTACAAGCTGCCCCGCACTCTGCCCGCAGAGCCGTGGCGCGGCATCGTAGACCTCGGCAACCTGGCAACGGATACGACCCTCGTAGCCATCGGCCAGTCTCGCCACATGGGCGGCGGCCTGCTGGTTCCGTTCGATGTGCCCACCGAAGAATATGACCGTCATAAGAAGGAGGAAAAGCATGACTAGCCCCGCTACTACGCTGCCCTCCATCACTCGTGAAGAGTTTGGTGACTTCTTTGCCGCACTCAACGGAGGGTACGCCCCCTTCAGCTGGCAGGAAGAAGTGCTCGACCACATTTGCGAGCATGGGGTATGGCCGGAACGTATTAACGCACCGACCGGCTCCGGTAAGTCCTCCGTGGTGGATATCCACCTCTTCGCGAATGCGCTCGCAGCGGTTGGCGCCGCGCCGCGCGTTCCCCGTCGCCTCTGCGTGACCGTGGGACGCCGCGCACTGGTCGACAGCCAGGCAGACCGCGCCCGCGAGAAGATTCTCGACCCCATGGGGAAGGCACTCGCTAATGAATCCGACGAGTCCGATATTCTGCGTAGGGTTGCTGAAGCTCTCCAGAGCTTCCAGACTCGCAACGACAAGGAGGGGAACGCGCCCTTCGAAGTTGGCCACATCCGTGGTGAACTCTCGAACCGTACCCTGCCGGTGACCGATATTTCGGCCTGCGCAATCATTGCCGCAACCCCCGACATGTACGGTTCGCGAGCGCTCTTCCGTGGCTACGGTAGCACCAAGGCTGCCCGCCCGCGTGAGACCGCTCTGCTGACCATGGACACCGTCATGGTGCTCGACGAGGCTCACATGAACCGTCAGCTGCTGCACACCACCCAGCGTATTGCGCAGTTGCAGAAGCGTGAGGCTGACCTGGGCGTTCCCACCCTGCAGGTGGTTGAGACGACCGCTACCCCCTCCACTGAGGACAGCGAATCGACCACCCGGGGCGTTGACATTGAGGCTCTCGATAGCCCGAATGATAAAGAGCTGCACCGCCGTGTCTACTCGCATAAGGAACTGGTGCTTCGCCCCATCGATAAGTGGGATGGCAAGCCCGGTAACCGTCCGGTCGTGGATGCTGCTGTGGGGGCTATTAAGGAGTTCCTGGCCCACCGTGAGGCGGGCGAAGGCTCCAAGGAAGTCCACACTATTGGTTGTATCGTCAACCACGTGCGGACGGCTATCTCCATCAAGGAGGAACTCGCTAAGGATCTGACAGAGGATGAGGTCCAGCTTCTCGTAGGACGCATGCGCCCCTCGGATCTGGAAAAGCTACAGAACAAGCACCGCGACCTCTTCAGTACCCGCGGTGATGAGTCCGTGAAGGTTGTTGTGGCCACCCAGACTCTCGAAGTTGGTATCGACGTCGACTTTGCTGACTTGGTGACCGAGCTAGCTCCGGCTTCTTCCTTGGCGCAGCGCTTCGGCCGTGTTAACCGTCTGGGCCACCGTAAGGATTCCAAGGTCGTCGTTATTGAGCCTGCGAGCGGTGACTCGGTGAAGAAAGACGCGCCGCCCTACAAGGCGGTTGACCTGAGCAATGCGTATGCATGGCTCGAAGCGCTCAACGATACTGAGAACCCGTCGGTGAACCCCGCCGCAATGGTCAAGAACCCGCCGGTACAGTCCTCCCCGGAGCGCCTGCTCTACCAGCGCCCGGAATGGCCTGACCTGCTGGAATTCTCGCGTACCGACGAGAACCCCTACGACGAGCCGGACCTTGACCTGTGGCTGCACGACTCCCTGGACGCAGAAACCGCGATGGGTGGTGTTATCGTGCGCGATAACCTGCCGAGCAACACTTCTGCCGCCATGGAGATTCTCAAGACCAGCTACTTTGCACCGAGCGACCGGGAAACCTTCCCCGCGAATCTGAAGATTCTCCAGGAGATTCTGGACTACCAGGATGAGCACGGCGTGAAGCCGCGTAAATTCCTTTACCGTCAGGGTGAAATTTCTCTGTGGCAAGATGCTGACCACGGTGATGAGAGCAACCAGTCGTTGGCCCCCGGTGACGTCCTGCTTCTTGACACGGGCAGTGTTCCGTTCACGAACCAAGGCATTGCCGTGACTCAGCGTGAGCTTCCCTCCACGAAGGACAAGCTGGAGGCTGTGCCTTTCCTCAACGGCACCCTCTACGTGTACGAGAAGTGCGCGGACCGTGAGGAACGCTTCAGGAAATACCTGGGCCTCTCACCCGAAGAAGCAGCAGAATTGCTCGATAGCCAAGCTTCGGACGGCCAGAAGATGATTGCTTCTGAACTTTCTACCGAGGCCGAGGACGGTCAAGAGGTTATCGCATGGTACGCCGAAGTGACCGGCAAAGAGTCTGTTGAAGGTTCTGATATCGCTCAGGAACTGGCCCCGGCTGGTCCCGTTCTTCTGGACGACCACCAGAACGATGTTGCTGAGCGTACCCGCCAGCTTGCCGAGAACCTCGGCCTGGCGCCGGAATTCTCCGAGGCACTGGAACTG
>ERZ772786.720-NODE-720-length-13324-cov-3.154797_pt1 | contig 13324 bp, 8 predicted proteins | sample MGYA00511473_ERZ772786 | MGnify/ENA primary metagenome ERZ772786 (study PRJEB29015, sample SAMEA2738025) | human oral metagenome | biome: human oral; feature: human-associated habitat; material: saliva | place: China | collected 2252 ...
CATCGGTGAGTGCTTGAGCGATGTACTCCTGAGTTTTGGATGAATCAGTAAAGATGATCGCTTTCTGCGGCGCATCGATCTCGCGTAGTTTTTCGAAGCATTGTTCAAGGGCTTCAACGAGTTTGAGGGCTTTTTGATTCACCTTGATCGAGCGAGCCAAATGTGCGAACTCTCGAAGTTCCGCTACCTCGCTGCTCATTTTTTCGGCTAGGTCAGGTTTAATGACTTTGATATCAAGCATTCCGCGGCGAGCTGCTTCTTCTTCGTCGCTGTTCAGGTCACCATCATCAACGAGAACGCCGCGTCCATCTCGCACTTTGCCAGCGGCGATTTCTTCTGAAAGACGATTCGCGATGCGCTCCAGAGTGGAAGCGACCGCATATGTGGAAGAACCCAAACGTTTACGGATGATTAGTGCAGACAGGTGCCGCTGCGACTCTGCAAAGGCGTAAAGCATTGGCCGTTGAAGGTAGGCATTGACCCGCCCATAAAGTTTCTGCTCGTCTTCGCTAGGCATGAATTCAAAGGTCAACGGCATACGCTGGGTGAAGCGTACATACTTATCTGCGTCGCGTCGAAGAGTACGTTTTGCGATGCGAGCTACGCGGTCTGTTAAGTCTTCCAGTCCGTAAGGATCATCGGAATTAACATAGCGCTCGCGGAAGCCGTCGAGAGAGTGAAAGAGGTTTGAATCGAAGACGCTAACCAACCCGTACAATTCTTCGAGACGATTCTGAAGCGGCGTTGCGGTGAGCATGATGGTCTTGCCGCAGCGGGCGATGACGTTGGCTACGGCGTGTGGGATTTTAGCTTTACCATTCCAGTATGAACGAAGTTTGTGTGCTTCATCAGCGACAACTAGATCCCAGTCACGGTCGAGCGCTGATTCATTGCGCAGTACAAACTCATAGGAGCAGATCAGCACCTGCGCATTCAAGACATGGCACACACCAAGGACCTCTTCCTTGTTGGAGAAGTCCAACAGCGATGCCGGAATCGCAAACTTCTCGTCTAACTCCTGTTTCCATTGCTGGCGTAGAGATGACGGGGAGATAATCAGAATCCGACGTTTGCGTTCTGCCCAGTACTGGCAAATAACGATGCCAGCTTCGATCGTCTTACCTAAACCTACTTCGTCAGCCAGAATTACCCCCGTTGAGGTAGATGCTTTCATCGCGAAAAGCGCTGCATCAATCTGGTGGGGCTTCGGTTCGACTTGTGCGTCAAACAGAAGGCCAGCAAGTTTACCGACGTGATCGGAAGCGTAGCTACGGGCCAGTTGATGAGCGTAGTACTTTGCCTGGTAGTCGTTGCTTTCAGTTGCCAATTGCGTCTCTACTATTAGACGTAGTCGTAGGCAAGGTCGGACTCGTACAGAGCCTTTGCATCTCTGGCATTTCGGATGGCCTCCCGTACCCGATCCTTGGTAAGATCAAGGACTCGCAACCTGCCATCAGTTTCAGCGATTGATTCGATACGCCGGAACTCACGGCCGTATTGCTCAGTGAAATCGGCCAGTCCACGTAGTTTGGGCAACGCATCTGCCAAGTGATGGCCGTGTGGGTCAACAATGTCAGTGACGATCTTCCCGCCAGTACCTCGAGCGAAGAAGAGGAAGTCTGGGCGTAGAGCTTTCCACTTTTCGCTGCCATCCAGGTAGGCGATAGCGAGGGATTCTTTGACAGCGCGGTCGGGGTTGCGATACCAGCCAACGAAAGATGCACGCGCACTTTCTGTTTGCAAAACCTGTCGTTCCCAGAGGTTGAGATTGACCGGATACATGCCCATACCGCTAACCATGATGTGAGTGTTAGAAGTGGGTAATGGTCGCTCGGTGCCGTCGGCTTCGCGTACCTTGGTTTCCGCATATGCAGTCTTGGGAGTAACCAAATCGATGCGTTCAGGCTTTACGCTCATCGCCTCGATGCGGTCATACTCGGCCTGCTTTTCATCAGATAGATTTTTCCGGTCGACGCGGGTATCAGTCAGCCATTGTTTAGCGATCTCATCCGCTTCTCGCTCGACTACATGAATTAGCTCAGGGACTAGGGCAAGTGCGGCCACTTGTGTTTCGGCATCAATGTAGTCGTCTTCCACGAAGTCGCCATCGGGCACGAGATAGTTGACATAGATACTTGCCACCTGAGGGCTAATAATTCGCCGTGCGGCGTTATAAGCTTCGCGGATCGCCAGGTAGTCTGCAGTTTCGCTAAAAGCTGTGGGTACAAATTCGCCTCCGCCTAGCTTTGCCCGCAGTTCTTCTCCATCAAGAGTGATGACATCGACACGTGCTGCTTCAACCTGGTTACGGAACCTCACGCATGCACCGTCTAGCAAGTTGCACAGCTGCTCTGCACAGTCAGCGTTAGCATCAGGACGGATCCCATCTTTTGCCAACGCAGCAGCCAGTGCAGTCAGTCGTTTGATCGGTTTGCTGCGCAGAGTCGGAATAGTGACCGAAGGGAGGTCCGCCATGGCCTCCCACAGCTCAGCAGGCATATCGGGATTGGGATGCAGAGCGACAGGATCAAAAAGGACCCGTCGACCAGCCCCGCCGCCCGTACCAGACTCGTCATCCTTACTCGTGGCACCTTCCATCAGCATCTTGGCAACGCCCATGGCGGTATCACGGTCGAAATATGGCAGCAAGCAGTCAACAGAGTTGAGAATCTCGTTACCGGCAATGCGACGGGCCAACGGAGTACGAATCATACGGCCCAGCAACTGGGTGATATGAGTTCTGTCCTTAGCTGGACGGAACGAAACGAGTACTTCAGCTCGCGGGCAGTCCCATCCAGTCGAGATCGCAGTCTTCGACAGAAGAACACGAATACCGGTACGCTCCTGGATTCGCTGCGGTTCCTCATACGAGATGATATATCCTGCGATATCCAGGTCCTGGTGCTCGCCAAAAACGTTCGCGACATTGTCGGTGCGAAGACCTGGCCAAGCGTCAAACAGTGTATCGAGGATGACTCTGAGATCTTCTTCAGATGGCTTGTCACCAACCTGGATCACCAGCAAAGGTCTGACCGGTTCAAGTGAACCTTGCATTTTGGCGTAGGCATCCCACTCTTTTTCAGAAGCAAGAATCTTCTTGACAGCACGGCGCAGCAACACCGTATGGAACGTCCCGCTCTCCGCAGGGATCGACAAAACAATATCGTCTTTCAGCAAGCCCGATGCTTGAACCAATGCGGAATCAACTTCAACCGAAGGCAGCGCAGTACGCCCGAAGGCTCCCTTCATTGCCTCATCAAACCGCTCAACGGTAGCGGAAATACCGAAGACCACAGGGATGGAGGGGACCGAGCCTTGACCATTGATAAGACGCTGCACGATCGTGGCACGGTCACGCTGCTTCTGCATGCCGCGGTGCGCCTCATCCAAGATCAGATAAAGGGTACGATTCGGATTCTGGATCGTATTAGTCAGCACATCGTAGAAAGATGACTGTATATTGTCTGGTCTGGCCATCAGCGTATCTTGCTCATCTTCAAGATTCGCACCGCGAACCAAGCGAGAGGTCTTCGACAATTTTTGCGTGTTGAGGAAGTACACCTGATGTCGTTCAAGCTCCGGTACGGCCAACGACGTGTCGATAATGCGCAAACGTGACCCAAGATCAGGCGCTGCGGAGAAAATACGGTTCAGCGACTTCTGATTGAGTGAAGGGTCATCTGACAGCCATAGCACCACCGCACCAGGGTCGGCAGGGAAATCGAACTCGTCAGAGCCAAAGAACAGCGCTTCAATAACGGCCGCCGCCATGACGGTTTTACCCGCACCAGTGGTAGCCGAGAGTGAAAACTGCGACGTACGTCCACGACTGTACAGCAGTCGGGCATCCTCGAGATTACCCAGAACATTGCGAACTGCATCAACCTGGTAATCCTTGAGTGTATAGCGCATCAGAGCATCACTCCCTGGTTGATCTCAAAATTCTGTAGATAAGACTCATACAGCCGAACGACGTCGACACTGTCAGGCAGCTCGCGAGCCACCATTTGGTAAGCAGCATCATCGTCAGTTACAACGAAAACCGTACTGATGTTAGGTTGCGACGAGAGCGCACTTAGGAAGTCATCCGTGTGACTGAGGTCTTGAAGAATTCCATAGGCTTCGGCGACGTTCCAGCCACGTTCTCCCAAAGAATCAATGATTCGTCCAGAAGCTCCAGCACGTAACCACAACATCGGTGCGATCTTTTGAAAAGCACGATTATGCTTGACCGCCAACGGAGACTCATAGGTCAGCGTGAAGAATCGAGCATTTTCTTCAAAACCGTCAGCCAATGGAAATTCGTCAGTGAACTTGTAGTCTCCCTTTATCGGCTCTCCTTCAGGATTCCTACCCGTGATCGCAGCTTGAATACGCGGTTTGGTGATGTAGTCACAGATTCCCAAATCCTCCCATTCCGAATCAGCCGGACGCAGCCCCCGTTTCCGTAACTTGACCTGCTCATCAGCAGAGACCTCATTATTCGTGACCGAAATACACTGCCGACGTCCACCATCCTGTTTGTTCAAGCGCATGACCGCGTGCGCGGTAGTACCCGATCCTGCGAAAAAATCAAGGATGATGGCTTCCGGTTTATCTTTCACAAAGAAACGTAACGTATCCTCGACAGCGTAAAGCGACTTTGGAAAAGGGAAACGACGCCCAAGCAGTGCCGAAAGAAGCTTTGTACCGCCAGTTTCAGCGTTGTGGGACGGCATGTTCCAAACCCGCTTGGGTATAACTCCTTTAGCTGACTTGTACTCAGCAAGCACAGCACCGTCCTCATCCCGGCCTATAATCTCGGCTTCCCCAGATTCAATTGCTGAAACCGTACCGCTTGGCAGGTACTGCACTGCAACGTATTTTCTCGCCGGCTTGAAATTACGTGCACGGAGATAGCCCTCCGAAAGGTAACGTTTCGCCGTCTCTGGCGTAATTCCCCAAAGACCTTCAGTCCCATCAGGAAGCAGAGGCCAAACAGCAAAAGTTCCGATTGGGTGCGGAACAGTCCGTCTATCCACTTCGTCTGTAATGTATTCTCCTACTGAATGAATATACCCTGTCCCTTCATCAACATAGATTGGGTAAAACTGCCTGGGTCGAGCTCCACGGCGAGCAGTTGGTTCACGACGACGCAAACCGAGCCAACTGATTGGTTCACCCACTTGCGCAGATGCAGAACGGGAATCGTCTAACATATTGGACTCGCTGAATCCGACTTCTTGAACGCCGAACCGTACCGTATAGATGTACTCCTCGACGCGCGAGAACTGGCCAAAGCGTGCGACACCCTTCGCACTGATCACCGAAGTGACCATCTCCATTGCACCTTCAGGGAAGATCTGCTCAAGTAGCAGCCCTAGCCTCAGATATTCTTTTTCGTCGATGGTGACGATGAGTACCGAATCTGCCGGATTGAGAAGTTCGCGGGCGAGTAGGAGACGTTTTTCCATGAAGGACAGCCACTTGGAGTGCCGATAGTCATCGTCTGATTCGACATAGTCGTTGTTGTACTTCCAGTCACGTGCCCCCGTGTTGTAGGGCGGATCGATATAGATTGCATCGATCTTGTGCCGGTGAGTGTAGGTGAGCATTTCAAGTGCGTGGAAATTCTCGCCGTTGATGATCGTATGACAAGGCTTGTTACCGCCTCGTTCGACTCGGCCAGTTTCGACTAATCCGGGGTAGATGGTGTCTTGGAACTCTGCTACGACAATGAGGTCATTAAGATCCGCCTGTCGTCGCTCCGGCTTCTCTGCGTTGAGCTCCTCAAGGTCAGCGGTCCCGGCCACGACCTTAGTGACTCGCCAAAGTCGTTGATCGCCATTTTTGGTTTCGCCCCGAGGGGGCAACACACGTACCTTGCTGCCACGACGTGGGCATTGGTTTGGAAGCTCAACAGCCTCAGGTTGGTGACGTTCGAACACCAAACCAAAAGTACGACGCTTGAGTAATGCGGTGACCTCATCTTCTATCGCAGCGCCGAGCTGCGGGTCAGTCACGCGGGCTTGCCGTAGCAGGTCAGTCAACCTTGACATGTCTGCGCGTCTCCTTGTGTCGCTCTCCTGCCTGCGCGTTAGCAAGGCTTCCGTTCATAATGCTACCGGTAACGGCCTTTAACTGGGTAATTCTAACGGTCATTTTGCAGTAAATGGCACTGAACATAGCCGGGAGCGATCTACAGATCTCGAACATCGTGATGCGCCAACGCGGCTTATTGCCCTTGGTCTTCGGCTGCCCATTTTGACCTGGTCTAGATCCCTCATACTCTCGCGAACGTCTACACGGAACCAGCGAAGCGCCTTCACGCGTTGCACTTCCAGCTATTAGCTAGAAAAGAGTAGCTGTTCGACACTTCTTGCTAGGAAACTGACTGTTGGGCATGCCGTGATCAATGTGGTCAAGGAAGCGCGGATCGCTGGTTGAGAAGCCGAATATAGAGTCGGAGACTTCGCCCAAATGGATACGAGTATACGCTTTGAGGATTTGCCTAGTCTAGGCACTGAGCGTTCCTTGGTTGTCGAAGGGTATGGAGACCTGTTTGGTTCTCCTATGTATTAGACAAGCACGAAGAAGTCCTGGTTTACGCAAAGCTTCCACCATGTTTTACGATCGACACTCCCCTCGGGAAGTACAATCCCGATTGGGCACACGTCGAAGAAAACAACGGCGAGCGACGCTTGTATTTCGTGACCGAAACCAAAGGTGGGACCGACAGTGAGGCCGAAATGCGTCCGAGCGAAAAACTAAAGACTGATTGCGCTCAAAAACACTTCGCCGCATTGGACGTCGGAGAGGATTTCCAGTACAAAGTACAAACCGAATTCCAACGATAAGAAAATACCGATTCCACTATGGTCGCTCTTTTGCGGCCATAGTGGAACAGGTAGCGCCTACGCCTCCAGCATCGCCAAGAAGGTATCTTCGGAAATGATCCGAATCGGCAGACCTTTGAGCTGGTTTGCTTGGGCCTTCTTGATCTTTCCTGGCGCGCTCTGAATAGCACTGCTGTATCCATCGTTACCAACGACCAGATAATCAGTGTCTTTACGGACGGTGTCTTGGGGTTCGCCGCCCACGTTCTTAAGCGCGAGCATTGCGTCAGCGCGAACCATTGAGGTCATCGCACCGGTGAATACACATCGCATTCCAAAGAGTGGGTTACCTTCATCAATATCATCCGTAGTTGCAACGATATCTTTCGCTTTTAAATGACTTCCTGAGGCTGTCCCCCGTGCGAAAGAATTCGCATAAGCCGCTTCATCCCCAAAGCTCTCAATCACGATGTCACGCATAAGCAAATAGCACTGCACGGTTGCCAGTGCATCACCGTACGCTCGGTGTTCACCTTCATTGACTACCTCAAAGATCTCGCAAAGGTCAGGAAGAGTCCGATGCTGGAGCTGCGGAAGCGCTCGGCGAGCTACCCGCAACGTATCAACGTAGTCGTTCCTGAGGGGCTTACCCAAAGCACGCTCGTAGGCCGCGTAGAGAAAATTCATATCAAAAGACGCATTGTGCGCCAACAGAATCGAATCACCCACGAAGACATCAAAGTCAGTCGCCACTTCATTAAGTGATGGAGCATCGGCCAGCATTTCATCGGTGATACCCGTTAAATGCACGATAAACGTAGGCAGCTTCTCATCGACCTTGATAAGAGATTTAAAACTGTCAACAATTTTGCCGTCGTTGACTTTAACAGCGCCAATTTCGATGATGTTGCACAGATCAAAATCAAGTCCTGTTGTTTCCGCATCAACCGCAACAAACGACGTTGGTAGGGAATAAAGATTCGCTCCACCTTCGGGCCTACGTGTGCGCCCATAACTCATATGCGTTCACCTTCGATGCATAAGATTTTCTCGATATTTTCAGGATAGCGTCAGTTTACCCTTTTCCGGACTAACAAAAATCCGGCCTCGCCCTGCAATTGCAGGAGGAGGCCGGGCAGCTTAAACACTGCTCAACACATGAAAACGCGATACCTACTCCCCCACCTTCCGAGCATGAAAAGTCCACCCCTCACCAAACGCCCGGTGAAGCAAGAAGCTTGCACCCGCGAGCGCGAGAGCACACCCCAGTCCCGTGTAGAAAAATGCGAAAAACCAGTTGGGGATGAGTCCGGTTAGCCGCAGCCCAAAGCCGAAAGACATCATGAAGGCCATAATCAGGTAGCCCTTGAGGTCCAAAAACCTCAAGAAGTTCAGGCGTTCGCCGTCCAGGCCTCGGATCCTCTGTGCGTTTTTCAGGACGATTGTGCCAAACATCGCGTGAAAGGCGAAGAACGCGGCGACAGTACCAACAACAAGTGCAACGACAACGCCAACGGCCGCACTACTCATTTCAACAGCCGAACGTAGGCCGATCAGGGCAACATTCGCACCCGCCAGCAGCCAAACCACGCCGGCAACGGTAATTAGGTTTTCTTTCTTCATTTTGAGAAGTGTCATCAGAAATCTTTCTTTTCAATCGGGGCCGCAGCGGCGCTTCCAGAAGCAGCATCAGCCACGGCCTCGTACAAGCTGGTATCAAGAAGGGCAAAGAGCGTCTCGCAATCAGAGCCCTCCATGAGCGAAGTAAAAATAGTTCCCAGAACGAAAGGACAGAGTTTCTCGGGGCTCAGCGCACCAACCAACCGCGAGCGCACGACCGCTGGGTCCCCATCCAACACATACTGAAGTCCCTGTTCCATGTGGGCCAGCATTGGTCCGCGCGCAGCCTCCAAGGCCTCGTGCTCGCTGCGGGGAAGGCGGCGCATCTCAGCAAACCAATCAACATCCATGTCCGCCAAAGCCGCGCCCAAAGCGCCGCGCAATTTCCGCACGTAGTCGATGAAACTCTCGCTCCCATCAACCCGGCAGCATTCCTCGAAGAGCGCCTGGCCGAAGAATCGCGTGAATACTGCGGCGGTTAGGTCCGCTTTTGTTGGGAAGTACATGTAGACCGAACCAACAGCGATCCCGCACGCTCCGGCCAGTTTTCGCACAGAGAGTGCAGAGATTCCTTCGCGCGCCGCAATTGAATACGCCTGGTCGATGAGTTTGTCTTTATCAATGACCTGTTTGCGCACGGAACCCCCTCTCAACTGTTTCACTCTGTAATGAACAGTGTTCAGTATAGACGCATCCCATCCCACCCGACAGGCGAGGAACTCGAAAGCGAGCACTCTCAACCACAAAGAGCGGATCATCCAAGCCGACACGCTTTTGCAAGTGCGATTTCAACTTCTGCTATCGCAGGCCTGCTGATTATTAGCACTGAGTCCAAGTGCCTGCACGAATAAAGGGCGAACGCAAACTAGCATTAGACCCAGGTTTACAAGCGCGTTCAAGGAAGGCCGCTATGGACATGGGTCAATTCGCTTGGGTTGAGTTCTATGAGGAACTCGCCGACACCCTGCTCAGATACGCGAACGATCGACAGGCATTACTCAGGCACCTGTCGCATGCATATGCCCAAGCAGGGATTCCCTTGCCGACGATTGACCGCACAAGTACTCCCGAGGACATCGACCCATTCACTGTGTTTGGCCTCTTTACACGAGGAATCACCAGTGCAAAACGCTCCGCGATTCTCGAGTCATTGGCACAGGAATTTGACATCGCTGCGACGCGACCAGTCACTTTCAACGGAGTCCCCGGAATCAACAACCTCGCGGCAGCATTTAATGCCTTCGACAGCGAAACTCGCACGCAAGATATAGAAAACCTCTGGCACGTCTTTAAAGCCGGGATTGCGCTGGCCGACAACGATTCCCCGGATAATCGCGCACAATTTTCAATCACTTTCGACGCAACACTTGGGCAGCGTAGATTGGGCTACAAACTCACGACAGGGCTGTACTGGATCCGCCCACGGTTCTTCATCAATCTCGATAGCCGTAACCGTTGGTTTCTGCACTCCCAAGTAGCCTGCGGAACAGAGGTTGCAAACCTCGTTCCTCCCGAGAACGAAAAAGAACTGATCACTGGCGCTACGTACTTAAAGATCCGCGATCTAGTCGCTTCCACATGCGAAAGCACAAAATATCCATTCACTTCATTCCCTGAGATCGCCCATGCGGCATTTACTGACGCTAAAAAAGTGAATGCAGAGCGTAAAGAACAAAAGACACTTCATGACTCCGAGTCCTCCGAAAATTCCCTCGGTGACGCTGATGTTGAAACGACTCACTACTGGGTCTATGCACCGGGGAAGGGCGCGAGTATGTGGGAGGATTTCTACAGCCAGGGAGTGATGGGACTTGCCTGGCACGAACTTGGCGACCTCTCCGCGTACGCAAGCAAAGAAGAGATCCGCCTTACCCTGGTGGACTCAAGAAGAGGAACAACTAACCCTAGCAACGACGCCTATGGGCTCTGGCAGTTCGTCAACGATCTCAAGCCCGGCGACGTCGTTTTTGCGAAGGGAGGCCGAGGGAAGATCCTCGGGCGCGGCCTCGTCACCGGAGACTACGAATACGACGAGGCCCAGGGGCACTTCCCCAACCTCCGCAGCGTTGAGTGGACGCACAAGGGAGAGTGGGCAGTTGATCGCATTCTCCCGCTGAAAACACTGACTGACATCACGGATGACACCACCCTTGTCGCAGCTATCGAGACTCTTTTCGAGGTCGAAACCGATGAGCTCATCGACGACCAGCCTGCGATCGAATACCCCGCATATGACAGGGAAGATTTCCTCTCGGAAGTCTTTATGTCCGATCAGCAATACGACACCCTCACCGGGCTACTTCGCGCGAAGAAGAACGTCATTTTGCAAGGTGCACCCGGTGTGGGCAAGACCTTCGCAGCGAAGCGACTCGCGTATTCAATGATGGGCACGAAAGACGCCAAACGCGTCATGATGGTGCAATTCCACCAAAGCTACTCCTACGAAGACTTCATCGAGGGCTACCGCCCTAGCGCCGACGGTTTCGAACTTTCCAAAGGCGCGTTCTACACCTTCTGCAAGGAGGCAGCCGACGACAACGAGCGCGATTATTTCTTCATCATTGACGAGATCAACCGCGGAAATCTTTCAAAGATTTTCGGCGAGCTCTTCATGCTTATCGAAAATGATAAACGCGGTGAGAAGAACAAACTCCAGTTGTTGTATTCGCGCGAGCGTTTCTACGTACCTAGCAATGTGTACCTGATCGGCTTGATGAACACAGCGGACCGCTCACTTGCTTTGCTCGACTACGCACTACGTCGCCGCTTTGCATTCTTCACCCTTAACCCGGGCTTTTCTTCCGCCGGTTTCACGCGCTATCGCGAGGCCGTTGACAGTCCCGCTTTTAACAATTTGGTTTCGTGCGTGACAAGGCTGAACACCGAGATCGCGAGCGACGAGTCTCTTGGCGAAGGCTTCATGATCGGACACAGCTACTTCTGCGGATTCGTCGGAGGAACAGCCGATCGCGCCAGTCTTTCAGCGATCGTTGAATACGAGCTCGTCCCCATGCTTGGCGAGTACTGGTTCGATGACCCGGAAAAGGTCCGTGTCTGGTCCGAGGCACTTCGCCGCTCGATCCAATGATTCCGATTCGTAACACCTACTACATGCTTGCGTACGCCTTCCAGGTGCTACGCCAGCAGGGGTACCGCGACATTGCGACCGAGGAATTTGCCTCCACTGCGGAGCTCTTGGCTGAGATCCTTATCCGCGGCGTGCGCTCCCAACTCAAGCGAGGCCTCGGGCGCTCCTATGTCGACGTTACAGAGCCGCTGTCGTCTCTGCGCGGAAAAATCGAGGTTACGGAGTCCCTCAAGACGCGCTCGATTCTACGTCGGCAGTTGGTGTGCAGTTACGATGAGTTTTCGCTCGACACGCCAATGAACCAGATCATCAAGGCGACGTGCACGGCCTTGATGCGCTCACGGATATCGAGGCCTCGGAAGAAAGAATTGCGCAGGTTCCTTCCCTTCTTCGCGGAGGTTTCGGATATCGAGCTCGGTGCGGCCAACTGGCGTATGCGTTTTGATCGCAATAATCAGACCTATCGCATGCTGATCAATGTCTGTTGGCTGATTTACTCAGGGCTTCTGCACACGAATGAAGGCGGGGATACTCGGCTCGCCGAGTTCCTGGACGAGCAGAATATGTGCCGCTTGTACGAGAAGTTTATTTTGGAGTACTACCGCCAGGAGCATCCAGAGATTCAGGCGAGCGCGCCGCATATTGCGTGGGCGCTTGATGATGGTTTCGATGACATGCTGCCGACGATGCGTTCCGATGTGACTCTGAGGCGCGGGGACACGGTGCTCATTATTGACGCGAAGTACTATGCGCACGCCACGCAGGAGCGTTTTGGTACGCGGAGCCTGCATTCGGGGAACCTCTATCAGATCTTCACGTATGTGAAGAATATGGAGGCCGCGCATAGCAGCGAAGCACGTAGGGTGTCAGGAATGCTTTTGTATGCGAAGACCGATGAAGAGGTCTACCCCGATGGCGTGTATCAGATGAGCGGGAATGTGATTAGCGTTAGGACGCTCGATCTCAACAGGCCTTTTGAAGAGATCCGCGCCCAACTCGATGGGATTGTGGAGGCGTACTTTTCACGGTGATATCCTCGCCAGTAGTGCAAGTTTTCACCGGAAAGAAGGCTCGCCGTGTACAGAGTCGTGCGCACCGCCTTGCCGCTTCTTTTCATCGCTGCGGTCTACAGCGGCGGACCCTTTTATGACGTCTTCGGCTGGGGTACCAACTGGCCCACGTGGGGCACTCTCCTACTAATTGCAGGGATCGCAAATATCCTCTGCGCGTGCATCGACCGCGGCTACAGAAGCCCCCGCAGACTTGCGTTTTGGGATCTGGCCATCAAGCTCTGCATGATCCCTTTCTACACACTGATATTCCTCTACGCCACGGGCATCGCGACGATCATGTTTGTCATCCCCGGGCTTTTTCTTGCAGCGCCTTTCGTCGTGGTTCCCCTGCTCGCAATGTCGTACCTCCTGATGCTCGCGACGTCCTCCTACGGTTTCGCGGCCTCGCTTCGAGCGACAAAACGCGGACTACTCCCCGCTTCCTTCGCTGCGCTCCACATAGCGCTGCACTTCTTCGCCGTCGCGGACTTCTTTTCCGCTGCGGTCCTCTACCTGCAGCTGCGCAGAGCGGGCAAGGCACGCAAAGCCAGCGCCGAGGCCTCGGCAGGCTTACCGCACCAAAATCCCACCGACGTACAATGACCATATGACTGACACAAGCAGGCGAGCGCAATGGTTTTCCGATAACGAACGCAACTGGGACGACCGCGCCGAGCTGCACATGGCTGGCAACTACTGCGACTACCAGCGCCTTCTCGAGGACCCGACGGCCATTAGCGCTGAACTGG
>ERZ772786.722-NODE-722-length-13292-cov-5.664803_pt1 | contig 13292 bp, 8 predicted proteins | sample MGYA00511473_ERZ772786 | MGnify/ENA primary metagenome ERZ772786 (study PRJEB29015, sample SAMEA2738025) | human oral metagenome | biome: human oral; feature: human-associated habitat; material: saliva | place: China | collected 2252 ...
GGTTATGGAGATAAGATGACAGAAAACCCCAACGATCAACCTCCATACTTCAAACTGTTCTTAAAGGAATATGAACGTGTTGTAAAAGAAGTGCGTTCTAATGCTGCTGTTACTACTCCACAGCGTCCTATCAAACGAAAAGTAGAACCCTTACTTACTTGTAAGTGGAGCCAGTATGCCCCATTCAATAAGTACACCCCACTGAGTAATGGACAGCATACACCTACAGGTTGTGTTGCAACAGCCACAGCACAGGTGATGTTCTACAACAAATGGCCTAAGAATCGTCCACAAGATTATATAGCATCAACAGGTGATGATGCTAAGAAAAGCGCTACTTATTGGTGGGATGAAATGAAGAACACGACTAATGAGATGAGAACGGAACAATCTCGACAAGCTGTTGGCGTATTGATGTATGATATTGGTAAGGCTGTTCACATGAGATACTATATTAAAGGAAGTGACTCAAATTTACAGCGTGCCTGCAATGCACTTCGCGACAAGTTTGATTATACCGTACGTTATCTTGACAAAAACTTCCTTCCTGCCAATGACTTCCTCAATGAGGTGATGCAAGAAATCTCAGATGGATATCCAGTCTTAGTAGTAGGTGGACCTCATGCCTTTGTTTATGATGGCTATGATGAGCAAGGCCTCATTCACACCAACTGGGGCTGGGGAGGTGAAAACGACGGATACTTCGACATCAACATAGTAACTCTTAATGTTTCAGGCTTTGCTCTCAATAGTGGAACATTCTGGGACGACATCTCAGTTGTCTTTGCCCATCCTAACGATGGTAAGGCAGTACCTTTTAAGGATATCGAACGTGGATTGGACGCAAGAACCACCACTTCATTCACTATGGACAAGACAGAGGCAAGCCGTTCTGAAAGTTTCAGTGCAAAGATTGAGAGGTTAGGCTCATATAGTTCAGTTAAAGGTGAACTTGGCGTATTCTCAGGAAAGGTAGCACTTGCCCTTTATAATGATAAGAACGAACGAGTAAAAATCTTTGATTCAACTGCTGGCGACCAAACATGGGCATCCATCTTTACTTCCATGTCCTTTGATGTTGCTGATATTAACTTTAAGGGTATTGCTGACGGAAACTACTATTTAGTACCAGTATTCTCTGAGATGCTCGATACCAAGACAAAGGAACACAGTGACTGGAAGCCAATCAATCACGCCAATGAAATAGAGGTAAAACTCACAGCCGATGCTGTTCACATCAACACAAATAATCCTAAGGATGTTGTTGTAATTGAGAAGGCTCCAAGTCTACTTGCACCCTACTATGAAGGTTCTGGATTTAAAGGTGCATTCAGCTTCACGATGTATAACCCTGGACGTGAAGAAGTGCGTGGCGAACTTGTAATGACACTTATAAATCAAGAGACAAAGAAAGAATATAATGGTTATTTACTTACTCCAAACGTTGTTGCACAACGTCTTGGACGAACCACCTTTGTCATTAATATGCTTCCATTATATTACAACAGACCAAGTTTAGGGAATCTTCCAAGAGGTAAATATGACGTCAAACTATCAATAAAAGCCAATAGAAAAGGAACTGAAGTAGAGATACCTATTGACATGAAAGAGCCTTTCGAAATCGAAGTAATACCTTATGTCAATAATGGAAATATCGAATTAACTTTCCTCGACTACTATGCGGATGGTGAATACGCCAATTACAGCACCTTCCAACTTAATAAGATAAAGAATATCAGTCTGCAAGTACATTCTAAAGTATCTGGCTATCAGATTAGAAATGGCTACCGCGGTCCAATTCATTATCGTCTGCTCGATTTGACAAGTAACAAGTGGATTGAATTGGGAACAGTTAGTAATGTTTATCTTCCTTGTGATGTAGACAACAATGCAGCCGAGACACGTATCACCTTTGCTGCTTCTCAATTAGAGCCTAATCATTCATACGAGATACACATAGAGGTTGAAAGGGATGGGAAACGAGAAGACATTTGGAATCCCAATACTTTACGCAATGTATTTAATACGGTAGATGAGTTGAAACCTACAGGCATTGGCTTGCTTAAGGATTACAAAGAGTCTGTAAAGAATATATTTACTTTGCAAGGTATTCGTTTATCAAAGACTTGGGAAGAGCTCCCTGTAGGCGTCTATATTATAGATGGTAAGAAAGTGATAAAGACAAGATAACAGAAAAAAGGTAAGAAAGGAAAGCTTAAATAGCTTTGACTTTCTTACCTTTTATATTTTACTTAGTGAAGTCTTACTTACGGAGACCTAAAGCCTTTACGATAGCACGATAGCGCTCAATGTCACGATCATAAAGATAGTTGAGTAAAGCACGACGTTTACCAACAAGATGAGTTAGTGAACGAGTAGTAACATAGTCCTTACGATTCTTCTTAACGTGTTCTGTCAAGTGCTTGATTCGATAAGAGAAAAGTGCAATTTGGCTCTCTGCAGAACCTGTATCTGAACTCTTCTGAGCCTTACCAAACTGTGCGAAAATCTCTTCTTTCTTTGCTTTTTCTAAATACATAGTTTTGTTTGATTAATTAATTGTGCAATTACATTCTTCTATTGCTAGCCTGCCTTAATCACAACAGGTCACAATATCAAATGCATCGGAATATCCGAAAACGCGGTGCAAAGATACAACTTTTTCTCTGAACGACAAGCGTTTTCCATTTTTTATTAGTACTTTTGCATCGTAATTCAGCGTAAGCTTTTTAAGGTAAATACATGCAAGATATTCGTAACATCGCAGTTATTGCGCACGTTGACCATGGCAAAACGACCTTGGTTGACAAGATGATGCTCGCTGGTAAGCTTTTCCGTGATGGACAAGACAACAGTGGAGAAGTTCTCGACTCTAATGACTTGGAGCGTGAACGAGGGATAACGATTCTGAGTAAGAATGTAAGTATTAATTGGAAAGGAGTAAAGATTAATATTCTCGACACTCCAGGTCACTCCGATTTTGGTGGTGAGGTAGAGCGCGTGTTGAACATGGCAGATGGTTGCCTATTGCTCGTAGATGCTTTTGAAGGTCCTATGCCACAAACTCGTTTTGTGTTGCAAAAGGCTTTGCAATTAGGTTTGAAACCTGTTGTTGTCATCAATAAGGTAGACAAACCTAACTGTCGTCCAGAGGAAGTATATGAGATGGTGTTCGATCTTATGTGTGACTTGAATGCAACTGAGGAGCAGTTAAACTTCCCTGTTGTTTATGGTTCTGCCAAGAATGGTTGGATGAGTGAGGACTGGAAGCAGCCTACTGATAATATTGAATATTTGCTAGATCTTATTCTCGAAGCAATTCCTGCACCTAAGCAGCTCGAGGGTACACCACAGATGTTGATTACATCTTTGGATTACTCAAGCTATACTGGTCGTATTGCTGTCGGTCGTGTACATCGTGGTACATTGAAGGATGGGCAGAACATAACGATCTGCCATCGTGATGGAACACAAGAACGCACGAGAATCAAGGAACTTCATACTTTCGAAGGTATGGGACATAAGAAGACCGATCATGTCGATTCCGGTGATATTTGTGCTGTAATTGGTTTGGAGAAGTTCGAGATTGGAGACACTATCGCCGATTTTGAGAATCCAGAGCCATTACCACCTATTGCGGTAGATGAGCCTACTATGAGTATGCTCTTCACCATTAACGACTCTCCTTTCTTTGGTAAAGAAGGTAAGTTCTGTACTTCTCGCCACATTAGTGACCGTTTGAACAAAGAGTTAGAGAAGAACCTTGCATTGCGTGTTCGCCCTATGGAGGGTTCAATGGATAAGTGGATTGTCAGTGGTCGTGGTGTTCTTCACCTGTCAGTTCTCGTTGAGACAATGCGTCGTGAGGGCTACGAGCTTCAGGTTGGACAGCCACAAGTTATCTACAAGGAGATTGATGGACAGAAATGTGAGCCTATTGAGGAATTGACAATCAACGTACCAACAGACTTCTCAAGTAAGATGATTGATATGGTAACACGTCGTAAAGGTGACTTGTTAGGTATGGATGCAGAGGGAGATCGTGTTAACATCACCTTTGAAATCCCATCACGTGGTATCATTGGTTTACGTACTAACGTCCTTACTGCTAGTCAGGGTGAGGCTATTATGGCGCATCGTTTCAAGAACTATCAGCCTTTCAAGGGTGAGATAGTACGCCGTACCAATGGCTCAATGATTGCCCTTGAGACCGGAACAGCCTATGCTTATGCTATTGATAAGCTCCAGGATCGTGGTAAGTTCTTCATTGATGCAGGTGAGGAAGTATATGGTGGACAGGTAGTAGGCGAGCACGTTCATGATAACGACCTCGTTATCAACGTTACAAAAGCAAAGCAGTTGACCAACGTCCGTGCTTCTGGTTCTGATGAGAAGGCTCGTGTTATACCAAAGACAGAGATGAGTCTTGAGGAATGTCTTGAGTATATCAAAGGTAACGAGTATGTTGAGGTAACGCCAAAGAATATTCGTATGCGTAAGATAACGCTTGATCATTTGGAGCGTAAGCGCGAGAACAAGGATTAAATCTTATTTCAATCATAAGACGAGGGGGTGACTATCCAGTGGGGTAGCCGCCTCTTTTTGTATTGTCCGGTGTAATGGACGTTTGGTAAACAGATACCCCTAAACCTCTCGAAACCCTTTCGTTTATCACCTTTGCAGCATTTGGTATCTCCTTTCCTCTTATATCTTGCATCTCCTTCTCTTATACCTTACATCTTTCTCTCCTATATCTTGCGTCTTTTTCTTCTATACCTTGCATTTAAAACTCTCGTAAGAAATCTTTGTCTCATCATGATGAAATCAGTGTCTCATCACGATGAAACTTGTGTCTCATCATGATGAAACTATTGTCTCATCGTGATGAAACAAAGAAAACACATATATGTAAAAGACGCAAGTCTAGTAGGTAATTAAAAGAAAGTATAGGAGAAATGAAACGCAAACAGGTACTCTAACAAGCGCTAACGCCTAATCTTCTATTAGTATAGTACTACTTCCTTGAACCTTAGTCAATACTTCTAAATAAATAAAGTCCTTGAAGATAGAGGCTTCTCACAATCTCTTTAATTCTCCAAGAAACGTCTATTACGCCTCTATTCCATTGTTTATATGCAGGGAGTAAGCACTGGTCTTTACGATGAATAAAGTATTGACTAAAACCTTAGCTTACTTGCTTTATTAACAGATTATACTTATTTTTGTAACCGAGTTAATGGCTCTCTCCAATGGAACTAATTAGTTATTTCGAGAGTAGGGCAGTATGAAAATCAAATAATAAAAGGTTAGTCTATGTTAGGAGCAATAGTTGGAGACATCATAGGGTCAGCCTATGAGTTTAATAATACGAAGCGGAAAGAGTTCCATTTGTTTACTCCGAAGAGTAAGTTTACAGATGATACGGTGATGACGTTGGCTGTGGCTCGATGGCTGTGTGACGATAAGGAGCACCGCAAAGAAACACTGGTTCAACGTATGCAAGAGCTTGGCAGGCGTTATCCAACGGCTGGTTATGCTGGTAGTTTTATGCGTTGGTTGTATAATCCAGAGCCTCAACCTTATAATAGCTATGGGAATGGCTCGGCTATGAGGGTAAGCCCCGTTGCGTTCTATGCGCATAGTTTACAGGAAGCATTAGGTCTTGCGAAGATATCAGCAGAGGTGACACACAATCATCCCGAAGGCATAAAAGGAGCACAAGCAATTGCTTCCTCCATTTATCTTGCACGTCATGGGGCAACGAAGAGGGAGATTAAGAGCTATGTAGAGGAGAACTTTCATTATGATTTAAGTCGGCAATTGGATGATATCCGACCTACTTATTCCTATGATATGTCCTGTCAGAATACTGTCCCACAGGCTCTTTTATCATTCCTTGAAGGTGCTAACTTTGAAGATGTGATGCGTTCGGCGGTATCTATAGGAGGCGATTCTGATACGATAGCAGCAATGGCTGGTGGTATAGCCCAAGCCTTTTATGTGATTCCGAAGAAGCTTTCAAGTTATTGCTATGCCCTCCTAACTCCCGAGTTGCGTGACGTTCTTAATGATTTTGAAGACTTGTTGGGCTGTCGAGAGGCTGATCCTTTTAACATTGAACGTTTCATCGAGGCACAGAATACGAGTAATACTTATCGCCAAGCATTGGCAGAAATGCAGCAAGGACACAAGCAGACGCATTGGATATGGTTTATTTTCCCACAGCTAAAAGGCTTTGGTCACAGTGCGTATTCACAGTATTATGGGTTGGCTGATACCGATGAGGCACGCACTTATCTGGCTCATCCATTATTGAACGAACGCTTACGCACAATCACTAAGGCAGTCTTGCAGCATGACAATATGGATGTGAAAAGGGTAATGGGGAGTAGCATTGATGCTGTCAAACTCAAATCTTCTATGACGCTATTTGACGTAGTTTGTCCTAATGATATCTTTGAAGAAGTACTGAAAACGTTCTATGGTGGGGAGCGAGATAGCCTAACCTTGAATAAAATAGGTTTATAGGATAAGAGGATTTAAGTCTGAATAACAAGCAGGGAGAGTATAATAAATAGCGAATAATATCGTTTTCTATGATGTAATCTTTAACTTAATAACATTCAAAACCCAATGAAACGGATAATTACATTAGCTTTCTTGAGTGCCATCTCGTTAGCTTCTTTTGCGCAGAGTAAGGTTGGAACATGGTCGGTGATACCTCATGTTGGTGTGTCGATAGCCTCTCTAACTCATCAATCAGGCGGCATAGAGGTTGGTGATAATCAATCTCAAGAGCTGAAGCCACAGGCTCGCCCAGGTTTTACAGGCGGTGTCGATGTGATGTATCAGGCGTCTGATAATATTGGATTATCTATCGGTCTAAGTTACGTCCAAGCTGGTTGTAAGTATAAGGACGTTGATGATAATGGTGTGATATGGCACGATCATTACGATCGAATGGACTATATCTCGGTTCCTCTTTTGGCTCATTCTTACATTGCGCCAGGGCTTTCAATCAACGTAGGTGTCGCTCCTTCTTTCTTAATCTATGGTAAGTATCATGCTGGAATGCTTAGTTATGACCTTGATGCAGATGGGCATAGAACGAATGTGCAAGAGGGTGTGATGGACATAGATACTAAGAAAGGACTACGCAAGTTCACCCTTTCAATCCCCGTTGGTATCAGTTATGAGTATGAGAATGTGGTGTTAGATGCCCGTTATAATGTCGGTATGCTCAATGTCTATAAGCATGGACTATCCGCTCGCAATAAGGTCTTTGAGGTATCTGTAGGTTATAAGTTTGATTTGTAAGAACAGCCCTATTACCTTCTTCTAGTCTAACGGAAAGCCTCCCCAAGCCCCTCTGAAGGAGGGAATGTTGCCTAACGGAAGTTTGCTGGGAAAGTCTGGCTTGTTTTGATGGAACGCCCTCTTCGATGCGAAGAAGGCGTTTCTTCATGTCAAAGAAACGCCTTCCTTAAATGGAGAAGAGGCTCTCTTAATTTGCTCCCATACGTTCTTCCTTTCTTTGAGGATGTTGGGAATAGATTCAAAGACAGCTTACTTCCCCCGTTGTTTCAATCTACGTAGAAGCCAGAAGTAGGCTGGTATAAGGAAAAGATCTGCCATTATCCATGCGACAGGGTCGGCATAACAGACACCTAACCATGCGAAGGTTGGTACTAACCAAAGGCTAACACCACAACGGGCAATCATCTCCATGACACCACTCATCATACTCAAATTGCTATATCCGAGCCCCTGAATACTATAACGGAGGATGACCAGCACACCTAATGACGGATAGAACCAGTTGGCAATACGCATGAGTTGGGCTGCATTAGCGATGACCTCTTGCTCACCACTATTGACAAAGAGCATCATCATCTCGTCTGCAAAAGGATAGATGATAGCCACTGTCAATACGAAGTAAGCCATCATAATCCACATAGAATCGCGTACTCCCGTCTTTACTCGGTCTAGTTTTTTAGCTCCAATGTTCTGTCCACAATAGGTTGCCATGGCTACGCCGATATTTTCCAGTACACAGGTGAAGAGATATTTAATGCGTATTGCCGCCGTAAACGACGCTACGTAAATCGTACCCAGAGCGTTGTTCGCACTCTGAAGCATGATGATACCAATAGAAGTGATGGAGAATTGCAATCCCATTGGTATGCCATTGTTTAGTAGAATACTAATCTTCTTGTTATCAAAAGAGCGTTCCTCGCCCTTGGGAACAAGGATCGTTAGCTTCTTTTTAATATACCACCAACACAAAACAGAAGCAACTGCTTGACTCAAGAAAGTGGCGAGACCTGCTCCTTCTACGCCCATTCTCAATAAGAGAATAAGCACGATATCAAGCAAGATGTTGAGGAATGACGATGCAATTAAGAAGTAGAAAGGTTGCTTCGAGTTCCCCAGTGCACGTATCTGACCTGATAGTAAGTTGTAAGCAATGGTAAATGGAATCGTACAGAACTGTAGGAAGAGGAAGATGTAAGCGTCATGGAACACATCCTCTGGTGTGTTGACGAGGTGAAGAATCTTACCACAAAAAACGCACGAAAGCAATGTGATGACAATTGCCAATACAACGGCAATACGGATGGAATTGCTTACGTAGCATCGCATCTTGTGATAATCGCCTGCTCCGAAAGCCTGTGCTATAGGGATGGCAAAGCCTGCGCACGAACCGTTACAGAACCCCATGATAAGAAACATAATGCTGCTTGAGGCTCCAACAGCGGCTAATGCGTTCACTCCTATCCATCGCCCGACGATGGCGGCATCGATGATTAGATACATCTGCTGCAATAGGTAGCCGAGAATAAGGGGTATGGCAAACTTGATGATGGCGCGAGATGGTGCGCCTTGGGTCATACTTTCTGTATGAATTGATTGTGGCATGATGTGGTTATGTTAGTAGTTGACGAGTTAACGGGTAGACGAGTTGACAAGTTAATAGGTCGTGTCGCTATCTTTACAAGCAACTTGTCAACTTGTCAACCCGTCTACTCGGCAACTTGTCTACTCTTTCTCCGGATACAGAAGATTAGCTTCTGTGATGTTATCCAGCACCTCTGTGAGGAATTTACGTGATTCCCACTTAGCCATGGGGAGGTCATGTAGTAGATAGTTACCGCAGTCGCATGGTGCAGCACCAGGTATCTCGCCCTCGTAATCAGCGACGAATTGGAAGGTGCGACGCATGAGTTCTACAATATCCTTCGACTCCAAGTCGCCTTGAAGGATAAGGTAATTACCCGTCAGGCAGCCCATTGGTCCCCAATACACAACTCGGTCTTTCCATTCCGGGTCGTTGCGAAGATAGGTAGCAGCCAAATGCTCAATAGTATGGATAGCCCCCACGTGCAGCACAGGCTCACGGTTTGGCTCCTTCATACGTATGTCGAAGGTGGTAACAACCTCGTTGCCAACCTCGTCTTTACGGCTTACGTAGATGCCACGTAGCAATCGCTCGTGGTCAATAGTGAATGATGGAATCTTGTTCATAGTTGCTTTCTTTTGTTGTTATATTGCTGTGTAACGAGGCACTCACTCCTTTTATATGATACTAATAAAGTGCTTCGTCACCTCAAAGCTACCGTTAGCTATTCTATTCCAGAAGTCGAAGTACTGGCTAGCCTTGTTATCCTTCAATGGAATATCACTGATGACACGAAAGGAAATAAAGGGCTTCTTGTAGATGTGGCAGACCTGTGCTATGGAGCAACTCTCCATGTCGACAGCCGTTGCCGATGGGAACTTATCAAGGATCTGTTGCATCTTTTCCCGTGAGTTAACGAACCATTCGCCACTGACAGTTAGCCCTGCTTTGACATGAATATCCTTACAATCGTTACGTGTATTTAGTGAGAGAGCCTTCTCTATAAGCTCTGTTGGTGCCTTAAAACGGGCTGGCATTCCAATAATCTGACCATATTGCACCTCGTCACCACAATATGCGTCATGGTAAGTACACTCGCTTGCTACCACCACATCAGTTACCTCCAAAGAGGTGTCGGCACCGCCTGCACAACCGCTTGATATAACTAAGTCGGGGTTGTAATGATTAATCATCTCCACAGCTCCAATAGCTGAGTTAACCTTACCAATACCACATTGTTGCAGGATAATCTCCTTATCCTCTAGCGTTCCTGTTACGAAGTCTTTATGATGATAACGCTCTGTTTGCGTGTCTGAGAGAATTGACTTGAGTTGCGTGAACTCCTTGTCCATTGCGACGATGATTCCTATTTTCATACTGCAAAGGTACGAAAAAGTTAGAAGTTGGATGTTGTAAGTACTTTGTTTTTTGTAACTTTGCACGCATAAATACGCATACTTTAGAAGAAACAAAACGCTAGAAATATGAGAACTTATAAGAAATTCCTACCTGATGTAGTGGTGGTATTGGTGTTTGCGATTATCTCTTTCGCTTACTTCCTTGTGCCTGTTACACAGGGAAAGATACTCTTTCAGCATGATGCCTCGGCGGGTGTTGGCTCGGCACAAGAGCTTACGGAGTATCAAAATCGTACGGGTGAGACAACAAGATGGACGAACTCTATCTTCGGAGGTATGCCTACTTATCAGATGTCACCATCTTATCAGTCGACCGATGGACTGTCACAAGTGATGAACGCATACCATCTCTGGTTGCCTGATAACGTATGGTTCCTCTTCGCCTACCTGTTAGGTTTCTATATTCTGTTGCGTGCTTTCGACTTCAGACAGACGTTAGCTGCACTCGGAAGTATCATGTGGGCGTTCTCGTCCTACTTCCTAATTATCATCGCAGCAGGCCACTTGTGGAAGGTAATGGCATTAGCCTATCTACCGCCAATGATTGCTGGTATCGTCTTAGCCTATCGTGGTCGATATCTGTCAGGATTCATTGTTACGGCACTCTTCACGGCATTTGAGATAAAGGCGAACCATGTGCAAATGACGTATTACTACCTGTTTATCATCCTCTTCATGGTGATAGCTTACCTTGTAAAGGCTGTGCGTGAGAAGCAAATAGCAGGCTTTATGAAGTCGACAGGCGTCGTGGCAGCTGCAGCAGTGATTGGTATTGCAATCAATCTATCGAGTCTCTATCACACATGGCAGTATCAGAAGGAGAGCATGCGAGGCAAGAGTGAGTTGGTAAAGAAGGATGCCGCCAATCAAACAAGCTCTGGTTTAGACCGTGACTACATAACACAATGGAGTTATGGCATTGATGAGACACTAACGCTCTTAGTGCCTGATGCGAAGGGTGGGGCTACTGTCCCATTGAGCAAGAACGCCACTGCTATGGCAAAAGCCGACCCACAGATACAATCGATGATACCGCAACTCTATGATGCAATACCGCAATACTTTGGTACGCAGCCAGGCACTAGCGGACCTGTTTACGTGGGTGCCTTCGTGTTGTTCCTCTTCATCTTAGGATTGTTCATTGTGCGTGGCTCTATGAAATGGGCACTACTGGCGGCTACTGTTCTGTCGGTTCTTCTCGCATGGGGACATAACTTCATGGGCTTTACGAACTTCTTCCTCGATTATATACCGATGTATGCTAAGTTCCGAACTGTGGCTAGTATCCTCGTAATAGCCGAGTTTACGATACCTCTTTTGGCAGCACTTGCCTTGAAGAAGATGGTTGATGAGCCTGAAGTACTTACCAAACAGATGAAGTTTGTCTACATCAGTTTAGCTCTTACAGCAGGTGTTGCGCTATTGATTGGCCTGTTCCCAGGTATGATGGAACCCTTCGTCAGCGACCAAGAGCGTCAGATGATTACCAGTATCCAAGGCATGGATGGCAATACTGCTAACATGATTTTAGCTAACATTGCAGCGATGCGTGGGGCAATGGTAAGTGCTGACGCATGGCGTTCGGTCATAGTGATCTTGATAGGTTTCGCCCTCTTGTTCCTCTACAAGATGAAGAAGTTACGTGCCGATTATATGGTTATCTGCATGGCAGTACTTTGTCTTGTTGATATGTGGCAAGTGGACAAACGATACCTAAATGATGAGATGTTTGTACCCAAGAGTGAGCGTGATATGCCTCATCAAGCCACTTCCACTGACCTTGCCATTATGAAGGATAAGAGCCTTGACTACCGTGTGTTGAACCTCGCTTCGAACACCTTTAACGAGAACGAGACTTCTTACTTCCATAAGAGTATCGGTGGTTATCACCCTGCTAAGCTCCGTCGTTATCAGGAGATGATTGATGCTTATATCGCTCCTGAGATGCAGAAGACGATGCAGGCGATTGCTGCTGCAGGTGGTAATATGCAGGCAGTTGATGGTGTGAAGACCTTCCCTGTATTGAATATGCTGAACACGAAGTACTTTATCCTTCCACTGCAGGGTGGCACAACGGCACCAATACAGAACCCATATGCACAGGGCAACGGCTGGTTTGTCAATAAGCTCAACTATGTCGACGATGCCAACGCTGAATATGCTGAGGTGGGTAAGATTGACGTGCGCCATGAGGCTGTAGCCGATAAGAAGTTTGAGGCGGCTTTAGGTCAGGCGAAGGCGAACGACTCAACGGCAATCGTAAAGCTCGACAAGTATGAGCCTAACAACCTGCAATACACTGTCAACTCAAAGAATGGTGGTGTTGTCGTCTTCTCTGAGATCTACTATCCGGGTTGGACAGCCACTATCGATGGTCAGCCTGCAGAGCTCGGACGTGTTAACTACATCCTCCGTGCTGTGAGCGTGAAGCCGGGTAAGCATACCGTAGTCCTCGACTTCCACCCAACAAGTATCTCTACCACTGAGACCATCGCTTACATTGCGATTGTTATCTTGCTCTTGGCGATTGCGGGTGCAGGGTATATGGAGTGGAGGAAGAAGTAAACAAATAGACCAACCAACTGGCCCCTCCCCCGTCCCCTCCCCCATAGGGAGGGGCGTAGAATGCGAGATACCCCCAATCATTTCTGAACTTGCGGTCATTGCGAGAAGTGAAGTGTGGAGGCAAGGGGAAGTCATCACAAAAGATGAAGGTTGAAAAAGAATAAAACAGAATACCCTCGCAAGTATATTGGCTTACGAGGGTATTCCGTTTAAATCGAAGAGTGTTTAGAACATAGGCTTTATATGCTTTTATTATATAGGGCTTATAGCGTTCTTCACCTTTTATATATATTGTAAAACAAGATAACAAGAAAATTATGAGACAACGAGTTGAAAAGAAGCTAAACCAGCATTTGATGCTACCGATAAAGCTGTTTATGGGTAGGGAGAAGTCAGGAGGTATCGTTCTG
>ERZ772786.733-NODE-733-length-13185-cov-6.314014_pt1 | contig 13185 bp, 9 predicted proteins | sample MGYA00511473_ERZ772786 | MGnify/ENA primary metagenome ERZ772786 (study PRJEB29015, sample SAMEA2738025) | human oral metagenome | biome: human oral; feature: human-associated habitat; material: saliva | place: China | collected 2252 ...
TAAAGTCAACGTGTCCCGGAGTATCAATCAAGTTAATCTTATAAGACTTGCCAAGGTAGTTCCAGTTACATGTTGTAGCAGCAGATGTAATTGTAATACCACGCTCCTGCTCCTGTGCCATCCAGTCCATGGTAGCAGCACCATCATGAACCTCACCAATCTTGTGAGTCTTACCTGTATAAAAAAGAATACGTTCAGATGTTGTCGTCTTACCGGCATCGATGTGTGCCATAATACCGATATTACGAGTCAAATGTAAATCGTGATTTGCCATTTCTTTTTACCTTATTATAAAAACTTGATTAGAATCTGAAGTGAGCAAATGCACGGTTAGCCTCAGCCATGCGGTGCATATCTTCCTTACGCTTGTAAGCACCACCTTGGTTATTGAAAGCATCCATAATCTCAGATGCAAGCTTATCAGCCATGCTCTTACCACCACGCTTACGTGCAAAAGCAATCATATTCTTCATTGACACACTCTCCTTACGATCAGGACGAATCTCTGTTGGTACCTGGAAAGTAGCACCACCGATACGACGGCTCTTTACCTCTACCTGTGGAGTGATGTTGTCAAGAGCCTGCTTCCACACCTCAAGTGGAGACTTCTCTTCATCCTTCATCTTACCGCCTACGATATCGAGGGCTGCATAGAAGATTTCGTATGAGGTATTCTTCTTACCATCATACATCAAATGATTTACGAACTTTGATACCTTCTGATCATTGAACTTTGGATCTGGAAGGATTACACGCTTCTTTGGTTTTGCTTTTCTCATTTTTTATTTTAAACTTTAATTCTGCGGAGGCTGTCGTCTTTCGTTCTTCAACACCCTCTCTTGGGCGTTTACTCAACCTTTGTGATTACAAATCTCCAGCAAAACTGTTTGTTTTTAGTTTATTCTTTCTTGAAAGAGCCTTGGAGCATCGACCATCACCGGCCGTTGCACCTCGGCTTTATGGATTGAAGTTTCTTTGTTGCCTTTGAACAACGCAGATATTACTTCTTAGCTGCCTTTGGACGCTTAGCACCGTACTTAGAACGACGCTGTGTACGATTGGCAACACCTGCGGTATCAAGAGTACCACGAACGATGTGATAACGTACACCAGGAAGGTCCTTTACACGACCACCACGAACGAGAACAATACTGTGCTCCTGCAAGTTGTGACCCTCTCCTGGGATGTAAGAGTTAACTTCCTTCTGGTTGGTCAAACGAACACGGGCAACCTTACGCATTGCCGAATTAGGCTTCTTAGGAGTTGTTGTGTAAACACGAACACAAACACCACGACGCTGTGGACAGTTGTCCAAAGCAGGTGACTTGCTCTTGTCTACGATGTCCTTTCTGCCCTTTCTTACTAATTGTGAAATAGTAGGCATAATTTTACTTTTTATTGTTATATATTTATTTTGTTTATTTTCAATCCATTACAAACAAGAGTAAAACGTCTAAGAACGCTATAATTTACTCTATTGTTTCGGGTTGCAAAGGTACGAATATTCCCTCAAATGACCTAATAATAAGAAAAATAATAAGTTCACAAATTATCTACGTTAACAATAAATAACTTTTTACTTATTATTTAACACACCTTACCCCACTCCAACAAGTGAGTTCATGACAATAATGAGGAGAACAATACCCGTTATGACCACATATAACCAGTCACGTTGGATGCTGAAATCTACCAATGATAATATGACACGCATTACTGGTGTGAGCATGAGAACGACTACGCCTAATTGTACCCAACCTGTAGCTGACATCGCAAATACGGATTTAAAGATTCCTTCAAAAGTTGTATAACTTTCGGCTCCTTTAGAGAAAACTTTATAATCTGGTAATGCTGAGCCCGAAGTACTTACAACATACCATATACCACCTATCAGTGCAATGATACATGCCGTGAAGACTCCAATACGCAAAGTATTGCCTATCAGAGTATTCATATCATTCTTAGTGTTTCTATTATCTTCCATATTAGAACTTTCCTATTATGCCATTATATATCATGTTTAATGCTGCCAACAATATGGCAACAGCAAATATCTTTCTCAATACTTTCACATCTAAGTGTTTCAGTAACTTTGCTCCACTCATTGCGCCTGCTAACACGCCCACCATTATTGGGAAGGCAAGACCTGGCTCTATATAACCACGCTGTAGATAAACAACGGCGGAGGTTACGGCTGTCACACCTATCATGAAATTACTCGTTGTTGTACTAACCTTAAATGGGACTTTCATGCATCCGTCCATAGCCAACACCTTTAATGCTCCACTACCAATTCCTAATAGACCAGACAATGCTCCAGCAAGTACCATCACAGAAAAGCCACCCGACACGTTGGTTAGCTCATATTTTTGCGACTTCCCTTCCTTCGTAGGATAGGAGCCAAAAAGCTTCAGTTTCATCGCTAATCGACTACCTTTTACATTGACGTAATCGGCTTTCTGACGAAATTGTAAGGCTATTGTGAGAAGGAGAACTGCTCCGAAAACAATAGCTATTCCATTAGTAGGCATCCACAAAGCAACTGCAGCACCAATAACGGCACCAATACTTGTTGCTATCTCAAGAAACATTCCTAAACGGATATTGGTCATTCCTTCTTTTACATAAGCACTAGCCGAACCAGAAGAGGTTGCTATGGAAGCAACCAAAGCAGCTCCAATGGCATAATGGAAATCGATACCGAAAACTAAAGTGAGTAGAGGTATGACAATTACACCTCCCCCCAAACCTGTCAAGGAGCCTAACAAACCTGCACAATAGGCACCTAACAATAAAAGAATAGTAAATACGATAATACTCATTGAGATATTTTTTGCTTGCAAAAGTAAGCAAATACTTCGAAAGTAGATAGCTTCTTTTAAGAAATTAAGTTGACCTTATCTAAAAACAAAGAAACACCATCGACAAATAGAAGCACCTTTATCATTCTAAGGAGCTTACATTCTCAAACACGCGAGCGCAATTACTGCCTAAAATATGTCTGGACCTCATCTATAATTATTAACTTTGCCGAAAAATAAGCAAACGATGGACAAAAGAACAAATGTAATTACCAAGAATCCTATTAATTTCATTGGAACACGATTCTTAAAACTGTATCTACTCATTGGATTCATCCTAAGAATTATCTTAATGTGGAATGTCCCCGAAGATTCTTCTTTTTCATTCTGGGAGATAATAAGATTCTTAAGTGTTGGCTTCGTGACAGACATTTGTATGGCAATTTTGCTTGCTTTACCATTACAGATTATAAACCTTGGGCTAAATGAAGCTAAATATCATCGCATCACAGGATGGATCATTGAATTTCTACTAACTATTGCCTTTGCCTACGTATTATTCTTCCATACCATCTTCCACGAATACGGAGGCGGTGCACCAAAGATTGCACGAATATTTCTCGGATGGAAACTATTTAGTTTCTCCATACGCTTTTTCATTCCAAGAACAAGAGAAACATGGCGTAAGGTTTCCCTCTATACAACCTGGGCTGTATATGTTTTCTTATTACTTTGCGTCACAGTAGGAGAATATATCTTCTGGGGAGAGTTTGGCGTAAGATATAATTTCATTGCAGTAGACTATCTCGTCTACACTCACGAAGTTATTGGAAACATCATGGAGTCTTATTCTATTGTTCCGTTGATTGGCATTACATTACTCTTAACAGCTGCAATTATCTTCCTTCAATCACGACATTACAAGCTAAAGGTTACTCATCTTTACAATGCGAAGAAGTTTCTTATACACTTTTCTATATATATGGTCTTAGCAATAAGCTCATATTTTATCTTACAAGGCACCCATGCTCTACGAAGTAACAATCAATACGTTACTCAACTTGAACAAAACGGAGCCTGCGACTTTGTCATTGCTTTCCAAAGTAACAAGTTAGAGTATGATAAGTTCTATACCATGTTACCCAAACAACAATGTGTGTCTCTGTATCGTCAACTAAGTGGACTTAATAATGAGGGAAAGAAGACAATTGGAGAGTCCCTTGCGCCACAACGCCCTAACATCGTCTTAATAACAGTAGAAAGCCTAAGTGCTGATTTCCTTACGCGATATGGAAATAAAGAGAACCTTACCCCACAACTTGACAAGCTCATGCAAGGGAGTATTGTCTTTGACAGTCTATACGCAGCGGGAAACAGAACAGTTAGAGGATTAGAAGCATTATCTCTTTGCATTCCACCGAGTGCAGGAGAGAGCATCATCAAGCGAAAGGCTAACCGAATGGGGAACTTATCAATAGGTCGTATCCTTTCTCACTTGGGGTACAAATCGCAATTCATCTATGGCGGAGATAGTTATTTCGATAACATGGGCGACTTCTTCAGTCATAATGGCTACGAGGTAATAGACCGAAAGGACATACCGAACAATCAAGTAACATTCGCAAACATTTGGGGTGTATGTGATGAAGATATCTTCAACAAGAGCTTACAAGTATTCGAGAAGAACTATCAGTCGAAGCTTCCTTTCTTCGCACAGATTATGACCACGAGCAACCATCGCCCTTACACCTATCCCAGTGGCAGAATTAAAGTAGACGGTGACCCTAACACAAGAGAAGCCGCAGTAAAATATACAGACTATGCAATCGGTAAATTCATTAATGACGCCCGAAAGAAAGCATGGTTCCAGAATACCGTATTCGTAGTTATTGCTGATCACTGTGCATCCAGTGCCGGAAAAACATCACTTCCTATAGACCGCTACCATATTCCATGCCTCATCTATGCGCCAGCTATTCTCCAACCAAGAAAGATTGAAACTATATGCTCGCAGATTGATGTCATGCCTACCCTACTTTCTCTCCTCAAGTTACGTTGCACTGTAAGTTTCACAGGACAAGACATCCTCGCACCAACCTATCATCCCCGTGCATTCATGGCAACTTACCAAGACCTTGGGTATCTTGAAGGTAACCGACTAACAGTTTTATCCCCAGTCCGCAATATACGACAATACATCGTTCGTCCATTACACGATGGTACATTTGAAGAGCAACCTACAAAGCAGATGAATCAAGAACTCGTCCGCAAAGCGCAGGCTTACTACCAATACACAAACTTATACATAAAAGCACAATAGCTTAATCAAAGTAGTGAACTTGTAACATCCTTACAAGCCCCCTCTAAAACAGAAAGTCGCCTCCAACAAGGAGACGACTATCAAGTATTTAAATATTAAAGGATTGCTTATGCTTCAGCCTTACCATTTCCGAATGGAGCGATAGTGCGTGGTCCCTGCTCTTTCGGTTCGTGGCGATCAATCTTACCAAACTCTTTCTCATAGCGTACTACATTATCCTGCAAAGCAGCAAGAAGACGTAATGCGTGCTCAGGTGCAATGATAACACGACTGGTAACTGTTGCCTTTGGAACACCTGGAAGAAGTGTAGCAAAGTCGAGCACAAACTCTGAACTAGAGTGAGAGATTATCTGGAAGTTTGTATAAACACCATTAGCGATTTCTGGTGAGAGATCAATCTGCAACTGCTGTCCCTCTTGATTCTGATTGTTATTGTCCATTTTACTTAAAAGATTTAGATAAATAATTCGTTTGTATTGCTTGAATAAACCGAACAAGGTTAAGCATTATCTACAACTTATATGCCTCGTATGGTCTAGCTTATGCAAAGGTAATACTTTCATTGCACTTACCCAAATCTTAACGCAATAGTTTTACAGAACTTATCAAAGGTCTGTACAGAACAACGAATCGACTAATTGGCTATGGCAGAATCTAGACAAACACTATCAACGTAATCCGCATCATCAGCATATGAATCACTTGTGGTCGTAACAGCATCATCACTACCCGTAAACATATTAAGGTTTATGGCATTAACATCAAAATTACCATAATTCAAATACACCTTATCACCATCGCTACCCACAAAATAATAAGCATTGCCACTAGCAACTATCAACGCATACTCTGTCTCCTTGACAATCGTACCCACCTTCTTCAGCTTCGCCTTTAAACTTCTCGTAAGCTGATTCAGATGTCCTTTTAATAGCTTTTCATTGTAGAAGGTAACAGATATTTGATTAGGACTAATATTACTAAAGCCTGATGAGAAAGTGTAATCAGCAACATTATCATCAAACAAAGCAGCTATCTGAAACTTCACATTGTTGAAGTTCAAGTCAACACTAATATCATTAGAATATCGATACGATGAAGCATTGTTGCTAAAATCTCCTTCTCCATACTGCTTATCTAGGAAACTAAACGACTTTATGACGTCTGCTACTTCCATGGTTAGGTTAAGCCCCAAGAGCCCATCCTTCTTTATATGTAATTGGTTAATGAATGACGTAAGATCTAAGTATTGACTTTCAAACTCGGTGTCTCCCTGATTATAGCTGAACTCATAAATATCAGCTTTCGTCTTAACTTCTTTACCCTTATCATCTATAATAATCCAACTATCACCATCATCCTTAACAAAATACTTATCACCAGACAAAGGATAAACATCATCAAACTCATTAGGAGAAACAACATCCTCCTCCTCGGTAATGAGTTTCCATTGCGGATCAGTATGGTCATCAAGAACAAAGAGCTGGTTAGCTCCCGTAAACTTAATATTTGAATACTTTGGACGTATTAGAACATCACCATTAAAGTCCATCAAGCCACATTGTTCACCATCACTAAAGATGAACTTACCATTCCTCATTCCTTTAATAGATCGTATCTTATGGGAGGCATGAAGGATCCACTCCCCTTTCTCATTGATAAGTCCCCAATAATTATTACCATCGGTACCCTCCTTTGCTACAGCCAAGACATCATCACAGAAATAATCAACACCATCGGAAATCTTTGCTAAGGGGAACTCAGAAAGAACCTTACCAGACGTATCCAACACGGTTATTTTAACCTTAGATCTATCTTTTACTCCCTTATATTTGTTGTGAACTCCTATGAACTTACCATCTTTAGCTGATTCCAGTGCAAGATAGTCTGGCTTTATAACTACATTACCTGATGCGTCAATCGCTCCATAATAGCCGCCACACTTAAATATTGCAAGTCCATCAGTGAAGTTCCTACACGAGGTAATAGCTACGCCATCTACATTACCCAATGTAAACCTTACTTTGCCGTTCTTATCAATAAAGTCAATAGCTTTACCTTTCTCAACGACAGGAGCTACATTCTCTATAAAAGCTCCTGCTTGCACATACTCCTTACCTACTTGTCTCGCATTCTTATCAGCGGTGTACATCTCCCAATACCCTGCTTTATTCTTAACAAAGAATCGGTCATTCGACACGATGGTTGGCTCGCTCTTAAATTCATCTTCTAAGAGTACATCTCCATCTAAATTAATAAATCCCCATTTACCATCCTTTTCTGATCTGAAAGGTATATACTCTGCCACACTTTCCTCTTTCTGACAAGATGACAACAAGGAGATAAGGGCGAACACGAAACTTAGTAATAGGTACTTTCTCATTATAATAAGGTTTTTAGGTATGTGACATTGATAATTATGGTATTTTAAAAGTAATTGGAAGAGTAAACCAGACATTAGCAGGCTGACCATTATGAATTCCAGGATTCCATCTAGGCATACTATTCACAACGCGCAACGCTTCTCGATCGAGTGATGGGTCAACTCCTCTTACAACCTGTGCTTGACTAACATTACCATCACGACCCACAACGAACTTCACTATAACACGACCTTGAATACCATTCTCTGCAGCCACAGCTGGATATTGTAAATGGCTAGACAACCAAGCTTTCACATTCCCCTTAAACGAAGGCATTTGTTCTGCAATCGTATAAATTTTATCAGCTTCTTCTGACGACATATCATCCGAACTATCGTATTCAGGCTCTTCACAATCAGACCCCTCGCACGAATTACGGCTCTTGGATTTTGCTTTCTTCTTTGCAGTAGGACAATTATCATATACATATACATCATAGTCGCTAACTGGTCTAGACGGACGAGGTTGCACCGAACGTGGCTTAACAACACGTGGTCTATTCACAACGACTTTACGCTGTGGTGCAGGCTTCTTCACTGTTACTCTTACAGCAGGAGCCGTAGAATGTTGCCGTCTGGTGGGGAGTCTCAAGCCTTGTGCCTCAACATTCAAAGCCATTAGACAGAATAAAACAAGATATATCAATCGGGGCATAATAGTTATATTTTAAATTAATCATTCACCTGTTATAAATCGGTCTGTAGAGTATCCATCGCCATCAAATTACGTAATGATTCAAATCATAAGTAACACTTGCAAAAATACGAAATAATATGCCACGAGGCAAACGAATGTATAAAAAACTACTAAAAAAGATGAATAAAGGCTCTTCTAACAAGTATCTTTCCTTATGTAATCTCCTTGTCTAACCACCTAAAAACAGCCTACTCCCACTCTTTATGACCTTAACTTCCTTTCCCATTACTCTAGATAATTCATCATCTTCCCTATTAGGAACAAAGACATACCGCATAAGGAACATTAACGTTCCAGCTTAGGAACATTGACATTCCTGTGTGGGAACATGGATGTTCCAGTGCGGGAACATTGCTCATTGCCCAAAGGAGAAAAGCAACAGGTAGCTTACTATAAGATAGAAGATGCTACTTTGAAGTAAAGCCTCTCTTTGCCTGTTAATAAGCACCGCTTCAATCGAAAGGATGATAAGGTATAAAGAACAGAACACCTTACAATGAAAAGAGGGGCTCACAGCATATTGCCATGAACCCCTCTTATCTTTATGAATTGGATGCTATAAATTATTCTTTTGTAGCTTCAGCCACTTCTTGATTGGCATAATCTATAACATTCTTCTTATTTGCCTCCATACGCTCGTGTTCCTCTTGTGAGCCAACAACAATCTTCTGCCACTGGCGAAGACCAGTACCGGCTGGGATGAGGTGACCGCAAATTACGTTCTCCTTCATGCCCTCAAGGCAATCACTCTTACCACGAATAGCAGCCTCGTTGAGTACCTTTGTTGTCTCCTGGAATGATGCTGCACTCATGAAGCTCTTCGTACCAAGGGCAGCACGGGTGATACCTTGCAGGATCTGAGTTGCTGTTGCTTGTACGGCATCACGAACCTGAACAAGTTTGAGGTCACGACGCTTCAAGCTTGAATTCTCATCACGCAACTTGCGTACTGAGAGGATCTGACCCTTATAGCAGTTCTCAGAGTCGCCTGGATCGGTAACTACCTTCTTACCCCAGATACGATCATTCTCTTCAGTAAAGTCGAGCTTATCAACCAACTCTTGCTCCAAGAATGTTGTATCACCTGGGTCATCAATACGCACCTTACGCATCATCTGACGGACGATAATCTCAAAGTGCTTGTCATTAATCTTCACACCTTGTAGACGATAAACGTCCTGCACCTCATTCACAATATACTCCTGAACGGCTGTTGGACCCATGATAGAAAGGATATCAGCTGGAGTGATAATACCGTCTGACAATGGGGTACCAGCACGAACAGCGTCATGCTCCTGTACCAGAATCTGCTTTGACAAGCTAACAAGGTACTTGCGTTGCTCGCCAGTCTTAGATGTTACCACAATCTCACGATTACCACGTTTTACCTTACCCATTGTAATCTCACCATCAATCTCAGATACGACAGCAGGGTTAGATGGGTTACGAGCCTCGAAGAGCTCGGTAACACGTGGAAGACCACCCGTGATATCACCAGCACCACCAACAGAGCGTGGAATCTTAACAAGTGTCATACCAGTCTTGATCTCTGCGCCATCCTGGAGAACTTGTTCCAAGTGACCACCAACAGGGAGGTTATAAGTTCCGAGGATGTCACTAGCTGCATATTGACCATCGTCACCCTTCTTAGCACCAACCTTAACAATGTCTACAGTTGGAACCTTTGTCTTATCACGAGAATCGGTGATGATACGCTCAGTCAAACCAGTTGCATCATCGGTTTCTGCCTTATAGGTTACACCTTCAACAACATCGTGTAAACGAAGTACACCTTCATATTCACTAACGATAACGGCATTGAATGGGTCCCACTTACAGATTACATCACCCTTCTGTACTCTGTCACCTGACTTGAAGTAGAGAGAGCTACCATAAGGTACGTTATCAGTAAGTAATACGATACCAGTGTTTGGATCGACAAAGCGGATTTCAGCCAATCGACTAACTACCATCTGGCATTCCTTATCATCGTCATCAACGAATGGTACGGTACGAAGTTCATCAAACTCAATCTTAGCTTCGTTCTTAGCTGTGATAGTTGCGTTAGCGGCTGCGTTACCAGCGACACCACCGGCGTGGAACGTACGAAGTGTAAGCTGTGTACCAGGCTCACCAATAGCTTGCGCTGCAATGACACCAACAGCCTCACCCATCTGTACCATACGAGCAGTAGCGAGGTTACGACCATAACACTTCTTACATACACCCTTCTTGCTCTCACAAGTAAGTACGGAGCGAATCTCAACCATCTCAATAGGAGAATCCTCGATAGCCTGTGCCTTTGCTTCAGTGATTTCTTCACCAGCTGCAACGATGATTTCACCAGTTGTTGGATTGATAACATCGTGAACTGACACACGACCCAAGATACGCTCGTAAAGAGTTGCTATAGTCTCGTCACCACTCTTCAAGGCGCGACACTCAAGACCGCGGAGTGAACCACAATCCTCCTCATTAATGATAACATCATGAGAAACGTCTACAAGACGACGTGTCAAGTATCCGGCATCGGCTGTCTTCATAGCGGTATCAGCCAAACCCTTACGAGCACCGTGTGAAGCAATAAAGTACTCCAACACTGACATACCCTCCTTAAAGTTAGAGATGATAGGGTTCTCAATAATCTGTGCACCTTCAGCACCAGCCTTCTGTGGCTTAGCCATAAGACCACGCATACCAGCAAGCTGAGCAATCTGGTCAGAAGAACCACGGGCACCAGAGTCAAGCATCATATATACAGCGTTGAATCCCTGGTCGGCCTCGGTCATGTGCTTCATCACACTTGCCTTAAGGTTATTGTTAACGTGTGTCCACGCATCAATTACCTGGTTGTAACGCTCCTTATCAGTGATGAAACCCATTTCGTAGTTAGCCTTCACCTGATCAACCTCATCCTGACCCTTACCAACAATGTCTTTCTTCTCTACAGGAACGATGATATCGTCCAAGTTGAAGGATAGACCTGCTACGTATGCCATGTGGTAACCGAGGTTCTTGATACCATCAAGGAACTCACAAGCACGTGCCATACCGACAGCCTTAATTACATCAGCAATAAGACCACGGAGAGACTTCTTTGAGATAATACCATTGAAGAAACCGATCTCGGTTGGGATAATCTGGTTAACAATAACACGACCAACAGAGGTCTCAACCATTCTCTTCTGTATTTTACCATCTACAAGATCGTCAACAACAACCTTTACTTGAGCATGAAGATCACACTTCTTCTCATTGTAAGCAATGATAGCTTCTTCCGAACCATAGAATGATAGACCTTCACCCTTAGCACCCGGACGAATCTTAGTAATATAGTAGAGACCAAGCACCATATCCTGTGAAGGAACGGTGATAGGTGCACCATTAGCAGGGTTAAGAATGTTATGGCTCTGGAGCATCAAGATCTGTGTCTCTAAGACTGCCTCATTACTCAATGGGAGGTGAACAGCCATCTGGTCACCATCGAAGTCAGCATTGAATGCTGTACATGCCAATGGGTGCAGCTGGATAGCCTTACCCTCAATGAGCTTAGGCTGGAATGCTTGAATACCCAAACGGTGAAGTGTCGGCGCACGGTTCAACATTACTGGGTGACCCTTCATTACATTCTCAAGGATATCCCAAATAACTGGCTCACGACGATCAACAATCTTCTTAGCACTCTTTACAGTCTTCACGATACCACGCTCGATGAGCTTGCGGATGATGAATGGTTTGTAAAGCTCTGCTGCCATCAACTTAGGAAGACCGCACTCACCCATCTTCAACTCAGGACCAACAACGATAACTGAACGTGCAGAATAGTCGACACGTTTACCGAGGAGGTTCTGACGGAAACGTCCTTGCTTACCCTTCAATGAGTCAGAAAGAGACTTCAATGGACGATTACTCTCACTCTTAACAGCTGATGACTTACGGCTGTTATCAAAGAGAGAGTCAACAGCTTCCTGGAGCATACGCTTCTCATTACGCAGAATAACCTCAGGAGCTTTGATCTCCATCAAACGCTTCAAACGATTGTTACGGATGATAACACGACGATAGAGGTCGTTAAGGTCTGATGTTGCAAAGCGACCACCATCCAATGGAACCAATGGACGAAGCTCTGGAGGAGTAACAGGGATAATCTTCATGATCATCCACTCTGGTCTATTGACACCTATTGACTGACGGAAGCCCTCTACTACTTGAAGACGTTTCAAAGCATCAGTCTTACGTTGCTGACTAGAGTCAGTTGTGGCACGATCACGTAATTCACCAGCAAGACGATCAAGGTCGATACCAGTTAACAAATCATAGACAGCCTCTGCACCCATCTTAGCAATAAACTTACTTGGGTCAGAATCATCTAGACGCTCATTGCCTTCTGGGAGTTTATTATCAAGGATATCGAGGTATTCATCCTCTGAAAGAAGGTCGAACTTATGAGAACCATTCAAATCCTCATCCGTATCGGCATTCTTCATACCCTCTACAACACCAGGCTGGATAACAACATACTTCTCGTAATAAATAACAGCATCTAACTTCTTGGTTGGCATACCAAGGAGGTAACCAATCTTGTTAGGAAGACTACGGAAGTACCAGATATGCGCAACTGGAACAACCAATTCAATGTGACCAGCACGTTCACGACGAACTTTCTTTTCTGTTACCTCAACACCACAACGATCACAAACAATACCTTTATAGCGAATACGCTTATACTTACCACAAGCACACTCATAATCCTTTGTAGGACCAAAGATACGCTCGCAGAACAAACCATCACGTTCTGGTTTATAGGTACGATAGTTTATAGTCTCTGGCTTGGTTACCTCACCAAAAGAATTTTCAAGGATTTCTTCAGGTGAAGCCAGTCCGATAGTAATCTTGCTGAAATTACTCTTTACTTTATTATCTTTCTTAAAAGCCATGTTTTACTTCT
>ERZ772786.734-NODE-734-length-13181-cov-18.513028_pt1 | contig 13181 bp, 8 predicted proteins | sample MGYA00511473_ERZ772786 | MGnify/ENA primary metagenome ERZ772786 (study PRJEB29015, sample SAMEA2738025) | human oral metagenome | biome: human oral; feature: human-associated habitat; material: saliva | place: China | collected 2252 ...
AAATGACAGAAGAGGCTTTCACAGCGCCACGCTAGCGCCGCTGGCGCAGGTCCACGACGGAAATGAGGCGTTCACCCAACAGCAGCTGACTGTTCATGGGAAGCTCGATGGGCTGGCCGGGAACCAGGGTGTGGGTCTGCCCGTTGGGGGAACGGGCGCGCGTCCCGTTCGCCGAGTTAAGGTCTTCGATCGTAATGCCGCCCTCGGAGGGGGCGATGCGCACGTGCGTGCGCGAAAGCGAGCGCGTCTGATCCTCCACGGGGATCGGGGAGTCCGTGGCGCGCTGCGGCGAGGGCGCGCGGCCGAGCACGATCGTGCGGTTGACGGGGATTGACTGGCCCGTGTCGAGCAGGAGTGCGGCGTAGGACGCGCTCGCCGGCGCCGAGGCCGTGGTGCCGTTGGTCGCTGTGGCAGCAGGTTTCGGTGCGGTCGTGGGGACAGCGGGTGCGGGCGCGGGGACAGCGGGCTCCGGCGGGCGAGGGGCTTCGACCTCGGCGGGAGGCGCCTCCGCGCTCGCCTCTCGAGCGAGGGGTTGCGGCATGGGTGCGGAGAAGCGCGCGGTCGGTGCCGGAGGTGCAACGGGAGCCTTCGGGGCCTGCGTCTCCTGAACCGGCCTCGGCGTGGGTATCGGTGCCCCGATGGGAGCCTTTGGGGTGTGCGCCTCGCGAGCCCACGCAGGCGTCGGTGCCGGTGCCGTGGCTGGTGCCTTGGGCATCGCCTCCTCCTGGACGGGCGCCGCGGCAGGCACCTCCTGGACGGGGGCGGGAATCTGCGGGCTGGGCACGTACGGCACTGACGAGGCCGGGGTCGGGGCAGGCCACGCGCGTGAGCTCGCCGGGGCGCTGGGCTTGGGCAGTTCAACGCTGGGCTTGGGCAGTTTAACGCTGGGCTGGGCGCTTGCCGGTGACTCGCTGGAGTGGCTGATCGGTGCCGAGGGAATGTCGGTCACGGAGGAGAAACTCGTATGGCCCTCGGCGATGCCTGCACCCGCCTTGCCGTAGGGGCTGGGCGACGCCACGGCCTCGTCGATTGTGTCCTCCGGTACGAAGGTCACGCACTGAAGTGAGAACAGTTTCGCCATCCACGACCCGCGTTGGCCTCCCAGAAGAACGAAGATGACGGGCAGGGGCGGGATCAGTGAGGACAGAGCCGTCAGGAGGACATACCCCGCGGACACCATCAGCGAGGGGGACAATTGCGACGAACCAGCGCGCACCAGCGCGCAACGCGCCAGGAAGGCGCCCACCGAACGACCATGCAGTGCGATCAGGATGGCCTGGAGGGCAACGTATTCGACGATGGTCGTCACGATGACGGCAACGTTGCCGTGTGACAGGGCCGAGGCGACGGCACCGAACAGCGCAGCGCCGACGATATCGATGAGGAGCGCAGCAACGCGCTTGCCGGGGGATGCGGGGACGGCAACGAGGTCGGGTGATGTGGCTGTCATAGTACCTTCCGCCAAACGAGATCGAAAAGTCCTGACCCGTAGGTCGCGGCTGGTAGGAGCAACGTGAGTGAAAGCCCCTGGATGATGTCGATGATTCTGCCGACCAGGGCGGAGGGCTCGCGGCCCGAGCGGATGAGCGCCACGACGGGCACGATCACAGCCAGCAGGCACAGGGAGAGAGGCAGGATGACGTGCTGCGCGAACGTCAGCGTCGGTGCCGACGACTCGCCCGTGGAACGCAGGAGGTAGCGGTCCCAACCGGGCGCGAAGAAAAGCATCACCCAGATCGCGAGCGCCGCGAGACGAGGCCCGTAATGCGTCAGCCGGTCGCGCTTCGAACGCGCGTTGGTGACCAGGGCGAGGATCGCGAGGAGGCACAGCGCGAGCGTGGCGTAGCCGGCGTAGGGTGTCTCCTCGCCGACCGGCATCTGGTAGGCGGTCAACAGGCCGGAGATGAGCGCAACGATGGTCGCGTTCCACAGGATCGTGCGGGAGCGGTCGTACGCTTCCGCCAGCGTCTTGTTGACGCGCAGCGGCGTGATTCGCGATGGTGGCTGCAGGACGGTGAGGCGAATGGAGGGGAGGCGCTTCATGACCAGCGGCAGGTCGAGCACCTGGTGGTCGGGGACCTGGAGGGCCAGGTGAGGAGACAGTGAGACGAAGAAAATCGACGCGGTGAAGATCAACGGAGCGAAGCGGATGCTGCTCAGTGCGCTGAGGGACGCGACCGTGACGGTCACGGCAATCAGTGCGAAACACTGGACGTTGACGCGCGCGCTCGGCGTGGGCCTGGCGAAAAGAACGAGGCTGGCGACGATCAGGCAGGACCAGGTGACGATGACGGGCAGCAGGGTAGGTGAGCCGGGTAGGGGAGTGGCTGCGACGCCGACGCTCACCCCGGCGGCGGTGCAACAGGTGACGAGGACGAAGCCGCGCGCTGCGTTGCTCGGGGCCAGGAGCGGGCACGACCAGATGAGTGCGCACACGATCCCCAGGCCCAGACGTCCCCACGTGTCAGTCGCGAGCGAGGGGAGCATGTCGTAGCCGTCGCGATACAGGGCGAGTACGGGCAGGACGACGCCGAGGAGAGACACGACGGAGGCAACGAATACGAAGGCCGTGGCTGTGAGCGCCGGCCGGAAGCGCCGGTTGTTTCTGGAACGTTGGTCGTCGGCGACGGCTTGGGCCGATTCCTGCGTGCCGACGATGGTGATGACCGAACCGGAGGGAATGTCTCGTCCGATGACAGCACCGAGCTCGACGGGGCGTCCGCCTCCGAGTGTGAGGCGAGCTGACAGCTTGGTCAGATCAACTTCGATGAGTGCGAGCAGGCCCGCGATCGTCATTCCGACGGGGATGACGTAGTCCTCCCGGTGGGAGCTGCCAACGACGGTAATCGATGCCTGTGTTTGTCCCACGCGAGCCTCCTTTCGTCTCCGACACGGATGACACTCTCAGACAGTATTGTGTCATCAGACGCGGGCTTGGCAAAAGTTCGACTGTGGTCCACGTTAGGATAGCGGGGACTACTGCTACCCGGGTGCGGTGACAAGGGAGGAACGATGGCTGACTCTGAGGATCGCTTGGAGGGCGTACCGGAGATGCCCGAAGGGAAGATTCCCATCCAGGCTCCGCCGAACCAGGCTGAGGCCGCGGGCATCGGTAACGTGCTTGCGATGGTGGTCCCGATGATGGGCTCGATGGGCGTCATGGTGTTCATGGCGATCTCCCAGGCCAGCGGGGGTGCAGGTCAGGGTCGCAACTCGATGATGCTGATGATGGCGGGCGGCATGGTGTTCGCCATGGTCGCCATGGTCGCGTTCAACGTCTATCGGCAGGTCTCCCAGCATCGTCAGAAGGTTCGCACGCTGCGCGGTGAGTACCTGGCGTACCTGTCGGAAACGAGGCAGACGGTCCGTAACGTCGCTGACCGCCAGCGGGCTTTCGTGAACTGGGCTCTTCCCGCGCCCGAGGCCTTGGTTGCGGTGGCGGAACAGGGTGAGCGCGTGTGGGAGCGTGAGCCGGGCGTCGAAATGCTCAATGCGCGAGTTGGCGTGTCTGAGCAGAGCTTGGCGATGGAGCTGCTGGCTCCCGACTTGCCGCCCATGGCGAACCCGGACATTGTGTGCCTGTCTGCGATGACGCGCTTTGTTGAGACTCACCGCAACCTGGACAGCGTCGCCTTCGGTGTTCCCCTGGAGGATTATTCGCATGTCGAGCTGGCGGGCCGCCGCGAGGACACGATCGGCGTCGCGCGGCTGATCATGACGCACCTGGCGACCTTCGTCAGCCCCTCGTACTTGCGTATCGCGGTGCTGTGCTCGCCGGATCGTCTCACGGAGTGGGAGTGGGTCAAGTGGCTCCCTCACGCCGGTTCGACCGTCGAGTCGGACGCCGTGGGCCCCGCCCGCATGGTGGTCACTGAGGACATCGATCTGCTGGACCTCCTCGGCTCCGACGTGACGGATCGGCCGGGCTTTACCCCACGTGGTGATCTGACGCCCTGGCCGCACGTCCTCGTCGTGTGCGACGGCGCTGAGCTGCCCGCCTCAACCCAGATCGGTTCTCGCGACGGCGCTGCCGGCGTGACTGTCGTGAACCTGCACGAGAAGTGGGGGGCGCTGACGAGCCCGTCGACGGTGCGCCTCCTCGTCCACCCCGTGGCGAAAGGACAGACGCGCGGCGTGCTCGAGGTCAACCTTTTCAGTCACCAGGCGATCGTCGGCGAATGGGAGCGGGTGGGGCGCGCTCAGGCCGAGGCCATCGCCCGGCGACTGACTCCCTTCGCCATGGGCACCGAGAAGAAAGAGAGCGAGACGCCCGTCGGGCGCTCGGACGTCAAGCGCTCCGTGGACCTCATGGAGCTCCTGCAATTGGGCGACATCCGAGACTACGATCCCGAGCGGGCCTGGGTGCGTCGCGAGGGCAGGAACCGCCTGCGCGTCCCCTTCGGTGTCACCCCCGAAGGCGTCCCCGTCCTGCTCGACATCAAAGAGTCCGCCCAGCAGGGCATGGGCCCCCACGGCCTCCTGATCGGCGCAACCGGTTCGGGTAAGTCGGAGGTCCTTCGTACCCTCGTCTTGGCTTTGGCCCTGACCCACTCGCCCGAGCAGCTCAACTTCGTCCTCGTTGACTTCAAGGGTGGCGCGACCTTCGCGGGCATGTCCGAGATGCCGCACGTGTCCGCCATGATCTCCAACCTCGAGTCCGAGCTGTCCCTGGTGGACCGCATGCAAGACGCGCTCAAGGGCGAGATGGTGCGCCGCCAGGAAGTCCTGCGCGAGGCGGGTAACTACGCCAACGTCACCCAGTATGAGGAGGACCGTATCGCGGGCAAGCATTCCTTCCCCCCGATGCCCGCCCTCTTCCTGATCCTCGACGAGTTCTCCGAGCTGCTCACCGCCAAGCCGGAGTTCGCCGAGCTGTTCGTCGCGATCGGCCGCCTGGGCCGTTCGCTCTCGATCCACCTGCTCCTCGCCTCGCAAAGGCTCGAAACCTCGAGGATGCGCGGCCTTGAGTCTCACCTGTCCTACCGCGTGGGCCTCAAGACCTTCTCAGCCAGCGAGTCCCGCGAGGTTCTGGGCGTGCCGGACGCATACGAGCTCCCCTCGCTGCCCGGCTCCGGCTTCCTCATGCCCGGCACGGACGAACTCATCCGCTTCCGTGCCTCGTACGTCGCGGCCCCGCCGCCGCAGCGAACCGTCGGCTCTACCCAGCTGTCCACGGCTGGAACGCCGGACCGCTCGATCAAGGTCCTGCCCTTCACCCTGGCCCCCGTCCTGACACGCGAAGAGCCCATCGCAGCCCCGGCCTCGTCCGAAGAAGTCATGAGCCTGCCCGGGGACGCCAAGTGGGCAGACATGAGCGAGCTCGACATCGCGGTGGCGAAGATGACCGGTAAGGGCGTACCCGCCCACCAGGTGTGGCTGCCCCCGCTGGACGTGCCCGACACCTTCGACCAGATGATGCCCGACCTCGCACCCGTCGACGGCATCGGCTTCGTGTCGATGGAGTGGCGCCAGCGCGGTTCCCTCGTCTTCCCGCTGGGCATCAGGGACATCCCGCTTGAGCAGCGCCGCGACCTGCTCACCTTCGACCTGTCGGGCGCGGGCGGTAACTTCGCGGTCGTAGGCGGCCCGCTGACCGGCAAATCGATGGCGCTGCGCTCCCTCGTCATGTCGCTCTCGCTCATCTACACGCCGCAGGAAGTCCAGTTCTACATCATCGACCTGGGCGGTGGAACCTTCGCGTCCTTCGCAGACGCCCCCCACGTCGCCGGTATCGCCACGCGCGACACCGGTGAAGTCCTCACCCGAATCCTCGCCGAGGTCCAAGGCATTATCGAGGATCGCGCGCGCTATTTCCAGCAGCACAAGATCGACTCGATCGAGACCTACCGGCGCGGTCGCGCCCAGGGGCTCTACGACGACGGATACGGCGACGTGTTCCTCGTTGTCGACAACTGGGCCTCCCTCAAGGCCGACTTCGACGACCTCGACATGCGGATCGGTCGCATGCTCAACACCGCCCTGACATTCGGTGTGCACCTCGTGGCCGCAACGCCTCGCTGGAGTGACTTCCGCATGCAGATCGTTGACATGCTCGGTTCGAAGCTCGAACTCAAGATCGGCGACTTCCGCGACTCCGCGCTGGACCGCAATGTGCAGAAGCAGATCCCGGACGCTCGGCCTGGCCGAGGAGTGTGCGCGTCCAAGCACCACGTCCTCGTCGCCTTGCCCCGCGCGGACGGCGAGGCGGACCCGGCGACCGTCAGCGAAGGCGTGGTCACCACGATTGAGCAGATCCGCGCGGCGCTGCCCGCCGGCCCCGGCCCCAAGCTTCGCCTCCTGCCGACCAAGGTCACTGCCGAGGAGATCGCGCAGCTGCCTGGCGCGCTCGCCCCGGTGCAGGGCCGAGCCCCCGCGCTCATTCTCGGTGTCGAAGAATCGCGACTCGGGGCGTTCCGCTTCGACCCGAACTCCGAGCACCACCTCTACCTCTTCGGCGACTCCAAGTCCGGCAAGACAACGTTCCTGCGCTCCCTTGCACGCGAAATCGTGGCCAGGAATACGCCCCAGGAAGCGCAAATCATCGTCGTCGACCGGCGCCGCTCCTCCCTCGGCGCCATTCCGAAGGAGTACCTGGCCGCCTACCTGACGACGAACGAGTCTGTCGCAAGAGATATGGCTGAGTTCGCGGCGTTCCTGAAGGAACGTCTACCCGGCGACGACGTGACCCCCGAACAGCTCGCGAATAGAAGCTGGTGGAAGGGACCAGAGTTCTGGGTCCTCGTCGACGACTACGACCTCGTCGTGACCTCCGAGGGTAATCCGCTCGCGGCGCTACAGCCGCTGCTGGCCCAGGCGGGTGATGTTGGTCTCCACCTGGTTATCGCGAGGCGGATGGGTGGCGCCTCTGGGGCCCTGTACGAGCGCGTCCTGCGTTCCCTCATTGACCTCGGGTCGACAGGCATCATGTTGTCCGGTAACCCGGACGAAGGTCAGGTTATCGGGCGTGTGAGGCCGGTCCGCGCACTGCCCGGTCGAGCGATCGTCGTCTCGCGCGAGGCGGGCACCTTCCGCGCTCAGCTCGCCTGGTCTGATCCCGTTCGATAGCGCGTAACCATTTCTGGCTCGCGTGTAGAATAACGGTGTTACGCGTTATCCCACGCGCCCAACGCAGCGAGAAAGACGAAGGTAGATGGCTCAGGGTGAACATGCTGAGCGCGCCCCACTATCGTGGGGCGCGTCGACTGACATCGGTCCCGTCCGCTCCGAAAATGAAGACTCCTGGCTGGCGGTTTCGCCCGTCTTCGCGGTCGCCGATGGAATGGGTGGCCACCTCGGCGGCGCCCAGGCCTCGTCGAAGGCAGTCATCACTCTGCGGCAGTTCCTGAGCCCTGAGCGCCTCGGAAACCGCCCCGTCGACCTGGTCGACCTCTCCGTCGCCATCGACGCGGCGGCCACCGCCGTCGCCGGCCTGGCGCCCGTCGATAACCCGATGGGCGCGCCCGGCACCACCCTGTCCGGCCTCATGGTCCTGTGGACCCCCGAGGGCCCCTACTGGCTCTCCTTCAACGTCGGCGACTCGCGCGCCTACGTCGTGGGCCCCGGCGGGATCCGTCAGCTCACCCACGATCACTCCGCCTTGCAGGAAGCCCGCGACCTGGCCGCCACCTCCGGCGCGCCGCAGGTGATTCCCCCGGCCAACGTCGTCACCAAGGCCCTGGGAGCCGGACAATCCGGCAGCGTCAAGGCGGATTACACGATCATGCCCCTCGAAGAGGGCGATCGCGCCGTCATCTGTACAGATGGCGTGCACGGGGTCCTGCAAGACTCCCAGATCCACGCGATCGTCGCCGCTGGCAACGGTCCGCAGGGAACCGCCGATGTCCTCGTGAAAGCCAGCCTCGAAGCAGGCACTCGTGACAACTCAACTGCGGTTGTAGTCTACGCAGGAACTCAATCACGAGTAACATTGACAACGAATGTCATGAATCGAATGATTCAACCAGTACGTCCGGCGTCGATTCAGACAGCGCGCCGGGTTCCTCGTAGAGAAGGCAGTGACTGATGCTTCAGATTGGACGCTTCTTGTGTCGCGGACAGGGCGCGATGCTCGTCACCGGACCCCTCGGTGCCGCGTTGGTGCCGCTCGAATTTGCGGACTCCGCGGCTGATGTCGTGTGGGGACGAGCCGACACGCAGGCGTGGCTCTCCCACGTGCAGGCCGAGCAGGGCGACGTCCTGCTCCTGGACTGCGCCGGCGAACAACCCTACTTGACAGTCCTCGGTAACATCCAGCTGCGCATGCGCGCCGCAGGACAGATCACCGAGCAGGTGTGGACCGACCCGATCTGGGCCTGGCCCTTCAACCCCGGTGAGTGGCAGACCTTCGAGGCGAGCATCAACGAGGGCGACGAGATCACGTGGATGGTCCCCGCCGCCGACCGCGTCGAGGCCGCCGAGATTCGCATCGGCCGCGCCCTCGACGAGGTCGAGGCCCTGGCTTCCCTGCCCGTCGACACGATGGGCTTCCTCATCAACCCCGACATTCCTGACCACGAGCGCCGCGCCCGCCGCGACGCGCGCGAGGAGCTGCCCGAGCCGACCACCACGCACACGTCGTCGGTCGACCTGGCCGCCGTCGAGGCTCAGTTCCTCGCAGCCACCTCCAACGGTCCCGTCTCGCTGACGCCCACCGCGCGCACCGCCGCGCCTGAGCAGGTCGAGGCCACGGATGCGGTTGAGGACGTCGCTGAGAATGAGGTCGAGCAGACCTCGAGCGAGCTCTACGTCGTCGCCGACGCCGTCGAGCCGCCGGTCAACACCGCCGCGTCGACCGAGCGCCTGGCCGCCTACTCGGAGTCCACCTCGTTCGAGCCCGAACCCGAGCCTGCCCCTGAGCCCGAGGTTGAGCCCGCTCCCGCTCCTGCGCTGGAGCCTGAGCCTGAGGTTGAGCCCGCTCCCGCTCCTGCGCCGGAGCCCGAGGTTGAGTCCGCTCCCGAGCCGGAGCCCGCTCCCGAGATGGCACCCGAGCCGCCCGCCGCGCCCGAGGCCATGAGCGCCGCCGGACTGGCCGACCTGGGTGCCGAGACCGACACCGAGGCCACGATCCTGCGCCTCGCGCCCGTCAACGCCGGCCCGGCCGCCCCCGTCGCCTTCCTGATCCACGGCGGCACCGTGCCCGTCGAGGTCTCGCGCGACGTCGTCATCGGCCGCGACCCCGACGCCCGCGCCCTGACCGGCCGCCCCGTGGCGACCGTGCTGCGCGTGCCCAGCCCGGCTACCGAGATCTCGCGTTCGCACTGCGCCGTCATGATGACGACGCCCGGCTCGTGGGCCCTCATGGACCTGGGCAGCGCCAACGGCACCGTCCTGCGCCACGCTGACGGATCCTTCCAGGACGTCACCCCCATGGTGACGATCGCACTGAACGACGGCGACCTCATCGACGTCGGCGAGGGAACCACCATCGAGTTCCGCGTGCGCTGACGCCACATGCGCCTTGTCTGTGGGGTGGACCTGTTGGTCCACCCCACAGGTGTATGTACTAGGCTGTCTTATGTTGACCGTTTGGAGGTTGGGGGCATCGATGCCCTCGGCGGCTGAATGGGCATGCGAGAGGGAGTGAGTTCATGAAGAATCGCGTGCGGATGATCGTTGTCCTCGTGTGTGTGTTCGTTGTGCTGCCGGTGGTGGGTGGCCTCGTGTATCTGTCGCGCACGAGTGCGCAGGACGCCGCTCGCTACTACGCCGAGGCGATCGCCCAGGGGCGCTTCGAGGACGCGATGGCTATGGAAACGGACAAGGCTTCTGGCATCGTGGAGCCCGAGAACGTCGATTTGCGGCGAGGCCAGATCGCCGTTCCCTCCAGTGTGACGAGCGTGTCGCTCGTGGGCGTTGCGCAACAGGATGGAAGCCAGGCCGTCAGAATCGGCTTGAACGTCAACGGATACGTCACGACCCGCACAATTACCCTGCGTCCCGATGCCTCTCGACGTGGCTTGCTGGGCGCATGGAAAGTGACTGAGGGGCTGGCTACCAAGTATCCGCTCAGCATGGAGGGGTACGCCTCTGAGGTGAGCGTCGGAGGTATGACGCTCGGCGCAGTGAGTGAGAAAGGTAGCGACGGCACGGTTATCCCGCTGACGGTGCCAACTGAGGGACTGTGGCACAGGGGCAGCAGCAGCGTCGTCTTCGTTGCGTATCCGGGAGTGTACCCGGTGGAGGTGACCACGGTCGGCGAGGGGACCGAAGTGCTCGTCGATTCCTCGGTGGGGGCGCAGACTATCGCCTTCACACAGGGGTATCTGAACCACAGGCTCGAGGTCCCTCTCGATGAGGAGACGGAAGCGTGGCAGGAGGAACAATTCGAGTCCCTCGCCGTCGCTTGTGTGAAGGGTGAGAAGCCGGAAGGCGTCGTCTGCCCGGGCATGGAGGTATCGGCTGTTGAGTCGGTCTACTTTGGTGGGGTGTCCAGGGAATTTGGGCGCCTTAGGAGCTGGGGCGTCAATGTAGAAACAGCCGACGAACGCGTGCTTCTGAATGTCATCAACGAGGTGTGCTTCGACGATGCGGGTGAGGCCCACGCGGTGTTGATCCTCGACGAGAGTAACCGCTATCGGAGGAAAAAGTGACGAGGGGGTACGTGACAATGCTGCGTAAGAGTTGGTCCCCGAAGAATCGCGCGCGGACCATTGTTGTCCTCGTGTGTGTCTTCGTTTTCCTGCCACTGCTTGGCTTGGTGAGTTCCCTGGCGAGGACCAGTGCCGAGGCAGCCGTGCGCTACTACGCGGAGGCGATCGCGCAGGGACGTTTCGAAGATGCGCTGAGCGTTGAGATGGACAGAGGCCGCAACGATAGCCGTGTTACGTGGGGTTCCTTGGTTGATCTGCGGCGGGCCCAGGTGGCCGCGCCCTCTTCCGTATCCGCTGTGCGGATGTATTCGGGCAGGGATGTGTGGGGGCGTCAGGGAGCCGCTATCGACTTTTCCGTCAACGGTCGCACAGTCACCCGTGAAATCTACGTGGAGAATACGGCTTCTCTCAGGCTGCACGTGGGTCCCTGGCGCATCGCAGAGGGAGCCGCTCGTGAGGAGACAGTGCGCACGGAAGGCTATGCCACCGAGGTAACCGTCGGCGGGGTCTCGCTGGGCTCTGTCGGAGGCACCACGGCTAGCATTTCTATTTCCGCGAGCGACGACCTGTGGCATCCCGATCACCATGACCACGAGGTGTACGCGTACCCGGGCATGTATGTCATCGGCGTGACACAGCTCAGCGAGCACACCGAGTATTCTGTCGACTCCGTCGCGGGAGCCTCCGCGATAGAAATGGGAACTCGTGCACATCATCAGGTCGACATCACCGTGGATGAGGAGACGCACGCATGGCATCAGGAACGCTTCGCTGCTTTGGCGACCGCGTGTCTTCGGGGGGAGAAACCGGAAGAAGCCGTGTGCCACACGCAACAGTACCCTCGAGCCGACTCGATCGACGTCGGTGAGATCAGCGGTGATCAACGCGAAGGACTGCGTGCCCCCTCCATTCAGGTCACGACCGGTGACTATGAAACCACAGTGGGGCTGAAGAGCGAGGTCTGCTTCGATCAGTCGGGTGAGCGCCGTATCGTCTTTAGAAACTATCGCTAGAACATTCCGGGGCGTGGCTCGCAGAAAGCGAAGGCCCGTTGCAATTGTTTCCGTCGTTTTTGGAGGGTTTCATGAAGAATCGCGTGCGGATGATCGTTGTCCTCGTGTGTGTGTTCGTTGTGCTGCCGGTGGTGGGTGGCCTCGTGTATCTGTCGCGCACGAGTGCGCAGGACGCCGCTCGCTACTACGCCGAGGCGATCGCCCAGGGGCGCTTCGAGGACGCGATGGGCGTGGAATCCTCGGAATTGTCTTCGAAGGTGGGGGAGGTACCCGATCTGCGTCGAAGCCAGCCGTCGTCTCTTGCAAGCGTGACGGGTGTGGTCGCTATCGGCGATCCTGACGGCGACCGCAAGCAGGACGTGTGGGTTGAGATGAGTATTGACGGGCGCACCTTCCGGCGCATCATCTCTTTGGAGCGTTCGGGTTTTCCGCGGCCTCATGTGGGGCTATGGAAAGTGACTGAGGGGCTCGCTCAATTCGACCGAGTCACCCTGGAGGGCTACGCCTCAGCCGTCAGTGTCGGCGGGGTGTCACTTGGTCGCGCGGGGGCGACGAGCAGTGACGGTGTCGCTATTCCTGCGGGCGTATCGGCCGATGGTGTGGAGCCCCAGCCCGTTAATGCGACGACTGTCTATGCGTACCCGGGTGTCTATGAGGTTGCGGTCGATAAGGTGAGTGAGCATACCGATGTGCTCATTAATTCCGAGGTTGGTGCCTCGTCGATTGAGTTGGCCGGGTACGGGTCGGATAAGACGATCAGCGTGATGCCTGACGATGAGACGCGCGCGTGGTTTGAGGGAAGCTTTGACTCGCTTGCGCGGTCATGTTTCGGAGCGGAAGCAGCGCAGGGTGCGCTGTGTCCCACTTTCGACTTTTCGGGTACTGTGACCGATGAAGTGGAGGAGAAGGTTTGGTGGCAGACCGATGGTTTAGACGGTTTGGAAACGGTTTGGATTAAGACTGACGCTGATGTCGTTTCCGTCGAGCTGGCGGGTGCGCTGTGCTTCGACGAGGCGGGCGATGCTCGTGTCATGTTCAGGGTCGGCGAGGTGTTTCACTACCCGTTGAACTCGTGAGTGGGGCGCGTTGTGGCGCCCGTAGTGTTGTAGTGATGAGAGAAGAGGCTATGCCATGAAGAGTCGCGTGCGGATGATCGTCGTCCTCGTGTGTGTGTTCGTTGTGCTGCCGGTGGTGGGTGGCCTCGTGTATCTGTCGCGCACGAGTGCGCAGGACGCCGCTCGCTACTACGCCGAGGCGATCGCCCAGGGGCGCTTCGAGGACGCGATGGGCGTGGAGACTGCCGAATTGCTGTCGGAGGTCGGGGAGGTGCCCGATCTGCGCCGTGGCCGCGTGTCGGAGCCCAGCAGCGTGGTGAGCGTTCGGGTGTACGACGCGCGCGATGTACGGGGGCGTCAAGGAGTGAGCATTGATTTGTCCGTCAACGGGCGCACGATCACGCGCGAGATTTACCTGGAGCGTGTGGGTGTGCCAAGGCCGCACGTGGGCATGTGGCGCGTCGTCTCTGGCGCCGCGCACGTGGAGACGGTGCGGGCGTATGGCTACGCCTCCGATGTGAGTG
>ERZ772786.735-NODE-735-length-13176-cov-15.437086_pt1 | contig 13176 bp, 14 predicted proteins | sample MGYA00511473_ERZ772786 | MGnify/ENA primary metagenome ERZ772786 (study PRJEB29015, sample SAMEA2738025) | human oral metagenome | biome: human oral; feature: human-associated habitat; material: saliva | place: China | collected 2252 ...
GGCACTGGTAGTCGGTGTACAGGGTTGCGGTGCCTGCGCCGGGTACTTCGCGGTTAAGGCGGTAGCCGACGTAGCCGTCATCAGCGGTTGCGGCGGATGCCGAAGCGCTCGCGGAGGCGCTTGCCGAGGTAGCGGCGGTGCTTGCGGAGGGGCTCGCAGACGCCGATGCGGAGGGCTGGGAGGAGCTGGAACCGCATGCGCTCAGTCCCAGGGCGGCGGCGGGCACTACGCCCAGCAGCAGGGTGCGGCGGTTGAGGGGTGAAGTCATGGGGGTTCCTCTCTTTACGGGTGGCGGGCTGGCATGTGATTAATCAGTCTGTGGTCAATCAGTCTGTGGTTAAGGTGCACTGTGAGGTGCTGCCAGCCGCCGTGGTTACAGGGTTTATTGTATGCCCCTGCCCTGAACATTCCCTATCTTCGGGCGGGTTTGCGGGGTGAATGCAGTGCACGCCATAGGATCCCTGCCGCCTGCTCGCGCCTGCGGGCCTGCTGTTGAAAGTAATTAGCCTCTCCCCCGCCTTTTTGGTACTATTGCGGGGTATGCACTGTTCGCCGGTTGCTTTCGGGCAGTTGGGAACGGCAGCGTATGTGCCTCTATAGCTCAGGGGTAGAGCATTTCCCTCGTAAAGAAAAGGTCGTGGGTTCGAATCCCACTGGGGGCTCCACATCCGCCGTAACGCGTGCCGGTTTCCGGTGTGTTGCGGCGGTTTTTAGCATCTGAGAGATGTCACTAATCTCGCAGGATGTCACCGTCGATTTTTAGGAGATTCTCATGTCTTCTCGTTCTTCACATGCTCAGCGCCTGCAGAACCGTTCGCAGGCTGGTCGCACCTCCGCGGGCTCTGCACGCCCGATGAGCCCGACGATGCGTTTTGCTCTGGTATATGTGTTGGCGCTGGTGGTTTCCTTGGCGGTGTGGTTCTTCTACCGTTCCGTGTATGAGGATGACACCTCGTTCTTGGTGCCGATTGTAATTTCTTTGGTAACTTCGTACGTGTGCGCTCATGCGCTGACGGGCGGCAAATCGCCCCGTAACTAGACCGCCGACCGGCAGTCCACCAGGTTGTAGCCTCATGAGGTTTTAGGCAGACAAAAGCCGCGCATCCGATTCCCTGTTCAGGGTTCGGATGCGCGGCTTTTTACGCGTGTACTTTACGTCAGCACCTTACTTGGAGGCACGCTGGAAGTCGCTGTCGGTCTTGCCCCACAGGCCGTAAACCTTGGCGAGTTCCTTGACCTTCTTTGCACGCAGGTAACGCGGCAGGTAGGAGCCGTCGCGGGGGCCGTCGAGGGGCACGTCGAGCATCTGGTGTGCTTCTTCGATTTCGATCTCGCTGGGGGAGAATGCCGCGTTGATGGTCTCCGTCTGGCGGATGTCCAGGGTGATCTTACCGGTCATGCCGTGGTCGTTCGCGTAGCCGCATGCCTTGGAGAGGTCAGCGCCGTATGCGCCGAGGGTCGGGCCGTCGATGGGGCCGGGCAGACCACCCAGGGTGGAGGCGATGACCAGCTGCGAACGCACGTAGGCGAGCGCCATGGGGGTTGCGGAGGAGCCGGTGTCGCGGCGGTAGTCGCCTGCGCCGAATGCGAGGCGGAAAGTGCCGATTGTGCGGGCAATTTCGACGGAGTGGTGCACGCCGAGTGCGGACTCAATCAGTGCGATGATGGGGGTTCCGGGGGGCAGCTCGGCTGCGGTGCGGTCAATGTCGGTGGCGTGCTCTGCGGTGGCGAGCATGACGCCTCGCAGGCCCTTCACGTTCTTGAGGGCCTTGACGTCCTTCCACCAGTGTTCGGTGGTGATGGCGTTGATTCGCACCCATGCGACGACGCCGGAGTTGAGCATACGGACGACCTGTTCGCGGGCGGCGTCCTTCTCTTCAGGGGGGCAGCCGTCTTCGAGGTCGATGATGATGGAGTCAGCCTCGGATTCGAAGGCCTCTTCAAAAACTTCTTCGGAGGAGTTGGCGCGCACGAGGAGCCAAGAGCGTGAGAGGCTGGGGCGCAGCTGACGCGCACGCTCATTGCGGTGGAATTCAAACATGGTGTGTGACTTCTTCCGTGAATTGTATATGCATTGGGTTGTGCCGTAGAGGGGCAGGAAAAAGCCGGCGGTTCTTCCGCGCGTACCATCGCATTGTGTCGTCACCTCCATTGTGACGGAACCGCATAAGAAGCGTCCTACACCTCCTCTTTAAGCGTATCGCCTGTTGAAGTGCACATCAAACTAACTCGCCTGTTGACCGCAATTTAGGCCCGGCGCCATACCTCAACCGGCGCTATGCCTCAACCAGTTGGGTGCGGCCCACGGGGATTCCATCGTCGAAGATCAGCTCGCCGGCGGCTTCTTTCTGGGCGCGCTGAATCAGGCGTTCGGCGTCCTCAATGTGCTGGATGACGGTTTCCACGCGACGGTGCACGCTCACCTGGCGGTCGCATCCGGTGGCGCATTCGCCGAAGCAGCGTGCCATGGCGAGTGCTTCCGCGCAGAGTGCCACGGCGTTACCCGCCTTGGAGAGGGCGCGGTTCAGGTCGGAGTAGGTGCCGAATGCGGAGGCGGGAATATCGCCGTCGCTGGGGGCGAGGCGGTGCGCTTCCATGGCGACTGCACGCACGCGCGGGATGAGGTCGGCGAGTGCGTTGGCGTCCGGCACAATGAGTTCAATCATGGAGGCGGACGAATCGGTTGCCGCTAGGCGTTCGAGGACCTGGTGGAAGCGGTCAATACCGCGAATGAACCGGTCGTGGGATCGGCGCCAGATGCCCTTGCCGAGTTCGGCGTCGTCGCGGCGTGATTGCAGGTAGCTTTTAAGTCCCATGTGTCCTCCTCTGCGTGGTGTGTGTGCCGTATTGGTTAGTCTGTGGAGGTTGCCGGCGTTGGGCTCTGCGGCGACCCGCAAACCTCCCTACACTTAGGTTACCCTAAATCTCTTTTAGTGACGAGATGTCAGCAGTCAGTTAATCATTTCGACCCAGATTTTCATCACGCCCCTCACGCAACGCTCCCCGCGGCACCCACCTGATGCGACGCCCAGATGATGCGACGCCACGGGGAGCGCAACGATTTCTAGACCATGCGCAGCACAACCTTGCCGCGATGCTGACCCGAGTCGAAGTACTCGTGGGCGGCAGCCGCCTCCTCCATATCGAAGACACGGTCGAGCCCCACACCGATCCTGCCAGATTCAATCAGCGGTAGCACGTGCTCGCGCACACCGCGCAGAATCTCAGCCTTCTGTCGGTCCGAGCGGGTGCGCAGGCTCGTAGCGTGCACCGACAGGCGGCGGGAGAGCATGTACCCCAGGTTCACTTCTGCTTTGGCACCGCCCATCAGACCGATAATACACAGGTGCCCGCCGTCGGCGAGGGTGTGCAGGTTATCGTCCAGGTACTTTCCGCCCACGACGTCGAGGATGTAATCGGCGCCGCGTCCGCCGGTTTCAGCCAACAGAACTTCACGGAACGAATGTTCGGTATAAATAATGGGTTCAGCACCTAGTGAGCGCACATATTCTGCTTTTTCCTCGGTGCTAACGGTCGCAAACACACGAGTACCCGCGGCGAGCGCCAGCTGAATAGCGTGCACACCGATACCGCCGGTACCGCCATGAATGAGCACCACCGCGGGTTCACCGTCTTCTTTAAGGTTTTCGGCGGGGTTCATGCTCATACCGCAGGTGAGCACCAGGTTTGAGTAGACGGTTGCCGCGACTTCGGGAATGCCGGCGGCTTCAGCGAAACTCAGCTGTTCGGGTACGGGCAGCACGTGGTCGACGGGGACGGTCACGTAGTCGGCGTAGCCGCCTCCAGCGAGGAGCGCCATGACGGGGGTGCCGCGGTTCTCCACGGAGGCACCCTCACCGACCGCTTCAATAACGCCGGCTACTTCGAGGCCGTAGATGGGGCTTGCCCCGGCGGGCGGCGGGTAGAATCCGCGGCGCTGTAGCGCGTCGGCGCGGTTGATTCCGGCGGCGTGAACGCGGATGAGAACTTCGTGGGATCGGGGTACGGGGGCGGGGACTTCGCTGATTGTCAGAGCCTCAGGTCCACCGTGACTGTTCTCAATAATTGCTCTCATGAGTCCTCCTCATTGCCGGAAGCACCATCGTTGGTGCGCGATTTACAGAAAGCTTATCGCATGAGATAATCTCGTAGTGCCCTGCGGCACGGTATTGCCATAAAATGCCGGTCTCTGGTGCGTATGGATGGTTGTCCGAGCGGCCGAAGGAGCTGGTCTTGAAAACCAGTAGGCGGTAACCCCGTCTCAAGGGTTCAAATCCCTTACCATCCGCGTTATAGCTTCTGCTCCTCGTGTGGAGCGCAAAGAGCCCCGTTCCTCATATTGAGGAGCGGGGCTCTTTGCGTATGCTATTTCGAGTTACCGGGGGCGTCGTTAGTGCATGTTTGACATGTTTGACAAGGCGTTTGCAATCAACATGATGAGGAAGGCGATACCAATGAAGAAGCATAGCCCCAGCCCGTTGAGAATACGACCTCCTAGGGCGCGCACACCGTGCCGCTGCGCTACCCGCCCCTGCCAGATGCCCAGGATGTTCAGCACCGGCGCAGCGAGAGCTACCTGAGGACCGCTTACTTCATAATCCTGGACGAGCAACCAGAACCCTAGAAAGAAAGACAGCGGGGCGAGGAAGCCGCAAAGCAGGGAGAAGTTCGCTGCCCTTTTACCGTCTTGTGTCCCTTGCACCTCGGGAGGTAGCTCGCTTGCAGGTTGCGACCATTCGTCCGTGTCCTCAGCGTCGGACGGCTGGCTGTCATTTTCCTGGTAGAGCTTGGCGTATTCGGGCTCGTAATCGAAAGCTTCATTATTTTGGGGTAGCTGCGACATCGCATCCACAACCTTTCACATTCCACACACGAGGGGCGTTAACTTCACCCTAAACCTTCCCCCACACGGGAACAAGCATGTCAGGACCAATCCGCAAAACATACGGCATATACACAGCAAACCCCGCTCCTCGTCTTGAGGAGCAGGGCTTTCTCATGCTCACCAGCACAAACTATGACCGGTCATGCCCAATAAAACGAGAGTATCTTCAGACCCACCACTATATTGGTGCTTTTATAAAGAATGACTGAGGCTTATCAGAAACAAGATGACAAAAATATAGAGAGCAAGGACAACACCTACACCCGCCCAGCTGAGAATACGACCCGCTAGGGCAGGGACACCGTGCCGTTTAGCCACTCGCCCCTGCCAGATACCCAAGATGCCCAGTATCAGTGAGATAAAGGTGAGATCTGGCGCCCAGACCCAGCTCGATAGCGGGATACACAGTAGGCTGAGGGCGCCGAAAAACAATGAAAGACTTGCCGCGTTCTGCCCATCCCGCCGTTTTGAGAAGCCAGGTGAAACTTTTTTTCCGGGTAGTAGCTGGTTGCCTAAAACACCAGCGTAGGGTTGCCAACTGCCATTTGTATGGTTGAGCTTGGCGTATTCGGGTCTGTAATCGAAATCTTCATTGGTTTGGGGTAGCTGCGACATCGCATCCACAACCTTTCAATACCGGGTGTTACGTGGCTATCGAAGTGAGAGAGCGCTCAGGCTCGTCGATGGGCCTGCATCATTGAAGCCGTACAGAGCAAACCCAATCATTACGATGAAGCCGACAATGGCGATAACAATGACAATTCCTATCCCGCTGAGAAGCAGACCCACATTGGCGTCTTCACCGTGCTGTCTTGCCACTCGTGCTTGCCAGAGACCCAAGAGGCTCAGTAATGGCACAGCAATGATTATTGGCATACCGATACCAAAGCCATGGGAAACCCACCAAAACGCTAGGGCGAGAGCAAGCATACCGAAGACACCGAAAATCAGGGAGAGATTTGCGGCTTTTTCGCCAGGGTCCATCTTCCACACGCTCGAAGAGAACTCACTCGCGGGTAGCGGCTGGTCGTCCGTACCAGACTGCATGCTACCGCTCCCCTGGTGGGGCTTAGCGTATTCGGGGTTGTTATCGAAGGCTTCATTGTTTTGGGGTAGCTGCGACATCGCATCCACAACCTTTCAGAATCTACATGCGAGGGGTGTTAACTTCACCCTATGCGCCTACTATCGAAGGCTCCTACACCTGATAAAAACGCCTACCTAATAACTGCGTATCCACATCCACAGTGTCCAGACGTTCACGAGCACAAAGCTGACAATGGCCACCCAACTCAGCACGCGACCCGCGGCAGGAATCGCACCGTAGCGATCTGCTTCCTTAGCTTTCCATAGACCAAGAGCACCCAGAGCAACAGAAGGGATACCGAAAAGCCACCAGCCCCATACCGCAACACTGACAAGACTGAGCACTCCGAAGGCAAGTGAGAGTTGGGAGGCTCGTTCCCCCAGACCCCATTCAGAAGGTTCTCTTCTCTTGTTCGGGAGCGGCGTCAGCGGAGGCTGGCTATCAGGGTCGTAGCGGTCATTCGGATTGTAGTCGTCATAGTGTTCGCTCGTGTTTTTATTCTGTTTTAGCCCTTTGTAGCCGAAATTCCGGTCGAAGGGGTTGGGCTCTTGCGGGTAGTAGGACGACATTGTATCCACGACCTTTCAATACCGGGTGTTAAGCCCACCCTAGACTTTCCCTGTCGGGGGAACAAGCATGTCGAGCCCAATCCACGAAACATACGGCATATACACAGAAAAGGCCCCGCTCCTCACATTGAGGAACGAGGCCTTTGCGTACCCTCCAGTGAGGGCGCAAGCTTTTAGAAGAATGCCAGTATCTGCGCAACATCCACCAGTCCGGAATTGGCTGCGGAATCTGAGGAAGCCAGCAGAATCAGCAGCAGAATACTACCGCCGTAAAGCACCAGGAAAATGCCACCAATAACTACGGTAATCCAGTTCAGGATGCGGCCAGCCGAAGCCGCCACGCCGAAACGCTCAGCCTCATTAGCTTTCATAATGCCGATAACGCCCAGAATCAGGGAGGGAATACCCAGCAAGAACCAGCCAAGCGTCAGAGCACAAGCTAAACCGATAATACCGAGCACCGTAGAAGTCTGAGCAGCCTTCTCACCAGCAATCTGCTCAGGGGTCTTCTGCAAAAAGCCCACAGGAACCATCATGGGCTGACCGTACTGGTCAGGCTGCTGGTACTGCTGGCCGTACGGGTCATACTGATTCTGACCATACGGGTCCTGACCGTACGAATTCTGACCGTACTGGTCATAGGAATACTGATCGTAGGAGTTCTGCCCGTACTGGCCGTAAGAACCCTGACCATACTGACCATACTGCGTGTTCTGCCCGTACTGGCCGTTCTGGTTGTATTGCTCGTTCAGACGGTTGTAGTCCGGGTTGTAGTCGTAGGGGTCTGAGCCCCGAGGATTCTGAGACATGGCATCTCACTTTCGTACGGCTGGCGCGTGTTAAACCTAATTCACCCTAACCCATGAATGGAACGGGTACAACTAAGGCCGTTATGCAACCCCGCACAATGCACTTTGATACACCGAGTACGGGCTTTACAGAGCATGTAAAAGCCGGCGTGCGCACGGGGCGCTCGCGGGCCTTCTCTGACCAGTAGCTATAAAAGATATCCGGCTAAACATGCATCATGAGCAGAATCAACAGCAGCATCTCAAAAGGCACAGTCAGGGCACCAAGCAGCATATTCGTAACTCCCAACGCAACACCAGCCACTCTCATATGACCGCGGTGGCGTGAAGCAATCGCTAGAATCAAGCCCACAAAGCCCAGAACAATGGAAGCGCCTCCGTCCGTCCAATAATTCAGCACAAAAACACTAATCAGTCCAAGAACACCGATAATGAGCGAGGTCATCGCAATAATCCAGCCCGGAGTGTGCGTGTTCTCATGCTCGGGAAGAACATACACCGGCTGCGCAAACTGCGCAGGACGCACCGCATGCTGCGCAACCTGCTGGTTATTGAAAGCCGGGTTGTTCACGGGGAAGGGAACGCCCTGAGGAGCCTGGGGCATCTGAGGAACGGTGGTAGTCACGGAAGGGAGCCTTTCTATCTGGACCGCAATGTCGCATCTACCCTCAAAACTACATCACCTAAATGCCTCAAACACCTAAATTCAGGGTATTTAAAGGTTAAACAGCTATATTCACACGCTTCTCGCAGGTAAAGAAATCACAGTCGCGAAGAAATTAACACCATCCCAGCCACATATATCTCTCCCGACCCACAAGCCGAATTGACCAAGCGCAAAACAGCCTATATTCTTATAGGGATGCGCTCACGAGCGCACCGTGGAGACGTGCCAGAGCGGCCGAATGGACTTCACTGCTAATGAAGGGTCGGGGTTAAACTCGACCGGGGGTTCAAATCCCCCCGTCTCCGCCACAAAAAGCCCCGTACCAGCTGGTACGGGGCTTTTACTTTACCTTTTTCATTCAGGCGCGAAGTCTAGAAGCTCTTGAAATCCACGAGGCGCGCATCCGCACCATCAAGCAGAGCCCACTCCCCCGGCACCTCAAACACCGCAATAGAAGAGGGCGGGAAGCCGTAGTACACATCCATCGACGCATTCGGGTCAGAATCAGGGCTCATCAAACGCTGCGCAGCATCCTGCACACCGGGCAAATGCGACACCACCATCAGAGAATGAACATTCTCCGAAACGCTGTTAATGCGCGAAATAATGCGGGACGCAGACACCTCATACAGCCCCTCGTCCAGATGAGCAGTAGGCGCCTTCGCCCCCAAACCATCCGAAACCCAAGTCGTCGTCTGACGAGTACGCAAAGCCGATGACGACATAATCTGCTCCGGAATATAACCGCGAGCCGCCAGCCAGGCGCCAGCGGCGGCAGCCTGCTCATGACCGCGCTTCGTCAGCGGACGATCAAAATCATTCAGACCCCAATCAGCCTCCGCATGGCGCATAATAATCAGACGCTTGACCCCGCTGCGGTGCGAGCCAGATGCAGTGTTGGAAGAATTTTCAGCCATACCCCCATTCTAGCTAGAGGGCGCCGGAACGTCCCGCACGCCACCACAGCACGCACACTAACACCCATAAGGCGGGCACAAGTAAACCCCGGCGCACCGGCATCACGCCAGCACACCGGGGTGCACTCTGCAGAAGCTAAATTCTGTACACGCTAAATCGAGTATTCCGGAGCAGCCCAGACAACAACCTCGGGGTGCTCAAAGAAGCGGTAACCCTGACCGCGCACCGTACGCACGGTACCCGACAGGCGGCCCAGCTTCGAACGCAGACGACGAATATGCACGTCAATCGTACGCTCATGCGGATGCTCGTCGCCCGAGCTCCACAGAGCCTTCAGCAGTTCCTCACGACCCACAGTGCGGGATGCGTTCTCTACCAGGTGCGCCAGCAGCTCGAACTCCTTGAAAGTCAGCATGAGCGGCTCACCATCCAGGAACACCTCGCGGCGAGCCAAGTCAATCAGCACACCCGAGGAGTGGCTATTCGTGTTCTCTGCCTCGCGGACAGCATGCGCCTCCGGGTGCATGTACATTGCGGTCGGATCACCGAGCGCATTACGCACAACCTCAAGGTCGCTACCCTCAGCATTCACAGGAGCCAACGCCACAGCGGCGTACGACTCCGACTCGGGAGCCAGATGGTGTGCATAAGTACGCAAATCCTGAACGATACGCACCAGGGAGGTGCCGTTCGCGGCAGCAAGTTCCTCGTTCAAACCCACATAGAGCACAAAGCCGCGTGCCTCATTTTCCTGAGCCTGCTTATGGACAGAGTCACCGGCTGAGAAAGTCATCGGACGCAACGTGGCAGCCGGCACAGCGGGACGCTGAGGCTGCACGACCTGACGCTTAGCAGCGCGGCCGCGCTGGGAGATGTGTACATATCCAGGTACAGCGCCTGACATGGTTCAACCTTCTCTCAAAGTCTGTGTACGGGATCCCAGTCGTACGTGGTGTGGGGTGCGCCGGAAGTGACGCCGAGTCAAACAGTCCCCAATACCTGTTCGAGTCTCAATCCTCTTACTTAATATTTCTCCTATTTGACGGATAAATCAAGCGGATTCGACATAGTGGATTCTCCTTTATCGCCAAGAGGAGTACAATACCCTTCCCCCATTTTGGGAGATTTCATGCGGAACCTGAGGCTTTCAGCTTTTTCATCACATAAATATTCACGATTTCTGTTATGTATGGGTTACGACCTGCATTTTCATGTGAAGCTGTGAATATACTTGAAGTTTTGATGCACCCTCAAGCACTCTATTGTGTTCCTCATCACACAATAGGTGGCGTGTTTCAAAAAACCCACGCCGACACCCAGCAGCACCATCGCCGCCCAAGCCCCCGACGCATTAGACACGCACCGATACGCACCGCCACACTGCGGCGCGCAACCAGCCGAACACCCGCAAGACATAGCGAAGCGCCTCCACACATACATATGCAGAGGCGCCCCACTCACATCACGTGAATAACGCTGAAAGACTACTCAGCCAAACCATACAGGCGGTCACCAGCATCGCCCAGACCCGGAATAATGTACGCCTTCTCATTCAGACGCTCATCACGAGCAGCCAGGAACAGGTCAACATTCTCCATACCCTCAATACCCTTCTCCAGAGCAGCAATGCCCTCAGGAGCAGCAATCAGGCACACACAAGTCACAGACTCAGCGCCACGCTCACGCAGGAACTTAATAGCCTCAATCAGAGTGCCACCCGTAGCCAGCATCGGATCCAGCAGGTACACCTGACGACCAGTCAGGTCCTCCGGCAGACGCTCAGCATAAGTCACAATATCCAGGGTCTCCTCATTACGAGCCATACCCAGGAAGCCCACCTCAGCGGTCGGAACCATGCGAGTCATACCCTCCAGCATGCCCAAACCAGCACGCAGAATCGGAACAACCAGCGGCTTAGGATCAGCAATACGAACACCGGTAGTAGTCGCCACCGGAGTCACAACCTCAACCTCTTCCACGCGAATCTCGCGAGTCGCCTCGTAAGCAAGAAGAGTCACCAGCTCATCAACCAGCTGACGGAAAATCGGGGACGGAGTGTTCTTATCACGCAGAACACTAATCTTGTGAGAGACCAGCGGGTGGTCAAGAATCTTAATACGCATAATACGATTTTACCCACCCCCGAATCAGCAAGCACCGGTAAAGCCCCTGAAGTGGCACACACCCTATAAAACCAGGCGAATACCACCGCGCAGCCACCCACCAACGCACCCACCAACGCACTCACCAAAGCACCCGTCAGCACCGCCCCAGAACAACCCGGGCATGCAAAAACCCGCCGAGACGAATCTCGACGGGTTTTCGTTGGTGCGGTGGTGGAGGGATTTGAACCCCCGTTGGCTTTTACACCAAACATCATTTCGAGTGATGCACCTTCGGCCGCTCGGACACACCACCAACAGTGGAAAACTATAGCACACCCCCGACCAGAGGGCAAGAACGAGCCTACCTATCGTGCCGCGTACGGCAGCCGGGTGTCGCCCTCTTCACGGCCCCTTTTCACCGCGCCCTTTTCGACACCCGACCCCGAAAGTCCCGGCACGTCTGCAGACCCCAACAGGTCCGCCTAATGACGGATATACCCATCTACAACTAGCATGACAGCACGCGTTGCATCCTCAGCATTGCGCTCCGCCTGATGCACTTCACGATCCATAGCAAGCATATAAATCGCTCCGAACATAGAGATCGCAATCGCACGAGGATTCTGAGCGGTATCAACCGTATAGCGGCGAGCCACAGCCTCCGTCATCTCCTGCAAATAATCCAGAAGATTCAGACGGTTATCGCTCATCGCCTCGGTCCAACCATCCGCGCCCTTCCACGCCTCCGAAAGCCACAGCCGAGTAAAACCCGGACGGTCCTCAAGATACTGGAACGCGGCGCGAATAGCACTCCGCAACGCCTCACGCGGGTCAGAATGAACCGACGCCGCGCGACGCGCATCGCTCAGCAGCAACTGCGTGCCGTACTGAACCAGCTGATCCACCATGGTCTTCTTAGAACCGAAGTTGTAATACACGGTTCCCTTAGAAACACCCGCCCGGGCAGCCACCTCTTCAACAGTGGCGTACTCAAGCCCCTTTTGGGTCATGATTTCCATAGCAGCGTTGAACAACTTCAACTGAGTTCTACCTGTACGGCCGGGACGACGACTTGCAGCTTCAGCGACTGGGCGCTGCAACATCAGAAGTCCTCCCTCCCTTTTTGCAGATATATCTCTATTTTATTAGACAGTTTTCCCCCGGTGCGACCAAACAGGGTTCGTTACACCGTAATCTCCGGCGCAAGCTTCTTCAGCGACCACGTACGATCACGACGCGTGCCAATGTAACCCAACACCAGACCAGCCAGACCCCACAGAGTCAAAACTAGCATGATGCCCCACAGGCTCGACTCATTAATGCCATACGCCAAACGACGCGTACCCGCCACCGCATAACCCATCGGGAAGAAGTCATGCATCCAACGAATCGACTCAGGCAGAGTCTCGTACGGCATCGTGCCGCCCGCAGTAATCAGCTGCAGAATCAGAATGACCAAGGCAACAAGCTTACCCGGCGCACCCAAAATCACCGTCAAACCATGGATGAAACCGGTAAAGACCAAAGCCACATAGCAGAGGAACAGCCACACCAGCCACGGATGAGCCATCTCAAAGCCCAAACCGAACTTAATCGCGGCGAACATCAGAGTCGCCTGAGCAATACCCACCAGGCCGAACGGCATCCAGCTACCGAGCATCACACGAATCGACGGAGCATGCGAAGCCAACGCACGGTTATTCATCACGCGCAACGTCTGAACCAGCATCAAGCCGCCAATCCACAACGCCAAGCACATGAAGAACGGGCCCATGCCCTCACCGTAATTACGACCCGACGCCAGCGACTCATGCGACAAAGCCACAGGGTTCGACATCGTATCCGCAACCTTCGCCTGCTCACTCGGCGCAAGGCTCGGAACCTGCTTAGCACCAGAAGCCAAACCGCTCTCCAGCGACGACGTACCATTCTTCAACTCGGAAGCACCATCATTCAGCTGCGAAGAACCATCAGACAGCTTCGCAGTACCGTCAGAAAGCTTCGACGCGCCGTCCTTCAGCTCATTCGCGCCATCAGCCAACTTCTGCTGACCGTCAACCGCAGACTGCTCCTTCTCCGCCAAAGTGCCGCTACCATCCTTCAGCTCGGCGGTACCGCTCTTCAAAGAACCAGTAC
>ERZ772786.745-NODE-745-length-13087-cov-2.430095_pt1 | contig 13087 bp, 11 predicted proteins | sample MGYA00511473_ERZ772786 | MGnify/ENA primary metagenome ERZ772786 (study PRJEB29015, sample SAMEA2738025) | human oral metagenome | biome: human oral; feature: human-associated habitat; material: saliva | place: China | collected 2252 ...
AATTGCAAAGACAATAATTTTTGGTAGCATTTTCTTAATGCCATAGTTCGAAATACCTACACCTGAAACTTGCGAGAAGATGATAATCGATAACGCTATCACGAAAAACACGTTTGCAATATCACGAAAACTAGACCAAGTTTTGAATGCTGGCTTGTCTTGTTGGAAGATTTCATCAGCCTTAATATTTAGGAAGTGCTGTTGCATGAGACTATAAGTACTAACAACCATACCGTTTGCGCCACGGATAACCGGGCACATAATCCAGCCAACCCACTCAATAGCACATGAGTTCTTGTCATCAGAACCATCTCCATCACCGTCCTCGCTAGAATCTTTTTCAACATCTTTACATTCTTGCTTTTCTTTGTTTTCTTCTTTTGTACAGTCTAGGTCTGAACCTTTTGAAGATTTTTTACAGGCATTCCTTTGTTTTCCATTTTGAGTCTTCAAAAACTTAACATAACCCTTAGGACAGCTCTCAGAACTTGCAAAAAACTCTTTAGGTATCTGTTTTTTGGTCATTGCATAATTCCAGTCATCGGTAGCACCATCATCTCTTAGAGTTTTACCAAAACCGCACATTTCACCACGATGATGATCATTCTCAGAGAAGAACCAGCTACCACCATCGGCAGTACAACTTTTCTCATCATAAATATCAGATTCTTTTACTCCGGAAGGTAGTCCTGATGAGCCTTTATGACTTTTATCCTTAACACAGGCTGGGACATCTTTTGCCTGACCAAAATCATATCTACCCTTCTTATATCCAGATAAACATGTTGAGGGTTCTTTTCCGGAATCATTAGTCGTATAGGCATCCATTTTTGAAGAAAGGTCGTTACTACTACCTAAAACGGTAGCATCTATATCCTTATTTCCGAAGATAGCTCCGCTTGTTGAATAAAAGACACATCCTGTACCAGCCCTAGTACCTATTCCAGGTTTGTCAAACTCTAGCCCAGCTTTCTTACAATCACTAGCTGTATATGTATAGTTCTTTCCTGCCGCATATGCATAATCGCCATCAGAAATAAAAAAAGTATTAAAACTAACTAAAGCTAAAATAGCTAAAAAAATCCCTTTTTTGTTTTTAAACCCAACCCAAAAATTATTCATAATGCTTATATTTAATCATAAAAAAGTTAAAAAATCAATACAATTATGCTTTTTAAAACAATAAAAATAGCCCATTAAGATTGAGCTATTTTTGAAAGATTTGATGCGGGGTTTTACCAACCGCCGCCACCGCCACCGCCGGCACCGCCGCCAGAGAATCCGCCGCCGCCACCGGAACCACCAGAGCTTGGCGCAGAATAACTATTAACCGCACTATTAAAGCTATTAAGCGTATCCGCAAAAACGGCTGCATTGAATGCGTTCACGCCAGAATACCAACTTGGTTGATAGTCATTGTTCGCAAATTCAACTTCAAGAACCTTTGCCCAAGATTTTTCAAGACCAAACAAAGCAGCCCAAGGTAAAAGTTTTTCGTAAAGCTTAACTCGTGAACCACCAAATTCATCTTTGAAGCGTTCAGATTTTTCAAGGCTTTGGAGATATTTAAGCCGTTCGCTTTCAGCAACTGAAATATAAAGCTTTAATCCCATAAGGTAGTTCTTCATTTCATAACCTTTTCTAGATGGAATCTTAATACTTACAACGACTATAATTAATGTCGAAAATACGCCTGCAATCAAAGTTGAAAGGAAGATATACGGATGCCACTTCGAAACAGTCGAGAGCGCCGAGAATGTAGAATCGCTAAAGAAAAACGATGCAAAAATCAAAGCGTCAATAACATAAGCAACGATGCGCATTCTCTTATTGAAAGCTGGCTCGCTTTGGTCGTAATAATCTGTATCTTTAAACCCGTCGTTTACGATTCTTAAGGAGATACTTGACGCTATAGAAGAGCTCATAGTTTTCGAAAGGTTAACTTCTTCTCCATCGATAAAGAAACATTCCAAAAGCTCGCGCATATCTGAGTTTAGACCTCTGTAATTTAATAGCTTTATCTTGTAAATCTTGTGTTTACCGAAAAGATTTTTCTTCTCTTCTTCCTCAATCAAAATGTTACCATTGACTGCAAAAAATAGCATTGCAGCAGTGACTTTCTTATTAGATTTAACTAAGTTGCCCGCATCAAGGATATCTAATACTCCGATTTTTGGTGGTAAATATTGCGGAACAACTGTTTTAGCCTCTTTCGAAAGTGAATTTCGCTTTCGAATTGCATTTTTCTTATAGAAAACAATCATAGCTAAGGCCACAATCACTAGCGCAGCAATCATAGAAACAATTGCCACGATCATTGTAGTTACATCTAAAGGATTAGGTGTTGGCTGAGCAAATTTATTATTGAAAGCCATTAAGAATGTTACACTTTGATTGCTTAAAACATTCTTTTCAGAGAATGTGTATTCACCATTTTCTTGGTTTAGAGATGATTTTTCGCATTGAGTATCCGAACCATATGCACCAGAAAAACATTTTGCAATCCCTTTAAATTCATTTTTAACAGATTGATCAAGAATGACTTTTCCAGAAACTTCACCAAACTGCTGTTGCCATTGTGAACCATTTGCATTAACGATTAGAAGTTGTCGATCCTTTAATTCGCCTTCCCCGGCTCTTAAAATATTTTTCAAATGGTATTTTATTTGATAATTATGTCGGCCGGAAACATATTGGTTAGAATCGCCAATTCGAAAAACAACATTGTCATTGCTTGGTCTCGTACTATACGGCACATTTATACCGTCCATTGTAATATCAGCCTTACCGTCAAAAACAGTTTTACCGTTATAGTATTTTGGGATAGCGCGTTCAATTCCGTGATTAATATTGCCAAGAATAAAACTTGCAGAAATCTGTTCGGTTACTTCAAGGTCGGTATCACCATTTTGGTTGGCGCTAAATTTATAAGTCCCCTCGAACTTCGAAAATTTAATGTTTTGATTCTTTCTTTCGAGTTCTCTTCGCTCGGCAGCATAATTTCTTCTGCGGCGCGCAAAAGCTGGGTGAGAAAAACTCGCCGAAACAAAACTAAATGCCAAAACCGCCACTAAAAATAGTGACGTAATTTTGGTAATTTTTTGCAAACGATTATTTTGTGATTTCATTATCGGTTGTTCCTGCATTTTTAAAGCTAATTAGATTTTCTGTTGACATTTTAACCATATTTTGAACGGCAACATCTGTATTAAACGCAACATGTGGCGTGATGATAACATTTGGAAAATTCGACAAATCGCGATAAACTGAATCTTTAATGATTCTTCCGCTTAAGTCTTTTCGAATAAGGTGTTTTTCGTTTTCGAAAACATCAAGGCCGGCTGCAGCAACTTTTCCACTAACTAGAGCATCACGCAAATCCGCAGTGTTAATGTGACCGCCACGCGCAGTGTTCACAATAACTACACCGTCTTTCATTTTAGCAATACTCTCAGCGTTAATGATATGGTGGTTTTGTGGTGTTAATGGAACGTGAAGCGAAATTAAATCACTTTCCGCAAAAACTTCATCAAGAGATTTGTATTCTAAAATACCTTGCGCTTGTGGATTTTCGAAAGTATCATATGCAATAATTTTAGCACCAAAAGCTTTAAAAACCTTGGCTGTTGTTAAGCCGATGTGGCCTGTGCCGATAATTCCAATCGCCATTGTGTTAAGCTCACGACCCATCAAATTATCAACCGAGAAATTCTGGTTTTTTGCACGCGAAAGACAAAGCGGAATATTTCGAATTGTTGCAAGTGCAAGCGCAACCGCGAATTCAGCAATCGCACTTGGCGAATATTGCGGAACATTCGAAATTTTAATACCAAAACTTTTAGCCTTTTCGATATCTATACCATCATAACCAGCTGTTCGAACTGTAAAATAAGAAATTCCCATTTTCGAAAGCGGCCCCCAAACATCATTCAATTCTTCACTTGAAGTATATGAAGAAACCGCATCGAAACCTTCGGCCAGTTTTACTGTTTCGGCATTTAAATCTTTTGAAGTTGTGGCATATTCAATACCAAATTGCTCCGCAAATTTTTCAAAATACTGGAGCTCATCTTTTCGTACACTATAAGCAATGATTTTCATATATACCAATTATAATGCTTAAGGCTTGTTTTTTCAAGATTTTTGATTATTTTGAGAATTTTTCGAAAAGCTCTTCTTTTGAAAGCATTTGAACTTCACCGGTTGAGCGTTCTACAACCTCAAATTCACCACTTTCAAGCAGCCGATCAGAAATTGCAAGTCGATAAGGAATTCCCATTAACTCGGCATCGGCAAATTTTTGGCCTGGGCGAAGATTGCGATCATCAAACAAAACTTCGATTCCCTTTTTCGAAAATTCATTATAAATTTCTTCTGCTAATTCTTGTGATTTTTCACCAATTTGCACAAGGTAAATTTTAGCTGGAGCAACGTTTTCTGGCCAAATCAAACCTTTTTCATCACTGAATTTTTCGGCAATCACACCCATCACGCGAGTAATTCCAATTCCGTATGAACCCATCCAGGCAGATTTTCGCTCACCGTTCTTATCGGTAAAATAAAGTCCCATTTCATCAGTTTTTTGCGTACCAAAATTAAAGATATTGCCGACTTCAGCGGTTTTAACCTTTTCTAAGCCATCTTTCGAATCAATTTCACCTTCCTCAATCGCTTGGTCTAAAATTTCTTCATTGAAAGCAAGAGTTTTTTCACCATCGCGCTTCAAATAAACGTAATCTTCACCGGCATCACAAATTGTTTGGAACTCATGACTAAATTTTGTGAACGCACCACCGCTAGCGAAAGTTACGAAAGTATCTTCACCCAAACCGAGGCGTTCGAAAATTCGCTCGTACGCTTTCGAAACCTTAGAGTAGTAATTTTCCAAATCCTCTTTTGTGGCGTGAACAGAATACAAATCTTTCATCAAAAATTCACGACCACGCATAATTCCGCTTTTTGCGCGGAGTTCGTTTCGCATTTTATTCTGGAATTGAAAAACCGAAACTGGCAAATCTTTATATGATTGAATGTGGCTTTTGAGCATTTCAACGATTGGCTCTTCATGACTCCAACCCAAACCAACTTCTGTTTTATCTTTGAGTGCGGTTTTAAACCAAACATCCACAACATCGTCATTCCAGCGAGTTGTGCGCTCCCAAACTTCACGGCGTTGAAGGGTTGTCATTAAAATTTCATTAGCGTCGATTTTTTCAAGCTCTTCGCGCACGATTTTTTTAATATTTTCTAGCACTTTGAAACCGAGCGGCAAATAATCGTAGGCTCCAGCCATTTCTTTATGTACAAATCCAGCTTTAATCAAAAGTTGTGCGTTTTTAGCTTCTTCGCCAGATGGAACAGTTTTACTAGTTTTAGTATATAGTTTTGATAATCGCATAATTCTCCTCTTTAAAATAAAACTCGGCTGATTTGGTCAACCGAGCATTAAAAATTTAGTTAATCTCTGTAATTTCGTATTTAATTACGCCTTTTGGTGTCGTAATATCAACTTCTTCTCCAAGTTTTTTACCCATAATTTGTTGGCCAATTGGTGATTCGTTCGAAATTTTACCCTCAAGGGGGTTAGCCTCAACAGCACCAACCATTGTATATTTTACTTCCTTGCCATTTTCGAGATTCTTAAGGCTAACCTGATTACCAAGCGCTACAACATCTTTTTTGCCGCCACCAATAATTACAGCGTTTTGCAAAATGTTTTCAATCTCCATGATTCGAGATTCCGCCAAAGCTTGTTTTTTTCGAGCGGCATCGTATTCTGAGTTTTCGCGCAAATCACCAAAATCGCGCGCAGTCGCAACTTCTTCTGAAATTTCTTTTCGTTGCGAAATTAGAAGCTCTAATTCGGCTTCGAGTTCTTCTTTTCCTAATTTTGTAATATTAAATTCTTGTTTCATAAAATAAAAATCCTTTTTATAAGTTATACAATTATATCAAATTTTTAATCTTGCGTCAATGTTAGAGATTGAGAAATTGAGTTGCTGGATAGATGTAAAGTATCGCAAAAGCAATTCCATTTTTAATCATATGAATCACAATTCCCGACCAAATCGTTTTGGTAATTTTTTCACGAATCAAACACATAATCACGCTCATCACAAATACGGCTATTCCTACATTTAGCTGAAAATGAACAATTCCAAACAACAGGCTGGTCAAAAAAATTGCTAGCGGAATATTTATTTTACGAAGTTGCCCGTAAATTATACCGCGAAAAATAATTTCCTCAACAAACGGTGTAATCACGACAATAGAAACAAAAGCCATCAAAAATTGCCAAGGAAAAATCATCGTTCCCCGCTGAAACAATAAACTTTGAGATTGAGCTTTATTAAAATTTGGTAGAATATGCGATGCTATGTCGAGAAAAATTCCAGACAATATCATAGCCAAAATAAATCCAACCAACGCTAAAGCTAAATCTTGCCAGGTTATAAGCCCGTTTAAAGCAATCTCTTTTCTAGAAATTTTTTGGCCGAAAAGTTTAACTGGCACAAGATAAATTATCGCAAACATTAAACCAAAGAATAAGATCGAGTAGACAGATGTTGTAATCACGCTAGAAGTTGCGTTTTGATAGCCCGAATCATTACCCCAAAAGGCTATCGCTAAATATAGGCGAATCACAACCGCTGAAGTATAGCTCGCTACAAAATAAGCTAAAATTGGCAAAACTACCCAAAAAATGATTTTTAAAGGTTTTTTCGAAAGAATCTTCTCGTTTCGTTTTCGAATTTTACTACAAATAAGAATAACTTTTTCTTTCATTTTAACCTCTAAAGATTTTCGTAAAGTCAAGAACGATAATTAAAACCGAAAGCCCCATTAGAGCCAAAAAACTCCAACCGTTAATATTTTCTTCAGTTTCTTTTGGTAGTGGTTTTTTAAGCAGAACTCGAAAAATAAACGTCATAAACCAACGGCCACCATCTAACGCTGGAATCGGTAGAACATTCATACAGGCCAAGCTAATCGAAATAATGGCGGTAAGCATTAAAATCATATCCATTCCCATCGAAACAATATTTGGGAAAATTCCACCAATAACCATCACTGGCCCAGAAACACTCTCACCCGCTTTCGAAAGCTGAGTATTGGCATTTTTCTGTGAATCAGAATTTGGAATAACCTTTTCGAAAATTCCACCAAAAAAGTTTACAAAAAGCTCACCAACGCCTTTGAATGTTTCACCCGTAAATTGAGCCGTTGTACCTAAACCAACAATTGGAGCGCTCCAAGTTGAATGAATTTTTTGCATTCCGTCAGATAAAACCGCACCCAAAAAGCCACTATTTCCTTTTTCGTTAAGCTTTACACTTTTCGAAATCTCTTTACCGTTTCGACTAATTTTTAAAGAAACTGTTTTGCCGGCGTTATTTTTTAAATCTTGGCGAATTTTAGTGGAGTTTTCAACCTTTTGACCGTTAAACTCTAAAAGTGTGTCATTTTTATTCAACCCGGCTTTTTCTGCTGGAGAATCTTTTGAAATTGCAGAAACTTGCACACCACCGCCAGATATTTTTGCATCAGAAGAAAGATAAAATTGATTTGGAAGTAGCTTTGGCATTCCAGAAATCGCTAAAATTGTAAAAAGCACAAATGCAACTAGCCAGTTCATAGCAACACCAGCAAACAAAATCTGCGTTTTACCCCAAAAACTTGCTGCACCATAATCGCCTTTTTTTGAGTCAGAGTCATGTTCACCCTGAAGTCGCACAAAACCACCGAGCGGAATTGCGCCAATCGAAATTTTTGTACCTTTTGGTAGAATTTTATCTGTTTTAGCTTTAAAGCTTCTAATTCTTGGCGGAAAACCAATTGCGTATTCTTTGAGTTTTACGCCGTTTTTCTTGGCTGTGAGCGCATGACCAAGCTCATGAAGTGCCACTAAAAAAGTTAGCGAAATTAAACCGATAATTATTCCAAAAATTAAATTAAAAACCTCCATTTTACCCTTTCGAAAATCTTAAATTAGCTTTTGCCGACGCTTTCAAAACGCCAGCAAAAAATAACTTAAATTGTGAGAATTTCTTTCTCTTTTTCTTTAAAAATTGCGTCGATTTGTGCGCTAAACTCTTTAATTTCAGCGTCAATTTCTTTTTCGATTCGCTTTAAATCGTCTTCTGTTAAAGATTTTTCATCTTTAAGTTTTTTGGCGTGTTTCAAAGCATCTTGACGAATGTTTCGAAGCGTAATTTTTGCACCTTCAACTTTTTCAGAAGTTTGTTTTACAATTTGTTTACGACGCTCCTCTGTTAGTGGTGGAACCGGCACACGAACAACACGACCATCATCACTTGGGTTAAAACCAAGGCTTTGATCGTTGCGAATTGCTGCCGAAATCGCTGAAATATTATTTGCATCAAAAGGTGTGATCAAAATCATTCCCGCCTCTGGTGCAGTCATATTCGAAACTTGGTTCAATGGCATTTTTGCGCCATAAACTTCAACCGACACCCCATCAAGCATTGAAGGATGCGCACGGCCAGTTCGAACTTTTTTCATTTCACCTTTGAAATGCTCGACAGCCTCGGTCATTTTTAATTTAAATTCATCTGTATCAAACATGCCTACATTATAACACACCTTATGCTTTTTATTCAAATTGACTTTTTAGCATTTTTATGATATAATACCAAAGTAGCTTTTTGAAAAGCTAAGAAAATTTTTAAAGGAGGTGCTCAGATGGCACCAAAAGCAGTTAAACTTACCAACTCGTTTGAAAAAGATGTTCTTTCAAAATTAACTGAATGCGTCTTAAAATTTAATCCACAAAAAGAAGAAACCATACGTAGAACTTTCAAAAAATTCATTAAAAAGAATGGTAGAAATGGCATTCTCCTTTTTGCACACCAATTAAAAGACAAGCTTGGACACCTTTTGGCGTTCAAACAAGAATGCGAAAAGGCTGGGGTTAAATTGAAAATTTCACTTTATTGTGAAGATAAAAACCCTCATAGCGAAGACTATAAAGAATGGTACTTCCGCGAAGTGGATGTATCTTTAGACGAGGAGTTGAACGAAATGATTATTTGGTAAGTTCACCAACCCCGCAATTTGTGCGGGGTTTTCTCTTTTTATAAACTATTCTTGTGCAAAATTTTTACTCAAAACTTCAATTTCATTTTCGAGCGAATTCAACTCGCTCTCAAGCGCCTCAGCTTTCGAAATCGCCTCTTTATATTTTTCGACAGTTTCTTCAAGAGGAATCGCTCCACTTTCAATATCGGCTAGAATCTCGTCGATTTCTTTTATTTTTTGACTAATTTTGATTGACATTTTTTACCTCCGCCGTTATTGTTTTATCTATTGTTTTAATCGTAATCTCTTTACCGGTTGCAATTTCCCCACTAATCAGCGCGTAGCCTTTCGCCAAAATATTTTGCGGGTTATAGCTTTCTAAAATTCGTTTTTTAGCTTGAATCTCTCTTTTCTGATCAAGAATATTCTGTAAAATTCTATCGCGAATTTCCTGATTTTTCTCTCTATTAGATTTTTTAAGTTCAGCTATTTTCGAAAGCAATAAATCATTTGTGCGTAAAATTTTTGAACGCAAAAAACGCATTTCATCAAATTTATTTGGTGTTAAAATTTGTGCCACGTTGCTTGGTGTTGAGGCAGCAAAATCTGCAGCTAAATCACAAAGGCTTTGATCGATTTCGTGGCCAATTCCAGTAATAATCGGCACGCGAGAATTTGCAACCGCACGAACCAGTTTTTCATCATTAAAAACCGCTAAATCATCAGCACTACCGCCACCACGAATAATCGCAATCACATCGGGTAGTTCACTTTGACTGTTTAAAAAATCTATCGCACGAATAATTTGATCACTAGCCGCCATGCCTTGAACCTGAGTGTGCGCCACAACAATCTTTAACCCACCCCAACGCTCATTGATAATTTTAATAAAATCTGCGTAGCCGGCCGCCTGTGTACTCGAAATTACCGCAACTTTCTGTAAATCTTGCGGAATTCTACGCTTTCGATTTTCATCAAACAAACCTTCTCGCGTTAATTTTTCTTTCAAAATTTCGAGAGATTTTTTAAGACTTCCCTCACCTTTTGGCGTAATTTTTTCAACTGTTAAACTAAATTTTCCCCAGTTTGTTAATTTGGGTTTAACTTGAGCAACAACCTTCATGCCATCTTCAAGTGGAAAACGCAATTGCCAAACCGTCATAAAGCAACCAAGAACCGATTCTTCATCTTTTAAATCAAAGAAAACGAACTTATTTTGATTCACCTTAAAACTTGAAATTTCACCTTCAATTAAAACACTCGGAAAACTCTTTTCGAAAATATCATTACTAGTTGCAATAAAATCTGAAACACTATAAATTACCTCGTGCGGTTGAGGTTTTCTTATCTCAGAATTTAACAACTCTTCAAATTCGTCAAAATCCATATTCTTTATTATAACATAACCTTTTAAAATAAAATAACCGCCGTAACGGTAGCATGACACTCAGCAGAATAGGAATAAGGACACCTCTTTAATAAAATGTCCTTATTTTATTTTTATCTATCTTCCAGAAAATCTGGGAGAGTTAAATTACTGTTATTGAGAAATGATTTAAATTGTTCTAGATCATTTTTATATAAGGCGCATAATATTATTCTAGCATCATGCTTAAACTCGCTTGTATTAATTGGATTGCGAGTTCTATCAAACCTATCTTCTCCATGAGAGTACTCATTATTTATACGTTGTATAAATGGAGCATTCTCATCTCCGAAGTAATTAATAATTTTATCGTTATTCCTTGTTTTGTAATCAGGATATTTAAAGTACAAAAGAGTTTCAATAAATTTTCTACCATTGTTTGGGAAATTATAAAAAACAGAAAAATTATTTTCGTCTTCATCTTCCGTCGCCACTCTATATATTTGTTCAAACAGGAATACAAATTCTGTGACTTTATTTGATAAATAATTAGGCAATTTTTTTATATAACTTTTTGACGGGATATTTTCAGCTTCTTTTATCTTTTCTATTAAGTAATAATCTTTTTTATTAGAAAATCTATTTGTATATTTTAAGAAATCCAGATTATGAGTGGACAAGAAGTATTGTAAAAATTCTTTCTTTTCTAGTAGGTAAAAGATTAGGTTGTAAATATAAAAAATGTTATTTTCATCCAGACTAGAGACAGGGTCATCAATAAATAAGATTGTTTTTGATTTTTCTTCTGTCGACAAACTTTCTAATCTTGTAATATAATAAGCAAAGGCAATTAATGATTTTTCACCCTCACTTAAATTATATGCTCTTTCTTCATTACGAGAAACTTCAAAATATATACCTTCCTCATCATCGACTGATTTTAGGGACATCTCTGAATGTGCTAAAGAATTTTGAAGTATCATATTTATACGTTTTGCAGCTTCAGATTCTGACTTTAAACTACCTTCAAGTTCAATAATATCTTGCTCAAATTTTTCTTTTTGTTCCTTTATTTTTTTATGTTCTTCAGAATTTTCATTTATATTTATATCTTCTTCAAGTTGGTTAATTTCTTGAGATAGTTTAGTGAACTCAAATACAGGGAACTCTTTTACAATATAATATCTTCGAAGAAAATCTATACTTTTAGTTTTCCTATCCTCAAATTGTTCTATCTGTTCAATAGTGTCATTATATAGTGAGTCAATCTCAACTTGAATTTCAGAAAAATCAATCCAATTTAAATCATTAATTTCAATTTTAGAAAAAATGTCTCGTTGTTTTTCTAAAATTTTTGATTTTAGTATTTCTAGAACTCTTTTTCTATTATTAATAGTAATTTTAATATCTTTGTTTATATTTTGAATATAAGATACAGAATCTTTAAAATAATCTTCCTTATTAATATTTGGAATAGCATCTAATTTTTGGATTTCTGATTTTATCCTATTATTTTGCAGTACTAATTCGTTTTCCAGAGAGCTTAACTCATCAGAAAAAGCCAACTTTAGATTTTTAATAAGCTCACCATCAATGCTGTTACCACAAAATATACATTTTTCTGCATTTTCTCCATGGATAACAATACCATGCTTAATCCAATTTATTTTATCTGGACTATTTTTATATTCATCTAAAATATTACTTATTGAGACAACTTTAGATAAAAGCTTCTTCGTATTTTCTAAAAACAATGTGAAATTAAAATTTTTATCAAAACTAACTAAATCAATTTTTTGTGGTTTATTTATGTTTTTTTCGAGAATTCGTATTTTGGCTTGTTCAACATTCTTTTCTAACTCAGCTACAGCCTTCTCATCATCTTGTAGTGGTAAAATAGGAAAATGAGCTGAATATTTTTCAAACTCTTCCTTTATATCTCGTATATCATATTTATTACCAACTACGACCGAGGGATTCTTTAAATTCTTGATTTTTGATGCAGTTATTCTCAGTTTTAAATTCAAATCATCTTCACTGCTCTTAAGCTTTTCTTGTTTTTTAGTTATATCCGATTCAATCTGTAACAATTTTTCATTTCTGGGTTTAAGTTCGTTTAATCGTATATCTTCAATTTTCTTCAAGGTTTCATTAGTATCACTACCTATCGAAATTTGGAAACTATTTAATTTATTGTCATTGTAAAGATAAATATTATCGTCAATAAATCGCTGATTAAAAACCTTACAATCTATAGGTAACGCATGCGTCGCTATTTCATTTGATTTGATAAATCTATGGTTAGCTAATTTGATTTTAAAATCTATATCTCCGTACTTTTCTGGAAGTTGTTTAAGTTCTATACTTTGAAAAATTTTCGAATAAGTACTTTTTCCGGAATAGTTTCTACCATAAAAAATATTAATTTTTCCATCATTAAAATCATAACCGATACCTGATTGACCATGCTGTTTGTAATCTTTATAACAACCAAAATCTTTGATATCAATTCTTTTAATTTCTAAATCTGACATAATTTTTACCTCTCTTTCATTATATCATATAGAGATAACATAAAACAGGATGCGTACTCAAATTACTTTATAAATGAGAATCGCTCTTCGAATCGTGCCAATGAAGTAACTTCTTTCAACTCCGTAAAATAAGATTTTTAAGCCTAAT
>ERZ772786.746-NODE-746-length-13086-cov-2.512624_pt1 | contig 13086 bp, 6 predicted proteins | sample MGYA00511473_ERZ772786 | MGnify/ENA primary metagenome ERZ772786 (study PRJEB29015, sample SAMEA2738025) | human oral metagenome | biome: human oral; feature: human-associated habitat; material: saliva | place: China | collected 2252 ...
GTGAGAACAACTAAAGCAACGACGCTTCAGTTACTCTTAAATAATAGAGTTTCCATGCATAGAAATCAACCAAGTCTTTCGACTTGGTTTTTTGTATCCAAAAATCATTTTTATGTTAAAACGCTAACAAAAAATAGGATTGTATGATATAATTTAGACAGATTATTGCGATTTAGGAGATATTATGAATAAGATAAAAGTTATATGAGATTGTATATTATGAGATTTTTATTAGGGGGATTCAGATGAATGAATGCAATTGATATTGTTGCTCGTTCTCTGGTTAAAGGATTTGTTATTCTTTTTAGAATAATTTGAAAGGGATTTTAATGAAAAAGTTTTTTGGGGAGAAGCAAACTCGGTTTGCTTTTAGGAAATTAGCTGTCGGGCTTGTTTCGGCTGCTATTTCTAGTTTGTTTTTTGTTTCTATCGTTGGGGTTGACTCTGTTCAAGCACAGGAAAAGTTGAATGTACACTATAAATACGTGACAGATACTGAAATAACTCCGCAAGAAAAGGAGTTGATTGTAAGTGGATTTCCTAAAATGTCAGAAGGCAACGAGGAGACTTACTATCTTGTCTACAAGTTAAACTCAAATACTGGAGCAAAGACGTTACCGAATACAGGCGACAGTAACAATTCCAATACTATGATGACGGCTGGTCTGTTAACGACGATAGGATTGGTTGTTTTTGTTGTGTCAAAAAGAAAAGTTACAAGCAAGTTCCTATTGACTGTGTTGGTGGAGGCTGGTGTCGGAGGTGGTTTGATACTATCTGTCGATGCGCTGGAAAATGGGATCTTACTGCAGTATAATGCGGAATATCAAGTGTTAGCTGGGGAAAGTCTGCCGTCACCAGGTGAAATTTCGGGCTATACCTATGTTGGCTACATTAAAGAAGAATCGATTCAGAAATTATTAGACAATAAGATTCTTAACAATCAGCAAAATGCTAATGAAGATAAAGAAGCTTTAAACCAAAATAAGAAGTTAGATTATTCTGTTTCTTTTGATAAGAATGGGCTGAAAAATCAAACGCTTGGCGTCAATACAATTGAGCCTCAAGATGAAGTCTTGTCTGGCCGAGTAGCTAAGCCTGAACTATTATACAAAGAAGAGACCGTTGAAACTGAGATAGCCTTTGGAGAACAAATACAAGAGAATCCCGATTTAGCCGAGGGGACTGTAAGAGTAAAACAAGAAGGCAAACCAGGCCATAAAATCGAAGTCGTTCGAATTTTTACGGTAGATAATGAGGAAGTTTCAAGAGAGGTTCTTTCGACTAAAATAGAGGAAGCGACTCCTAATATAGTGGAAAAAGGGACTAAAAAGCTTGAAGCGCCTAGCGAAAAACCAGTGGGTGCTAACTTGGTCGCTCCCGAGCAAGTGCCTTCATTGCCCGAGTACACAGGCGTTCAATCCGGCGCAATGGTTGAGCCTGAACAAGTCGCTCCATTGCCTGAATACACTGGTGTTCAAGCAGGTTCGGTAGTGTCACCTGAACAAGCGACTCCCTTACCAGAATATACAGGGGTTCAAGCAGGCGTGGTAGTCGAGCCTGAGCAAGTACCTCCATTACCTGAGTATGCGGGAACTCAATCAGGTGCCATCGTTGAGCCTGAACAAGTGTCTCCATTACCTGAATACACTGGTGTTCAAGCAGGTGCAGTAGTGTCACCTGAACAAGTTACTCCATTACCAGAATATACAGGGGTTCAAGCAGGAGCAATAGTCGAACCCGAGCAGGTCTCTTCATTACCTGAATACACAGGAACTCAAGCTGGAGCAATTGTTGAGCCTGAGCAGGTAGAAGGTCCGCAAGAATATACTGGAAACATCGAACCAGCAGCGCCAGAAGCGGAAAATCCTGCTGAAAAAGCTCAAGAGCTGAAAGAGCAGAAGCAAGAACCAGAAAAAAATATCGAGTTAAGAAATGTATCTGAACTGGAATTGTATAGTCTATCTGATGGAAAATACAAACAACACGTTTCTCTGGATACAATTCCGAGCAATCAAGACAATTATTTCGTGAAGGTCAAATCTTCTAAGTTTAAAGATGTCTTCTTGCCGATTTCTTCAATAGTTGATAGCACAAAAGATGGTCAGCCGGTTTATAAAATTACAGCAAGTGCTGAAAAATTAAAACAGGACGTCAACAATAAGTACGAGGACAACTATACTTTTTACCTTGCCAAAAAGGCAGAGAGAGAAGTCACAAACTTCACTTCCTTTAGTAACCTGGTTCAAGCTATAAATAACGATCTCAATGGAACCTATTATTTAGGTGCTAGTCTGAATGCCAATGAGGTCGAACTAGAAAATGCCGCTAGTAGTTATATAAAGGGTAGATTTACTGGTAAGCTCTTTGGCAGCAAAGACGGAAAAAATTATGCTATTTATAATTTGAAGAAGCCTTTATTTGACACATTGAGCGCTGCTACTGTAGAAAATCTGACTCTTAAAGATGTGAATATCTCAGGAAAAACTGATATTGGGGCTCTTGCAAATGAAGCCAATAATGCAACAAGGATTAACAATGTCCATGTAGACGGTGTTCTTGCTGGCGAAAGTGGCATTGGTGGCTTGGTTTGGAAGGCTGATAATTCTAAGATTACGAACAGCAGTTTCAAGGGAAGAATTATCAACTCCTATGAAACGAAGGCACCATACAATATCGGTGGATTAGTAGGTCAACTGACTGGCATCAATGCAGTAGTTGATAAGTCAAAAGCTACAATTACCATCTCATCCAATGCGGATAGCACAAACCAAACTGTCGGCGGCCTTGCAGGTCTTGTCGAGAAAGATGCGCTTATCAGCAATAGTTACGCCGAGGGCGACATTAATAATGTGAAACGCTTTGGAAGTGTTGCTGGTGTGGCTGGCTACTTGTGGGATAGAGACTCTAACGAAGAGAGACATGCTGGAAGATTGCACAATGTTCTTAGCGATGTCAATGTTATGAATGGGAATGCGATTAGTGGCTATCACTATCGAGGAATGAGAATAACTGACTCATCTAGCAACAAAGACAACAGAGTCTACAAAGTGACTCTTGAAAAGGATGAGGTTGTCACCAAGGAATCTCTCGAAGAGAGAGGAACAATCCTCAATGCTTCTCAAATCGCAAGTAAGAAATCTGAAATTAACTCTCTTGCTGTACCGAAAGTCGAAAGCTTACTGACTAGCAGAAATATAGAAAGTGATTTTTCTAAGGTTAAAGACTATCAAGCCAGTCGAGCATTAGCATATAAGAATATAGAAAAATTACTGCCGTTTTATGATAAGGCAACCATTGTCAAATACGGTAATCTGGTAAAAGAAGATAGCGCTTTGTTTAAAAAAGAAGTCCTATCTGCAGTCATGATGAAGGATAATGAAGTGATTACAGATATTGCTTCACATAAAGAAGCAGCTAATAAGCTCTTGATTCATTATAAGGATCATACATCTGAAACACTAGATATCACCTACCAATCTGACTTTAGTAAGTTAGCAGAATACCGTGTGGGCGATACAGGTCTCATCTATACGCCAAATCAATTCTTGCATAATCATAATTCAATCATCAATGAAGTTTTGCCTGATTTGAGAGCGGTCGATTATCAGTCAGAGGCTATCAGAAGTACCTTAGGTATTTCTTCAGGAGTTTCATTAACGGAATTATACTTAGAGGAGCAGTTTGCCAAAACGAAGGAAAATCTAGCAAATACACTGGAAAAACTTTTGTCGGCTGATGCAGTTATTGCCAGCGAAAATCAAACGATTAATGGTTACGTCGTTGATAAAATCAAACGCAACAAAGAAGCCTTGCTTTTAGGTTTGACCTATTTAGAACGCTGGTACAACTTTAACTATGGTGACGTTAATGTCAAAGACTTAGTCATGTACCACATGGATTTCTTTGGTAAGGGCAACGTATCACCGCTAGACACAATCATTGAATTAGGTAAATCTGGCTTTAACAATCTTCTAGCCAAGAACAACGTAGATGCTTATAGCATCAGCCTTGCCAACAATAATGCAACAAAAGATTTGTTCAGCACGCTTGCCAATTACCGAGAAGTATTTTTACCAAACAAAACAAATAATCAATGGTTCAAAGAGCAAACCAAGGCTTATATCGTTGAAGAAAAATCAGCTATTGATGAGGTGAGGGTCAAACAAGAGCAGGCTGGCAGCAAATACTCTATCGGGGTTTATGATCGAATTACCAGCGACACTTGGAAATACCGAAATATGGTTCTACCTTTGCTGACAATGCCTGAAAGATCAGTCTTTGTCATATCGACTATATCCAGTCTTGGTTTTGGTGCCTATGACAGATATAGAAATAATGAGCATAGAGCAGGGGCAGAACTCAATAAGTTTGTTGAGGATAATGCCCAAGAAACTGCAAAACGCCAACGCGACCATTATGATTATTGGTATAGAATATTAGACGAGCAGAGCCGTGAAAAGCTCTATCGAAATATCTTGCTCTATGACGCCTATAAGTTTGGAGATGATACTACTGTCGGCAAAGCTACAGTGGAGGCGCAATTTGACAGTTCTAATCCAGCTATGAAATACTTCTTTGGACCGGTTGGAAACAAGGTCGTACACAATAAGCACGGAGCTTATGCTACTGGAGACGGGGTTTACTACATGGGCTATCGGATGCTGGACAAGGACGGAGCCATTACCTATACCCATGAAATGACGCATGATTCTGATAATGAGATCTATTTAGGTGGATATGGAAGAAGAAGCGGACTTGGTCCAGAATTCTTCGCCAAAGGCTTGTTGCAAGCACCTGATCATCCAGATGATGCGACAATCACGGTCAACTCAATTCTCAAATATGACAAGAATGATTCGACTGAAAAATCACGTTTGCAGGTCCTTGATCCAACTGAACGATTCCAAAATGCGGATGATTTGAAAAACTATGTTCACAACATGTTTGATGTCATTTATATGTTGGAGTACCTAGAAGGAATGTCAATCGTGAACCGTCTATCTGATGTACAGAAAGTGAATGCTCTGAGGAAGATTGAGAATAAATATGTCCGAGATGCTGATGGAAATGATGTTTACGCAACGAATGTGATAAAAAATATTACAATGGCGGATGCGCAAAAATTAAACTCATTTGACAGTCTCATTGAAAATGATATTCTTTCAGCGCGTGAGTACAAAAATGGTGACGTTGAAAGAAACGGCTACCATACGATTAAACTCTTCTCTCCGATTTATTCGGCATTAAGCAGCGAAAAAGGAACGCCTGGAGATCTTATGGGACGGCGTATGGCTTATGAGCTTCTGGCAGCCAAAGGCTTTAAAGATGGTATGGTCCCTTATATCTCTAATCAGTATGAAGATGATGCCAAGCAAAACGGAAAAACCATCAGTATCTATGGTAAGACCAGAGGTCTGGTAACAGATGACTTGGTTTTACGCAAGGTCTTCAATGGTCAGTTTAATAATTGGACAGAGTTTAAGAAGGCTATGTATGAAGAACGTAAAAACAAGTTCGACAGCTTGAATAAGGTCACATTTGATGATACGAGACAACCATGGACAAGTTATGCTACTAAGACTATAAGTACTGTGGGAGAGTTGCAGGCCTTAATGGATGAAGCAGTTCTCAAAGATGCAAATGATAATTGGTATTCTTGGAGTGGCTATAAACCAGAACATGACAGTGCTGTCCACAAGCTTAAAAAAGCAGTCTTCAAAGCTTACCTCGATCAAACCAATGATTTCAGAAAATCAATCTTTGAAAATCAGAAGTGATTGGTTTGAGCTGTCAAATGGTCTGCAAAGTTGCAAGTCTGAAATGTTAGGGCAGAGCTTGAATTGCTCTCAGATTCACACCTTCTTGTAGAAAAGAAATGACAAACCTAGTGAGAACTAGGTTTGTTTTTCTATATAAGTCATGCAATTAAAACAGTTGCTGGTCTGTTTTCAGGCAGTTTGTTGCTGACAGTCAGTTATGAGGCTGATACTAGACAGGAAAAAAGTCCCCAATAACCTTTACCCGCTTTCATATTTTTGTTATAATATCTATAGTAAGGCGTGCATTTGCGCGCTCTTTTCTGTGTTTAGAAAGCACTTGGGTGCTTTAGAGTGAGTTATTTTTGAATAGATGGTGAAGGAGGAATTATGTTATACATTTGGTCTTATTTGAAGAGATATCCTAAGTGGCTAGTCTTGGACTTTGTCGCGGCAATCTTTTTTGTAATCGTCAATCTAGGTTTGCCAACGGTGCTGGCTCGGATGATTGATGAGGGAATCAATCCTAAGCAGACAGACCGGCTCTTTTTCTGGGCTTGGGTCATGTTTGGAGTTATTATCTTAGGGGTACTGGGGCGAATCGTTCTGGCTTATGCGGCTGGGAAGCTAACGACGACCATGGTGCAGGACATGCGCAATGATCTCTATGCTAAGCTGCAAGAGTATTCTCATCATGAGTATGAGCAAATCGGTGTATCCTCTTTGGTCACGCGCTTGACTTCGGATGCTTTTGTACTCATGCAGTTTGCGGAGCAAACCCTGAAAATGGGTGTCATTACTCCCATGATGATGCTGTCCAGTATTCTCATGATTTTTCTGACCAGTCCGTCTCTGGCCTGGATTGTAGCTGTTTCAGTGCCTTTCTTGGCTGTCGTGGTCATTTATGTAGCGGTTAAAACCAAGCCCTTGTCTGAAAAGCAGCAGAAGACCCTTGATAAGATTAACCAGTACGTGAGGGAAAATCTGACTGGTCTGCGCGTTATTCGAGCTTTTGCAAGAGAGGAATTTCAAGAGAAGCGTTTTGCTGATGAAAATGAGGTCTATGCACAAAACTCCAATAAGCTCTTTAAGCTGACTGGTCTGACAGAGCCACTCTTTGTACAGATTATTATTGCCATGATTGTGGCCATTGTCTGGTTTGCCCTAGCCCCCTTGCGGGACGGCAGTCTTGAAATCGGAAATCTCGTTGCCTTTATTGAATACAGTTTTCACGCCCTGCTGTCCTTCCTCTTCTTGGCCAATCTCTTTACCATGTATCCACGGACGGCGGTATCGAGTCAACGGCTTAAGGAAGTCATGGACATGCCCATCTCAATCAATCCTAATGAAGATGGTGTAACCGAGACAGATACGCAGGGGTATCTGGAGTTCGACAATGTAACCTTCGCTTATCCGGGTGAGACGGAGAGTCCTGTACTGCATAATATTTCCTTCAAGGCTAAGCCGGGTGAGACTATTGCCTTTATCGGTTCTACTGGTTCGGGTAAGTCTACACTGGTACAGTTGATTCCGCGTTTTTATGATGTGACTCTGGGCAAGATTTTAGTAGATGGTGTGGATGTCCGCGAGTACAATCTGAAAGCTCTGCGTCAGAAGATTGGCTTTATTCCGCAGAAGGCTCTGCTATTTACCGGAACCATCGCAGCGAACCTGCGCTATGGAAAGGAAGAGGCTAGTCAGGAAGAGCTGAGTCAAGCAGCAGATGTAGCTCAAGCCAAGGACTTTATCGAGAGCCGGGAAGAGCGTTTTGAGACTCATCTGGCTGAGGGAGGCAGCAATCTATCCGGAGGGCAGAAGCAGCGACTCTCTATCGCCCGTGCAGTAGTTAAAAAGCCGGATATTTATATCTTTGATGACTCTTTTTCTGCTCTGGATTATAAGACGGATGCGGTGCTGCGTCGTCGTCTCAAGGAAGTGACAGGTCAAGCAACGGTGCTGATTGTAGCCCAACGGGTAGGAACCATCATGGACGCTGATCAGATTATCGTTCTGGATCAGGGCGAAATCGTTGGACGCGGGAAGCATGAAGAGCTGATGGAAACCAATGATATCTATCGTGAAATTGCGGATTCGCAGCTGAAAAATCAAGCTTTGACAGAGGAATAGAAAGGAGACTGACATGAAAAACACATCAAGTTTTGCTCGTCTATGGAGCTACCTAAAAGTTTATAAATTTGCAGTCGCCTTTGCGATTTTCCTCAAAATCCTCAGCGTGGTTATGAGTGTCGTCGAGCCCTTTGTCTTAGGTCTAGCCATTACGGAACTGACAAATAATTTGCTGGATATGGCTAAAGGTGTGTCTGGCGCCCAGATTAATGTGTCCTATGTTGGCTGGGTCATGGTCTTGTATTTTGTGCGGGCGATTATTTATGAAATCGGTTCTTACTATTCTAATTACTTTATGACCAATGCAGTGCAGGCTACCATTCGTGACTTGCGCGATGAACTTAGTCATAAGATTAATCGCATCCCCGTTTCCTACTTTGATAAGCACCAGTTTGGTGACTTGCTGGGGCGTTTTACCAGCGATGTCGAAGCTGTTTCCAATGCCTTGCAGCAGTCCTTTCTGCAGCTTATCAACGCAGTCTTTACTCTAATCTTGGTCATCGTCATGGTATTAGTACTCAATCTGCAGTTGGGTATAATTGTGGTAATTTCGATTCCGATTACCTACCTCAGTGCTCGCTTTATCGTGAAGAAATCCCAGCCTTACTTTAAACAGCAGGCAGATGCACTGGGAGCTATGAATGGCTTTGTTCAGGAGAATTTGACAGGCTTTAATATTTTGAAGCTCTATGTCAGAGAAGAAAGCTCTCAGGAGGATTTTCGTCAAATTACGCAAAATTTGCAGAAAGTAGGTTTTAAGGCCAGCTTTATTTCTGGTTTGATGATGCCTGTTTTGAATGTTATTTCAGATCTGACTTATCTCTTGCTGGCTCTGCTGGGCGGTCTTCAGGTTATCGCTGGGCGCTTGACAGTCGGAAATATGCAAGCTTTTGTTCAGTATGTCTGGCAGATTAATCAGCCCATTCACAACCTGACTCAGCTGGCTGGTCAGCTGCAGAGTGCAAAGTCTTCTTTGGAACGGATTTTTCAAGTGCTGGACGAAGCAGATGAAGTCAATGATGAGACAGAAAAGCTGGATCAAGATCTGACAGGTCAGGTTAGCTTCAAGGATGTGGACTTCCAGTATGTGGCAGATAAACCGCTCATTCGGAATTTCAATCTGGAAGTCAAACCTGGAGAAATGGTCGCCATTGTAGGTCCGACTGGTGCTGGTAAGACCACGCTGATTAACTTGCTCATGCGTTTCTACGATGTGACCAAAGGCGCGATTACAGTTGATGGGCATGACATACGACATCTGTCCCGCCAGGACTACCGTAAACAGTTCGGTATGGTGCTGCAGGATGCCTGGCTTTATGAAGGGACTATCAAGGAAAATCTTCGCTTTGGCAATCTGCAAGCCACTGATGAAGAAATTGTAGAAGCGGCCAAGGCAGCTAATGTGGACCATTTTATCCGGACCTTGCCAGGCGGCTACAACATGGAAATGAACCAAGAATCAAGCAATATCTCGCTTGGTCAGAAGCAGTTGCTTACGATTGCGAGGGCTCTTTTGGCCAATCCTAAGATTCTGATTTTGGATGAAGCGACCTCATCCGTCGATACACGGCTGGAGCTCTTGATTCAGAAGGCTATGAAAACACTTATGCAGGGCAGGACTAGTCTTGTCATTGCTCACCGACTGTCGACCATTCAGGAAGCAGATAAGATTTTGGTGCTCAAGGATGGTCAGATTATCGAGCAAGGAAATCATGAGAGTCTCTTGGCAGATAAAGGATTCTATTATGACCTTTATCAGAGCCAATTTTCTAAAAAAGCGGAAGAAGTTTAAAAGGTTTGCTAAATCATTTGATAACTGCTAGAATATAAGCAAAGTGAGGTAGCAATGTCTTTAACGAGTCAAATTATTACAGCAGAATTTCCCGATTTGGATAAGGTTGAGACCTTAAACCGCGAGGCTTTTCCTGTAGAGGAAAGGGTTCCTATCAGCGAATTTCTTCGTTATACAAACGATAAACGTTCTCATTTCTTTGCCTTCTACAACGAGGAAGAATTTGTTGGTTTTGCTTTTGCAGTCTATAACGAAAAAATGTTCTATGTCAGCTTCTTTGCGATTATGCCGCATCTTCGCAGCCATGGCTATGGGGGAGAAATCATTCATAAACTGACAGAGTTTTATCAAAAGACCATGGTTCTAGAGGTAGAACGTGTCGATGAAGAATGTGACAATCTAGAGCAACGTCAAGCACGTATGGACTTTTATAAGAGTAACGGCTTTCGAACGACTAATGCCTTTCTGGAATATGAAGGATTAAGCTTTGAAATCCTCTATTTGGGACATCATTTTGATGAGGAGGCTTATCGAGATATTTTCCATATGCTGCAAGAGAAGAACTTCTTTGAATTCGAAATTAAGTACAGAAGATTTAGCGATGTGTAAAGAGTGCTAAATGATTTATAGCCATTTTTAAAAGGTTGAGATAAGATGTCTCAACCTTTTTGCTATAAAAAGTCTTTTATAATTTGTTTTTGATCGGAATGTATAATCTTATATTTTTCTCGAATTCATCAACAGTAGAGTATGTCTGCTTAAAGAAAGTAGACCATCAAAAAAGATAGAGAGAGGTTGGTAAATTATACGATTTAAAACAAATTTATTTATCTTACTTTAAAATAAGCCTTAAATCTGTGGATAAGTCCGGAATTTGCCAAAAATTCCGGATAGATAATTCGATTTAAATCAGATATACCCTTTTGATTTGAATTAATATTCTGAAAAATTCAAAAGTCTTGCGTATCGGGCTATTTCCGTATATACTGATAAAGCATGAAAAAATTTAAAGGAGATTCCTGTGATTAAAAAAGGTGCCTTGACAGGCTTGCTCTTATTTGGAATATTTTTCGGTGCTGGGAACTTGATTTTCCCGCCTTCGCTTGGAACATTATCTGGCCATCATTTTTGGCCGGCTATTGCAGGATTTGTCCTGTCCGGGGTTGGGCTCGCTGTGCTGACTTTGATTATCGGAACGCTCAATCCTAAGGGCTATATCCACGAGATTTCTCAAAAAATTGCGCCTTGGTTTGCTATTGTCTATCTTGTAGCCTTGTATCTATCAATCGGGCCCTTTTTTGCTATTCCGCGGACAGCGACGGTGGCCTATGAAGTGGGTATCGCTCCGATGCTGTCTAAAAATATGACAGGTATGGGATTGATTGTTTTCACGACCCTTTACTTTGCGGCGGCTTATCTGATTTCTTTGAATCCATCTAAGATTTTGAACCGGATTGGACGTGTTCTGACACCTGTCTTTGCAGTTTTGATTATTATCTTAGTCATTCTAGGAGCTTTGAAATACGGCTCAACTTCTCCTCAGCAGGCATCGGAAACTTATTCTGCGTCAGCTTTTGGGCAAGGGTTCTTGGAAGGTTATAACACTTTGGATGCCTTGGCTTCCGTGGCCTTCAGCGTAATCGCAGTAACAACTCTTAACCAGCTTGGTTTCAAGAATAAAAAGGAGTATGTTTCAACTATCTGGGTCGTTGGTATAGTGGTAGCTCTAGCTTTTAGTGCTATGTATATTGGCCTGGCTTATTTGGGCAATCATTTCCCAGTTCCAGCTGAGATTATTGCCAAAGGCAATCCAGGTGTTTATGTCCTGTCGCAGGCGACACAGGCTATCTTTGGACCTACAGCACAGATTTTCCTTGCAGCTATGGTTACTGTGACTTGTTTCACCACAACAGCAGGACTTATTGTATCAACTGGGGAATTCTTCCATAAAACTTTCCCTAAGGTATCTTATAAAGTGTACGCAACGGTCTTTACTTTGATTGGGTTTGCGATTGCTAATCTTGGCCTCAATGCCATTATCCAATATTCTGTTCCAGTCTTGCAAATTCTCTATCCAATTACCATTGTTATCGTGCTGATTGTCATTGTCAATAAATTCTTGCCACTGTCCAAAGTCGGTATGCAATTGACGGTAGCAGCAGTGACTCTGATTTCCTTTGCGGGTATTCTTGGGCAGCAGTTCCATATTACAAAGGTAAGTGATATGGTAAATGCCCTTCCGTTTGCTCAGGCTTCTTTGCCTTGGTTAGTGCCGGCTCTAGTTGGAATCCTACTTTCTCTCTTTTTGCCAAACAAGCAGAAGAGTGAGCGTTTTGAGATGGAGAGCTAATAGATAACATCCGCCACAATGTGGTGGATGTTTTTGCCCAATCCAGAAATCTCAAGCAATATAACATCAAATTCAAGTTTTTTCAAATCTATCTCCCTATTTTTAGGGGGATTTTTATTTTATACTAGAGTCAGAAATTGATAGAGAGGTTTTTGAAATGGCAACAAGTTTTTTGTTCTTTATTTCTGTTTTTCTGGCGGGGATTCTTTCCTTTTTCTCCCCTTGTATCTTACCGCTTATGCCAGTCTATGTGGGAATTCTGCTAGATTCAGAACAGCAGAAAACGGTTCGGTTTATGGGAAAAGAGATTTCCTGGTATGGATTGGCTAAGACTCTATGTTTCATAGCTGGCTTATCAACTGTATTCTTGATATTGGGCTATGGAGCTGGCGCTCTAGGGCAAGTCCTCTATGCCCCCTGGTTTCGCTATCTTTTGGGTGGCATTGTCATTCTACTGGGAATCCACCAGTTGGGAATCATCAATATCCAGCAGCTGCAAAAGCAAAAGAGCATCCAACTTAAAAAGAATAGTAAAAGAAGTGATTTTCTTAACGCTTTTCTCTTGGGCATCACCTTTAGTTTTGGTTGGACGCCCTGTGTGGGACCTGTTCTGAGTTCTGTCTTAGCAATTGCTGCTTCTGGCGGTAACGGCGCTCTTCAGGGAGGCTTACTTATGTTGGTTTATACACTAGGATTAGCACTTCCATTTCTAGCCATGGCCTTAGCTTCTGGCTGGGTATTACAGCGCTTTGCGAAACTCAAACCTTATATGGGAACGCTTAAGAAAATCGGCGGGGCACTCATCATCCTCATGGGAATTCTGCTTATGCTCGGAAATCTAAACGCTTTAGCATCGCTATTTGGATAAATATTATATAATTAAAGGAGAAATATCATGAAAAAAATCGCTACCCTTACAATGGCTACTCTTAGTATCTTTGCCTTGGCTGCTTGCTCCAGTCAAAAGTCAAATTCAGACATGAAAAAGATGGATGATAGCAGTATGATGAAGAAAGATGATATGAAAAAAGACGACATGAAGAAGGAGGATATGAAAG
>ERZ772786.751-NODE-751-length-13037-cov-4.493298_pt1 | contig 13037 bp, 9 predicted proteins | sample MGYA00511473_ERZ772786 | MGnify/ENA primary metagenome ERZ772786 (study PRJEB29015, sample SAMEA2738025) | human oral metagenome | biome: human oral; feature: human-associated habitat; material: saliva | place: China | collected 2252 ...
CTGGCGACGAATTTTAACTTGATACTTTTCTCTTTTTGCACGACGCATAACTTGTGCCACATCATGCATTGCTGGATTTTCAATAGAAAAGTCACGAACGATAACGACCGCTTCATCCCCGAATACAGTTGCGTTCAGCCCTAATTGAGCATACATTTTTGCTCCTGCTTCAGAGGAGCCGATAACGCCTGGTGTCCAGCCCTCTGCTCGTGCAAGGTTGAGAAATGCTTCTCCCGCACTTTTCCATGATTTTTCATCTCCGATTGGGTCGCCGCTGGCTAACAAAACATCTCCAAAAAGATGATAAGTGATGGCAGCTTTTTTATTTTTAGAAAAGATAGCTTTTTTATCTCTGCGAGTTGCAAAGTAAGCTAGAGAGTCGTTATCTCCATAATCTAAAATTAACTTACGGATGGCTAATTCTTGCTTTGCATTTGCTGAAAGTTCCTTTTGAGTAGAACGCGTAAAACTGAGAAATGCACTAATAAAACCAAGAAGCATAATGACTGAAATTGTACTACTTACCCAAATATTATTACCTGAACTATATGGGAAAATTTCCTGACCAAAAGGAAGAAGATAACGGAAATCACTGACAGATTCTCTAAAAACGTAAGCAATTCTTTGAGCTAAAGATACAGAACCATGGAAAGTTAAAAATGAAACGATCACTCCACCAATGATAGAGCAGACAAATCCTACAGCTGCAATAATTATACCTTTCCACCAAGTACCATTCACAATTTTTGTTGGAAAAGCATTACGAGATAGAATCATTAATATCGCTGTCGCAAGAGAAACAACTACCCCCAGAATAACAAATAACAGTGAGAAGATAGAAAATTGTGACATATCAAGTGCTTCTTTGGTCACAAGTCCAAAGAAATAGGCCAATAAGAAAATAAGACCAAATGCAACAAAAGCTAATTGGAAATAGATAATTTCTATCCAAAGGGCCAATCTTCTCCGGTGTCGAATTGAGCTTGCTAAAATAAATAGAACAATTGCATTAAAAATACTAAAATCGGTAGGAAGGGCAAAAAGATAGAGGAAACCAGATAATAGTTTTTGAACAGGAGGCATCAACCAGCCGACAATCCCAACTATTAAAGCGTAAATTGAGGCAAATTGTAATAAATGCCCAAGAAGTTTTGCAGACTTATCCTGCCATGGTTTTACTCGTTTTAATCTTTGTTTTACCTTATCTTGCTTAACTTTAGCTGATTTTTTATTTTTCATAACTTCCTTCTATCAAATAACTTTTATCCAAAAATAATTAATATATGTCGTTATCATATCATTTTTTCAATATTTTTTCATCCATTTTTATATTCGGAGGATAATCAAATTGTTCATCTGTCAACTTCATACGATAAGTTTTAAGTGCTAACTTCCAAATCTTTAACTGAATAATAAATGGATAAGTAATCGGAACTTGAGGGCTTGTTATTACTTGTATTTTTTCAGCTGATAAATTTGTTTTTCCAATAATTGATTAAGTTTATCTACGAATGAAACAGGAATACAATCGAACATTAATTGAACATCAGCAGATTGCAACCAGGGACTACGATCTACGACAGGATCCATTGATACAAGTGCATAATTTCCAAGTAATCCATGATAAAGTGCACCCATACCCCCACGGGAAGAACCAGCACATAGTATATTCTCTCTAAGTATTCCTTCTTCTTTGGCTGTTTTTTCAATGAGTTCTTGAATATTCTGCTCATAATCTCCAAAGTTGGGGGTATTAAGATAATAAGAGCCATTAATTAAATTACTATCGGCAATTCTTAATACCACTGTATTTTTAGCAATAGAGCCTGTAATTCCTTCAAAAGGATTAGGAAAGAAGTTTTCCCGAGCATTCCCGTGATTGTAGCTTAATAGTCCTGGAAACCAAACCAAAAGTTTTTTAGTAAAAAAATCAGGCTGGTTTCGTGGAATTTCTAAGTCATAAAAAACTCCTTTATATTGCTTTAATCCAATTTCTAAATCTTTTCTCTTAACAGCGTAAGCTCGACCGGCATAATAACCGTCAATGGTTTTATCTTCTAAAAGAAGCTGACGTAGTTTTTCATTTGCCACTGACCCTGTTTCCATACATGCTGCAACTAAATCATTTTCAATCGGGCAAAGGCTATCAAAATAATCATAACCGATTAAATCAGTAGCAATCAAAGCAACTTGAAAATGTTCCATTCCTGGACGAAGCAAATGACTTTTTTGCATTTTTTCTATCTGACCTTCAAAAATACAAGTGACGTGCCCTTGACTATCTAAAATTAAAAGCCGCCCATTTTCAATTTTCCATGTTTGTTCAAAGTCACTATGCATTCCTTTTATCTTACCGTCAGGTTCAAATGACCAGATTCCCCATTTTGTATAGCTTGGCAATTGACAAAAATAAAATATTTTTCCCAGTAAAAAATTATATAATTCTTCATTCATTTTGTTTTTCCCTTTTTGTTTAATTTATGATGACTGTTGCATTTGCTTTTACGATTTGAACTATAATTTTGTAAAATATATCTTCATTCACAATATGTTATTTAAATTACTTTTTTTACTTTATTTTACAATAGAATTATACTCCTATTCTCATTTTTAATCAATTACTTTGAAATAAAAAAAGTCCCGTGAGTTTCACGGAACTTTTTGATTTAGATTTCTTAAATCAGAAATTTTTAATTTGATTATATTTGGTTTCAAATGCATTTTTCATGGTATCAGTTGCTTTATCGTAAGATGTCTTATCTACAAAAGTTCCATGTACAATGATTCGATGAGTTGCCTCAGCATCGGCACAGGTTACTAAAGTGATTTCTTTTTTACCTGGGCTATCATTGATGACTTCAACATGTTCTGGCGTCACTACATCAATCTTATCAATTTTATACTGATAAATATTATCTTTATCAGTCACATAAATTGTCATGCCTGCTTTTGCTTTCTCTAACGGAGTGAATAAGATAGATAAGTCAGAAGTAAATCCAGTCATATTATGACCAGCTAAACTATAATTACCTTCACCCATGACTTCGTCAGCTTTCATTGTTCCCGCTCCATATAAAAGTGAAGTATTTCCAACCCCTTTAAAGATAGGAAGATTGATATTTAATTCGGGAATTGCAATACCACCAATTACAGGTAGAGGTTGACTATTAAACTGGTTGGTAAGGACTGATTGAAAATCTACTGATTTTACCGCAGCAAAATCAAAACTTACATCAGCTTTTTTATTTTTTTCTATCTTTTCTTGTGAAACATTATGAAGTTGATATTTATTACTATTTGTTGCAATCAACATGTTACGAATTGGCTTATTAAAAATTAAGACTAATCCCACTATAAATAAAAGAACAATAAATGTATTTAACAGCCAATTATATTTTCCTCTTTTAGTTTTTTTACGCTCTGCCATTTTTGCCCACCTTGTCTTTTTGTGTACTCTTTTTATTTATTGTACCATGCTTTAAGTTCTGAGTCAAAAGTTTTAATTGTTTTACAAAAAAATCTTGCATATAGCAAGATTCAAACATTTATTTTATTTTTGTAATATTATCAACTTCAAATGTTTTTTTATCTGAAAGCTGGAATTTGTCTTTCAGTCCAGGTGTAATATAAACCTTATTATCTTTATCGACAAATACAGCCTCAACATTTTTCAACTTTTCAACGTATTCGTAACCTTTTTTGGTTCCCATGGCATATATCATTGTTGACAAACCATCACCATTGGTCTTATCTTTTCCTGAAATTAACAAGGTGATACTGGCAATATCATTCTCAAAAGGATAGCCTGTCTTAGGATTTAAAATATGACTGTATTTATGCCCATCAACTTCTAAATATCGCTCGTAAATCCCTGAAGTATTGACGTGTTCATTAGAAGCTTTAATAATCCCCATTTGAGTCCCAGTTGGATCATTTGGATTCTTAATTCCGATTGTCCACGGACTGTCAGCACCTCTCGGTGAATGACCAATCACATAAATCGAACTAGAACCCAAGTTGACAATCCCTGTGGTAACACCATCTTTTTTGAGTGAATCAACCATTTTCATGGCAACAAACCCTTTGACAATGGAACCCAAGTCCAAACGAGCGCCTTTTTGTGTCAGATAAATTGTTTCATTTTTATCATTAAATTTTATGTCATGATAATTAATTAAAGGCAAAACTTGATCAATTTCTGATTGAGCAGGCTTTCTAGCATTATCCATTCCAATGTTCCAAAGACTTGTCAGCGAACCAATTGTAATATCATAACCTAAATCTTTAGCTGAATAGTTATAACCAGCTTTAACCAATTCATATACATTTGAATTCACCTTGACAGGTTTAATTCCTGCACTTTGATTAATCTCATCAATTTGTGAACCTGATTGATTAACGGTTGTTAAATTATTATATTCAACAGGAAGTTTTAGAGCCTTTTCAACTGCAGCTTCTTTTCCTTTGTCATAAACAGTGACTTTAATGTAAGTTCCCATTGTCGTCACGTCTTTATTAATTGGTGACGTTAATAAATTACGATTATCTTTTTGACTTGATTTTCCATTAGCGCAAGCACTTAAGCTGATTAAACTAAGTGCTGCTAGAACCCAAATTATTATTTTTTTCATTCTCTAATTTTTACTGACAGAGCTGTCAGCACCATCTTATTCAGTCAGAAAGTCTGTCAGTAACTGGCAGACTTTCTTTTCAATTATTCTTCGTTATTGTCAGTAGAAATTGTTTCATCAGTAAGTTCTGGTGCATCAACTTCTTCATCTTCAATGACCGGATCTACAAGTGCAAAGGTTACAATTTGTGCTTCATCATCAAGTCGCATTACTTTAACCCCTTGGGCAGCTCGACCAGTTTGAGAAATGTTAGCCACATTTGTACGGATAATAACCCCTGTATCTGTAATAACCATCAAATCTTCGTCACCATTGACAGCAGTTAAACCAGCTAATTTACCAGTTCTTTCTGTGACATTCATGACTTTCATCCCTTTACCACCACGGCCTTTTGTTGGATATTCCGAAGCCTGAGTTCGTTTACCAAGACCATTTTCTGAGATAACAAGGACTTCTTGACTGTCATCAATTCGTGAAGTTCCGACAACATAGTCGCCTTCTCTGAGGTTAACCCCTTTAACACCGGCTGCTGCACGTCCCATATCACGAACAACTGCACCTTTAAAGCGAACTGAGTATCCCAAATGAGTTCCGATAATCACCTCATCTTTACCCGAAGTTCTAAGCACATTAATCAGTTCATCACCATCTCGGAGTTTCAAAGCCTTCAAGCCATTTGTTCGAATATTACTAAACTGACTGGTTGAAGTTCGTTTAACAATTCCGTTGCGTGTTGTGAAGAAGAGATATTTCGCCGCTTGGTCACGGTCAACATTGATGATTGTTGCAATTTTTTCACCATCATCAAGCTTGAGGAGATTGACAATTGGCAATCCTTTTGCTGTCCGACCGTATTCAGGAATTTCATATCCTTTCATTCGATAAACACGTCCAAGATTTGTAAAGAAGAGTAAATGATCATGTGTTGATGTAGATACCAAATGTTGAACAAAGTCATCATCAGACATTCCCATTCCTTGAACACCACGTCCCCCGCGATTTTGGGCACGGAATTCGTCATTAGCTAGACGTTTGATATATCCTTTATTTGATAAAGTAATCAATACATCTTCTTCCTCAATCAAATCTTCATCTTCAAGAGTAAGAACTTCACCAACTAACAATTCTGTTCGACGTTTGTCAGCAAATTTACGTTTAACTTCTTCTAATTCTTCACGAATAATTTTCTTAACACGTTCAGGTTTTGCCAAAATATCGGCTAGGTCAGCGATTAAAGCAACTAAATCTTGGTATTCCGCCTCAATTTTATCACGTTCCAATCCGGTCAAACGACGCAAACGCATATCAAGAATAGCTTGCGATTGTTTTTCAGAGAGGAGGAATTCATCCATCATTGTTTTTTGTGCAATGGCATCTGTTTGTGATTCACGGATAATTGTAATGATACGGTCAATATTATCAAGAGCGATACGTAAACCTTCCAAGATATGTGCGCGTGCTTCTGCACGTGCTTTATCAAAGGCTGTACGACGTTCAACAACTTCTATTTGATGTTCAATATAATCAACTAATATTTCTTTCAAAGAAAGAATTTTAGGAATTCCTTTTTCGATAGCCAACATATTGAAACCAAATGAAGTTTGCAAACTTGTTAGTTTGAACAGATTATTTAAGATAACGTGTGCTGATAAGTCACGACGAACTTCGATAACCACGCGAATTCCTTCACGGTTGGATTCATCACGAACCGCAGTCAATCCTTCGATTCGTTTTTCATGGTTCAAACGAACAATATGTTCAACCAAACGTGCTTTGTTGACCATATATGGTAATTCAGTCACAACAATACGTTCTTTCCCACCAGCCATTTCTTCAATGTGGGTTTTTGCACGTAATGTAATCGAACCTTTACCAGTTTCATAAGCACGGCGAATACCGGATTTACCCATAACCAAAGCCCCTGTTGGGAAGTCAGGACCAGGAATCACAGACATCAAATCAGTAACTGAAGCTTCTGGATTTTCCATGAGCATATCTACTGCATCAATTGTTTCACCCAGATTATGTGGTGGAATGTTTGTTGCCATCCCAACGGCAATCCCTGTAGTTCCATTAACTAAAAGGTTTGGAAAACGAGCAGGTAAAACGAGCGGTTCACGTTCAGTACCGTCGAAATTGTCCATGAAATCAACGGTATTTTTGTTGATATCACGCAACATTTCCATAGCAATTTTACTTAAACGAGCTTCGGTATAACGCATCGCTGCGGCACCGTCTCCGTCCATTGAACCAAAGTTACCGTGTCCGTCAGCAAGCATATGACGATAAGACCACCATTGAGCCATACGTACCATTGCTTCATAGATTGAACTGTCTCCGTGTGGATGATATTTACCCATAACTTCACCGACAATACGTGCCGATTTTTTATGTGGTTTATCTGGAGTATTTCCAAGTTCATTCATTCCGTAGAGAATACGACGGTGAACGGGTTTTAAACCATCACGTACATCAGGAAGTGCCCGTGCAACGATAACTGACATTGCATAGTCACGAAATGACGTCTTCATCTCCTCAACTAAATTGACATTGATAACATTTTTGTCTTGCATGTTTGCCTTGTAAAATCTCATTAAAATGAAATTTTACTTTCCTTTCTTGCTTTCGGAAGAGTTTGCCCCAATTGACAAACAGATTAATTATATTATACCAAATTTCACACGAAAAGTCAGCTTTTCTCATAGATATAGACTAGTTTTTACAATTAATCCTTAGATATTTTTAAGAATACTTATCCTTTTGTTTTATTCTAAAAAAAACATCAAAAAACCCTGAAAAAATCAGGGATAATCTGGCTTTATTCCACATTGAGCGGATTTAAATCAAAACCATTTGTTTTGCGTTGTTCACGACGGGCAATGAAGGGTAAAAGCATACCAAGTAAAATTAAGACAATTGGTGTCAAAATATTCGATGCAAGTTGGAACCACCATGCAGACGGATTAGCAGCATAGTCCAATTTTGGAACCATTCCTAACACGCAGGCGATGAGTGTAAAGAGAAAACACCAGGCACCAGCAATCATGGCTAGACGTTTTTGTTTGATAAATTTATATTCAGATTGGAAATGTTTCACTGCCCGATTTAACATAATGAAGGCAAAGAAGACCCAAAGATAACGCATTGGCATCACAACTGAATTTAAATTAGTCAACCATTTGACTAATTCATTCATATCTCCGATTCCAAGTAATGGTAAAAGAATAATGATACTTACAAGAATCCCTGTTAATGTATAACCATTTTTAAGCGTTCCTTTGTTCGTTTTTTTACGCAACCATGCTGGAACGAATTCTGGGTCAGCATCAGCAAGCAAAATGCGTAATGGCGCATCAATAGAGAAAGCTAAGGCAGCAATTTGTCCTACACCGTTAGTTAAAGCATAGACAATCATTAAAAAGTTTCCGACACCAAAGTGTTGACCTAAAATTTGGAATGCTGCATAAGCACCGTTAGCCATCAAGTCATTTGGTAAATTACCGCTTGAGAAAATCATTCCCATGGCAATCGAACCTAAGACGGCACAGATACCAACCATTCCGGCAAGTAAAAACATCCCTCTTGGAAATTCTTTTGCTGGGTTTTTCGTTTGATTAACATAAGGAGAAATTTTTTCAGCACCACCGACAGCAAAAACCAGCATTGAGATAGTTGTGAAATAACTGAAGTCAAATTTAGGGATATAAGTTTTAATATTTCCCATGTCAGGCGTTGCAATGTGGAAATCTTTTGCGATAAAAGGTGCTCCAATCGCCATGACAATGAAAAGTAAACTCATAACAAACATTGCTGTTCCCGCAAGTCCTCCAATCACTTTCAGAGTGTTTAACCCTTTTGTTGACAACCATAAGAAAGCTAAAAAAATTGCTAAGGAAGCCAGAGCAACAGCGGTCATTGACATCTGATTAACCAGATTTCCGTTTCCTTGACCCACCCAACCAAAAGCAATCAAAATCGCTTGTGGTTTTTGAGCCAAATAAGGAATGTGAACTACCCAATAAGTCCATGCGGCATAATAAGCCAAGCGTTTCGTACTGGTATTTTCAACCCATGAACTGACCCCACCTTTACTATCTTTAAAAGTTGAACCCAGTTGACCAACAATAAGTGCATAGGGAATAAAGTACAAAGCCAAAATTAACAGCCATGAGGTAACAACAGTAATTCCTTGTTGGGCAAAGTTATTGACAACATTCCCCATTCCCCAAACCATGTTAAAGGCAATGAATGCGACGGTAAACCATCTAATTTTTTTTGTGTCCATAAAACTCCTTAAATTTTTTTGAATAAATCGCGGACATTGACAATTTATTGTTTAGCGCTTTCTTTTAAGCGTCATTAAAATTATAAAATATTACAGTCTCTCCTGTCAATTTTTTACTGTAATCAAAAAAGATACTTAAATTTTTAAGTATCTTTTAAATATTAACAAAAGTTTAAAGACTTTCAAGTGCTTCTTTAATCGGTGTTTTTCCATTGTGCATTGAAATGACTTTTCCAATCGAATGATTGGTCATCACTAATTCTTTGATAGTATCTGCCACATCTCCTATCGTGTTACTTGCAGAAACCTCATCATTAATATCAATCAATCCTGTTGCCTCTTCCTCTGTTAATGTTCCAGGTTGAATGATTGTATAATCTAAATTTGTTTCTTTAGTAAGATATAAATCAGCAAAATGTTTAGCAATATAATAATCTTTTAATGCATCAAAGCCGGTACCAATCCATTTTTCTGGTTGAAGAGAAAAAATCGTACTTAGTAAGATAAATCGTTTAACTTCTGCTTTCTCAGCTGCCTGCATGAGTTTGACAGCCCCATATAAGTCAACTTTCAATAAACTTTTTCCACCTGAGCCTGAAACATTAATAATAGCATCCATTCCATGTAATTGCTTGGCCATTTCCTCTGGTGTCCAATCAACATCAAAATGAACAGCTTTTACATTATTATATTGAGGAACTTGCTCAACTTTTCTTGCTCCAGCATAGATTTGATGGTCCGTTGTTGAGAGAGATTTAAGCAAACTTTTACCTAAACGTCCTGTACTTCCAACGATAAATATTTTCATTTTCTACCTCTTTTCTACTTCTTTTATTGTAACAAAAAACCACCTTGATGGTGATTTTAAGATATTTTATTCTTCATCCATTGAGAGGACAGATAAGAAGGCTTCTTGAGGGACTTCTACTGAACCAATAGCTTTCATTCGTTTTTTACCGGCTTTTTGTTTTTCAAGGAGTTTTCGTTTACGGGAAATATCACCACCATAACATTTGGCCAATACGTTTTTACGAAGAGCTTTAATATCTGAACGGGCAACGATTTTATTTCCAATAGTTGCTTGAATTGGCACTTCAAATTGTTGACGTGGAATGAGTTTTTTAAGTTTTTCAACAATGACTTTTCCGCGTTCAAAGGCAAAGTCTTTGTGGACAATGAAACTTAGGGCGTCGACTTTTTCGGCATTTAAGAGAATGTCCATTTTCACAAGATTTGATGGACGATAGTCAGAAATTTCATAATCAAAACTGGCATAACCTTTAGTTGATGATTTAAGTTTATCAAAGAAATCAAAAACAATTTCACTCAATGGAATATTATATATGATATTGACCCGATTTGCGTCTAAATAATCCATTGTTAGGAAAATTCCACGTTTCCGTTGAGCTAATTCCATAACCGGACCAACGAAATCATTTGGTACCATGATTTGAGCTTTAACAAATGGTTCTTCGATGTTTTCAATGCGCGTAGGATCTGGGAATTCTGATGGGTTGGCTACTTCAAGGGTTTCACCGTCCGTTGTATTGATATGATAAACAACGGATGGCGCGGTCATAATCAAATCAATACCAAATTCACGTTCTAAACGTTCTTGAATGACATCCATATGCAAGAGACCGAGGAAGCCACAACGGAATCCGAAACCAAGAGCTTGAGATGTTTCAGGTTCAAAACGAAGACTAGCATCGTTTAATTGAAGTTTTTCAAGTGCCTCACGGAGGTCATTGAATTTATTTGACTCAATTGGATAAATCCCAGCGAACACCATTGGGTTCATTTCTTTATAACCAGTTAAAGCTTCACTGGCTGGATTTGATGCGAGGGTCACGGTATCTCCGACACGTGTGTCCGCAACGGTTTTAATAGATGCTGCTACATAACCAACATCTCCAGCCATCAAGAAATCACGAGAAACAGCTTTTGGTGTGAAAATACCAACTTCTGTGACATCAAATTCTTTACCGTTACTCATCAATTGAATACGGTCCCCAACTTTAAGCGAGCCGTCAATGACCCGAATTTGAAGAATAACGCCTCGATATGCATCATAAACTGAGTCAAAAATCAAAGCTTTGAGCGGAGCATCAACTTCACCTTGAGGGGCAGGAACTTTCTCAACGATTTGTTCAAGAATTTCTTCAATCCCAATCCCAGCTTTGGCTGAAGCAAGAACGGCTTCAGAGGCATCTAAACCAATCACATCTTCAATTTCTTGACGGACCATTTCTGGGTCAGCAGCTGGTAGGTCAATCTTATTGATGACTGGTAAAATTTCAAGGTCATTATCCAAAGCAAGATAAACATTTGCAAGGGTCTGGGCTTCGATTCCTTGTGCGGCATCAACAACTAAAATTGCTCCCTCACAGGCAGCGAGGCTTCGTGAAACTTCATAAGTAAAATCGACGTGACCTGGCGTGTCAATGAGGTGGAAAATATAAGTTTCACCATCTTTGGCTTTATAATTTAACTCGATAGCATTTAATTTAATGGTAATTCCGCGTTCACGTTCAAGATCCATTGAGTCAAGAAGTTGAGCTTGCATTTCTCGTTTTGAAACAGTTTCAGTTTGCTCGAGAATACGGTCAGCAAGTGTTGATTTTCCGTGGTCAATATGGGCGATAATCGAAAAATTACGAATTTTTTCCTTACGCGCGTTCATTTCTTGTAGATTCATTTTGATTCCTTTATAAGAGTTCTTGTGGACCTAAACTGGTTTGAAATTTACTTTTCATCCACTGAACTTTCTTTTTGCTTTTTTATAACTAAAAATCAGTTAGAATAATTATAGCATATTTTGCAATAAAAAACCGCTCTTATTATGTAGAGAGCGGTTCTGTGAGAGCTATAATTACTTTTATTTTATAGCAAAATATTCTATAAATTACATTTTAATCAAATTATTGGATTCTCAATTGAATAGTAATGAAATTTGAGAACTCCGTCTTCTATATCAGACAAAATTATTGAAATAAGTGCTGGTCAAAGTTTTCATCATCGTCAGGAAATTCTTGGTCAATTTTAGTTATTTTACCAATTTCTATCTCAAGATTTTCTGTAATGAAATTTTGGACATGTGCGGTAAAAGTTTTATCATCACTGACAAAATGTAAGTGAAAACCAAGACCAAAAAGGTCAGTCAAATGTTTTGGCGCCCAAACTCCAACCATAATTCCAGAAATGTTTTCTTTTGTAAAATATGGTTGGTCAGCCATAATTTCGTCATAAGGACGAGTGTTATTGGCTGGTTTGCTACTGACTGTCACTTCTTTGAATTGACCAGTCATAACAATAGTATAAGCGGTATTTGCTGTTGGAAATCGCTTGGTCAGTGCTGACAGAAAATCTTCTGAATTACTGACAGAGCTGTCAGTAAATTTTGCGATTGGCTGATGTTCGACCATTGCCACATAAGGCATTGTCTCATCTTCTTCAACTAATCGGACATGATTTTCTGAGTCCCCGTGATAAGCGATTCCATTGATAATGGTCACTTCTCCATTTGCAGTATCAAGTGTGCCGATACCGACTGATCCGTGTTCTAGCGCTTCTTTGAGGGTAATCGTTCCCTTGTAAAAACCACTAGAAAGTGTCGTAAAAGTATTGTGTTGGAATATTCTGCTATTCATAATGATATTATTTTATCACTTTTTTTTGTTAGTAGTATCAAATATGTTTTATAATTTTTTTTCAAATTTTATAGAGCAAAAAATCCCTGTATTTGGTATAATATTGCTTATGACAATAAAAACTTCATTTGCAAAGTTTGCTGGTAATTCATCACGCTTTGTCTTGGAAAAATTTTTCAAGCGCGGTTCAACTTTACCAGGAAAAATTGCTTTAAAATTTGATTCTGAAATTCTTAAATCACTGACAAAAAATTATGAAATCATTGTTGTGACTGGGACAAACGGAAAAACATTGACCACAGCACTGACCGTGGGGATTTTAGAAAAGGCTTTTGGACCGGTTGTGACAAATCCAACTGGGGCTAATATGATTACGGGGATTGTATCCACATTTTTGAAAGCTCCCAAAGCGAAAACTGGCGAAAAAAAATTTGCTGTACTTGAGATTGATGAAGCGAGTTTGCCAAAAAT
>ERZ772786.752-NODE-752-length-13025-cov-14.865767_pt1 | contig 13025 bp, 10 predicted proteins | sample MGYA00511473_ERZ772786 | MGnify/ENA primary metagenome ERZ772786 (study PRJEB29015, sample SAMEA2738025) | human oral metagenome | biome: human oral; feature: human-associated habitat; material: saliva | place: China | collected 2252 ...
GACCGAGCGCCGCGTGGAACGTGCCGACCAGCGGGGCGCGCGAGATCATCGCCGCGGCCATCGACACCGACGGGACGACGGGCTCGTGGACGTGCACGACATCGAAGTTGTTCTCGGCGAGCCAGCGTCGCGTGCGCTTCATCGTCGTCGGCTTGACCGAAATATTGGCAACCGAGCCGTTAAAGGGAATCGACACCGACGATCCAGCCGACGTGATCCACTCGGGCAGGTCCTCAGACGTCGACGGCGTCAGGACGCGCACGTCGTGTCCGCGCGAGCGAAGCTTGAGCGCCAGGTCTCGGATGTGAAAGCCCACTCCCCCGGGCACGTCCCACGAATAGGGGTTGACGATCCCAATCTTCATCGATTCTTCCTCTCGTGCTCAGCGCGGGCGCGCGCCAGACGTTGCGGATCCAGATCCTCGACGTACACCCGCTGCATCATGTGCCAGTCCTGGGGACGATCCGCCATCATCGCCGCGAACTCGCTGACCCAGGCCTGCGTGAGCGCCTCGACCCGGTTCACTCCGGGTGCACGATCCGTCGGCGTACTGATCGGGCCGACGCAATGCACGCGCACGTCTGCCCCCGCCGACGTCTCGTTTTCGTAGGTGATACAGGCCGCGAACAGCGGACGGTCCAGTTTCGTCGCGAGCGCCGCGGGGCCCGCCGCGACGAGCGCACGTCCAGTCCCCAGATCAACCTCGATGCCCGACCCCGAGATATCGCGATCGGCCAGGAGCGGCACAATGACGCTGCGGCCCCGCACGCGTTCAACGAGGGTCGAAAACACCGACTCGCCTGGACCAACACCGATGATCTCCATGCCCAGCCCCTCGCGCAGAGCGACGAACCGCTCGAAAAGCGAGGGAGGCTCAACCTTTTCGGCGACAGTAACGATCCCGGGGCCGTTGGCGCACACCCACGCTCCTGCCCGATCCCAGCTGCCCGAATGACCCAACGCCAAGATGACCGGCCCATCTGCGCTAGCCTCGACCAGTGCGTCAAAACCCTCGAAGGTCACTCCCTCCAACAGGGGTGCGCCTCGACGCGAGCCGAGCATCAGTTCCTCGGCGTAGTTACGGATGTGCGAGCGCACAGCCGCCTCGAGACGTTCATCCGAGACCGGGCTGCCAGTCAGACGAGCCATGTTGGCGCGCAGGCGCTCGATCGGGGCGCCACCCCGACGCGCCACAAGACGCGCTCCCCTATCTGCCAGGCGCATCACGCGTCGCAGCGGCAGACGAGGAGCGAGACGGAATGCGAGCGAGAGGGCGGAGAAGGTCACTGGGCTCCCTCGTCGATGTGGCGCGCGGTGAACCAGATACGCTGGCACACCGTCACGAAGGACGCGAACGCCACCCACGTCAGGCCAACCGCGAACACCCACTGCGGCAGGCCCAAGCTCATAAGAATCGCGCTGCCCATGCCGACGATGAGCCGATCGGTGCGCTCGGCGATGCCGAGCTTGGCCACGACGCCGACAGACTCCGCGCGGGCGCGAGCATACGGCACGGCCGCAGCGCCGACGATCGAGCAGATGCCGGCGATGATCGCCCACGTCCGCACGGGCGATTCCGCCATCTGGAAGACCGCGTAGGCGCTCAGCGATCCGAAGACCGCGCCGTCGGCCAGACGGTCCAGGGTGGAGTCAAGGAACGCGCCAAAGCGCGTACCGCCGGTCGTCATGCGTGCCAGCGTACCGTCGACGGAATCGCCGAACATGACGATGGCGAGGCCGATGGCCCCCTGCCAGATCCAGCCCTGCGGCAGACAAAGGACGGCGATGACGACCGTCGCGACCGTGCCCGCGACCGTCACCATGTTGGGGGTGACTCCGAGACGGGCAAGAACGCGCGCGAGCGGCGTAAAGATTGCCTTCGTGATGGATCGACCGTGATTGCCGAGCATCAGCCCTCCTGAGGCCAGGCGGCGGCGAGGCGGGCGCGAGCATCCTCAAGAAGCTCGGGCACGGCCTTCGTGCGCGCGATGATAGGCAGGAAGTTCGCGTCCCCTGCCCACCGGGGCACCACGTGCTGGTGCAAGTGCGCGGCAATGCCAGCCCCCGCGACCTCGCCCTGGTTCATGCCCAGGTTGAAGCCGTGCGGGCCGGCGACCTCACGCGAGACGCGCATGGCGGTGGCCGTCAGGTCGCCGAGCTCGACGCGCTCCTCGTTCGTCAGCTCCGTGTAGTCCGACACGTGACGGTACGGGCACACGAGCAGGTGGCCGGAGTTGTAGGGAAATAGGTTCATGAGAACGAAGCAGGTGGCACCCCGAAAGACGATCAGCCCCTCATCGTCGGCCTTTGTCGGCGCGCTACAGAACGGACACGTCCGATCCGAGGCATCGGCGGGCTTGCCCTCCCCGTGGATGTAGGCCATCCGGTACGGGGTCCAGAAGCGACCGAAGCCGTCCGGGACGCCCGCAAGCTCGCGGGCGTCCTCGGTGGGCAGCGGTTCGGTGTGCGTGCCCTGCTCCGTCATATCGCTCACGCCTCGTCGAGGCCGTCGATCTGATCGGCGTTGTTGCGCTGCTCGATGTGCGACACGATCAGCTCGACCGCGCGATCAACGGCGACGCCATTGTGCTGCGAGCCGTCACGCAGACGGAAGGACACGGCCCCGGCCTCGACGTCCTCGCCGCCGGCGATGAGCGTGAAGGGGATCTTGTCCTTGGAGGCGTTGCGGATCTTCTTGCCGAAGCGATCGTCCGACAGGTCGGTCTCGACGCGCACGCCGCGCTCGCGCAGCTTCGCGGCGACGTCCTTGACGTAGCCGTCGAAGGCCTCGGCGACGGGGATGAGGCGGACCTGGACGGGCGAGAGCCACGCCGGGAACGCGCCCGCGTAGTGCTCGGTGAGAACGCCGATGAAGCGCTCGACGGAACCCAGCTTCGCGGAATGGATCATGACGGGGCGCTGACGAGTGCCGTCGGCGGCCGTGTACTCCAGGTCGAAGCGCTCGGGCTGGTTGAAGTCGTACTGGATCGTCGACATCTGCCAGGTGCGGCCGATCGCATCCTTGACCTGCACGGAGACCTTGGGGCCGTAGAAGGCGGCGCCGCCCGGATCGGGAACGAGATCGAGGCCGGTCGCGGCGCAGGCGTCTTCGAGGGCCTTCGTGGCGGCCGCCCAGTCCTCGTCCGAGCCGATGAACTTGTCCTTCTTCTTGCCGTCCTCGTCGCGCGTGGACAGCTCGAGGTAGAAGTCCTTGAGGCCGAAAGCCGACAGGATCGACAGGAAGAACTCGATCTGCGTGCGGATCTCCTCCGAGGCCTGCTCCGGGGTGCAGTATGTGTGCGAGTCGTCCTGCGTGAAGCCGCGCATACGGGTCAGGCCGTGGACGACGCCACTCTTCTCGTAGCGGTAGTCGTGGCCCAGCTCGTAGAAGCGCAGGGGCAGCTCACGGTAGGAGCGGCCTCGCGAACGGAAGATGAGGTTGTGCATCGGGCAGTTCATGGCCTTGAGGTAGTACTCCTGGCCTGCCTTCGTGACGTTGCCCTCCTCGTCGCGCTCTTCGTCGACGAGCATGGGCGGGAACATCGTGTCCGCGTAGTAGGGCAGGTGACCCGACGTGTGGAAGAGTCCGCCCTTGGAGATCTCGGGGGTGTGCACGAAGTCGAAGCCGGCCAACTTGTGTCGGTCGGTCACGTAGGACTCGATCTCGTGGCGCAGGATGCCACCCTTGGGGTGGAAGACGACGAGGCCGGGGCCGATCTCCTCGGGGAAGGAGTACAGGTCCAGCTCGGCGCCGAGGCGTCGGTGGTCGCGGCGCTCGGCTTCCTTGATACGCTCCTGGTAGGCGACGAGGTCTTCCTTGGAGGCCCAAGCAGTGCCGTAGATGCGCTGAAGCTGATCGTTGGACTGGTCGCCCTTCCAGTAGGCGGCCGAGGCCTTGGTCAGCGCGAAGCCGTTGCCGATGAGCTTGGTGGAGGGCAGGTGGGGGCCGCGGCACAGGTCCCTCCAGGCCACCGAGCCGTCGCGGCGCACGTTGTCGTACATGGTGAGCGTCGCGCCGCCGACCTCGACGGACGCGCCCTCGGCGCCCTTGCCCTTCGTGGTGACGAGCTCCAGCTTGTAAGGCTGATCAGCCAGCTCAACCACGGCCTCGTCCTCGGAGATCTCGCGGCGCACGAAGCGCTGACCCTCCTTGATGATGCGCTTCATGCGCTTCTCAAGGTCGCGCAGCAGCTCGGGGGTGACGGCGTCGATGTTGCCGAAGTCGTAGTAGAAGCCGTCGGTGATGAAGGGGCCGATGCCGAGGTTCACGTCGGGGAAGACGTCCTGAACGGCCTGGGCGAGCACGTGGGTCGCGCTGTGACGCAGGATGTTCAGGCCGTCCTCGCTGGCCAGGGTGATGGCCTCGACGGTCGTGCCCTCTTCGAAGGCAGTGGCGAGGTCACGAGGTTCGCCGTCGACCTTGATGGCGACGACGTCACGGGACTTTTCGAACCACGTCGTGCCCGTGGTCCCCGCCGGTACGGTCTGGTTTTCTCCGTCGATGACGAGCGAGATGTCGGGCACGGTGTCTCCTTGTTTGATTCCTTCGAGAGCGTATGTTGCTAGTGGGATTCTATCCCTGGTGAGGGCGCCCTTCAGGAGCGGGCGCGCCAGTCCTTCACCGCTTTGGCGGCGGTCAGAGCACGGTAGGTGGCCTTCTTGACGGGCATGTCCCAGCCGCCGGGCACGTCCGTGTAGTGCGAGGCGAAGGCGCTCTTGTACTTGCCGACGCTGTACAGATCGGGGCAGCGCGGCGAGTGCGCACCCATCAGGTCGAATTCACGCACGCCGTCGCGCGCCAGGAATTCGGCGGCCAGGAAGTCAAGGACCGGAGGCTGACGCAGGCGTCGGCCGGCCTCGGTGGAGGCGCCGTACTCGGCCTGGGCGCGGATGCCCTCGACGAGGCAGAAGTCCCAGCACAGGATGTTGCCGTCGGCGTCGCGCATGGAGAAGATGCGCGCATGCTTGGGGCCGAGCGTGGTGAGCAGGCTCATGTAGTAGTCCTTGGGGTGAGGACGGAACCCGTCGCGCTCGGCGGTCTCCTCCATGACGGCGTAGTACTCGTCGATGACCTCGGCCGCGTTGGCCGTGTCCTCCTGGAAGGTGACGCCCTCGGCCTTGCCCTTCTTCAAGCCGGAGCGGATCGAGCGCTTACCAGACTTGGCCATGGTCGCCAGGATCGCGTCCTCGGTCTTGCCAGAGGTGTCGATGACGACGGTGCGGTCGTAGGAGATGGTCTGCAGCGGCATCACCAGGTCGGGGTGCTGGTAGATGGCGTGCAGGCGCACGAAGGCGACGGACTTGTCGCGCTTGTGGATTTCTGCGAGCAGGTCGGCGCGCAGCGCGGCCTCGCGCTCGGGGGTGGCCTCCTTGACCCACGCGGGTCCCCACTTGGCCCACAGGTAGTGCACGCCGCGCACCGCGTACTTGTAGAGGGTGATGAAGGCGACCTTGGTGTCGTCCTCGCACCACGCGTAGCGTCCCCACACGCCATGACCCTGCGACTTCTCGAAGGTCTCCCACACGCAGGTCTGTTCGATGGGAAGGGAGCGGTCCTGGAAGCCGGAGACAGCGGCGGTCTTGTCTTCTTGAGAGATGGGCACAAGTGAGGTGGTCGTCATGGTGTCCTCGGTTTGTCGAAAGTTTCGGTGGTCAGTCTAGCAGGGGCCTTGCCCCCATCGACGAGGCCGTGGCCCGGCGACGGGGGCCGTGCGAGCGGGCGGTTCGTCTCAGTACGATGTCTCGGTCGGCTCGGGGTAATAACGCGCGAACTTACGGCGGTGATTCTGCTTCTGGAGCCACACGATGAGGTTGCGGCGCAGGTCTTTTTCGGTGGGGTTCAGGAGCAGGTCAAAGCGACGTCCCTCGCGGATGATGCGCTTGACGCGGCCGCGCAGGTCGGAGTCGGTGATGTAGCGCAGGAGCAGCGAGTCGGGAACCAGCGTGTAGAGGATCTCGTCGGTGGCCTGGGTCTGCTCGCAGGCCTGGCCGTCGATGAGGTCGGCCACCATGGGGATCATGGGATTGGCGCCCGCGGCGGCCATGTACCAGTTGTTGCGGCCGATACGCGGGTTGACCTCGAAGAACAGGGCGCGCCCATCGCGCGGGTCGATTTTGACGTCGAAGTTCGCGAATCCCCGATAGCCGTTCTCGGTCAGCAGCGCGCATGCGTCCGCCCACAGCTGCGGGAAGTCCTCGGTGATCATGGCGACGGGGTTGCCAATCATGGTCGGCGCGTGGTCCTCCAGGAGCACGCGGGCAGAACCGATGAGGGTGACCGCGCCGCGCGAGTCGACGTACGCGGTGATGGAACGCATCGCCGTATTGTCGCCGGGAACGAGCTCCTGAACCAGGAAGGTGTCGCGGAAGCCCGCCTTCTTGAGGGTCTCCCACAGCTTGGCCAGCTCGGCGGGCGTGTCGATAAACCAGATCTTGCGCTTGCCCTCGAACTCGAGAACGTCGTAGGGCTCACCGTTGGCCGCCTTGGCCACCACGGGGAACGTGAAGGGAATCTCCGGGGCAACCCAGGCCTCGTTCGTCGCGTCGGAGAAGTCGACGACGACCGTGCCGGGGGTGTCAATGCCGGCGCGCTCACAGGCGCGGGCAAACTCGGCCTTATCCGTCAGGCGGTTCATGACCTCCAGGTTCGGGAAGGGCAGCGCGTAGTGTCGCGACAGCTTGTCCATGTTGCGTGCCACGAACGCGGAGAAAATGTCGTGGTTCGCCATGAGGATGAGCTTCTTGTCGGGATGCTCCCCCGCGATCGTCATGAGCGTGTCGAGCAGCTGCGCATCCGTCGCGTGGGCGCTCACATGACGAACATCGAAAAAGTGTGACCGTGTGATCGATTCGGTCGGCTGGGACCCCACGCAGATGCAGCGACATCCAAAAGCTTCATTGAAACAGCGGCCGATTCCGTAGACGCCGAAGTCTCCTCCGATGATCACGGGGAGGATGTCCTGGCGAGGAGAAAGCGGACGAGGCCGGGTCAGGTAGTCGATCGTCATGCCCCAAGCCTAGCGCCTGGTAGGATACAGAACGATCCCTGAGACTTGACTCACCTACAGGAAGTCCACCATGAGCGCCCAATTCCCGCCCCACAATGGCCAGCCCTATCAGCGTCCGCCGATGGGTGGATACAACCCGCGCGGATACCAGCAGGGCGGCTACCTGCAGGGCCAGCAGCAGCGCGGATACCAGCAGAACCCGCAACAGGGCGGATACCAGCAGAACCCGCAACAGGGCGGATACCAGCAGAACCCGCAACAGGGTAGATACCAGCAGGGCCAGCAGCAGGCTGGCTACCAGCAGGGCCAGCAGCAGGCTGGCTACCAGCAGGGCCAGCAGCAGGGCGGATACCAGCAGAACCCGCAGCAGGGCGGATACCAGCAGAACCCGCAGCAGGGTCAGCAGCAGGGCGGATACCAGCAGGGCCAGCAGCAGGGCGGATACCAGCAGGGCCCGCAACAGGGTCAGCAACAGGCTGGATACCAGCAGAACCCGCAACAGGACCCGCAGCAGGGCCAGCAGCAGGGCGGATACCAGCAGAACCCGCAACAGGGTCAGCAACAGGGCGGATACCAGCAGAACCCGCAACAGGACCCGCAGCAGGCCGGCTACCAGCAGAACCCGCAACAGGGCCCGCAACAGGGTCAGCAGCAGGCCGGCTACCAGCAGAACCCGCAACAGGGCCAGCAGCAGGGCCCACAGCAGGGCGGATACCAGCAGAACCCGCAACAGGGCGGATACCAGCAGAACCCGCAGCAGGGCCACCCGCGTGGCGGCTATCAGCAGGCCAGGCCACAGCAGGTCCGTGTGGCTCCCAGGCCTACCCAGAGCGTGAGCAGCTCCACCGCGGCGGACTCCAGCTCCGACAGCACACGTACCATCATCATCTGCGCGATCATTGCCGTCGTCTTCATCATCACGTTGATCGCCGGTATCTCCCTCAGGGATTATTTCTTCGAGGAAGTCGTCACGACCAGCAACGCACAGCTCCCGGCGTCCTCCGAGCTCGTGCTGAGCACGCAAGCACAGCTACTCCCGGCCGCTTCGGCCTGATCCCCTCCTCGAGGACTGCGATGATTCTGCGCCCCGATCTCCTGCCCGCCGCTCGTGTCGACGCCGACCCGTGGTGGATGAACGCAGTCCTCTACCAGGTGTATCCGCGTTCCTTCCAGGATACGAACGGCGACGGGATCGGAGATCTGGCGGGAATTCACCAGCGCCTCGATTACCTGGCCGACCTGGGTGTCGATATCGTGTGGATCTCCCCCATCTATCGGTCGCCGCAGGCTGACAACGGGTACGACATTTCCGACTATCGCGACATCGACCCGTTGTTCGGCGATCTCGCAGCCTTCGACGCGCTGGTCGAGCGCGCCCACGAGCTGGGCATGCGCGTCGTCATGGATTTGGTGGTCAACCACACCTCGATCGAGCACCCCTGGTTCGTCGAGTCGGCCTCGGGCCCCGACTCTGAGCGCCGCGACTGGTACTACTGGCGTGATCCGCGTCCCGGCTTCGAACCCGGAACACCAGGGGCGGAGCCCACAAACTGGGAGTCATTCTTCGGTGGCCCTGCCTGGGAGTACGACCCCGCCTCGGGCCAGTACTACCTCCACCTGTTTGCTCGGCAGCAGCCGGACCTGAACTGGGAAAACCCCACGGTCCGTGACGCGGTCTACGACATGATGAACTGGTGGCTCTCGCGCGGCGTCGACGGCTTCCGCGTGGACGCGATCGACGTCATCTCCAAACGCCCCGGCCTGCCCGATGGCGGACCTGCGCGCGCCCCCTTCGGCGTGGGACACGAGTGCTTCGCGGACGGCCCACGCCTGCATGAATTCCTCCAGGAGATGCATCAGCGCACCTTCGCCCATCACCCCGGCTCGTTCACGGTCGGCGAGGCCTCCAATGCCTCCCCCGAATCCGCGCTCCTGTTCTGCGCGCCCGAGCGTCGCGAATTCAACATGCTCATTCAGTTCGAGCACGTCAACCTCGGGCAGGAGAACGGCAAGTTCTCACCTCGCCCCCTGGCAGACGGCGAGCTCGCCGAGGTCCTCACGCGCTGGCAGGAGACCCTCGGCGATCGGGGGTGGAACGCTCTCTACCTGGAGAATCATGATCAGCCCCGCGCGGTGGCGCGCTTTGGTGAGCCCACCACCTCCTGGTTCGAGTCGGCAACTGCCCTTGCGACCGCGTATTTCCTCCAGCGCGGCACACCTTTCATCTACCAGGGCCAGGAAATCGGGATGCTCGGCGGCGATTTCACCGATGAGTCCGATTTCCGCGACGTCGAATCCCTCAACTACCTGCGCGCGCACCCTGGCCAAGGCGTGCCCGCGGGCCTGGCGGCGATCTCCCGAGATAACGGACGCACCCCCATGCAGTGGGATTGCTCCCCCGCCGCCGGCTTTACGACGGGACGCCCCTGGATCGACGTGCCCGCCTCGGCCTCGGCCATTAACGTCGAGGCCCAGCGTGAGGATCCCTGCTCCGTGTACGCGTACTACCGCGCGCTCATTGAGGCGCGCCACCGCGTCCCCGCCCTGACCTTCGGAGCCTTCGAGCGCATCGACGCGGGTGACGCAGCCCTTTTTGTCTACGCGCGGGCCTACCAGGACTCCATCGTCCTCGTCGCCGTCAACCTATCCGGGCGCGAGATTCGTCCCTCGGCCTCACTCCTCGACGAGGCCTACTCCCCCTCGCGCTGGAACCTGTACCTGAGCAACGGGTGCGCCCACACCGCGGCCGATGCGCACGATCCCGCCCCGGCCTCGTCAATGAGGCCGTGGGAAGCGCGCGTCTACCTGGCCGCACGCTAGGGCTCCCTCGAGCTTCTCCGCCCGCGAGCACGCGCAACATGCGAGCTCGCTTCCTTGCGCGCGAAGCGTCTTTTGACGCTGCTTCCCCCGCGCGCGGTGTTCTCCGCGTGATCTGGGCCGCGTACAGCACCCGGTCGTGCCGCTTCCCCCGCGCGCGGGGCTCTCCGAGACACCTTCCCGGCGCGTGAGGCGCCTCCCGAGAGACCTTCCCGCGCCGATCCGCATGCGTACCCGCGCGCCAAAAGTCGACACCACAGACACATGTGGGTGGGAGGAACAGTGCTCCTCCCACCCACATCAGGCGCTAGCGCGCCGTTCGATCAGTCAGCGGTTGCGACGCTTGGCAGCAACCAGGGACAGGCCAGCGAAGGCGACGATCCCAGCCAGGACTCCCACTCCCGTGGCGTCCGTACCGGTCACGGCCAGATGAGGCGTCGGCGACGGAGACGGGGTCGGAGTAGGCGTCGGCGTCTCAGACGGGGTCGGGGTGGGCGTCGGAGTTGGAGTCGGAGTCGGAGCCAGCGTGTTCGTCAGGGTCAGCGAGTAGACATTTTCGTCGCTCAGCGTGAAGGACGCCTCGCGGTTGTCGGCGGCCAGCATGACTCCGTCAGCCGTCTCAAAGACGCGGCTCTCAGCGTCGTTCCACGTGATCTCGGCGGCCGTGGGCAGATCACCCTCAGAGACGGTCACCTCGGTGCCCAGGGGCAGAGGCGTGGGGTACGTGTAGGTTTCGCCAGCCTTGATGGTCACCTCGAAGGTCTTGTCGACCGTCGGGTCGGCGGCGTTCGCCAGGGTGATCTTGAGCGTGTAGTCGAGGTCCTTCGCTTCGTCGGGCAGCTCGCCCTCCACCTTCTTGGTCACCGAGAAGGTCTGGTGAGCGTTGGCGTCAGCGCTTGCGCCGTACCACAGCACCTTCGTGATCGGGTCGACCGTTTCGCCGGGGACGTTGTACGTGACGGTGTTGGAGAACTCGCCGACGACGTCGCTGGCGCGCTTGGCCCCCTCGACGCGGGCGGGCAGCATAATGATGGCCGACTGGTGGGCGGGGATCTCGCCGAGCTTCACGGTCACCTTGGTGGGCGTGCACTCGATCTGAGCGGCGTTGCCGAACGCACCGTTCGAGGTGTCCTTGTCGCGGCGCAGACCCTCGGAGGTCGTCGGGTCCGTGACGATGAAGGTGTGGGTCTTCGTGTAGTCCTTGACCGTGTCGCAATCGAAGCTCCAGCGCGAACCGGCGGGGGCCTCGTCAACGATGGAGGCACCGGTCACGGCCGTGTCGCCTGCAGGCAGAACGACGCGCCACATGATGGCCTTGTTCTCGTCACCATCTTCCGTGTCGGTCAGGTTGAGCCAGCCGTCCTTCTGGTAACGGGCCTCGCCGGGGGTGCGGCGAGTCATCTCGAGGTTGCGAGTGACCTTGCCGCCGATCTCGACGACGTAGGTTTCGCCGCCAGGGCCGGTGTAGTGAGCCAGGCCGTTCGTGGTGACCGTTCCGTACCACTGCGCGGCGGTCTCCACCTTGTTGTTGAAGACAACGGTGACGGTACCGTCAGCGGCCCAGGTACCGCAGCCGACCGTGATGTTGTCGTGCGAGATGACGTTGAAGGTGCGGGAGACGTTCGGGCGCAGAACGGACTCGCCGGTCGCCTTGTTGATCACGTTCGCGTCGTAGGTGAAGTAGTCACCAGCCTTGACACGTCCCTCGGTCTTCCAGGGCAACTTGACGCCGAGGTCCCACCAGTCGCCCACCGCATGAACTTCATGTCCCGAGTGGTCAACCAACTGGGCGTTCTCCCAATCCAACGTGACCTTGTCGCTCACGTCAGCAAGCGGCGCCGGGCACGTCGGGCTGTCCGCATAGGCAGGGACTTGCACGGAGACGAACTGTGTGACGCCAAAGAAACTTAATACCAATGCAAATATGGCAAGAAGTGCACCAAAATGACGGCGCTTCAACGCAACCATAAGAAACTCCTATCAACGGGATATGCGACAACGTCGCTTCACACGTAGACAGTGTAGGTCATTACCCTGTAATTAGGTCAAGAAATGGTGCGAACTGCTCCCCACAAGCACCTTAATCCCCCTTCGTCAAAGCTATTCATCCGCAATTTGCCTGGCTTTACTCACTCTGTGTCAAATTTGAAAACTCGGGCGTGTCGCGACAACGAACGGCGCGCGCAGACAAGCATGAATAACCAGCGATCAAACACACGCTCAGACCCACATTTACCGCGTTGGAGATATTCAGACACTCTTCGATTACCTATCGAAAGTAATGCATAGCACCTCGCACTAACCACACTGTCAAACATGACACCCCTCACCCCATGCCACTCATGCCCCACGGCCCCCTCGTACCCAACTATTGTGAGGGCAGATCAATGGCAAAACCCCCTCGCGACCACCACATCGATGCCCTGGGGGACCAATAGAAAAGTACGCATGAGTTCCCTCACACTCTGTCGCGTATGCTCACCGATGCTGCACCCGCTTGCGAGGCAACAACGCTCTTCCCGCAAGGTCGTCAGCTCTGCATGCGTGTATGACGAGCCGGCGCGTCGGCAGCTTGGCCGCGGCAGCATTGAGGCGGGACCCTGCGGGGTCCCGCCTTTTTGCACCCTGCATCGATTCGCCCCTGGCCCAGCCACCGCTAGGACCTAGATCACCCGAATCGCGAACCCTCGCTCAAAACGTCGTCCACCTCGCCCCAAACACCCCTTTTTCGGCGCATCCGGCCGAGGTGGACTGCACGTTGAGCACAACACCGGCAATCCACCGCACAACCCCGCCGCGCAACGGGGGGGGTTTTACTACCATAGAACCCCCCGTGACGGCGTGTCGCCGGCGTGTCGCACCCCTATGGTAGTAATTCCCCCAGACAACAAGACCAAACGCGGCAACAGGGCACGAACTAGCTGCCACCGCACGCGACAACAGGGTACGAACTAGCTGCCAGCCACCCCTCGCACCGACGACGCCGACCATGCCGACGAGGCCCGATGGCACGCACCCAGCATCGCAAAACCGCGCCCACAACGTCGTCCACTTCACCCCAAACACCACTTTTTCGGCGCATGCGGCCGAGGTGGACTGCACGTTGAACACAACACCGTGATGTGTCCCGGGTATTGTGGAGAGTGTCTTAGGCCGGATTGGAGGTTTGGGATGTCTGGTCAGCGTAAGTATTCGATGGAG
>ERZ772786.753-NODE-753-length-13025-cov-5.142714_pt1 | contig 13025 bp, 19 predicted proteins | sample MGYA00511473_ERZ772786 | MGnify/ENA primary metagenome ERZ772786 (study PRJEB29015, sample SAMEA2738025) | human oral metagenome | biome: human oral; feature: human-associated habitat; material: saliva | place: China | collected 2252 ...
CAGTAAATACAGTTCATTTTTTATTAAACTATCTGCCAAATTTGCAGTATTTTTTTATCATTTCCAGTCTAAATTTCTTCCAGTAAATACAGTTCATTTTTTATTAAACTATCTGCCAAATTTGCAGTATTTTTTTATCATTTCCAGTCTAAATTTCTTCCAGTAAATACAGTTCATTTTTTATTAAACTATCTGCCAAATTTGCAGTATTTTTTTATCATTTCCAGTCTAAATTTCTTCCAGTAAATACAGTTCATTTTTTATTAAACTATCTGCCAAATTTGCAGTATTTTTTATCATTTCCAGTCTAAATTTCTTCCAGCAACTTAATTTTATTTTTCCATTATTTGTCCATTAAATTATCTTTCCTGCTCCACTTATTTTGTCCTATTTTTTATTAAATATTTATCCTTCCATAAGATGTTTTTGTATGCCGCCTTCACCTAACTTTTTACTTGACATTTTAAATTTTTTGTGATATTATTTATCTGTAAAACTTTACAAAATAAATTGATGTAGTTATTTTTGACTATAAGTTTTTACTATAAGTTTTTTCTCAAAGATTTAATCGTTTTTTTTCGGTTAAGTTTGTTTTTCTTTTTCGGCGGAGCTTCAATGCTTCGCCTGGTTTTTTTACAAAATATATCTGTAATTCTATTCTTATAAAACCTTAAATATTTTGCTCCGATTTTACTTTTTTACTTCACTATGATTTGCTTTCCTACTTTGCTCTTATCTGCTTTTTTATTTTATTCTGAATTGCTTTTTTTACTTTGCTCTTTGCTTTTTTGCTTTGCTTTTTGCTTTGCTTTTTTACTTCAGTCTTGTTTTAGTTTTTCCATACTTATGACATAACTTTTTCTTGATTTATTGTCTTTGGTATGGTATAATTACATCGTTGAGACAAGCTGAAATATTTCATTATGGATTTGTCTATATTCTATTATATTTTGCACATTTTTGTAAGTTGCAAAATATACTTCTCATTTATTAAATTTTGTGGCGACGTGAAGCATAGTTTTTCACTACAGGTCATTAAAATTTACCTTCATAAAAGCCTTGCACTTGCACTTTTTTGGCTGTGCTTAAGGCTTTTTTTAGTTCACTTTTTACATCTGCTTTTCGCTAATTTTTTTTTCAAATTTAAACCCTTTTAGTATTGACTTTTTTTTGAATGTCGTGTATAATATAGATAGAATAGATATTAAAAATTAAATTGGCTTCGGCATATTAATAAGGCTTCGGCATAAAGAATTGGCTTCGGCATATTAGTACGGCTTCGGCATAAACTAGGAGGAAAATTTTATGAAAATTATTAAAGCTAACGTTGCAAAATCATTGCCATACTCAAAGGCTAGAAACATTAACAGACCGCAGGACTTAATTTATAAACTGAGGGAAAGCGGTCAGCTTGAGGGCTTTCTTCCAAGTCCTACTGACAGGGTTGCGTCTTTTAAGATTGACTATGAAAAAACTCAGAAGATTGACTTTGTGCAAGTCCTAACTGATGTATTAGGAGAAAAGGAAGGGCTGTCCTTGCCTTTGCTGTCAGCTCTAATACGTTGGAGCAGCTTCGGTGAGATGAAATCTAATTTGGAATATCAATCGGTTCTTGCGTTTCCGTTCGGGCAGTTTGAAAGAGTTTTCACAACTGTAGTGGAAGCTGCAAGCAGAAGCACCTTTAACGGAAAAATGGAGTGCGACGGCAATATGATACCAATTCCTGAAAGTGAAAGATACTCTCAGCATTTGGTCGTAGCTCTTATCAAAAGTTTATTTACAAGCAATTCGCTTCCTAACTCATACTTGGCGTACGTAGGTCAGTTTTCAACAGAAAACTTTTCGGTACTGCCTGATGAAATCATAAAAGAAGTTCAGGCAAGAATACCTGAATTTCCAAACATAAATCTTGGGTCAGGGGACAACGCCAGAAACTATTTGTTAGTTCCTACTATGCTTGAAATTATCGGTAAGAAAGTAAGCGACGTGCTAAAATCTGAAAGAAACTTCCAGCAGCAGCTATTAAAAACTTCCCAAAGTTTTATCAGCTTTTTTGGATATAACAACAGCCTTTTGGACGTTCCAAAAAACCGTGAACTTTTTGCAATGCACGGTATTGAAGACGGAGCATACTCGCTTCCTTTGCGATACCTTACAGAAGATTTTGTAAATGACATCTGCGAACATCATATTAAAAATCTTGCAAGCAAAAAACACCGTCGTCATATTGACAGGGACACTGGAGAATTTTCACAAGATAAATACGATGAAAACCAGGAGATTGCGGCTTCACAGGTTGAGTATTTCAAGAACTGGGTTGAAAGCAGAATTGCAAACGCAAATTCTGCTGTAGTAGATGAGACTGAGTATGCTGGAGCTGACGACTACGAAGCGTGGTACGAAAGACGGGAAGCAGAACTTAAGGCTCAGCGTGACGAAGAAAAGGCTGAAAAGGCTGAAAATGAAAACGGTGCGGCTGACGGGTACGTTGACACGGAGTTCTAATTAAATTAGTGTAACAATATTTTTTACGGCTGCTTTAATCATTTTTTAGCAGCCGTTTTTAAAAATCTTAAAAGGAAAGGACTTTTATTTATGGACAACAACGAATTAATAAGGGAAGTGAACGCAAGGGCAAATGAACTAAAAAAAGTTGAACTGTCCCTTGCCGACACCGAACGTATACTTAAAATTGTTTTTGATATTATTTGGGAGGAATGTGCCAATAATAGAGAGGTTAGATTTGCTACTCAAGGGAAGTTCCACGCTTCATACAGAAAGCCACGGGCTGGTCGTAACCCCGTTAATAACGAGAGCATACCAGTTGAAGGTCACGCAGGCATTGCGTTTACTCTTTTTCCCAAGATTAAGCGAAACTTTGAGGACGAGTTCTTTGACAATAACAAAGGGTTCGTTAGAAACTATGACAGTAAGAAGGAGGGTGTTTAAAAATGAAAAATTCAATTATATTTAACGTGCATAGAAAGTCACGTGTGTTTACTATTAATTCTGAAATTGAGCCAAGCGCTTCAATCAGAATTTCAAATGTCGCAATCGACAAGAACATCGACAAGTTCTATTTAGGAAGCAACCAGGTATTGTATATTCCAATGCAATCAAAAGGTACGCAGGTTGTTGCGTGTCCTTATGACCTTGACGAGTATGTGGCTAACCTTAAGAGTGTCTGCGACATATTAAAGATTGACCTTAAAGTCAATGATGTAAAGGATAAGTAAAATATTAAAAAAGCAGCCGCTAATTCTTACATATTAAGCCTGGCTGCTTATTTTTTGTGACAAAAGGAGTGGATTTTGATGTCCGATAATAATTATGTAAATGATAGAAAGCCTATGGCTTTACGCCTTGCAAAGTTTATTGCGCTTATGGGGGCTTTGATGTCAGGCTTAAATCTTCTTGCTATCTTGGCTTCCTACTATATGCCTTTTGATATGCCTGTTGAACTTGCATTGTACAAAAGATTTGGCATTACCTATGATACTTATGAGTTTATCTCGGTTGCAGCGTTTGCACTGTTCAGCTTTATTTTGTATGCGATTAATGATTAATATATATGACTGTGACGCAAAGCAGTAAAGAAATTTAGACATAAAACCAATAAAAAGCCAGCATAACTAAACGCTGGCTTTATTTTTATGTCTTATGTCTGATATTCTATGTCCGATAATAATTGTGCAAATTATACACCTGTTACATCCAGTATATATCGTTAAGCCTGAAAAAGCCAGCATAATTAAATGCTGGCTTTAGTCTTATGTTATTATTAATTTAATTTTATGCTGTTAATTTAATCGTGCAGTACCAAAGGATGTTCATTCCCACGCTTGTTGATGTCGTCAAGGATTACCTTGTCAACGCCCTTGTCAAATATTTCTGCTTTTATTCCACAGGCACGTGTGCCTTTAAGCAGCACCTCGAAGCCTTGAGTGCCTGAATACTTCTTGTCCTTGTTTACGTACCACTTGTACTCGTCGCTTTCCCTGCTTACAAGGTTTGCAAGGTTTATGGCGTCAGCCTGAGTATACTTTATTCCGCTTCGCTCCAAGTGCCACAATGTCAGTTTAAAGTTCTGCTTGTCCATTACTTCCTGAATGAACCAGTCCGCCTTTTTTAGCGGTACGCATTTACTTGTTTTTGCAAATCCTAAAAGGCTTAACGCCAGTATTCCAGTTAAAATCATTTTTTTCATTTTCTTATACCCTCTTTCTATTTCTTTATTTTTTACACTATTAGTATATCATATATTATATCAAATGTCAATACTTTTATTATAAAATTCTTTAAAATGTTTAGAGCTGCCTTTGGTTAAACAAAGACATTCGGTAAGCGGCAGAACTTCACTATAAAAAAGATATTCCCCTTTTTTTGGTGCAATAAAAAAAACAGGCTTTTATATGCCTGTTTTTCTGTTATAATAATGACTTACCTTTTTTTCTTTCTGCTTCAATCATATTTAGCAGTTTTACATCAAGTTTTTTTTCAAACACTTCCTTTGGCATTTCGCAGTCTGTTGTGCCTTTAGGGTATGCTAGAAACGGTATGTTGTTTTCGTAGTCGTAGTCGCTGCTGTCTTCGCCTTGTGTCTGCCAAGCATTTGGGTTTTCTGCTATAAATTTTTTGTACTCGTAACTTTCTCTAGTTACGAGATTGGCAAGTTTATAAGCCATTTCTTCATTTTCCCCAAATCCGTTGTCTTTCAGTACCTTGACAGCAAGGTCAAAGTTTTGCTGTTTAATCATAGAGTTTACAAGCCAGTCAGGTGTCTGTATGATTTCACATTCTGACTTGCTATTATGTTTGTTATTATTTGTGGCAAATGACTTGGTTCTTATAGTACCAGCAAAGCAAAGTCCTACTATTATTGCTGTTACTATCCCCAATTTTTTAGCCGCTTTTCTTCCTTTGTTGTTTAATCTAATCATACTTAATCACTCCCTAGTTATTATTTTCTTTCCCATTACTCCATTATTATAGCACATTTTCTGTTATTAGTCAACACTTATTTTTAAATATTTTAAACATTTTTATATTATTTTCACGGATTTGGCTTGTCTAGGCGTCCTGCTTTTACTAAGGTATTTTGTACGGACTGTTGTTTTTTATGTATTTTATGTCAGTTACATCTTATATTTTTACTGCTTTCCTGTTTTTTGTCAGTTATATCTGATACCATAAATTATTTTAATTTAAAATTAATTGACTTTTTGTATAAAATGTGATACAATTAATTATAAAGATAAAAGATTTACAGGGAGTGACTAATTATGATTAGATTTTATGAAAACAAAAGATTTGACAGCGATTTTGACGTTATAAGCGACAAGTATAAGCATTTGTTTATCTATTACTTAAAAGATGAACTTTCATACGAAGATGTCAAGGACGGCATATTCTACGAGCTTTCCAAAAAGGACTTGCATAACTTATTGGACTTGACGTCATCAAAGGCGTATGTGTTTAGGCATAGCGACCTTGACAAGTGGTTTGATAAATACGGAAGCGACTACTATATAAAAAAGGTTGCCGACAACAGATACATATACTATTCAAACATAAACGGCGTTGAAGCCGTAACCGAAGCAGGAAGACCTGCCGTTATGGATATTTACTTAAAGGACGCTTGCCGTATGCTAAGCGATGTCATAAGGGAACTTGACAGCTTGAAAATTGAAAAGTTTTTTGTTAAGTTATGATAAGAAAAACATTCCAGGCTTTGCAACATTGGGCTGATACTATGTCAGCCTTTTTTATTTTCACTATGATACAAATTTGCTCTAAACACATTCTTATCTCCTGGTTTTCAATTCTAAGGCTGCTTACGTCAATTCTGAGACGCTTAACTGATGTTATCCTTATTTTTATATGCTGCTGTTATTTTATGCTCTTAAATCGGCTTATTTTGGCTTTTCCTACTCAGGGATTTTTAGATTTGAAGATGTGTCCTGTTAATGGGTAGGTTATGGGTTATTAAGGCAATTTACCTGAAACCTTGATTTTATCATATAAAATCAAGCCGCTTTTTTTTCGTTTCCCCTTTGTAAAGGCTAAATACATCTGTGCTGTTGCCTTTTTGTATCTATATTGTATCTATATTGTATCTATATTGTATTTACATCGTATTTACATTGTATTTACATCACATTTATATTATTTTGTATTATTTTGTATATACATTGTATATATCCTGAGCATAATAAAAAAAACACGTGCCAAAGCACGTAGTTCAACCTTGCGATTTTGTTGTATCTAATTAATTCTATCATATTATGTTTATCTTGTCAACCAAAAAAAAGCCAGCATATTTTATTATGCTGACTTTTCAATATTTATGTTTTAGAGTGATTAATTATATTTGTACTGGGCTTAGGTAAAGTGTAATTATTTTATCCATATAAGGCTTGACAGTTTCTTCAAACACATCTTTCACTTCATTTTCCTGTTTTTCTATTGTTACCTTGTCAAGCGGCTTATCCTTGTAAGCCTTTACTGGAACGAACCAGCCGATTAGGTAGTTGTCATACATCACACGTTCCCAAAGGTCTGCCCAGTAGATGTAGGTATGCAGATTGCTTTTTTCTGCCGTTACTAAGTTTTTCTTATTCTCAACATAATATCCTAGTTCTTTCAGTTTGTCGGCAAATTTTTCTGTAAGTTCTATAAACTCTTTTGTGAACCTTTGAAGCATAAATCTCACAAAAGATTTTATGAAGTCTGTAACATCTTTTATTATGCCTTGAACATATTTTGAATATTTATCTGTTTTAGGCATTTCAAATTTTAGAGTTTTCAGGTTCACGTTAAGGTCTACATTGAACGTAGTAACTTCGCCATTTTCAGGTATTTCCCCCATTATTGTAAACTGGTAGTCATAGTCTGCCTGGTATGTGCCACGTATGAAGTCAGCAAGGTCTTCTATCTCGCTGTACATAAAATTTGTACCGTAATAGTTTAGCACTTCGTACTCCTGAATATTTGAGATTTCTTTTCCTATAATTGTCCCTAGTTCTTGATAATACTGTAATTCTGTCATTTTTAAATACCGCCTTTTTATAAGTCTCTTTTTCTTTTCCTGTATATATAATATCATATTTTTACTAATTTGTCAACACTTTTTTAAAGAATATTTATATATTTTATATGAATTTTTGAGTTATCTATTAGTTATATGAATATATTGATATGTGAATATATGCTCATATTTTCCCTTTGTAAAAAGAATATATGTATATATGGCTTGTTCCTGTTTTTGGTAAAAAGAGTTCCTGTTACTGCTTTTTCGTACACAGGGAATAAAAAAAAAGCCTATATGCAGCAATGCTTATAGGCTTTTAACAAATTTATTAATTTGCTTTTAACGTGTTTTTTTAATCTTACTTGCTTCTGCTTTTAATTTACGAAGTTTTTCCACATACATAGCGAGAAGTTGTCAACGTGCAGGGTATGTATCTTAAGGTATATGAGATACATCATACTTGCTATTGAGTTTATTTGGAGTGCAAGGTCTATTAATACCTTTTTTTGATTATTTGATAATCTTATCATTCTTTGCAGAATTTCCTCAAACTCTAACAGGTCTTGTGTATATCCTGTCTCAAGGTTCTCAATTTTGAACGAGAACTTATTGTTTACTGAAAACATTATTTTATAATTGCTTTTCTGAAGGCTCAGTGTGTTTCTTTTTACGTCCCCAGCTTCTATCTTTATAATTTCCTTTATTATGCTTTCGTCCACATCATAGTCTTTGAACTCTTTAAATAATGGTTCGTAGAACTCCATATCGTAGTCTTCGTTTAGAAGACACTTTATTTCTTTCTTGAATAAGTTTCTTTCGGCTTGGCTTAGCATAGCGGTTATCTCCTTTATATTTATCATATATATTTTTTTGAAATTTATAGTATTTCCTGTGAAATTTATAGTATTTCCTGTGGGAAATATGTGCCTGTATCACGGTTGAAGTGCATAAGGGTTAATCTTACGCCTTTACTGTGGCAGATGTTTATTACTTCCACAAGTGCAGCTGTAAGTCCAGTAACGTAAACTGTCAAACTGTCCCCTTTAGACAGGAACTCAAGGCTTTTTTTTGCAAGGCTTCTAATCCCTTGTATGTCCGCTGGGTCAAGGGCGTTTTCAAAGATGTACTCGGAAACGTCAGGTATTTCGTGTCTTCCTTGTATTAATCCTTTCACATATTCCATACTTTAATCAGCTCCTTTTTTATATATCCCCCTTACATTACATATAATATCATATTTTGACTATTTTGTCAACACTTTTTTGTGATGTGCCTTGTTTTTTTTTGATTTTTTTTGCGGGAATAAAACTATTTTAAATAAACCTTTTGACATATAACACGAAATATTATATACTAATAAATATTAATAATGTAAAAATAAAAGAAAGAGGTATTGATTTATGGAAAATAAAATAACTATTTACAACAAAACTGAAAAAATCGAAGTTGCTTTAGAAAAGGTTGAGTTCAAAAATGTTACCGCACCAAAAGACTTTGACGGCTACTACAGTAGACATCACGGACTTAGTCTAATTGTCACAGGTCATTGCGGAGATGACACCGTTAATGCTTTAAGTAGAGCAAGGGACGCCAAGGACAACATATATAATGTCAAAATCAACGGTGAATACATTAACAGTGCTAAATGCTCAGACATTGAGTACACTTTTACTTATGAAGATATGGAGCTATTTGAATTTAACTATAGCTTCGACACCATACTCGGCTTTACGTTCACATTAGTGCTTAAGGGTCACAAGTACATTTGACAGTTTTTTAAACAGGCTTGCCTTTAACGGCAGGTCTTTTTTATTTATAATTCCTTTATAAATTTTATTTGGGAACTTTTTAGTCTTAAATTGTTTTTACTAAGGGAATGACAAAAGCCTAGCACTTTTTATTTGTGCTAGGCTCAAAACAAGATTTAATTCAGTTTTAATTTTGCTCTGACGCTTTTACTTTGTGTGAATTGGTGTATTTTTCCTCGTTAAGTCTTCCTGTGAACTACTCCCACTTATAGAATTGGGAGCTTCTTGGGAAATATTTGCTTTTGCTAGCCAAATATGTTTACCAAGCTCTGCGGACAGTCCCTGCCCTGATATATTTATTATAACATATTCTGCTATATGTGTCAAGCAAGAAACACAATTCACCTTCCGCTTATAAAAGCGAGAGACTTCTTGTTATTTTTTGTTAAAAATTCAACAATAATAATATTATTTATCATTTTTGCCAACCCCTTTCCAATTTCTTATTATTTCTTTTAGTATTATTTCTTTTAGTATTAGTGCTTGTTAGTAGCTCTATCCTCTTTTTGCCAGTAGTCCTAGAAGCGAACCTATAATCATAATAAGTCCTATAAACATTCCGACCTGATATATAATTTCAGTTCCAGCTGGAGCTTTAAGCATTGACGTTGTAAATTCGTACATCAATGTATTGCTTCCATTAAGATTTGCGTGCGTTATATAGTCTTCAATTATTGAGGTTGCAACTAGCAGTTCTGCCAAAGATATTATCCCTACTATTAATATTTGTCCTTGCTTTTCCTCTTTGTCTTTGTATGACATTACTGTTTCAACTATCCCAGCTCCCAATCCTATTACCGCCATTACCATTATTGATACGGTTATATATTTAATTGGAATAGAAAACATTAACAAAACTATTCCTAATATATTTATTATACTAATGCTTATCATCTTACTCACCTTCCACATTTTTAATTTTATTTTAAAATCATAACCAATATCAAAATAGATGTTATGATTAATGTAATTCCTGATATTCCTGCACAGGCAGCGCTTTCCTTTGATGTTGCTCTGTTAATTCCGTCTACAATTATTTTTATTCCAAAAAATATAAAAATTATGCTGCTTATAACTATTCCTGGTGTCATATATTTTAAAATATTTTGTATTTTTAATGCTGTATTCATTTATTCTACTCCTTCTATTTTAATTATTTTGTGTAATATTCTTTAATTTTGGATATATTGGCGATTAGTTGTAGTTTTATTTTAATGTATGTGCTGTTAATAATATATATAGTCCTATTATTCCTATTATTTCTCCCATTACCACTAATGTATTTACTACTAAACTTGCTAAATATGGGTCATCCGTTAAAAATAATATAAATATTGCACTTATGAGCATACCGTATGCCGTAAATATTAATACCATAACTAAACCTCCTTTTTTAATTATTTTTGTAGAATTTTTTTATTTTATATGATTTACTGCTTATTTTGTCATAAGAGTTGTAATTGACATATATAGAGTTGCCATTATTCCAATTACTACAATGGCTGTGCCTATTAGACTTGTCAATTTTGGCTCGCTTCCTGATTTATCGTTTAACAGCAGCATTAATATTGCTGCTATAAGTATGCCGATTATTATTAACATAAATATCATAGTTTCACGTCTCCTTTTTTATAATATTGCTTAATTGTGTATTTGTTTTGATTTTTATTTTAATGCAGGTTCTGCAAATAATATGTATAGTCCTACTATTGCTGCCATTACTAATGACGAATTTACTACTAAACTTGCGAAATTTGGGTCATCTGTTAAAAATAATATTAGTATAGCGCCTACAAATATAATTCCCAGTATCACTATTGAAATCATATATGTTCTTCCTTTCTTTATTTTTATTAAAAATATTATATTATTGTGAGCTTATAACCATTATAAAAAGCACTACTATTAAGCCTAGTTCTGCTATAACATATACTATTTTTTCTGTTATTGTTAATGGTCTTTCTGTACTTTCTATCACAAACATTGTTACTCCTGATAATAGTATTATTGTTATAACTATTATTTGTAATATAAGTGGCATTTGTATTGCATAGTTCATATTTCCTCCTGTCAGTAACATATAATATCTATTAAATTTTATACCATATAACTTGAATTTTGTCAAGTGATTATATAAAAAAAGAAGCAGACTGTTATGTCTGCGTTCTGCTCTGCACAATATCCCCTTGCTGTTTATGGCGATATTTATGTTTCTTTTTTATTATATATTTTTCAGCATTATTTGTCAATTATTTATTGGGTTATAATAAAAATAGAAGCCTTATCCTTAGCTTCTATTTTTCCGCTTACCAGCTTGCACCCTGTTCTACTTCCCTCATCGTCCGTGTCATCTCTCATACCGTAAATTAAAAACTTATCAAAAGTTATGCGATTTAAGTTTTTAATATTAATTTTATATAAAATATTTTTATATAGGACTTACGGTTATCCAAGTTTTCGTCAGTTTCACTTATCATTTAAGAATTACAACTGATTACTTCCTATAAAATTTCTGTATCTAATCAGGAACAATGGTAACAGAGTAACAATATCTAGTTTGTTATCCTGCTCATTTTCCAATAGATTACAGAAATATAATTTACTCAACATCTGTCATATTTATCTATTATACCCTACGAGCCTTTGTCCACATCCCAATTAGATAGGTTATCTCTAATGGCTTTTTTATTTTATCATAGTTAAAATAAAATGTCAAGATTTTTTAATAAAAAAGCAAAGTATTTAATACTTTGCTTTTAATAAAAGGATTTTTTAATAATAATTTTATTATTGAGGATATTATGATGAATAATTCATCACATATTGTAATTATACATCATATTTGCTTTTTTGTCAATATGTGTTTAATTCATATCCCAGTTTTTCCACATACCCATATTATATTTTGCAAGATGTGTTCCACAAGCCTTATGAAGCATTATAACAAGCATATCAGCAACTGCATTTAATTTTACATAGTTTCTTGTCAATATCTCTATATCTTGCTTGATTACTCCGTATTTTTTCTTAGCCGTATCTTCCTTTATAAAAATGATTTTTTTTATTCCCTCAATAGTTTCATTTAAGGTTAAATCTTCAAATCCTGTAATATTTGTCTTTATTGATACAGGCTTGTCAACATTTAAAGACAAGGTTGTATTTATAGGTTTTATTTCAGCCTTTAACACATTGTCTTCTAATGTGATGTTATCAATATTTATTAAGTCTTTTACTTGTGCTTCATTTAAAAAGTTTTCGTGGTACTTGAATACTATATCATAAAACTTCTTATCGTATATTTTATTGTTTATGTTTTCACATTCTTTTTTTAAGTTTTCTTTTTGTTGGTTAGTCATCATTGTTATTCTCCTTTTATTTTTATAAGTGGCTAATATAATACATCTTTTGCAAGATGTATTATATTGCTTATTTTTTATAATGTTGTGTTTTTTATATTTCCTCAAATATTTTTTTGTATTCTGCTGTTTCGTATTCTTTTACATCTTCAAGCGTAACAGGTCTGCTTGACTGTGTCCAGCTTATTCCGACTATTTGTTCAAGCCCCATTTCATATCCTAGTCTTATAAGTGCATATTCCAAGTAGCCTTTTGTAAATTCCATATTTTCACGTAAGTTATCTTTCAAGGCTTTTATTCTCTTGTTTTCTTGCATACAGTCAAGGCTTTCCAAATATTCGTCCGTTAATAAATGTTCAACATACCAGCTTTCAGGGTCGCTATCTATTTCTGCCATTATTCCCTCAGCTGTATCTTCAAAGTCTACTACCACTATGCAGCCACTATAATAGCCGTGTTCCAAATGAGCCTGTATAAAGTCTTCGTATTCAAATTCTACTCCTTTTTCATATGCTGTGTCTTTTGCTTTTTCAATATGGTCTTCCATTTGTTCTAATAATCTGTTCATTTTGCTTAAGTCATTTTTATCATCATATTCTTTGTAGCCTACACCTACTACGTCAAAATTTTTGCTTCCTCTAAAATTTATTGTTCCCATTTTTTATACCTCTTTCTTTTTCTTTTATTTTTTACATTATCAGTATATCATATTTTATACTGTTTGTCAACACTTTTTTTAAAATTTTTTTGCATATATTTTTATATAACAGGTCTGCTTAATAATGAGATAATTGGAAGTTTTTTACTTGAAGATACAGTATTTTTACACAG
>ERZ772786.756-NODE-756-length-13015-cov-3.923148_pt1 | contig 13015 bp, 25 predicted proteins | sample MGYA00511473_ERZ772786 | MGnify/ENA primary metagenome ERZ772786 (study PRJEB29015, sample SAMEA2738025) | human oral metagenome | biome: human oral; feature: human-associated habitat; material: saliva | place: China | collected 2252 ...
TTTACGTAGTAATCTTCTACGTTGCCACCTTTTATACGTAGTAATCTTCTACGTTGTGCTTATTTCTACGGTAGCATGTTACTATATTGGATTGCCGTGGGCTGCATTGGGACGAAGTCCCAACACTCGCTTAAGGAAAAAAGACATTTTTTCATTAAGCGAGAAGTTAAAGGCGCAGACTTTAACGCAGCCTTTTTCCGCTTGCGGAAAACAACATGAGGAAAAACCAAGTGCGTAAAAGAGCGTCTTGAATTGGATTGTCGTGGGCTGAATTGGGACGAAGTCCCAACACTCGGTTAAGGAAAAAAGATATTTTTTTCATTAACCGAGAAGTTAAAGGCGCAGACTTTAACTCAGCCCATTTCCGCTTGCGGAAACAACTTGAGCAAAAAAATACCCTAAACATAGGGCGTTATTTTGTGAGAGAAGTACTTTTTACAATTTTTCCTTTGGAGATTAGTTGACGACTTCTTTTTTTTGTTCGATTGTTAGTTTTGAAGATTCGCAGCCATAATTTTGTTTTATCCATTCGCCAATCCATTTATTTCGGTTAGCGTTTTGTTTTTTTTCTTGTTCTTTTAGCACTTTAACTTGGCGAAGTTCTTCTTTTTTAGCTTCTCTGGAGAAGATTTGTTCGGTTCTAATTTTGTTGTCGTAGTACCATCTTTTAGAGTAGGGATTAAAATTTTTTTGAAGCCACCTTACTTTATCTGCAAAATTTAATTCCAACATTTTGTTTCCTCCTTTAATTATTATCAAAAGAAAACAAAAACCAAGCGTTCGCTTGGTTTAATGCTGTATTTATATTTAGTTTTTAGACGATATCAGAAATTTTGCAATTAAGAATTTGAGCCAGCGTAAAAGCGGTGAATGCACCGTCATGATAGGGACTGTAAACGCCTGGAACTTTTCGATTGTCTCTTACCTGAATTGATTCCCAGCCATAATTTTGAACATAGAGCAACATATTTGAGAACCAGATTCTTGATTTAGGTGTTTCGTTTTGTTGATTCCATTCAGAATCACGCATTATTTTAGCAACATCTCTAACGTCCAATTCATTTCTTTGTAGAAAAATAGAAAATTTATTATTCATCCGATTTATTACCTTCCTTATTGAATCTAGAAATCTTACTTAGGGCATTTTTTGCAATGTCGGGATTTCTATCAAGTCTAAATGCCATGCCATGACGTGAGCGGTTAATTTCTTCGAGCGCTCTTTTCAAGATATTAAAGTTATCAAAGAGTTCGTTGAATTTTACTTGATCATTTTCTAAGACATCAGAAATTTCATTAAGCATTTCGTGAACATCTAAACCAGAGAAGACAAGTTTGTTAACATCCCCTCCGGTAGCAACTCCAGCTTGACCTTGAAGTTTATCTAATAGCGTGAAGGTTTCGTTGAGTGAAGGCTCAATTGTTTGGGGGATTTCTTTGTAAATCTCCACTGTTTCGTTAATAAATCTTTCAGCTTCTCCATCGTAGTCGGAGAAATCTTTTTGCGTCGCTATTTGGACAAAATTATCCATGAGTTCAGCTTTTGTTTCAAACTGTTGGCGAATAACCTGTCGGTTATTTTGTGTCATTTTTCCTTCTCCTTAAGATTTTATTCTAACGTTTTTACGTAATCTTTAATTTCTTGGCTACAATCATCAAGAAAAACGGCGCAAATAAATCTAAAGGGAAACCCTATTTTAACACACCCACCGCCTTTTAGCACGGGCTTGTTTTTAAAAATTAGGTTATTAAAGATTTGTTTACCACGTTTGACGGCATATTTTGTAGCCTCTGTTCCGCTGTTAAAACATTTAAATTCAGCATATTCTCCTGTCATCAGGTTGTGATAGTAAACCACTGCTTTTTTACTCATTAATTGCTCCTATTATTAATCTTATCTATGTTAGATGGACTAAATCACTATCAATTAAATAGAGGATGATTAAATTGCGATTTGAGCAGCCACGCAAGGCATCATTTGCTGGAAACATAAATTTATATAGATTACCTTTTTTATCAAGTCCTGCGGTAATTACTCTCAAGTAATCACCTGCATCACTGTATACGTTAATCTCTTTGCTACTGTGAGCTTCTTCGATTTCATCTTCTAGCTCATTGACAATGATTTCAGGTATTTCTCCCAGTGGCTGAATTTCTGTCTGTGGTTGATTTAATTTAAAAGCTTTTAATTCAAAATGCTCTTCACATTCTGGGCATTCTAAAATATCATTAATTGATACACAATCATTCCATGAATCAAGTTCATAACCACAGTTTGGACATTTTTTATTATTCATTTCTGCTCCCTTTATTCTTCAAATTCCTCAGCATCCATATCCATTTCTCTTAATAGCTCTCTGTTGTCGCTGTAGACTTTATCTCGTGCTTCTTCAATAGCTTCAAATTTATTGTCAGCAGATACAACGACATCAATTTCACTTCTTACGTGTACTAAAAACTTGGTCATTTTTTTGCCTTACTCCTATTCTAAATTTCCCCGGTGCTACCAAAACCGCCTGTGCGTTTACCGCTGGCATTATCATCATCAACAAGACCATATTTAACAAAGACGGCTTGCATGATGCGTTGACCGGCTTCAATTGTGACAGGTTTATCTGAGATGTTTGTAAACATTCCTTTGAATTCATTTGGGAAATAATCGTGGTCAATTACACCTAAGGAGTTTGACAGGACAATTCCACGTTTCAATGGGTTCGAGCTCCGGTCAATGAGAAGCATGACATCATCTTTATCCATTTCTGCGGCTAAGCCAGTTGAAACAAGTTTAATTTGTCCCGGTTGAATCGTTACGGTTTCGCTTGCGGCGATATCGTATCCAGCAGAGCCTTCAGTTGCTCTATCGGGTTTAGTTGCATTTTCATTTAGTTGTTTAAATTGTCTTGTCATTTTCTTTTTCACTTCCTTTTATTTCTTAAATCTGAGATTTTATGAGCGTCCGTTGCAAATTTGCTCATTTTTTCATTCTTTGACCACTTGAACTAGATCTACTTTGAGGGCTTTGCCTGAGAGATAGGCGAAACAAATACTTTGATTCTCATCAATCCATTCCCCTATTTTTGTGGCTGCTAGTTGGTTGTCATAAGGATTTACGGCATTATAGAACGCATCTCTTGGAACAGCAACTTTTCTTTGTAAATACTTGTTTTGAGCTTCCCAACGTTTATCTAACACATCCGCTACGCTTTGAGGAATCGTGAGTTGGGGTAAATTTGCAATTTCTTTTAATCGCTCTTGTACAAAATCCACTTTATCCCCTTGCAACGGAAATAAAGTTATGGCACGTAATGTTGTTTCTGCAATCTGTTGTGCTGAACCTAATTTATTCATCATTTTCTCCAATCGCTGCGAGTGCTTCATAAGCCTTATGAGCTGGTAATAGCAACTTCAACTGGCTTTCACAATGTGAACGTGCTGTTTCATTCATTTCACTATTAAGAAATCTGTCCATCTGCTTTTGGTACTTTTTCTCTGATTCTTTCAGCTCATTTTTCACAACATCAAACTGTTTTTGGAGTTTTTGATTTTTAAGCTCTGCTTGTAGAATTTTCGAATTAAAAGTTTTAAGCTCTTCCACTCTAATTTCTTGCAGTTTTTCAACTGAAAGTTGATTGGTGTTAACAGGTAGTTTTTCAGCATCTTCCAGTTTTTTTTCAATAAATTCTTGTGCATTAATAGCTACACCATTAGGCATCAACACTCTATTCTTGCTAGTAATGCCCATGCCCCTCAATATCTCCAACGCTTCACGATAGATGTGCTCTTTTAAAGCCCAATTCCAAACTAATCCTTCAAAATTTTCATGACTGAGTTGGGGAGACTTAATGTATTTAATTGCTGTTTCTTCATAAATAGGACTGTCTGCCCAAGTTACTTCTGATAATTCATTAAACTTACAATCTGTTTCAGTATCTCCGGCAATCAAATATATTTCATTTGGTGCTGTTTTTTCTAATTCACGAATCGTCATTTTTTTATTTCCAATCTATATCTGGTTTTTTTCCGTTTCCAACATTAAAATTTAATTCAATTATGCTTCTTCCTCTACGGGAACAAGCTCAATCTTATATACTACGGCTTCATGTTCCGTGTGACTGACTATTTTTTTCTTAAATTCTTCGGCTTCTGTTCTTGTGTCAAAGTTCTTCAAAAAGAACACTTTTCCCTTATCAAATACTTTTACAGCATATCTCATTTCTCCACCTCTTTCTGTTTATATTTCCTTCGTTTTTTGGTAAGAACTAAGCTTCGTCCTCTACGGGCACAAGTTCAATAATAGGGTTTTTCCAAAAATTACAATCATCAAACCAATGATAATAGCTTTTGTCTTTACCGAGGTCATTAAGAGGAGTTCCTCCGGGAATTCTCTTGAGGAGCGCTCCATCATCAATTTTAATCAGCTCATCTGTAGTAAATTTAGCTTGTCTGTTTTCATACCTTCCGTTTTTATTTTTTGTTTTACACTGAGCAAAACATGACAATTCATCCATGAATCCAATTTTCATGAGTTGTAAAAATGGTTTATTTCCGTTTTTCAATGGACTCAAAAACACGTAGTATTTTTTTTCGGTCATTGCGTTACCTCTTTCTGTTTTTAGCGGAACAAATGTCACCCACTATAACTATCCATTATTTTTTTTATTTTACGATTTTAGAGATAATTGCTGTGGCTTTTTTTTCTGAGTATGGACCGACATATTCCATTAAGGCAGCTCTGATGCATTCTTTTGCGTAATCTTGCATTTGGTCGCTGGTAACTAAGAGTGTTCCAACTGGGAGCGTAGTAATTCCTTGAATAACTTTTGATTCGATTAATCCATAATCAGGACCATCTTGGACCACTTTACCTACTTCTTCAATCTCGCTTAATTTCATTTGTTATTACCTATATTCTATTTTTGAGGGGGCTCTTAACTTGCGGTTTCAATTTTTTCTTTTAATGTCTTATCCATCAATTCTCCTCCAAAATCATCATAGGATAACCAATTAATTCGTCATTACAAACAGCAATAAATTCATTGTGATACGGATGGCTTTTAATATGATTTTCTAGTTCATCTCTATTATCAATAAAGAAATCTTCTGTTTTAGACAAAATAATAGTAGTATCTCCATACCATTTTCCGCTTCCCTTAAACCAATTAATTTCAACTTCCATTTTTCTCCTCTTCCTAGGTATATGATGTGCTTATAGTACATCTTCATCTTCGATTGATGCGTTCATTTCTATGTCACTGATTAATCGGTCAGGATTTTCATAGAGCTCTTCTAAAGCTATTTCATAAGCATTATCTTCATTTTCAGCATCAACATACATTTCGATTTCTGCTTTAACGGTGATTAAATATTTTTTCATTCTAAAATTTCTCTTTTTCGCTGTTTTCTAATTCAGAAATGACGTTGAGATTATCTTTTTCTAAACGATTAATTTTTTCCACTAGGAATAGTGCGATAGCAAATGCAATGATGATAAATATGATTTCCATAAAAATTTTCCTTTTCTTTTTTTCAAATATCAATTAATGAGCAGTTTACTGCTAGTAGACTTCTTCTGTATTTTGACTTTCTCTTAATGGTCCAAAAAAATCAATGACTTCTTCATCTGTTGGAGCATCTTGGAGATTCATTACTTGTTGTTTTTCCATTTTTTATTTCTTTCCCTTTTTGAATTTTTAAAAAAAACACCCCATCCGCATGGTACGAATGAGGCTCACATTTTAGGAGTATAAAGGGATAGTTTAAAACTTCCCCTATCCTTTAGGCGGGAGTTCAACCCGCAACCAGAACTTTTTTGTCTGGTTCATCAGCGATAAAAGATCTAAAGGAAAGAAAACTCAGTTTCCTTTATTATTGATTAGAAGTTGTCAGCATCTTTAACTTTTTGAGCATAGCTAAGTTCCAAATCCCAAAGTGTACGATTAACAATTGCTTTTCCATCTTTAGTGGTCATTGCTTCGCCAGTTTTAGAAATTGCTGCTTTTTCAGTGTAACGAATTGAGTATTCTTTGTTAGTTGAAAGAGAAGCTACAGAGTTACGGTCTGCTTCAGTTTTGTAGAATTTATCAAGGAACAAAGGTTCTTCTTGTCCTTCTACTGAAAAGCGTAAGACGAATTTCTTCAAATCAGCATTAATACGTTTAGTGCTAAATCCACGGAATTTTGCAATCACGTGTTTTTTTTCAAGAATATTTTTAGTTTCTACAGTTGCGATAGTTTCAGTTTCAGTTGTTTTTTTAGCCATGATATGGTCTCCTTTTAATTTAAAAAATGTGATATTTGAGCAGTTTTTTGCTCAATTAGTAATTTGTTCAGGACTTGTCCTGAACAGGATTTTTTAATTATTAATAATAGTATTGTTATTATTAATGTTATTATTATATGAGCTATTTTGCTCAATTAGTAATTTGTTCGGGACTTGTCCTGAACAGGTTTTTTAATTATTAATAACATGATTATTATTATTAATAATATTATTATATGAGCATTATTTGCTCAATTAGTAATGTGTTCGGGACTTGTCCTGAACAGGTTTTTTTTTATACTTATTTTGATTCAATTGAATCAAGCCAAGCATTTGAGAGTTCCCCACCTAATTCATTTAAAAAGCTAAAAGTAGGTGATACAGAAAATTCTTCATCATTAAATAACATAAAATTTTTCTCCATTTTTTTATATTTTCAAAAAATAAGACCTCACCCCCTTGGGGGCGAGGTAGTTTGATTTCATTTTGTGATTAAGCCACCTAAGACATTAATGCTAAAAAATAAAATAAAGTATCCAACACTAGAAAAGAAAAAGATGAGTGCAAGTAAAAGGACATAATCCAAGAAGTCTTTCTTTTTGACAATGACATTATTTACAAAAGGATGGTTATCACGAAGGTCTCTATTTTCAATTTTTAAATATCTATTTTCTTCAATCAGGTATTCTCTATTGATTTTTAATTTCATGATTTCTTTGTCTTTACTTATAATTTCACGTTTTAGATTATCAATAAGCAGGTCGTTTGATGTGTTAAATTTAAAATTTTCCATGTTTTTTCTCCTAAAATGTTTATGATTTATTGTTTGTGTATTAGAATTAAATTTTGTAGATGCATAAGGGTATTAAATTTCTTTTTATTATGGCTTTGATAAGCAAAATTTATTTCATCATTGATATAGTCTTGAAGCGTATAGTCGTCTGAAAGTTCTACGCTTTCCTCAGGCATATAACGCTCTAAGACTTGTTGTTCATAAGTTTTCATCTGACATTTTTTCTCCATATATTTATTCAAAGGAAAAATATGCCAAAGTTTACTTTGGCAAATTGTCGAGAGAGGGGTGACCTTTTGACCGAAGGTCAAACTTCAATCGTCTTTGGCGATTGAAAGGTCATAATCAGTACGAACTCCCTTTCAGACCTTTGAAAAAGGGCTGAACTCAGACGACTTGTCGTCTGTTGGGAGTCGACATCTACCCAGAACACTTTTGTCTGCTTGCAGACAACTATCTATTGCCTTGGCAATAGATAAGTGTTCGAGAGAGAGAACCTTTTTTCAACAATTATGGTTTCATGTGAAACGTAGGGGGTATTTTTGGCGTATGTTTGTTCGTTACTTCATATATGGGCTCAGATTGTCGTCTAATAGCTTAACTGATAAAAACTTAATTTGATATCAGCTTAATTGCTAACGACTTGTTTGCTAACATTTTAGCCGCTAACAGCTTATCTTCTAACGACTTGTTTGCTAACAAATTTACTTCTGACAGCTTAATTGCTGACGACTTATCCGCTGACGACTTATCCGCTGACAAGTTAACTGCGATCCGCTTAATTGCTAACAAATTTACTCCAGGCATCAAAAGGGTCAGGGCATAATCTTTTGACGAACAGCAGAAGCATAGCGCCGTTAGCGCAACTTGTTACCTTTATTAAGTTTGATCTGATTTGTCTGGTCCATTTTCTCTTATAAGTTTTACTGCAACTTTTCAATTCGGTGAAATGATTTCTCCTATAAGTTTTACTGCAACTTTTCTATATATCGTTTAATTTAGAATTAAGAAAGATAGTATATAATTTCATTATCTTCGATGAAATATGAATTGACGTCTTAACAGACTCAATTGGTGAACGGTTGACACCCAATTGATTTGTTTAATTTGTTTATTTTCAATTTTTGTCAAAAAAAAGGCACATTTTGTGTCTTTTTTTTTATTCATCTTTAGTTTGGTATTAAATAAACAAAAGTCCCATGCATCTTCAAATCAAATATTATAGATATTTCTATACTTCTATATTTCTATACTTCTATACTTTAATTGAGAATTAATTCATTGTTATACTAATGATTAATATTCATCTTAAAACTGCATTTTCTACTAGTTTTAAATCACATTCTTTTATGTAAAAAAAAGACACTACCGGTGTCTTTTTTTTGTTTTGTTTTTGAAGAATTCTTCCAATATATCAATGTCAAATCTTCGGTGCTGGTTTTCGTCAAAAACGAAGGGGAGGTCTCCTTTTTTTGCGTAATATCTTATGCTACTTCCTTTGATTTTCAAAAGGTAAGCAGATTCGGAGACTCTAAGGTAATGTTTGTTTTTAGGTGTCTTAACACGATTTTCTAGGCTCGAGATGTCATATAAAAACAATCTTTGGTTGAGTTTTATTGTGCTAATTTGTTTCGTCTTACTCTTATGCCGGATGCCTTCCTTGGAATAATGGGTGAGTTGACAGGCTTTCTTGAGGGTGACAAAGTGACCATTCTCTGGTATATGTACGATATAGTTGTTATTTATTTTTGAAATTTTCTTTTCTTTAATTAATCTGCGGATCGTTGGACGGCTAAATCCTAATTCATCTATAATATCGTCAATCGTATTCATTCGCTGCTCCTACAAAAACTATCCATTATTTTTTTAAAATTAATAAAAAAAGCTTTTTAAAAATCGTTAATCCTTGAACTTATTATAAGAGACAGTTTCCTGTCATTTTTTTATTTTTTCGTTTTTACCGCATCAGATCTTTTGCGTCTCCACTCTCCATCTGAGTTTCGTGAGCGATTTTTTTTCAAACATTTACAATCCTCCTTGGTGTAAAAGTAATTCTAAATCTATCATATCATAGAAGAAGTTTTGTTGTAAAGGTTTACAACAAGGATGTTAAAAGAAAGTTATATGTTTAAGGAATTAATGTTTTATCGTTCATTTGAATGTTAGTAATATCATCATAAGTAATATTATGATGTTTTTATTATTATTAATTATTATATTATTAATGATATGATTAATAATATTTTGATGAAGGGAGTTTTTATGATATAATTATAATATCAAACGGAGGTCCGTCTATGAAAATAATTACTTTTACAGCTATAAAAGGGGGAGTAGGAAAAACAACACTTACCTTTAATTATGCAAGTTGGTTAGCTAAACACGATAAAAAAGTCTTATTAATTGATTTAGACCATCAATGTAATTTGACTACATTATTCCAAACGACACGAAAAAATAATACAATTGCTGAAGTCTTTAAAGATGAGGAAGTAGCAGAAGATATTATAATCGACAAAGTTGGTGAAAACATTGATTTAATCAGCGGGTATATTGACTTAGATGAATTATCAACGCAACTAGAGAATGATAATAATAAAGCAATGCTGCTTTATCTTTGGTTGAGAAAAAATATGGACAAATATCAATTTGAACAATATGATTACATTTTGATTGATACACATCCTGATTTTGGTACAATCACTAAAAATGCAATTTCTGTGAGTGATTATCTGGTGAGCCCTATTACACCAAGTAAGCATGGTTATGATGCAAAGTTTGATTTATTTGGTCGGTTAGAAAAGTATCGAAAAACTGTTTTCAATTATGCAACAGGTGAAACTTATATTGATGCAAAGCTTTACTTTGTTGCTAATATGGTAAAATACAATACCAAAATTTCTAGAGATTTAATTGAACACATAAAAGATGAAGATGACGTTTTAGGCTATATTAACGAAAAGGAATTGTTTAATAAAGCGAGTGTTAACCGGTGTTCAATTTTTGATTTAGAGGAAGACAAAGAAGTTTATAAAAAGAACAAATCATTTTACGATAGCATAAACACAGTTTTTGAAACAATAACAACCAAGCTCAATGAAGATTAATTTTGAGTTAATAGAATACCAACAAGGAGAAGAAGATGAGTTTAAAATCATTTAGCGCAGAAAAAGACGAAGAATTAAAAGAAAGTATCACCAAAACGATCAACGAAACAAGCGCACAGTCAGAAGTAAAAGCTTCTACAAAAAGTTTCGGTGTGGTCATTCCTACAAAAAATAAGAAAAAAAATTCAAAAATAAAAAAACCATACACTTTCTCATTGTTTCCAGAGCAATATGAAAAATTGGCGAAGATAGCAGATGAAACTGGTTATACCAGCAAATCAGAGCTATTGTCTGTAATCATTGATTCATTGTAAACGACAAAAGCCTTATCAATTGATATGGCTTTTTTTATTTTTACAAGTTACGGTAGACTGAATTAAAAGTAATTTGAGTGTATTTTTTCAAAGAAATGAGTGTCATTTAGTTAAAAAGAGGCGGTTTCTTCTTGATAATTATTGAAAAAGGATATTTTAGTTTCAATAATTAGGAAATATTTAACATAAAAACATATTTTTTACGATTAACAAAAAACAACTTTTTTAGAGTTGTTTTTTTGTATATCCTTGACTGATTGCATTGCCCATGTAATCGTTAATTGGAATTGAAAATTGTGCTTTATTATTCAAAATATACTTATTAAAATATAGAAATAACTATATTTCTATATTTCTATACTTCTATATTTCTATATTTCTATACTTCTATATTGTTTTATCATTTTGAAGTGATATCAAATATAGGTATTCTATAAAATAGTCCATATACTCTACTAATTATAGATTATCTTTTAAAACAGTGTATCTTCGTTTTTCCTCAGGACTCAAGCTTTGAGTGAAATCATCAATCAAGAATTGGATTGCTTCATAATCATATTTCAATTTTTGCATTACTTTTATTGCTTCCAAATTTTTTTTAATTTCACCTGATATTTTGATTGTTGCTTTTTGATTTTTAAATAGATGTTTTTCCTTTTGCTTTGGCTTTTCATCATTGTTATTTAAATTATTTTCAAACTTTTGATTAGGAGATATTGCTCCTTCAACTCTACGTTCTAATAATCCTTTTCTTGCCATTTTTATTTTTACCTCTTTTATTCTTCAAATTCTACAAGCTTAGATAGCATTTCTGCAACGATTTTCTCATACATTTCAAGTACTTTTCTATCGAAACGGTCTTCATCGGTTATACCATTAATACTGAATCGTTTTATTCGTTCCATTTGAGGAATTACTGTTTCAAAAACGAGGTCTTCACCCCACTCTTTTTTTGCTGACTCAAGAATTATTTTATCAACAGAACCTCTGCTGTTTGATAGCATAGGCAAAACACCCAACACTTCTATGCCTAATCCATATTGCATCTTCAGTTTAACTAGCGTTTTTATATACTCAATCGCCCCTGTCATACTATCATCTTGTGTTTGCAAGGAAATAAGCACGTAATCGCTAAAAATAACGGCATTGTTAGTTATTTCCACACTTAATGGTGGAACATCAATAAGGATGACGTCATAATTTTCTTTCAAAGGCTCAAACAACGGTTCTAATAAATGTGTTTCCTCATATTCTGTGCTTGTCTTCTTATATAAATACTTAGCGAAATTTTCGAAGTCTATGTAACTTGGAAGTAAATCCAGATTTTCAATAATTGGGACAGGAAGTTCTGTCAAACTTTGTTGTTGTACTCCCCACATCAAAGTTTTATCAATGGTCGTTATCTCATTACTGTTTTGTGATTTAGTAAGAATTAGCGCTTTAGTTGAGTTTGACTGAGGATCTAAATCACATACTAACGTTTTAATTCCAAGTTTAGCTAAAGTATAAGAAATTAAATAGGTATTGGTTGTTTTACCAACTCCTCCTTTTTGATTACCAATAATAATAGTAACTGCTTTTTTTCTTTTTTTTAATAATTGTTTTGCTTTCTCTAAATCATTCATATCTGCCTCCAGTATTTCTATTATAACACAGATATAGAAATAAACGAAAAAAAAGTAGTATAGAAATATAGATATATAGAAATATAGAAGTATAGATATTTTCTCTAACATCCCAGTGTTTTACCTATATTTCGCTTATCAAATATAGAAATATAGATATATAGAAGTATAGAAATATCTATATTTCTATACCAACAAAAAATATTTGTAACTTATCCATTTTTTTGTTATTCTATTGCTAAAGTAAAACGCTCTAGAGAGGAAAATCAATTTTGACTACTTTTAATTTTAGAAAAGCAGATAATCAATATAAAACTCTTTATTTTCAATTTCCTAAAGTCCTTTATTACAGCAAAAAGTATAAAAAAAAATTATCTCTTAGTGCCAAGGCAGCTTATATGGTTCTTTTAGATCGTGTAGAATATTCACTAAAAACAAACTGGGTTGATGAAGAAGGTAATGTGTATTTTATTTTCACTAATTTAGAACTGGCTGAATTATTAGACGTATCACTTAGAACAGCTATTAAATTAAAAAAAGAATTAGAAGATGCAAATTTACTGCTCCAAAAAAGAATGGGATTTAATCCTAAAACAGGAAAAAATGAACCCAATCGACTTTACTTAGCCGAGCTTGAAGTGGATGCAACAGATGTCTATTTACCGTACACTTCTAATACAGAACAAGAGAAAACCCTTGATACAAGCGGATGTGCAAATTCTGCACATCCGGATAACTTCGTTAGAACCCTTGATACAAGCGGATGTGCAAATTCTGCACATCCGGATAGTTCTGTTGAAAAACAAGGTGAATCCCTTGATACAAGCGGACATGCAAATTTTGCACTAAATCAATATAATAACTATTTAGATACCTCTTTAGATAATATTAAAGATACACAAGAACTTGATTTTTCTTCT
>ERZ772786.765-NODE-765-length-12935-cov-15.940916_pt1 | contig 12935 bp, 10 predicted proteins | sample MGYA00511473_ERZ772786 | MGnify/ENA primary metagenome ERZ772786 (study PRJEB29015, sample SAMEA2738025) | human oral metagenome | biome: human oral; feature: human-associated habitat; material: saliva | place: China | collected 2252 ...
CAGCGAGGCATCGGAGGTTGCGGTTTCCAGGGCATCTTCACTGCGAGTCATGCGTTGATCCTAACGAGTGGGGGAGGGAAATGTAAAAAAGGGGCTCAGTTTTCCGGCTGGAACGCGATGTCGGAAAGCAGGATCGTCACGGACAGGGCATCGATCGTCAGCGTGGAGCGAGGGGCGACGTGCTCGACCTCAAGGGAGAGCTCATCGGGGTCGAGCGAGGAGCCGACGCCGCCGTCCGCCGGGGTCTCCCACACGGTGGAGTACGCGATCAGCCAGTCCAGGTCGTGGCCTTCGGGCAGGGTGACCTCGGCGTCGTTGAGGTTCGCGTTGATGATGACGAGGGCGTCACGGTCGCCCCACTTCACGCCCGAGCGCAGCATCTGGAAGGTGCGGTGACGCGAGTCCGTCCAGCCGTAGTCCGGCATCGGCGTGCCCTGGGCGGTGTACCACGACAGGTCGGCGATGGAGTCCCCACCGAAGGGTCGCCCGGTCGCGAAGGAGTCGGGGCGCAGCACCGGGTGCGCCTTGCGCAGGGCGATCAGCCAGGAGACGGCGTCGATCTGGGCCTGCTGGCCCTCGGCCAGGTCCCAGTCGACCCAGGAGATCGGGCCGTCTTGGCAGTAGGCGTTGTTGTTGCCGTACTGGGTGCGTCCGAACTCGTCGCCGCCCGTGAGCATGGGCGTTCCCGAGGAGACGAACATGGTGGCCAGGATGTTGCGCTGCGAGCGCGCGCGCAGCTGCGCGATCGGCATGTTGGCCAGGATTCGGTAGGGCGTCGCGGAATCGGGGTGGGTCGCGCCCGACGCGAGCGTTCCCTCGAGGCCGTGGTTCCAGGAGCGGTTATCGTCTGAGCCGTCGCGGTTGTTCTCGAGATTGTCCTTGTTGTGCTTGCGGTCGTAGGCGGTCATGTCCGCCAGGGTGAAGCCATCGTGCGCGGTCACGAAGTTAATGGAGGCGCGCGGTCCGCGCAGCCGACCCAGCCCATGATCAAAGACGTCCCGGGATCCGGACAAGCGGGTCGCTAGGTCGTTGGGGCCGAACACGATGTGGCCCGAGGCCTGGGCGCGCACATCCGCCAGCCAGAAGTTACGCAAGGCACCACGGTAGTGGTCGTTCCACTCGGAGAATGGAACGGGAAAGTTGCCGGTTTGCCAGCCGCCGGGGCCGACGTCCCAAGGCTCGGCAATGAGCTTGGTGCGGGCCAGGATGTCGTCCGTGGCCATCGCGATGAGGAGCGGGTGCATCGGGCTAAAGCCGGTGGCAAAACGCCCCAGCGTCGCAGCCAGGTCGAAGCGGAAGCCGTCCACTCCCATGTCGCGCACCCAGTAGCGCAGCGAATCGAGGACCATCTGGATAGTCCGGGGATTGTCCATGTTCATCGTGTTGCCGGTGCCGGTCACGTCGATGCTCTGAACCGGGCGCGAGTTCGTGTGACGGTAGTACATGTCGGAGTCCAGGCCGCGCCACGACAGGGAGGGGCCTGCGTCTCCGCCTTCGCAGGTGTGGTTGTAGACGACGTCGAGGATGACCTCAATGCCTGCCTTGTGCAGGAGGGAGACCATTCCGCGGAACTCGTCGACGACGGCCTGGGCGCCGCGGGCCCGCGAGTCGGCGGTCGCGTAGGAGGGTTCGGGCGCGAAGAAGGACAGCGTCGAGTAGCCCCAGTAGTTCGTTAGGCCACGCTCGGTGAGGAAAGGCTCATCGCACTTGGCGTGGATCGGCAGCAGCTCCACGGCCGTAACTCCCAGGTCCTTGAGGTAGGACACGGACGCCGGGTGGGCCAGGCCCGCGTAGGTGCCGCGCAGAGGCTCGGGCACGCCGGGCATGTTCTTGGTGAATCCCTTGACGTGGATCTCGTAGATGACCGAGGTCTCCCAGGGGATGTCGGGCTGGGGGATGATCGGGAATGAGGGCTCGACCACGACCGAGCGCGGCATGTAGGGAGCGGAATCGATGGGGGAGCGACGCATCGGGTATTCCGACGGGTACAGATCCTCGTCCACGCTGTGGGCGTACACGGCGGGCTTCATGTCCACGACTCCGTCCACGCCGCGCCCGTAGGGGTCCAGCAGGAGTTTGTGGGAGTTAAAGAACTTGCCGCCGTCCGGGTCCCAGGTGCCGTGCGCGCGGAATCCATAGCGTGTGCCCGCACCGTAGCCCGGAATGTGTCCGTGCCACACGCCGGTCTTCGGACCCAGCAGAGCGAAGCGCGTCTCAGCCCCGGCCTCGTCGAAGATGCACATGTCCACCCCCGAGGCGTTGCGCGCGATCACCGCGACGTCGAGGCCGTCGCCCGACGGGTAGACGCCCAGGCGGGTGGGCTGCGGGTTAGGTTCGGTGACGCGCCGTGTGAGAGCAGGGGACGAGCCGGATCGCTCGGACATAAAAATGTGCCTCTTCCTGGTGAACCCCTGATGGAGTCATTGCCTCGTGAATATAGTTGCCTCCTATCATACGTGACCGACAACAAGGCGGTCGGATCGTCGGGGAAAAAGTCCTATGGGAAGGCGCATAGAACGTGCGCACACACAGGAGGGTGCCCAGCGCGCGGACTGTGGTGTGCGCCGGTGAGGTGACCCTCATATGGGCGAGGGGCCAGGAATGTGGCACGCTAGAAGCCATGAGAATTGTCGTGTGTGTGAAGCATGTCCCGGACATGCAGTCCGAACGCCGTTTTGAGGGCGGCCGCCTGGTGCGCGGTGAGGACGATGTGCTCAACGAACTGGATGAGAACGCCATCGAGGCTGCGGTCCAGCTCAAGGAAAGCGAAGAGGACGCTGGCCGCGAGGCCGAGGTCATCGCCCTGACCATGGGTCCCGAGGACGCCGAGGACGCGCTCATGCGTGCCCTGCAAATGGGCGCGGACCGCGCCTTCCTGGTTTCTGACGAGTTCCTCGAGGGCTCCGACGTTATTACGACGGCCTCCGTGCTCTCCGTCGCGATCGCGAAGATCTCCGACGAGTGCGGCCCCGTCGACCTGGTTGTCACCGGCATGGCGTCCCTCGACGCGATGACCTCCATGCTGCCCGGCGCCCTGGCCGCCAAGGCCCACATGCCGTTGCTGGGCCTGGCCCGCACGCTGAGCGTCGAGGACGGCGTCGCCACGATCGAACGCTCCGTTGACGGCTTTACCGAGACGCTGCGCGCGGCCCTGCCCGCCGTCGTCTCCGTGACCGACCAGATCAACGAGCCGCGCTACCCGGCCTTCGCGGCGATGAAGGCCGCGCGCAAGAAGCCCCTGGACCAGTGGGGCATCGACGACCTCGTCGAGGTTCCCGGCGGGCAGGACCTGGTGATGCGCCGCGCGCTGACCTCCGTGACCTTCAGCGAGGAGAACGTGCGCGACGGTTCGGGCACGATCATCCAGGACGCCGGCGAGGGCGGGCGTGCGCTGGCCGACTACATTCTTTCGGTGGTGAAGTGACATGACGCAGCAGATGAGTTCCCCGATCCTTGTCCTGGCAGACCAGTCCGGGACGCACCTGACTTCCCTGGCCCGCCAGGCGGTCACGCTGGCCGCCTCCCTGACCTCCGCCGACGTTGTCGTCCTGTCTGTGGCCCCCACGCCGGACGTGGCAGCCCTGTCCGAGCTGGGCGCGACCCGCGTGCTGCACGCCGACCTGGGTCCGGCCGGTCACGCCTCCGTGGCCGCCTCCGACGCGGTTATCGCCGCGCTGGGCACCGACTCCTACGGCCTCGTGCTGCTGTGCTCGGACTACCGTGGCCGCGAGATTGCCGGTCGCGTCGCCGCCCTGACCGAGGCCGGCGTCGTCTCCGGTGCTTCCTCCGTGTCCGTCGACGGCGGCGTCCTCCAGGTCGGTAAGACCGCCCTGGGTGGCTCCTGGTCGATGGGCATCGTCCTGGAGGGCCAGACCCCCATCGTGGGTATTTCCTCCGGCGTCATTGACGAGGCCCCGGTGGCCTCGCCCGCCTCCCTGACCCCCGAGCCGTTGGCCGTCGAGCTGAGCGCGGAAGCAGCGGCAGTTGAGGTCGTGTCCTCTGTGGCAGACGAGGAGGACGGCGTGTCCCTGACCGACGCCTCCACCGTCGTGTGCGGTGGCCGCGGTGTCGACGGCGACTTTGAGCTGGTCCGTTCCCTGGCTGGCGCCCTGGGCGGCGCCGTGGGCGCGACCCGCGTGGCCTGCGACGAGGGCTGGGCCCCGCGATCCGAGCAGATCGGCCAGACCGGTCTGACCGTCACCCCGAACCTCTACATCGGCCTGGGCGTCTCCGGCGCGATCCACCACACGGTGGGCATGCAGTCCGCCGCCCACATCGTCGCCGTGTGTGACGACCCGGACGCCCCGATCTTCGAGATCGCGGACTTCGGCGTGGTCGGCGACGTCACCGAGGTGGTCCCGGCCGCCCTGGCGATCATCGAGGAGGCGCGCTCCCAGGCGTGAGCGTCTACCTCGACCACGCGGCCACGACGCCGCTGCGCGAGTGTGCGCTTGACGCGTGGACGCGCGCCCAGCGTGACCTGGCTGCAACTCCCGGCAATCCCGCCGCCCTCCACTTCGGAGGGCGGCGGGCCCGTCGCATGCTCGACGACGCGCGCGAACAGGTCGCTCGCGCCCTGGGCGCGGACATTCACGAGGTTATCTTCACCTCGGGGGCAACGGAATCCGACGCGCTCGGCGTCATGGCGGCGGCCCGGGGAATGCGCGGCCGTAACGGTGAGCGCGACCTGATCGTCGTCTCCGGCCTCGAGCACGACGCGGTCGCCCATCAGCGAGAGGTAGCCTCACGCGAGGGCTTCTCCTGGGAGGTTCTGCCCGTGGATGCGGGTGGCCGTTCGGTGCTGCCCTCTGGGTCCGGTGACGGCCTGCCTGGCGTGCCCGAGAACGGCGCCCCGGCCGCGTGGGACGCTCGCCTCGCGCTCGGCTCCATGACCCTCGTGTCCTCCGAGATTGGCACGATTCAGCCGGTCGCAGACTTCGCTGAGCTCATGCACGCCAGCGGAGGCCTCGTCCATTCCGATGCCGCCCAAGCCATCCCCACACTGGACGTGTCCTTTGCGGAACTCGGCCTGGATCTCATGAGCGTGGGCGGACACAAGGTCGGCGCCCCCGCTGGCATCGGCGTTCTCCTCGCCCGGCGTGGCATCCCCATGACGACTGACCGGCCCGGCGGTGGCCACGAGCGATCGATTCGCTCGGGCACGCCCGACGTCGCGGGCGCCTGCGCGCTCGCAGCCGCACTCACCGAGGTCGTCGCCGAGCGCTCAGCTTTCGCCGCCCGCGCGGCCGACCTGCGCGCGCACCTGCTGTCTCACCTGCCGGAGGGAACGTATCCGACCGTGGGGGAGTCGGCCTCGTCGAGCGCGATCATCCACCTGTCCCTGCCCACCGCCCGCCCCGAGGCCGTGCTCATGGCCTTCGACATGGCCGGGATCGCCGTGTCCGCCGGGTCCGCCTGTCACGCGGGGGTGACGCGCCCTTCCGAGATCGTCATGGCGATGGGCCGCAGCGAGGAGCAGGCGCTCGGCGTCCTTCGTGTCTCGCTCGGCCATGAGACGACCCGCGCCGATATCGACGCCTTCCTGGCCGCCCTGCCCGTGGCTATCCTTGCGGGTGCCGCCCTGGACGGCGTCGCCCACGTGCGCAACGAACGAAACGAGGGACGCTAGATGCGAGTTCTGGCAGCACTGTCCGGCGGCGTGGACTCCGCCGTCGCCGCCGCGAAGGCCGTGGAAGCCGGGCACGACGTCGTCGGCGTCCACATGGCCCTGTCCTCCCAGCCCCAGGAGTGTCGCATCGGCTCGCGCGGCTGCTGCTCGATCGAGGACGCCGGGGACGCTGCGCGCGCCGCCGAGATCATCGGCATCCCCTTCTACGTGTGGGACCTCGCCCAGGAATTCGAGCAGACCGTCATCACCGACTTCGTCGCCCAGTACAAGGCCGGGCGCACCCCCAACCCCTGCGTGCGCTGCAACGAGTTCGTGAAGTTCCGTGAGCTGGCCACCCGCGCCCGCGCGCTTGGCTTCGATGCGGTGTGCACCGGGCACTACGCCGCCATCGTCGATGGTGAGGCCGGACCCGAGCTGCACCGAGGCGCCGACAACCTCAAGGACCAGTCCTACGTGCTGGCCGTCATGGGCCCCGAGGAACTGCCCCGCGTCGTCCTGCCGCTGGGGGATGCCCCCAACAAGGCGTGGGTACGTGCCGAGGCCGAGCGCCTGGGCCTGGGCGTGTCCAACAAGCCTGACTCCTACGACATCTGCTTTATCCCCGACGGGGACACCCAGGGCTTCCTCCGCGCCCACCTGGGCAGCGCGCAGGGGGACATCGTGACCCCCGAGGGGGACGTGCTGGGCCAGCATGAGGGCTACTGGAACTACACGGTTGGCCAGCGCAAGGGCCTCGGCATCGGCGCGCCCGCCCCCGACGGGCGGCCCCGATACGTCCTGGAGACGCGGCCGGAGACCAACCAGGTCGTCGTCGGCGCCTCCGAGTTGCTGTCCATTTCGTGCATCGACGCGACCGACGCCGTGTGGCTGGCCTCCGACGACGACGCCACCGACGCCACCGACCTCTTCGTACAGCTGCGCGCTCACGGCGCGCCCGTTCCCGTGGCCCGGCTGCGGCGCGACGCGGAGCGGATCGAGGTTGAGCTCGAGGAGAGCGCGCGTGGCGTGGCCCGTGGCCAGTCCATGGTCGTCTACCGGGGCACCCGAGTCCTGGGCGAAGGCACCATCAACGCGACCGCGCGCTGAGGCTCGCTGTGCGCACGGCTTCGCCGGGTCCTGCCGCCGCTCTTGACAGGTGTACCTCCCAGCTTGCCGTTCGCGAGAGTGAACGTGCTACCCGAGCCGGCGCCGGCCTCGTCCCCGCGGTGTTCGGACGGGGCCGCGACCATCGGCTAGACTGGGGTGCGCGCGCGAGTGGCGGAATTGGCAGACGCGCTGGATTTAGGTTCCAGTGTCCTTGACGTGTGGGTTCGAGTCCCATCTCGCGCACAGGGTGGCCCCCTCGCAGCGGGGGAGAGCTCCCCATAGACTGAGGGGCATGAGCACTTTGGATATCGGCCAGCAGGCCCCCGATTTCACCGTCGAAACCACTCAGGGAACCCTCACCCTGTCCGACCTCCTCGCCGCCTCCTCGCGCGGCGTCGTCGTCTACTTCTACCCGAAGGCCTCCACGCCCGGCTGCACGAAGGAGGCCTGTGACTTTCGCGATTCCCTCGCCTCCTTGCAGGGTGCTGGCTACTCGGTGATCGGTGTGTCCGCCGACTCGATGGCTGCGCTTGAGCGCTTCACGGAGAAGCAGTCTCTCACCTTCCCGCTGGCTTCCGATCCTGAGCACCATATTCTCGAGGCGTACGGCGCGTGGGGCGAGAAGAAGAACTACGGGCGCACCTACGTGGGCATCATTCGCTCGACCGTGGTTGTTGCTCCTGATGGCACCGTGGTGCTGGCGCAGTACAACGTCAAGGCGACCGGGCACGTCGCGCGGCTGCGCAAGGCTCTGGGTATCGACTAACCTCTTGCTTCCTGAGTAATCAACGCTTATGCTTGTTCGACAAGTACAAGTGTCGTGTTGATGGAGGACTCATGGGGGCTGCAACGCCGGACGCATATCGGGTCGGCGCGGGATCGGCGACGCCGGACTATCCGGGCGGCGTGCCCGCGCGCTCGCCCGAGCAACCCGTCATGCCCGGCACCCCCTCAGCCACCGTGCCAGTAGCAAAGGAAACCTTCGCTCCCGCGGCCTCGTCCGTGCTCAAGGATGGGCACCCGCAGATCGCTGCGCTGTCTCCCGACGTCGAACGCACCATCATCGCGCGCGTTCCGCCTCGCGACAGGTACCCGGCGATCCCCAAGTCCTCACCGATTACCAAGCCCACCCCTGTCGTCAGGTCTGCGCCCAAGGATGAGTACACCTCGGCGGTCGTGACCCCCTCCGCCTCCACCTACCCTCAGCGAAGCGCGGAGCCCTCCGCCCCGGTGCGCCCGCCCGCGCTGCCCACCCCTCCGCTCAGCCGGTTCACGCCCCAGGATGTCACCTCCGAGGCGCGCGAGGAGGTCGCCTCCGACCGGGAATACGCGCATCACGACGAGGCCAATGCCCCCTTCTTCGGGGACGGCGGCGAAGACGACTGGAACGCGGAGCGTGACCTGCCCTCGCGGGCCGACGTCGCCCTGAGCAGGCGCCTGGGCCCCACCCGCGCCGTTCCCGGCGACCAGGTCGTCGCACGCCTGTCCGATGCAGAGAAAGAACGACGCCGTGAGGCGCGCGCCTACCGTTACGAAGAACTGGACCAGCGCCCGCCGCTGCGTCGCGAACGCCCCAAGCGCCACAAGCGCATCAAGCGAGGCCTGGGCATGTTTGCCTTCGGATTCGTTCTCGCCCTGGTCCTGGCCGTGGGCGGCGTGATGGGCCTGTCCTACCTGCGCACCGTCGCCTCGGACAAGCTGGCGCACTCCCTGGACGCCTGCTCGGTCAACAGCCCCTACGCGCGCCTGGCAAGCGACAATACAACGCTGACGCTCGTGGCGTACGGCGAGGGGGCAAACGGCCTGTCGCAGACGGACTTCCGCTGCATCCTCGACCAGATCGATACTCCGTCCTCGGTGCGCGAACGCATGCTCATCACGCGGGCCGTCGACGGCACGCAGGATGATGTGTGGGGTACCTACCGTGCGACCTGGACGTATCACCCGGAGGACGGACTCAACGTCGTCCTCGCCATCCGCTAGGTTCGACTCTTGCCCTGCGAGCGGGGTCACGTCCTGAGATATCTTCCCGGCACGTGATATGCGCGTCATAGCATTGACGGGTATGTCAATGCGCGAAGGAGACTCTCATGTCCGATGCATCCCCGGCTGCGCCGATCGGCGACGATACCGCCCTGGCGATCCGAGGCCTCGTCAAGATCTACGGCAACCTCATCGCGGTCGCCGACCTGTCCCTCGATATCCCGACGGGATCCTTTTACGGCATCGTCGGGCCCAACGGCGCGGGTAAGACGACGACGCTCACGATGGCCACCGGCCTGCTCACTCCCGACAAGGGCACCGCCTATGTGCACGGTGTCGACGTGTGGGGCGACACGCAGCGGGCGCGCGGCCTGCTTGGCGTGATGCCCGACGGGATGCGGCTGCTTGACCGCCTCTCCGGCCCGGACTTCCTCGTCCACGTGGGCATGCTCCACGGCCTGGACGCCTCCGTCGCCCGCGAGCGCGCCCACGAGCTCCTGGCCGCTCTCGACCTGGCCGAGGCGGGCAAGAAGCTGATCAGCGACTACTCGGCCGGCATGACGAAGAAGATCGCGCTTGCCGCGGCCCTCATCCACTCTCCGCGAGTCTTGGTCCTCGACGAGCCTTTCGAGGCTGTCGACCCCGTGTCTGCGGCCAACATTCGTCAGATCCTCACCGACTATACGAAGCGTGGCGGCACCGTCATCCTGTCCTCGCACGTGATGGCGACCGTCCAGCAGCTGTGCACGCACGTGGCCATTATTGACAAGGGGCGTGTGCTCGTCGCCGGAACCACCGACGAGGTCGCCCAGGGCGGCGACCTGGGGGAGCGCTTCACCTCCCTGGTCGGAGGCGTCCACTCCGAGGAAGGCCTGTCGTGGTTGGGCAACTGATTCGCCTCAAGCTCCGCATCATCTGGAACACGGTTCGCCGCCAGACTGCCGTGCTGGTGCTGGCCGCCCTCGGCGTCTTGTACTTCGGTGGGATCTATGCGTCCGTGCTCGTGGGCACAGCATTCCTTGCTCAATCAGAGGGAGCAGCGACCCTTGCGGCGGTGCTGCCCATCGTGGGTCCCGTTGTCGTCGTCCTGTGGCTGATCCTGCCCATTGCGTTTGCCTCGATGGACAACTCACTCGATCCCGTGCGTCTGTCGCCCTACGTGGGGCCGAGCAAGCGGCTGGGGGCGGCACTGGTCGCCGCGACCGCTGTGGGGCCCGGCGGCGTCATGTCCGCCATGGCGCTTCTCGTTCCCGTGTGGTTTGCGTTGTGGCGGGCCCAATGGGTGGCGGCCCTCGGCTGGCTGGTCGCGGGCATCGTTACCCTTCCTCTTGCGGTGCTGTGGGCGCGTGCGGTGGGCACCTGGTTCGCGGTGCGTATCGATAGCTCGGGCAAGAAGGACGCCGTCACGATGGTCGGCTTCATCGCCTTTTTCGTGGTGCTGACCCCGCTGGGTTACTGGATGAAGCTCCTGTCGGATAACTTCTCGCTGGAGCTGTTCCAAGCCGGGCTGAACGTCGCGCTGTGGTCGCCCGTTGGCGCTCCCTACGGCGTTGTTGTCTCCCTGCTCGAGGGGGCGTGGGGTGCCGCCTGCATCCGCGCCCTCGTCACGCTGGCCACGGCTGTCGTCGGCTGGCGTGTCTGGCTGGCCGTCCTACGTCCCGTCATGAGCGGCTACGCGGGTGAGATCAGTGCCGACGCGCAGCGGGCCATCAACGAGGGACGTTATCTCATCGACGAGTCCGCCGAGCAGGAAGCGCGAGGCCAACGGACCGCGGCGTCGCGTTCGGCTGGCCTGCGCAGCGTCGATACCTTCACGCGCCTCGGTATCGGCGTGCGCTCGGCGTCTTTGGCGGCGCGCACGCTGCGCTACTGGATCGTGGATCCGCGCCTCAACATGAACATGGTGTTCGCTATTCTCTTCCCGATCATCGGGGTGCTCTTGGGGCGCGTAGCGGTCGATGGGCAGCAGGTGCTCTTCACGGGGATCTTCCTGTACCTCGTGCCCGTGACCATGGGCCTGAGCGTGGGAGCGCTCATGCAATACGACTCGACGGGTGCCTGGATCGTCATCTCCTCGGGGATGAGCGGCCGGGAGGAACGCCGCGGACGCCTCGTCGGTTCCCTCGTCGTCCTCGTGCCCCAGGCGCTCGGATACCTCATCCACGACGCCATCACGAGGGCTGGTGTGTCCGACTTCGTCTTCCATCAAGTGATGGGCATCGTCCTCTTCTCGGGCGCGGCCGCCACGACCCTCGTCGTGAATGCGCGCTGGGTGTATCCGGTTCAGCCGCCGGGTGTCTCGCCGTTGGCGACGAAGGGGACCGGCTCGTTCCTGTTGACGATGCTGATGCAGCTCGCGGGATTCGCGGGCACCGCAGTCTTGCAGGTCCCGTCCTACGTGCTGATCGCGCTGGCCTCCTTCGGCCTGGTTCCGTTCTGGGTTGCTTACGTGGTCGCCCTACCCTGGTCGGTGATCATCCTGGAGGGGGCAGTGCGTGTCGGCGGGCGTGTGTGGGACCGGTACTCGGTTGCCGCGCTGACGACGATTCGCAGCTGGCCGGGGCACTGACCGTCGTTGTCTCCGCTTCGCACGAGGCCGGGGCTTGCTCGCGTGGGCACCCCGGCCTCGTCGTTATCCCTGGTGGGGAATCTATGTCGACAATGCAGACGCATAACGGCAGCGAAAACTACGGATACCCGGTAATGTGGTGGTTGTAACCGATTGAAAGATCGACTAGGAATTCCTCATGCAGTCATTTTTGCTCCCGCGCACAGCCGCCCTCACCGCTTGTCTGTGTATCGGCGCCGCACCCCTCATTGTCGCAGCGCCCGCCCATGCTGCGGACACGCCGGGACCGGCCACCTGCTACGTTGCGGATGAGAATGAGAACATTCTGGAACCGCGACGTGAGTACGTGCCCATCGATGGGACCGGCGAGGTCCCCGTCCGTCCCAGCCCGGTCGTTCCCGGCCAGTACACACTGGAAATCAGTGCACCGGCGCTCAACTTCGATCCCGACCGGCCCGACATTCATTTCGTGTGCGAGGTCTTCTACTCTCCCCTCGGATCCGTTCGCCTCGTGGACGCCAACGGCACGGTGCTGGCCGCGCAGCGCTACAACAACGACCAGCACAACCCGTCGCGAGCCGCGCTCACTGCGCTACCGGCGTTGCCCGAGGGGTATGAAATCGTCCCCGGGCAGACCGCGTTCGGATACGATCCAGTCGCCGGCACCGTTGACCCGAACGATCCCGCGAACGCGCGCGCCGTGGGTGCGAACACCGACATCGTGATCCGCAAGGTGACGAATAATCCGGCGCCGACGCCATCGGCTTCGACGCCTACCCCCACTCCCTCTACGCCCGCGACACCTACCCCCACTCCCTCGGTGACTGCGACGCCCGTGCCTTCCACGCCCGCGACACCTACCCCCACTCCCTCTACGCCCGCGACGCCCGTGCCTTCCGCGCCCGCGACGCCTACCCCCACTCCCTCTACGCCCGCGACACCCGCCCCCACGCCCTCGGTGACTGCGACGCCCGTGCCTTCCGCGCCCGCGACGCCTGCGAAGCAGACGCCTGCTCCGAAGCTCGCACGCACGGGCACGGTCGCGGGAGGCTTCGCCGGTGCGGCGGCCCTCCTAGGCCTCATCGGCGCTGGGGTGATCGCCCTGCGCAGGCGTCGTGACTGACACTTGCGTCTGTAGACGCATCGGCGCCCCGCAGTTCACACTGAACTGCGGGGCGTCTTGTCTCGTGGCGCCTCGATGCGGGGCGTGTGGCTGCGTCGTTCATCGATGCGGGGCGTCTCGGTGCGTGGCCTGTGGCTGCGTCGCTCGTCGGTGCGGGGCGTCTCGGTGCGTGGCCTGTGGCTGCGTCGCTCGTCGGTGCGTGGCGTCTCGATGTGTCGCGTATCGTCGTTGCCCCTAGCTCGGGGCATCGTGCGGCTCACGTTTGCCCGGTGCTCAACGGGGGGTTTTGCGACCATAGGCCCCCGACACGCCGGCGACACGCCGACAAAAGCCTCCTATGGTTGCAAAACCCCCCACGATGCCAGCGTGAACGGCGGATTCTGGGGGTGGTTGCAACACGTGTTATGCCCTGAGCAGCAGTTCGAGGCGCTGCTTGGGTGTGTCCCGGTTTAGCGTTTTGTGGGGGCGGTCGCCCCGCTGGTCGATTGGTCTGGTCTGGTTTTGTGGACCGGGTGTTTTGAGGGTTGTTGGTTGTTATTGGTGGT
>ERZ772786.772-NODE-772-length-12860-cov-15.278016_pt1 | contig 12860 bp, 9 predicted proteins | sample MGYA00511473_ERZ772786 | MGnify/ENA primary metagenome ERZ772786 (study PRJEB29015, sample SAMEA2738025) | human oral metagenome | biome: human oral; feature: human-associated habitat; material: saliva | place: China | collected 2252 ...
ACATCACGGCCTACAAGGACGGCGTCCACGGCGACACCTGCGCCATGTTCGAGGTGGGCACCGTCGACGAGGAATCGCACCTGCTCATCGAGCGCACGAAAAACGCGATGATGCGCGGCATCAAGGCCGTGGGCCCCGGCCGCGAAATCAACGTGATCGGACGCGTCATCGAGGCCTACGCGAAGCGCTTTGAATACGGCGTTGTGCGCGACTACACCGGTCACGGCGTTGGCGAGGCATTCCACTCGGGCCTGATCGTCCCCCATTACGACGCGGCCCCCGCCTACGACACGGTCATGGAGCCGGGCATGGTCTTCACGATTGAGCCGATGCTGACCCTGGGCACGGTCGAGTGGGAGCGCTGGGACGACGATTGGACGATCGTCACGGCCGACCGCTCGCGCACCGCGCAGTTCGAGCACACGATCGTGGTCACCGAGGACGGGGCGGAGATCCTGACCCTTCCCTGATCACCAAACCGTCGCGGCCCGCCTCGTTTTCTCACGATACGAGGCGGGCCGCGTTCGTCCTGCGAACGAATTGTGTTTATCACGGTGGCCTCCGTTACAATTTAGATACGTCGGGCGCCAGGAGCCCGCGTTCAAAACGGCACACGTTACCCGAGGAGGGGTCATGGCTCAAGTCGCTTGCGGCATCGACATCGGCGGATCGGGCGTCAAGGGCGCGCTCGTTGATCTGGAAACCGGAGAATACATCGGCGATCAGATCCGAATCCCCACCCCCAACCCCGCCACCCCCAACGCCGTGGCGCAGGTCTGTCGCGAGGTCATCGACCAGCTCGACGTGAAGGTCGACGTGCCGATCGGCGTCACCTTCCCCGCCCCCGTCTTCGACGGCGTCATCCCCTACATGGCGAACCTCGATCAGTCGTGGGTCAACGTCAATGTGGATGCTCTGATGGAGCGTTACCTGGGCCGCACTGTCGTCGCGCTTAACGACGCGGACGCCGCGGGCATCGCCGAGGTCGCCTACGGTGCAGCAAAGGGCCGCGATGGGGTCATCGTGTTCACGACGCAGGGCACGGGCATCGGCTCGGCGATCATCGTCAACGGCACGCTGCTGACCAACACGGAGCTGGGCCACCTGGAGATCGACGGCACCGACGCCGAAAAGAACGCCTCGTCGGGCCAGAAGACCCTGCAGGGCCTGGACTGGGAGCAGTGGGCGCAGCGCCTCCAGCGCTACTACAGCCACGTGGAGTTCCTGCTCAACCCCGACCTCTTCGTCGTGGGTGGCGGCGTGTCTGAGAACCACGAGAAGTTCATGCCGCTGCTGAACCTGAAGACCCCGATGATCCCGGCGAAGCTGCTGAACACGGCGGGCATCGTGGGCGCCGCCTACTACGCGGCCAAGCAGAGCGCCTGATTCGCTCGGCCGAGCGGCCCGGCAACATCAACGACAGAAGGACCCCGACGCGCGTCGGGGTCCTTCTGTTGGATCTGTCGGCCTATACGCCGGGTTCTGTCCCCGCGCTCCGTTACCGGAAAAGCGCGGTGGCGACCATCTATCTAGGACCGTCGTTACCGACGGCCTCCAGCAACCTACCCGCAGGCATGAGGCGGGCCGCCCTGCCTGCTGCTCGGTCTTGCTCCGGGTGGGGTTTACCTAGCCGACGCGGTCACCCGCGCCGCTGGTGAGCTCTTACCTCACCTTTTCACCCTTACCGACGCGTGCGCGCCGGTGGTTTGTTTTCTGTGGCACTGTCCCGCGGGTTACCCCGGGTGGCTGTTAGCCATCACCCTGCCCTGTGGAGCCCGGACGTTCCTCGAGCGTTTCCGCGCGCGGCCGCCCGGCCGGCAGATCCGCACCGATTCTAGCGCGCCTGGCGGCTTCGGCGCGATAGGGTGTCGTCATGCTGATCTGGTTGCCCCCGTCGGAGGGGAAGAACGCGCCCGAATCCGGGCCTTGTCTGTCCCTGGACGCCCTCTCCCGCCCTGCGCTCAGCGCGGATCGTCGCCGGGTTGCGGACGCGCTCGTGGCGCTTGGGTCCGGGCCGGACGCGGCGGCTACCCTCAAGGTCGGAACGCGCATCGACCTGTCCGTCAACGAGGCTCTTGACACCGCGCCCTGCGCCCCGGCCTCGTCGCTCTTCACGGGCGTCCTCTTCGAGGCCATCGAGGCCGTCGCCCCCGGCGCGTGGGAGAGCGTGGACGCGTCTCACGTGTCGGTTTTTTCGGGCCTCTTCGGGGTCCTCTCCCCCGCCGACCTCGTCCCTGACCACCGCCTGGCCATGGGCGTATCCCTGCCGGGCCTCGGCGTCCTGTCCACCTGGTGGGCGCCACGCCTGGACGAGGCCCTGCGACCGGAGGCGTCCGAGCGCGTAGTCATCGACGCGCGTTCGGGTCCCTACCGCGCGGCCTGCAAGGCGCCGTGGGCGCGGGTGTGGGAGCTACGTGTCGTGCGCGAGGCCGACGGTAAGCGCTCCGTGATCTCACACGACGCCAAGCGCTGGAGGGGCGCTGTCACGGGCACGCTCCTGAAGTCGGGGGGCGCCACCGCCACCGAGACGCGCGAGTGCGAACAGGCGCTGAGGGACGCGGCGCGCTCGGTGACATTACGGGACGCGCGCGGGGCCGAGCACCGCGTCATCGCCGTCGAGTACGGGCCCGAGAAGGGCACGAAACAGGGCGGCGCGACGCGCGCGCTCACGCTGGTGACCAATTAACCGCTGGGCTATCCTTTGTCAGGAACCTGCAGGGCGCAGGCTTGGCCCGGCGCGGCCACGAAGCGGAGATAACGTCGCGATGCTCAACGAGGACTACCTGGCCAACATTCGGCCCACTCACCGTCAGCTCCAGTGGCAGAAGATGGAGATGTACGCGTTCATTCACTTCGGGATGAACACGATGACGGATCGCGAATGGGGCGAGGGCCACGAGGATCCAGCCCTCTTCAACCCCACCGACGTAGATGTGGACCAGTGGATGCGCGCGCTCGTGAGCGCGGGCATGACCGGAGTGATCCTGACCTGCAAGCACCACGACGGGTTTTGCCTGTGGCCGTCGGCCTACACGAGCCACTCCGTGGCCTCTTCCCCCTGGAAGGGCGGAACAGGCGACCTGGTCCGCGAGGTGTCGGATGCGGCCGCGCGCCACGGCCTGAAGTTCGGCGTGTACCTGTCCCCCTGGGACATGACGGAGCCGACGTATGGGCAGGGCGAGGCCTACAACGACTTCTACATCAACCAGCTCATCGAGCTTCTCACCCATTACGGCCCCGTGTTTTCCGTGTGGCTGGACGGCGCGTGCGGCGAGGGCCCCAACGGCAAGGTCCAGACCTACGACTGGCAGCGCATCTACGACACCGTGCGTGCGCTCGCCCCCGAGGCCGTCATCTCCGTGTGCGGCCCCGACGTTCGCTGGTGCGGTAACGAGGCTGGCTCCGTTCGCACCAACGAATGGTCGGTCGTTCCCGCGTCCCTGCGCGAGGCCGAGCGCACCGCTGAGAAGTCCCAGAAGGCCGACGACGGGGAGTTTTCCCGTCAAGTGGCCTCCGGCGACCAGGATCTCGGCTCGCGCGAGGCCCTGGCTGCCTACTGCGGTCCCCTGGCGTGGTACCCCGCCGAGGTCAACACCTCCACGCGTAAGGGCTGGTTCCACCACGACGTCGAAGATTCCCAGGTGCGCAGCGCGGATGAGCTCTTCTCGATCTGGAAGGGGTCGGTGGGTGGTAACGCAACCTTCCTGCTGAACGTCCCGCCCAACCGCCACGGCCGCCTGGCCGACGCCGACGTTGAGGTGTTGGCGCGCCTCGGCGAGAAGATCGCGGACTTCCGCTCTCGCCGCATCGACGCCGCCCGCGAGGATTCGTCGAACACGGTGACGCTGCGTTTTGGTTCGCCGCAATCGGTCGGCGCCCTCGTCCTGGAGGAGGACATCGCCCAGGGCCAGCGCATCGACGAGGCCGTGGTGACCTCGTGCGTCGAGGGCACCGGTGAGCGGGAGATCGCCCGCGTTCACTGCGTGGGCTACCGCCGCATCGTCACTCTCCAAAAGCCCGTGACCGCCACCCGGATTCGGGTGACGGTCACAGCAAGCAGGCAGGGATTCTACCTGGCGGACGTCTACGCGGTTCGCGCCTGAGTCTCAGCGCGGCGTGTTCGCCGCCGTGCGCACGACGATCTGGGAGGTGTCCTCGGTCAGGTACAGCTCGTCGTGGGGCGTGAGGCGAATGCGCTCGAGCTCCATCGGGCTCAGGTCGGCGGCCACACCGATGCCGTAGCCGTCGCGCACCTCGATGACGGCCAAGGCACCGTTGCGGCGGCGCGCGTCCTCGTACTCCTCGAGCAGGGCGTGCGGAAGGCGCTCGGCCAGAGTGCGGCGGGCGGCGATGACACGGCGCAGTTCCTCGTCGGACTCGGCGACGTCGGCCTGGAACTCGGCCTTGAGGCGCTCGATGTCGGCGGCGATGGCCTGAGCCTCTTCCTTCATCTTCTCCTGGGCGGCGCGGGCGGCCTCGACGCGTTCCTCGGCCTCCACCTGGTCGTCTTCGAGCTTGGCCAGGCGCCGATCCATCTGCGCGATCTCGTGCTCCATGGCCGAGATGTCGCGCAGGGGCACCTGGTTGTTATCGATGCGCCCCTGCTGGCGCTTGCGGCGTTCGCTCACCTTCGCGATCTCGTCCTCGATGCGCGTGATCTCTCGGCCCACGTCCGCGATGATGGCGTTCTGGCTGATCGCGGCGCGCTGCAGATCGGCGACGCGGCCCGCGAACTCGCGCACGGTGGCGTGCGCGGGGTGGGAGTCGCGCTTGTGGCGCAGCGCCGATTCCTTCTGGTCAAGCTTCTGGAGCTCGAGAAGGTCGAGCTGGTCGGTGTGCGTCGCTTTCACGCTAGTTCTCCCTGGGTGACTCGGTGGCTGGTCCATGGCTCGGTGACAATCGTAGAGACTTCGACGCGAAGTTCCACATCGGCGGCCGCTGCCGCCGCTTCGATGCGCCGGGCGAGCACGGGCAGCCACGGCGACTCTGTGGCCCAGTGGGAGCCGCACAGCAGCGCGGGGGAACCACCCTCGAGGTGCTCGGAGGCCGGGTGATGGCGCAGGTCTGCTGTCAGGTACACGTCGACGCCGGCGGCGCGCGCCGCGTCCAGTGCGCTGTCCCCCGCGCCACCCAGGACGGCGACCCAGGACACTGCCATGGCCTCGTCCCCACCGACGAGCAGGCCGGTAGGCCCGGCGGGCAGGACAGAGGCGACGTGGTCGGCGAAGGCACCGAGCGTCGTCGTCTCGACCGTTCCGACGCGGCCCAGTCCGATCTCGTGTCCCTCCGCGTCCACCCCGCAGGGTTCGAGCGGCACCGTGTCGCGCAGACCGATCAGGTCGGCGAGCGCCGTGGCCACACCCTCGCAGGCGACGTCGGCGTTCGTGTGCGCATTGAAGAGGGAGACGCCCGAGCGGATGAGGCGCGTCACGACGCCGCCCTTCGGATCCGTGACGGGCAGGAACGACGCGCCGCGCAGGAGCAGCGGGTGGTGGGTGATCACCATGTCGTAGGAGTTCCCATCGCCGCTGGGACCAGCCACAGCCTGCTCCGCGATCGCGGCGGTGGGATCGAGGGCCAGAAGGATCGAACGCACGGGGGCGTCCGGGTCTCCGACGATGAGCCCGACGCGATCCCACGACTGGGCCGTCGCCGCGGGATACCAGGATTCCATGAGGGCCATCACGTCGCGCACGCGCCACGAGGCCCCCGTGGCGTCGGTGCACGCATCAGAAGAATGAGAGGACAATCGCATGCGTTAAGCATACCGGACCCCCATCTAGCAAGGGACCCTGCCCGCGACTATGATCACAACGTGCAGATTTTGAGCCTACTCGACCAGGGGTTGGTCGATTACACGCAGGTTGACGCGCTCCAGCGCTCCCTGCACGCGGACGTCCTCGCGGGTGGCGAGGACACGCTCATCGTTTCTCAATTTACGCCCACCTGGACGGCGGGCCGCCACACCAAGCCCGAGGATATTCCCTCCACGACGGTCCCTGTCATCCGTACCGATCGCGCGGGCTCCGCCACGTGGCACGGCCCCGGACAGGTCGTCGTCTACCCCGTTGTTCGCCTGCGTGAGCCCGTCGACCTCGTGCAGTGGATCCGCGCGGTCGAGGCCTCGGTGATCGACACCGTCCGCGAGGTCTGGGACCTGCCCGTGCACCGCGTCGAGGGCCGCGCGGGCGTGTGGCTGACCGAGGAGGGGCGCCGCGACCGCAAGATCTGCGCAATCGGCCTGAAGGTGGCGCGCGGCGCGACCCTGCACGGTATCGCCCTGAACGTCGACATCGACCCGGCCCATGCCTTCGAGGGGATCATCCCCTGCGGCCTGACCGACGCGGACGTGACCTCCCTGTCCTGGGAGGGCGCTCACACGACCGTCGCCGAGGCTGCGACCCAGCTCATCCCACGCATGGTGGAGCGCATCGCCCCCTGCCTGGCAACCCCGCCCGCTACTGTTTCCTACACGACGAGGTCAACGCTATGAGTACCCTGCCCGATCCCGAGGGCCGCAAGCTGCTGCGCATCGAGGTGCGCAACTCGCAGACGCCGATCGAGAAGAAGCCCGAGTGGATTCGCACGACTGCGAAGGCCGGCGAGAACTACCAGGACATGCGCTCGCTCTCGCATGCGAAGGGCCTGCACACGGTGTGCGCCGAGGCCGGGTGCCCCAACATCTACGAGTGCTGGCAGGACCGCGAGGCGACGTTCCTCCTGGGTGGTGCCCTGTGCACGCGTCGTTGCGACTTCTGCGACATTGCGACGGGGCGCCCCACGGAGTACGACAAGGACGAGCCGCGTCGTATCGCCGAGTCCGTGCGCGACCTCGACCTGCGCTACGTGACGATCACGGGCGTGACCCGAGACGATCTGCCCGACGGCGCCGCGTGGCTGTACGCGCAGACCTGCCGCCTCATCCACGAGCTCAACCCTGGCACGGGCGTGGAGCTCCTCGTCGATGACTTCCGCGGTCAGGCCGAGTCGATCGACATGGTCGTCGAGGCGGGCCCGCAGGTTTTCGCGCACAACCTGGAGACGGTGCCGCGCATCTTCAAGAAGATTCGCCCCGCCTTCAACTACGACCGTTCGCTCGCGATGATCAAGCGCGCCCACGACGGCGGCATGGTCACCAAGTCGAACCTGATCCTGGGCATGGGCGAGACGCGCGAGGAGATCAGCGCGGCCATGCGCGACCTGCACGAGTCCGGCTGCGACCTGCTGACGCTCACGCAGTACCTGCGTCCCTCTCCCCTACACCACCCGATCGACCGCTGGGTCCACCCCGAAGAGTTCGTGGAGATGGCCGCCGAGGCCGAGGAGATGGGCTTCGCAGGTGTCATGGCCGGCCCCCTCGTGCGTTCCTCATACCGCGCGGGCCTGCTGTGGGCGAAGGGCATGCGTGCCCGCGGCTTTGAGATCCCCGAGCAGCTGCAACACATCGCGAACTCCGGCTCGACGCTGCAGGAGGCCGGGTCGGTGCTGGCTCGCCTGAAGGAGCGCTCGGAGCGTCACGCGGCCATGGCTGCCGCAAAGGCCGCCGCGGCCTCGTGACCCCCGACTATTCGCCCGCGCGGGCGCTCCTGGCGGCGGCGCGTCGCCACCCCAGTCGGCTGTCCCTCGTGGATGCGGTGACGGGCGAGGAGTGGAGCGTGCGCGAGGCGGTCGATACGGTCGCTCGCCTGGCTCGTGCCTTCGCGGAGGCGGGCATCGGCGAGGGGACGCGCATCGCCGTCATCGGGGCGAACTCGCCGTGGCACTACATCGCGTTCGTCGCGGCCTCGTGGCTGCGCGCGGTGACGGTTCCGCTCTCCCCGCGCATGCCCGCCTCCGTGCTCGCCTCGATGTGCGAGCAGGCGGGCGTCTCGTGGGTCTTTCTCGACGAGGCCTCTTCGGCCCACGCTTCGACGCTGTCCGGGGCGGGCGCGCAGGTCGCGTCGTTTGCGGATCTGGCTGCTTGGGTGGCTCGCGCGGCGCCGATGAGCACCGCGCCCGCGCGCTGCGGGACCGAGCTGGCGGCCATTTTGTTTACGTCCGGATCCACGGGCACCCCGCGTCCCGTCGAGCTCACCCACGAGGTCATGTGGTGGGGGTCGACGAACTTCCGGGAGGGCTTCGACTACGCGCCGACCTCGTCGGTCGTGGGCGTGTGCGCGCCCGCCAGCCACATCGGAGGCTTCAACGGCACCTCGATGGACGTGTGGACGCACGGTGGGACGCTGGTGACACTGGGTTTCCCGGGTTCCTTTGATGCGCGCGGCGTGCTGGACGCGATCGCGCGCTACGGGATCACCATGATGTTCGCCGTGCCCGCGATCGTGCGCGCCCTCGTCGAGGAGTACGAGGCCGGCGGCGGCGATCTGTCCTCGTGGGTGCGCCCCCTCATCGGCGGGGACGCGATGACGGCGGATCTGGCGGAGGCGATGCGAGGGGTCGGACTGTCCCCGATCCACGTGTGGGGCATGACCGAGACCTCCGGGGCGGGTACGGTCGCGACGCCCGACTGCGGCGCGCCCGCCGGATCGCTCGGCGTTCCCTTCCCCTATGTGGACCTGCGGGTGATGGCCACCCCCGAGCGCGAGGCGGGCGTCGGCGAGATGGGCGAGATCTGGGTGCGCGGACCCGGCGTCGTCAGCGGCGAGGAGTGGCTGTGCACCGGCGATTTGGCGACGAGGGACGCGAACGGCTGGCTGCACATGGTGGGACGCGCCCACCGCATGATCAACACGGCCGGTGAGCTGGTGGCTCCCCCGAGCGTCGAGCGCGCGCTGCGGTCGCTGGATACGGTGTCCGATGCCCTCGTCGTGGGGTTGCCGGACGAGCGCTGGGGGCAGATCGTCGCCGCGCTCATCGTGCCTTCTCCCAAGGGCCGCGCCCAGGCCTCGTCGATGAGCGCCGACGCGCTGTCGGAGGCCCTGCACGAGGCCTTGGCGCCGTGGGAGAAGGTGCGGCGGATCGTGGTCGTGGACGAGCTGCCGACGACGGCGACGGGCAAGCCTGATCCGCTCGGGGCGGCGGAGCTGTTTTCGGCGTCGGAACGCTAGAGACGAGTGCGCGAGACTTCACAATTTACACACACCACATTTAGGTAAGATTAGCCTTGCATAATCGAAGGAGAGTCTTATGCCCCGCCATCGCATCATCATCATCGGCTCCGGTTTCGCTGGCCTGACGGCTGCTCGTCGACTGAAGAAGGCCGACGCCGACATCACCATCCTGGCCCGCACGTCGCACCACCTGTTCCAGCCCCTGCTCTACCAGGTGGCTACCGGCATCCTCTCCGAGGGCGACATCGCCCCCACGACGCGCGAGATCCTGCGCAAGCAGAAGAACGTGACCGTCCTGCAGGCGCTCGTCGAGGAGATCGACATCGAGGCTCGCGTCGTCAAGTGGCGCAACCACAACAAGCACGAGTGCACCGAGTACGACACGCTGATCGTGGCGGCGGGTGCGGGCCAGTCCTACTTCGGCAATGACCACTTCGCGGTGTTTGCGCCGGGCATGAAGACGATCGATGACGCGCTCGAGCTGCGCGCGCGTATTTTCGGCGCGTTTGAGCTGGCGGAGATCGAGACCGATCCTGCTCTGGTGGGCAAGCTCCTCACCTTCGTCGTCGTGGGCGCGGGCCCGACGGGCGTGGAGATGGCGGGACAGATCCGCGAGCTCGCCTCTCACACGCTTAAGGGCGAGTTCCGCAACATCGATCCGACGAAGGCTCGCGTCATCCTGGTGGACGGTGCCGAGCACCCACTCCCCCCGTTCGGCGAGCAGCTCGGCCACAAGACCGAGGAGGCGCTGGCCAAGCTCGGCGTCGAGATGAAGATGAACGCGTTCGTGACCGACGTGGACGCCGAGGGCGTGACACTGAAGTACAAGTCCGGCGAAGAGGAGCGGATCGAATCCGTGTGCAAGGTGTGGGCTGCGGGCGTGTCCGCGAGCCCGCTGGGCCGGGCCCTGGGCGAGGCGACGGGCGCCGAGGTGGACCGCGCAGGTCGCGTGAGCGTCAACAAGGACCTCACCCTGCCGGGGCACCCCGAGATCTTCGTGCTGGGTGACATGATGGCGTTCCCGGGCGTGCCCGGCGTCGCGCAGGGCGCGATCCAGTCGGCGCGCTTCGCCGCCGATACCATCGCCGCGCGCCTTGCGGGCCGCAAGCCGAAGGCCACGGAGTTCTCCTACTTCGACAAGGGTTCGATGGCGACGATCGCGCGCTTCAAGGCGGTCGTGAAGATGGGTAACACGAAGATGACGGGCTTCACCGCGTGGGTGGCCTGGTGTTTCCTGCACCTGCTCTACATCGTCGGCTTCAAGTCGCAGGTGGGCACGCTGGTGAATTGGTTCTTCAGCTTCCTGTCCGGCGCACGCCCCCAGCGCACGACCACGAACCAGCAGATGGTGGGCCGCCTGGCCATGGAGCAGCTGGGGGCTGGTGCCTCCGGCAAGCTCGTCGTCGGCGAGGACGTCGTCGAGGAGCGCATTCACGAGGCCTGAGCACCCAACGCTCTGACGGTCGATTCTGGCGCGCGTTCGGGCACAGCAAGCGCGCGCTGACAAACAGGCAGACAGGCACGGTGTGGGGCCGGAAGCAAGAGCTTCCGGCCCCACACCGTCACACGTTTTAACGTGTGGTCACATGGACTTGCTGTGATGTGTAGACTGTGTCCATGAGCACAAACAGCAACGTCGCAAACCTATCGATCACCGTCGTAAAGACATTGGTCAAGATGGCCGGTTTTGGCTTCGCCGCTGACATGATCGACGGCGCACAGGAGTGTCTCAACTTGCTCGCCGACATCAAGAACGATGCTCTTGGCAACCCCAATGCTGAGATGATTCGTTCACTGAACGGCGCAGTAAAATCCGAACTTGATGCCATTCAGGACGCTCTCAAGCACGATGGCCTGGGCAGGAAACAAGTTAAGCAAGCCGCAGCTCAGCTAGCCGAAGCTGCGCGCGAAACGATCACGGCGCTGGCAGAGGACGACGACGCCCTTATCCGCGCGGTACAGCAACCCCAGTGCTTCGCCGAACAGCTCAGAGGTCACGCTGCACCACTTCCCGATTACTCCAGCGACGAGATGCAGACTCACTATGAAACGCTCCTCGATCGAATCGCGGCAGAATTCCTTACCCTCGCACCCTGGTCGCCGAACTTCAACCGCGTCGCTCTCACTAGCCTACTACGCTGTTTCCCAGCCCTATCAGAACGCATCGACCGTCTTGAAAAGCAGATCAATGAGGGGTTCAACAGTGTGCGTGAAGATGCTGCTGCGCACCACCAAGACCTCAAGAACGACCTAGCGTCACTTCACGAAGATCTCCGCAACAAAACGACCAACAGCCGTCCAACAAAATTGGAAGACGAAGTCTGGGGAAGCCGCCCAGCAACGTTGAAACATTGGATTGAACGCGATCCAACCAGCAATGGGATAACCCTACACGACACAATCTTCAGCTCGCCATCATCGCAACGCGGTTCGCGTTGCGTGCTTTTCGGTCGTGCAGGAAGCGGAAAGACTTCTCTCGCCGCATCCATCGCCCGCAGGTGCGAATCCGATAAGTGGTCGCTCGTGGCTTGGGTTGACGCATCGACTCGCAGCGCCATCGAAAGCGGATTGATCGCCCTGGGCGAGTCGGTTCTGTGCGTGCAGACAAACACCCAGCAAGACCAAAGATTCAGGGTTGAACAAGTATTAGCAATTTTCCGAAACACCAGCAAGAACAAATGCCTATTTGTGTACGACAACGTCGAGGGTGTCGATTATCTCGACGGAGTTTTGCCCGACGGGCCGGGGGTGCACGTCGTTGTCACAACACGGCGCAACAGTGGGTGGTCCAATCAAGAGGATTGGAACATCTACGCTCTCGGTAACTTTACGCGCGACGAGTCAGTCACACACCTGCTCAGCGTGACCAAAGATACAGACCAGACAACAGCGGGTAAGCTCGCCTCATATCTTGGTGATCTGCCACTTGCCATCGCGCAAGCAGCAGCAACAAGCTCGAGATACTATTCAAACCTGCATGACTATTATGTTAGCCTTCAAGCCACTAATGTTGAAGAGCTTTTGGAACCCATCGAAGGTGCCCACTACAGTAAGGGAGCCATCGCATCCCTTCAATTGGCTGCGCGTTCAGCGCTGTCTTCCATAACAGATCACGAGGTCCATACCGAGGCTGAGACAATTCTAGCTACCTTGTGCTATTTGGCAGAATCTGGCGTGCCCACGCAATGGCTCAAACCTAATAACCATCTCCCTTCACAAAAAGCCTACACGATACTGCAAGCCTCCTCGATCATTGATCAGTCATCCGATGGTAAGACCACCAGCATCCATCGCCTTCAGGCTCACGCACTACGAACTTCCCACGACAGTCGTATTGCTCATGAGGGAATACTCATTACATCCCGATTCCTTGACAAGATTAACAGAACCCAGTATGACGAAGACATCGACATACTCAGTCAGTCACGTCAGATCACATACCAACTAATTAATCAATTCAGCACTCTTTGCTCACAAAGCTATTCGAAGGCTCTATTTGATTACCCACAGGTTCAGCAATGCCTATTTGACACTCTTAGAATGGCCGTCTCTGCCTCATCCATCTTGTCCTCCGCGGCCATCAGACTCGCCCAGGCATTCTCGATAACAGAAGGTACCCTTGGTGCCTCGCACCCTAAGATCACACGCGCACGAAGTGATCTCGCGAGAGCACACTTCATGGCCTCACAATACTCCGCCGCAGCCTCTTTACACCAAGTAACGACCACTCATTTCCTTAACACCCTTGGCCCCGCACACCCCGACACCATCAAGGCCCGCAACGAACTCGCATGGACCTACCGGTGGGCA
>ERZ772786.784-NODE-784-length-12791-cov-15.335584_pt1 | contig 12791 bp, 10 predicted proteins | sample MGYA00511473_ERZ772786 | MGnify/ENA primary metagenome ERZ772786 (study PRJEB29015, sample SAMEA2738025) | human oral metagenome | biome: human oral; feature: human-associated habitat; material: saliva | place: China | collected 2252 ...
TGGCTAGAGAATTGTATTGTGTCGATTGCCAGGAACGAGTCAGTGAAGATAGTGGAGTACAATTTGGTGAAGTACTTTTAAGTGAGCATAGGCATGAAGATCATAAAGCCCTTGTTTAGTTTTCGGTATTGAAGTTATTCTTAGATATAGGAAAAGCAAACGCACCATTTTTATTTGGTGCTTTTTTGGTGGAAATTAACTTTTAAAAAGAAATTCAATAAATGTAAAAGAAATAATTGGAATAATATAAATATAAGGATAGTTGATATATCCTTAAATATTAAAAAGGAGATTTATAAATGGAAAATATTAAAATATTTTTACAGATTTGTGCAAGTACAATCTGTATCTTGTTTAACATTATTCGATTGCTTCTTTTATTCAGATGAATATAAGAGAATCGAAAAGACATCTTAACAGATGTCTTTTTTTCGCTTAGTGAGGTTAGGTGTATGCTGCTAAGTGATGTGAGCACGCGCGTGAGAAGTGTCTTTGTAACTTTCAAACACAAAAAAAACTAGGGCCATCGCCCTAGTTTTAAAGGAGGTTTGTTCGCATCTGGGTTTGTAGGAGATTATGATGCAAACTGGATTGGATTAGGAGTCTCTATTTCTATTAAGAGGATTAGAGACAGAAAGGATTAATTTTCGAGTGTAGTTTCATCGAACTACAAGAAAATTATAACAGTTTAAGGGGAAGGACACAATAGACTTAGGGGGTGTCACATCTCTTATTTCTCAAAGGTTGAATTTTATAATATATGATGTGATAATATAAAAGTGGAGTTTAGATATAACTATCATCCACATTTTGCTTGAGAGTTAGAATTGTTGTTATCACTATGCAAGATCTTTATTTAATATACATGGTACTATTAGTTCGAAGATTCGAATCAGACAGTATGTCTTATTATTTCAAGGTTACAATACGTCTAACAACTCTTTCTATAAAAGGAAAAATATACTTTTTAACCTTACACAATATCTTGAAAGGAAATAGAGTTATGAAAAGCTTTTTAAAAAACTTATCGTTTACAATGAGTGATTCAATTCTAATGGCTTTGAAACACCCAGAATTGTTTTTCTTATTGGTTTTAGAAAACTATTTAATTTTACCATATGTTTCGGATATTCAACCTTTCCTTGTACCTATTGTAATTGCAATAACGATAATTGGTGTTGATATTTACTTTATGGGAAATATATTTACCCATTCTAAAGAGATCTCAAGGGTACTTTGGTCATATATCTTAAGGTTTTTAATTACGATCCTAGTGATGATATTTATTATTTATCCCTTTATTAGTCACTATGCTTGGGTTAGTTTATACCGTTTATTTAAATTATTTGGAAAGATTCTTTATTCAGAAGATTATATAATTGTGTCATTACTTACGGTAGTTCTCTGTCTTTTTATATGTGATTTTATAGCTAAATTGACTCTTTCAAAAAAGAAAAATAAAATTATTGGTAATTTATCAGGGTACTGTATTGGTTTTTTTGTATTTTTTATATTTCTCGCACTAATAGTATTCTTTACTTTTACAAAATCGTTTAGCCAATTTGAGATATTTAAAATACCGGCTATTTTTCTTATCTTCATTCTATGGTGTATTCTACTCATATGGCAAAGATTATACTGTCTTTCGTTAAATGATTTTGTATCAATTGATAGGAATTTGTATTCCTATTCAGAAGACTAATGCTTATTTTGTAAGATTGGAGTAAATAGTTTCAAATTATTCAGAGGATTTTAGCAACTCAAGGATAAAAGGATAGTTGGTTCCATAATAGAAGACTTTTTGCGTATGGGGAGGGACTATTTAAAAACATAAGTTGTATCGAGATCAAATAAACAAACCAGATATTATTAGTGAAGGATTTAGTTCTATATTATATAGGGCTAGGTCCTTTTCTACTATTTGTCAAGTATATCAAGGTATTTGATGAAAAATAGTTTGAGTTCCATAGTCACACTAAGGAAATTGTCTTTTTTGAAATAAAGTTTAGTGTAAAAAATGTACACTAAACCAAACACTCTATCTGGTGATTTTTTTTGATAAGGCGTTACAATAATATGGTATAACAATTTTACCGATTTTGGGTAGATGTATAATCGTAAAGTTTGTTATGCGTTATGAGGTAATACATTGTTCTAATGAGACGATGTATAGAAGCAATCGTGTGTGGTTTGGTTGAAGTCACTTGCGATTGTTTTTTCCGTTTTAGTTTAATTTGCTAATTGTTGAAGAAATAAATCTGGACTAAAATACCTTACGGGAGATTTAACATCAAGAATTAAAAATTAATAAGAAACACATAAAATTGTTAAATTTTTAGAATTCTCGTTGTAATAAAACTAAATTTACGATAAAATTAAATCAAAAAGACAGAATAAGTTGGTAACTATATCATTTTAGTAACATTTCTGAATTTAATACTTTAGATAGTCTGTGTTCAGAGCGTATAAAAGTTTTGTTTGTGATTTTGCTAGTAAAGAAGGTAACTGCGAATGACTATAAGAGAACGGATAGAAGAAATAAATTCATTTTTTTTAAATCAACGAAAGCATTTCAGTTTAGTTGAATCCGAAATAGATACATTAAAACACACATATACTTTAAGAGAAGAACAAATTCGTAAGAAATATTTAAACAGAAGAAATGATGTGAACCGAGTCTACAACGAAGTACTGAAATTTTATAGAATTGCGAAAGATAATACACGTGCTGAATTAGTTAAACGGGGAAAACAGCCAATCGCTCCTGATATTAACCTTCTATCAGAAATGGTGTATAAAATAGATGAAAACAATTATAATGATTCTACCGCTTCAAAGATAGTTGAGCTTTCAAGTAATTACATTGTTTTTCTTGAACATCAGATTAATGAAATTGATGGAATTGAAAAAGAAGAACTGGATAAACTAGAGACTGAGTTAAAAAATAAATTATTGGTTTTAAAACGGAAAAAGCAATCTATCTTAAAATCATGTGAAGATTATCTTTCAGGACAAGAGATTGGTAATCTTAGAAAATTACTTGATATTCTTGATAAAGAATATGGGTTTGGTAATAACTATGCAGTTCGAAAAACAAATGGATTAAACAAAACACTTTTATACGGGTATCAGCAAAAAAAGTTGTCGATACCATTAAACTTGAAACACAAGGCTCAAAAAGTGTTAGGAAATAACTTTAAAAACAATTATATTGATTGTCCCTGTGGATTTAATTTCAGCAAGCAGACATATATAATTGCAGAATATGTTCCTTGCATCGAATCGGAAATTCAAAATGGAATCAAGGGTTTAGTTATAAATGTTCTACTCAGCCTACCAATTGAAGATATTAGAGTAAGTATTCTTGATAGTATAAAGTACAGTGCAAATATGCTTGGAGATTTATCCTCACTCGCTGGTCTGCAAGGAGGAGTTATAGAATCTGTTCCAAAAAATGAGGATGATTTAAAAAATAAAATTAAAGCGCTTTCAGAGTATTATCGTAGTGTTGAACGAAAAATTGGGAAAAGAAATGTATTTGACCATAATAAGAGAGTGTCCTCAACAGAACGAATTCCCCTAAGACTCTTGTTAATTAATCGGGAAGAAAAAAAATATAATTCTACTTCATCAGAGATATCATATTTATTATACAATGCACATAAGCTAGGTATTATTGTTGTAGAACTCGTGTGTAACAGAGACGGAGGTAGCAAGAGTCATAATATAGAACAGAATATACTTACAAATACAAATGGAGAAATAAGAATCGTTGCAGATAGTGCAGGTAGATTATACAGGCTTCAAGATAATGCGTTTTATCCATTTAGATGGCATCAGGCCCCCAATAGGCTTTCAGATGAATTTATAAGTTCACTTGAGGGACAGATAAAGCGAAATAAGCGTGATCCAGATTTATTCTCGTACTATCCTTTAAAAGTTCCAGAGAGGTCAAGTGGGAAAAGACGTCCTATAATTATTCCATTTGCAAGAGACGACAATGACTCCATAGTGAGTTGTACTTTTGAAAATGAGAATTTTGCTGCTTACATCATGGGAGCATCTCGTTCTGGGAAGTCTACACTTTTGCATGTGATGATATGTTCACTAATTATGAACTATCATCCTGATGAAGTTGAACTATGGCTTGTTGACTTCAAAAAGACTGAGTTTCGGCGTTATGCGCAATCATGTCCCCCTCATTTAAAATATTTGTTGCTAGAAGAATCTGAAGATTTAATCTTTGATCTTATTGATGAGCTTAAGGAGACCTTGAATGAACGTATGAGGATTTTCTCGGATAATGGATGGTCAAAACTATCTGAGGTGCCCTCACAAATATATATGCCTGCTATCTTTATTATCATTGATGAATTTGCGCAAGTATCTCAAAAACTACGCGATTCACAGTTTTCTGGTGAGACCAACTATTCTCGTGAGCTTGAAAATATTCTAGCAAAAGGAGCTGCTTTTGGAGTGAAGTTTATTTTTGCTAGTCAATCATATAATACAGGAGTTGAAGGCCTTTCTCAAACAGCAAGAAAACAGATACAGATGAGGTTTGCTCTAAAAAATACAGCTGATGAAGTGAAAGATACACTTAATTTAAACTCTTATCAGATTGATGAGAGATTAATGCAGTTAATTTCATCCCTTCGAGTATATGAAACTTTATTCAAGAGAATAGATGATAATACCGGCGTAACTATAGTAGATAGATATTTCAATCTAAAAGTAGAAATGTCAGAATTGAAATCTGCGATTGAGTTTTTAAATTCCAAACTTTATCCTACAGATTCTTTAATAGATAGATTCTCCTATATCAACAAAAATCCAGTTTTACTGATAAATGACCAACCATTAACTTTTAAAAGCTTAGTTCCTAAATATATTTCTTTCGAGAAGAATATATCTAATAGTAGAACTTATAGAGATGTAGATTCAGATGATGTGTTTATTTATCTAGGGGTCCCATGTAGTTTTAAGCTAGTGAAACCCATTCTTTTTAAGAAAATGGCTTCCCAAAACTTATTGCTTGTTGGAGGAGAAATAGATACACAAGCATGCATATTACTTTCTATTATTAATAGTTGGAGAAAGATAGATACTAAGTTATCTAACTTTGAAATATGGGCTCATGAGCAATACCCTACATTTAAACGATATAAAGACCGTTGGCAACAAGCAAAATGTGAAAGTGATATTCGTAAGATAACAGAACGAACAGAAAAGCTCATTGATAATCTTTCTAACAGTATTACAACAAATAAACTTATTGTTTGTATGGGGCTTGATTTTTTGTATGATGATTTTGATGATTATATCAACTTATCAAACTTACGAAAAACAAGTAAGGGAAGTAACCCGAGTGAGAATAGTGGTATTGATTTGTGGTCACTTATGAATTCTACGGATGTTACTCAAGAACAGATAAAGACTTATAATAATACTACTGATTCGAACAATACGGATCATGATGTTATAGGTGACTTGAGAAAGAATATGAATTTGTTATTATCAATGGCCTCTAAAAAAGGAATCCATTTTGTATTTTTGTTTACACACCATCAAAATTATCGTGCTGCTAAGATAAGAGCATCTGATTGTCAACACAAAGTACTATTTCCAATGTCTAGAACTGAATCGAAAGATATCGCAAATATTGATACAAGTGATTTAGGAAATGGAATCTTTGTGTACAGCGATGGTTACAAAACCTTTTATATGCGCCCTCATATTTATAGAGGGGTTCCATGTAATGGTTGGATTTTTGATAATGGTACTATTATCAAGTTGTAATGTAAGTGCTTCAGAATACGGAGGAATCCAATGACAAGATTCGATGTAAGTTCTAGTGGGGCGAATGCTCTGATGGAATTATCAAGAAAGTTACTATCAACATATGAGAATCTGGTTAATGCTGGTGTAGTGTTAGAAGAGAGAATTGGTTTTCTCGAAGGAAGAGATGCGGAGCTTTATACAAAAATTATAGAAGCATCGCAACATATAACGTTCCTAGTAAAAAAAGATAGAGATAATTTTTTCCAACTCTCAAATAAGTTGAAGCTTTTATCAATTAAATTACAAGAAATACTTGATATTTCGTCAGTATCGGTAACAGCTAATTCTGGGGAACAAAATGTAAGAAACGAAACAATGTTCATTGAGAGCATAGAAGAAAAGAACATTCTTGATAATTTTTATAATAGTTTAAACGTGACCAAAACAATCAATCTTATAGATCCTCCGGGCGGTCACCGTCTGTCTTGGGTGCATTCAAGGGATATCATTGGCGTATTTCATTTTGAGAGTATTAAAGCAGATGATCTTTGGAATCACCATATTGGTAACAAAGCTAAGTTTGCAGAACTTGCTTTAAAAATCGGAACTGTTAGGACTATGATTGAAGGAGGAATGAATTTGGAACAAATAAAACAAGATTCCACTTTAACAGCTTGCGTTGAGCAATATTTTTCTTTGAATAGGGCGGTTAGAGTCTATCAATATGGTGATAAGTATATTTTCTCAGGAGAAGGTCGTCGTAGAGTGCGCATAGCTCAAGAATTGGGACTTGATATTCCTGTTTTTATAGCTAAGATTGCTCACATAGTATAAGGTGAAGGAGGCTTAAGTTAATGTTAGATACAAATGAATTGCAGAATGCAGCACAAGCATTACAAATTTATATTGAAGATGTTCAAGATAACATCAAGGTTATGAATAGTGCTGCTATTGATTGCATTGATAATATGGGAAGTGACCAGTATAGTGAGAAGGCTGCCAATCAGCTTCAAGAATGCATTAAGGGAATAATACCTAGTGTTATTGAAGCGCAGGTACTACATGGAAAAATTTTGAGCAAAATCAGAGAAATTGAAGAGTCTCAAAATATACTTTGATAGAACAAGAGGGTTTATATGGCAAAGATAGAGGCAACTAAAATGGGTGCTGAGACGTTGAGAAAATTAGCATCTGACTTAAAAAATAGCAATGATAATTTGCAAATATGTAGCAATACATTGAAAAGTTCAATATTAGGTTTAGATAATTTAGGAGACTTTTCTGTCCAAATAATGGATATTGTAGAGCAAATTGCAGCATCTCAAGTTCAAGGAAGTGAATCGGTAGAACAACTCTGTGGTAGATTAAACACTTTAGCAACTAAGATAGAGTCTATTTGCGATTCATTATAGACATCGGGAGAGAAATAGAGTGGAACCTATAAGAAATAGCATTATCAAAGAAAAATTTAGGTTATATAATGACGACGTAGCTCAAATGAAAGAGAGAGATATCCATGAGCAACTAGAGCGTGAAATAAAAGTGCTTTATAAAAAGAATATCCCACCAATAGGAGACTATCTAGTGAGGGGTGTTATTTTTGGATATTTTATAGCAATCTTTATTGGGCTTGCAAATCAATCTCTTAGTGCTTTCGGAATAGCATGGTTTCTCTCTCTTGTTGGAGGTGGAATTATCTGGGGATTTAAATATGTTTCAATAATAGAATACAACAAATCCATTGAAGAAAAAAAATTGGCGTTAAATCGCAAAGCGCAAGAAGACATAAGAAAGGCCCATGAGGATTCTGATAGAAAAACTCATGAAGAAATTGATAATTACGATAGGGAGGTGAAAACATACTTTAGGAAAATCAAGAATAACAGAAAAAATCTTGAACGGATGGTGGACTTTGCATGTAATATCTTTGATTCTGCTCTTGTAGATGCTACCAAGATGGCATCTAATGCTGAGAGATTTATTAAAATCGATTTTAAGTATACTGTTTCTATGACTAACATAGTTTATGAAACGAGCGTAGGTCACTCAATAATATATGATATGAAATCTCATCGTTATAGGAATCTTGATAAAGATACTGAGTGTGAAGCACTAGCTGCAGCTTTAAGGAAAATGATTGGAGATTATATACTGAAGAAATATGTCTCAAAGCAGGTACAATTAATGTATGGGAACAACGATGCAAATGTTATACTTCATTTTGAAATGCCTAATACTAATTTTGTTCCAGCGACAGTCATTATATGACAATACACTTTTTAGTTATTACGGAGGTTAAAAATAATGAATCATTTTGAGTCAGGAAAAGTTATAAACACTAATTTTGGCATTCCTATCACAATAGAGTCCTTTATAGCAGGTGGAGGACAAGGTGATGTGTATAAAGTAACTTATGATGGTAAGAAGAAAGCCCTTAAATGGTACAAACCAGGAGCATTAGCAGATCCTGATGCATTCTATGAAAATCTTGAAAAAAATGTTAAAAAGGGCTCACCTGATAAGGCATTTTTGTGGCCGCAAGCGATTACAGAAAAGACAGAAGGTTCCTTTGGGTACATTATGGATTTGAGACCAGATGAATATCGTGAACTTACGGATATTCTTGTTTCTTCCGGTGGAGGAGGCTTTTCGACCTTCAAAGCGATTGTGGAAGCGGGAATTAGAATAGTTTCTGCATTTCGAAGTCTATATAAGATTGGTTATAGCTATCAGGATATGAATTCTGGTAATTTCTTCATCAACACCCAAACTGGGGCTGTCCTTATTTGTGACAATGATAATGTTGCTCCTAATGAAACATATACAGGAATTATTGGGACACCACAGTATATGGCACCTGAGATTGTTATAGGAGAATCAAAACCAAACACTCATACGGATGAGTTTTCGCTTGCTGTTGTTCTTTTCATGCTTCTATGTGCAAATCACCCTCTTGAAGGGAAACATTGGACAGTCCCATGTTTAACACCTGCTCTTGAAAAGAGATTGTACGGAAGCGACGCACTTTTCATTTTTGATCTAAATGATGATTCAAATCGACCAGTAAAAGGAGTGCATAACAACGTTCTGGAAAGGTGGGACCTCTTACCTCAATATTTAAAAGATATTTTTATTACAGCATTCTCTCATGATGCAATAACCAATCCTAACAGAAGGGTTAAGTATTTGGATTGGTTGAAGGTGCTTATTCGTTTCCAAAGCGACATTGTTAGATGTCCATCATGTGGTAATGAAATTTTCATTATAAATGCTTCAGACACAAATTGTGATAAGTGTCAAAGACTTTATGAGGTTAAAAATACTCTACAACTATCAGACTACTCAATTACGGTTGCCAAAAACACAAGAATCTATAGGTGTCAGATAGAAGTTTGTAATGCAGAAGAAGCCCTTACTCCTGTTGCTCTTGTTGTAGCAAAGAAAGATAATCCTAATATTTTGGGGCTTAGAAATATGACAAAAAGTACTTTAGTTGGAGTAACACCGAGTGGAAAGACAAATCAGGTGAAACCTGGTGAGGTTATTCCAATTAAGGCTGGAATAAGCGTAAAAGCTTTTGATGGAAAAATTGAAATTCAATAAATAGGAGGATACCCTTATGCCATTACCTAGTGATACAGAAAAAATCTCACGCAAGCTACTTCCCATTATTTATGTCTTAGATACATCCGGAAGCATGGAGGGAAGTCGTATTGCAGCAGTAAACGCAGCAATGAACGAGACGATGGAGGTTCTCAAAGATGTTTCCCAAAAAAATCCTAGAGCAGAGCTGAAAATAGGTGTACTACAATTTTCAACTGGTCCCCAATGGGTAACAAATGAACTAGTATTTATGGAAGATTTTTACTGGAATGATTTGAAGGCTGGTGGACTGACGGATTTTGGAAGTGCTCTCAATGAATTGCACAATAAACTCTCAAGGGAACAGCTTCTAGTCAGTGAAGTTGGGTTCCTAACTCCAGTTATCATTTTTATGAGTGATGGAGAACCAACCGATGATTATGAATCAGCACTGAACAAAATTAAGAGCAACAATAAGTGGTTTAAAACAGCTACTAAAATTGCAATTGCTGTAGGAGATGATGCAAATCTCCAAGTTCTACAGAAGATAGCTGGTAATAATGAGGCGGTTATTAAGGTTGATGACCTTGAATCTCTCAAAAAACTAATAAGAGTTGTATCTGTAACTGCTTCTATTCTTGTTAGTAAAAGTAGAACTGATGATGATCAGACAGATAAAGTTATGTCTCAAATCGCACAAGACATGGGAGATGAAATTCAGGTTATGAGCGAGCCGGAAATTAGCCAGGAGAATAACACTCAAGATTCATCAGATTCCTGGTCTGGGCAAGATGTAGATGATAGTGATCCTTGGGGAAATGGTTCTTGGGATTAGTAAATGGAGGTATAGGACATGTATGAACTAGTGCGTGCCTTGACTCAGGGTTCTGATCATATAAGACATGATATTCCTTGTGAGGACCATGGTCAGGTTTTTGAGTCAGAATCTTGTAAAATCTTTGCAGTAGCAGACGGACATGGAGATACTAATTGTCCAAGGAGTCAACTCGGTTCAAAATTTGCATGTGAGATTGCTATCTCTGAAATGAAGGTGTTCAGCACTGACATTATTGATAATTCATGGGAGAAAAGGCTTATTTCTCCAGGTAAAGATCAAGATTCCCTTATTCGTCAACTAATAGCAAGCATTGTAGCCAAATGGACTACAGCAGTTAATGAAGAATTAGAAGAGAATCCTTTGTCGGACGAAGAAAAATCAGGATGTAAAAGGTACATTGATAGATATGATAGAGGAGAGAGACTTGAGCATATCTATGGTACGACTCTTATTGCAGGTTTACTGACTGAATCTTATCTTCTCTTAATACAACAAGGTGATGGGAGATGCGTTGTTTTTAATGCTGATGGAAGCACATCTCAGCCTATTCCTTGGGATGAAGATTGTTTTGCAAATGTCACAACATCACTTTGCGACCAGGATGTTATTCAGAAATTTAGATATCATGTAATTGACCTTTCTAAGAATCCAGTAATTGCTTGTTTGATGGGTAGTGATGGAGTTGAAGATTCGTTTTTCACCATGGAACTTATGGATTCCTTTTATCGTGATTTACTCGTCTACGCAAGTGAAAATGGAGTGGCAGGATTAAATAAACATCTGGATGAAGAATTACCAGAATTTAGTCGACAAGGTAGTGGTGATGATGTGACAATTTGTGGCATCGTAGATATTGATAAAGTAAAAGAGTTTATACCTACTTTCCAACGAGATAATGAGATTATTCGTAAGGAAAGTGCATTAAAAGAAATAAATGATCGTTTAAAATCAATGAATGCTATGGGTAAGTTGGATGCTTTAAAATCTGACTATGAAAAAGCTGCAGAAACAGTAAGAAAATCTGAAGAAGATTATTCTAAAGCTGTAGAAAAGTACGATTCTTATACTTCAGATTTTCAACAATTTAATCAGGATGAAGCAGAAGGATCTGAAAAAGCCAAAGTACTTGTGAGGATTCTAGATGTAATCTTCTCAGGAAAACGTGTTGAGACTTTGAAAAATAAAATTACTGAATTAAAAATAGAAGTTGAACAAGCAAAGCAAAATCTTGATTTAGCACGTGAAAATTTAACTCCGGTAGAAAAAGAATATCATGATTTTTTGGAGAAAAAAATAGTGTATGAGAAGAAAAAAGAAACTATAGAAGTACAACTAGCTGAACTTAGAGATTCAGAACAGTAGCGATGTTTCTATAACAGTTTTTAGTTTACTCGTACTTTAATTTGCATGATAAAGGATTGAAATTAATATGGAAGCTAGTGTTTTGGTTATGAAGTGTGGCTTATCAAGAAACACATTCGGAGTTCGAATTCAAAAAATGAGAGATGGCGATTGGTATAGAACATGGGCTTTTAAACTTAACGATAAGTTAGCAAAGAGGGAAGGGTATGAGTTACAATCAATCTCAGGAAGTTTAATTGCAACAGAAGATTTCCCTGGTTGCCCGTATTGTGGAGCTCATAGTTTTTATCAATGTGGCAATTGTAATAAGATTGTATGCTGGGATACTAAAGATACTTCATTGACTTGTCCGTGGTGTAATAATAGTTGTGATACTATGGTTCAAGTAGAGCAGTTCTCAGTTGATGGTAATGAGTTTTAATTGTTTATAATAATACTTATTCAAATGGTTTTAAAAGATAATTTCTGTAATTCTGTTAAGATCCTAGACATGTTTTGAGCTAAATATTAGGGGTCTAGCGACCTACGGTTGCTAGACCCCTTTTACAGTAATGGTAAAAACTTTGCCTTTACTGTAAAGGGTGCCTTATATTTAATACTTTTGTTTTTAAATCTTGGGAAGTATTACTAAAGCAACTGTTGGAATCTTGATGCAGTTTTGTGTAGAACTAAGATGATACTCGTTAAGCAGATAATTATATAAAGTTACAGTTACTTTTTTTGGAGGTTGAATGTGTTTCCTGAATATGTAAAGTTTTACTATGAAAAGATCCCAAAAGTACAAAAAGATATTTATATACAAATGTATAGAGGCTTTCGGGAACATAAACAAAAATTTAATATAAAGGCTGATACAAATATCATAAGTCCAGAGGATTTACAATATATATTTAGATGCCTTTATAATGATACGCCATCCTTCTATTTTGTTGATATTTCAAAGATTGAATTTATCAAGACCCCAACAGGATATGTCTTTGTTAATAACTTCATTTACTCTGAGAAGGAAATTTTAAAGTACAATAAAGCAATTCTTGATGGACTTCAGATTTTCAAAAAACGTTATATTAAGAGTGGCATGACTGATTATGAAAAAGAATTGGTTATTCATGATTATTTAGTTAGAACAATTACTTACGACCATGAATCAATTAATCCAAACGCAAATGAAGTTCAAAATCGTGAAATATATAATGTCTTGGGACCATTATTACGTAAAAAGGCAGTA
>ERZ772786.790-NODE-790-length-12730-cov-19.343905_pt1 | contig 12730 bp, 10 predicted proteins | sample MGYA00511473_ERZ772786 | MGnify/ENA primary metagenome ERZ772786 (study PRJEB29015, sample SAMEA2738025) | human oral metagenome | biome: human oral; feature: human-associated habitat; material: saliva | place: China | collected 2252 ...
GGGTCCGTGTCGGCGGCCAGGTGGCCGCGCGAGCGGTAGGCGTGGATGATCTCCGTGATGCGGGCGGGCTTGCCCTTCTCGCGATCTGGGTCGTATTCGTAGTCGGCCTCCCACGAGTAGGGGCGCGTGGGCACGTGCAGGGAGGTGAAGACGCGCTCGTAGAAGCCGTCGCGGCCCGACAGCTTGGCGTCAATCAGGCCCAGGAGACGGCCCGACGCCGCGCCCTGGATGATGCGGTGATCGTAGGTGGAGGAGAAGTACATCGTCTTGCCGATGCCCAGGGACGCCAGGCGCTTGGGGGAGACGCCGCGGAACTCCGCGGGGTAGTCGGTGGCGCCCACGCCAATGATGAGGCCCTGGCCGACCATCAGGCGCGGCACCGAGGTGGTCGTGCCCAGCGTGCCGGGGTTGGTCAGCGTGACGGAGGCGCCCTGGAAGTCGGCGGTCGTCAGCGTGGCCGTGCGGGCGCGGGAGACCAGGTCCTGGTAGGCGTCGACGAACTCGGAGAAGGTCAGGGTGTCGGCGTCGTGGATGACGGGGACCTTCAGGGAGTGGTTCCCCTGCGCGTCGGCCACGTCGATGGCCAGGCCGAAGCCGATGTGCGCGAGCTGTTCGATGGCCGGCTTGGTGCCCTCGAGCACGTAGCGCACGTTCAGGTCGGGCATTTCGCACAGCGCCTCAACCAGCGCGTAGCCGATGAGGTGCGTGAAGGAGACTTTGCCGCCGACGGTGCGCGCCAGGTGGGCGTTGATCAGGGCGCGGTTTTCGATGAGGAGCTTGGCGGGGATTTGACGCTGGGAGGTGGCCGTGGGGATAGAGAGCGAGGCCTCCATGTGCTTGGCGGTCGCGCGTGCGGCGGACTTCAGGACACGCAGCTCGTCCTGGACGGGTGCTCGGTGGGAGCGGGTGAAGGCGGCACGTCCGTGCGCCAGGCGCGTGTAGGGGCTGGTGGCCTCGGCCATCGCGGCGGGCGGAGCGGGGGGCAGGTCGGAGCGGGTCACGGAGACGACGGGGGTGGCTACGCGAGCTGCCTTCGTTTCCTCCTCCTCGATGTCGAGGGTGGGCGGGGTGACGCTCACGGGCACCTCGGGGGCGGCCCCCATTGCCGAGGCCTGGGTGGCCTGGGTGGGTTCGCTCTCCTCGAGCGCGCCGGGAATGGCCTCGGGGATGGCGGGGCGGGTGGCGCGCAGCTGCGGGGGAGCGGATTCGGTCGCGAAATAGGCGCGCCACGAGGGGTCGAGCAGCTGCGGATCACGCTCGTACAGGTCGCGCATCTTCGCGAGGTACCACTGCGGATCGGGCTGGGAAACTGTGTGAGTGGGCACGTCTTCCTCCGTTTGACTCACGCCGCCTGCATGGGCTTGTTGCGCGGCGACCGTACCGGACAGATTCTACCGCCGCGTGACCACCTTCACGAGACCTGGGCGACACTTGGTGATCATTTCAAGGGCCTTTGGTCCGGTATAGGGAGAGTATTGGCACAGCATCGCGATGTGTGGAAGTGCGCGCTGGGTCGATGGTCGTTGCCCGCTAAACTGGATGCATCATGGACTGCGACTCTGCTGGCTCTCCCGCCGCTCTTTCCCGCCCCCTGCCTGCGCGTATGCGCCCGGCCCGCCCCGGCCTCGTCGATAGGGGGTAGCGTTGACGACCGCTCTCATGCTCCTGCTTGGCGTCGTCTTGACCGCCGGGACCTTCGTGTTCGTCTCCGCCGAGTTCTCCCTTGTTGCGGTCGATCAGGCCGTCCTTGACAAGCACGCCGAGGAAGGAGACCGCGGCGCCGCTTCGGTGCTGCGAGCGACGCGCACCCTGTCGACCCAGCTCTCGGGCGCCCAGGTCGGCATTACCCTGACGACGATCCTGCTGGGCTACACGACCCAGTCCGCCCTGGCCGAGCTGCTGGAAGGCTGGCTCGGTGCCGCCGGGCTCGCGTGGGGCCTGGCGACCGGCATCGCCGCCTTCGCGGCCGCCACGTTCATCAATGTGTTCTCGATGCTCTTTGGTGAACTTGTGCCCAAGAACCTGGCGCTGGCCCACCCGATGGCCACGGCCGTGCGCGTCGTGCCCTTCCAGATGGCCTTCACCGCCGTCGCCCGCCCCGTCATCTGGGTGCTCGGCGGAGCCGCGAACTGGGTACTTGCCCGCATGGGCATTGAACCGCAGGAGGAAATCTCGTCGGCGCGCTCGGCTTCCGAGCTGACCGCCCTCGTTGAGCACTCCGTCGAAGAAGGCACCTTCGACATGTCGACGGCCGACCTGTTCGTCAACACGATCCGCATGTCCACGCTCAGCGCCGCCGACGTCATGACCGACCGCGGACGGCTTCACACCCTCGGGGAGGGCGACAGCGCCCAGGACGTCCTCGACCTGGCCCGCGAGACCGGCCACTCCCGTTTCCCGGTAATCGGCGACGACTCCGACGACATCCTCGGCCTGGTCTCCCTGCGCCGCGCGGTCGCCGTGCCCGTCGAACGCCGCGCCGAGGTTCCCGTCATCTCTTCCTCCCTCATGACCGACGCGCCCACCGTTCCCGAGACCGTGCCGATCGGCCCGCTGATGGTCCAGCTGCGCGACGAGGGCTTGCAGATGGCCGTCGTCGTCGACGAATACGGCGGTGTTTCCGGCATCGTCACCCTCGAAGACGTCGTCGAAGAGATCGTTGGCGAAGTCTCTGACGAGCACGACCAGCGCCGCCTCGGTATCCGCCCGCGACCCGACGGGACGTTCCTCGTTCCCGGCACGCTGCGCCCCGACGAGCTGGCGCGCCGCACCGACATTTGCCTGCCCGAGGACGGCCCCTACGACACGATCGGCGGCCTCGTCATGAACGAGCTGGGCGAGATTCCCTCCGTCGGTTCGCATGTCGTCGTTGACGGCGTCGGCATTGAGGTCGCTCAGATGCAGGGGCGCAGGGTCGCGCAGGTTGCTATCACTCCCGCGCCCGCCGACGAGACGGAGGACGACGAATGAGCACCGGCATGGGCCTGGCAATCACCGTCGCGCTGCTTGCGATCAACGCCTTCTTCGTGGCCGGCGAGTTCGCGGTCACCTCGACGCGGCGCTCGCAGGTTGAGCCGCTCGCCGACGAAGGCGCGCGCGGTACACGAGATGCGCTCTACGCGCTGCAACACGTCTCCCTCATGCTCGCGATCTGCCAGCTGGGCGTCACGGTCGCGTCCACGACGCTGGGCGTCGTCGCTGAACCCGCGATCGCTCACCTCGTGGAATCCCCGCTGGAACGCCTGGGTGCTCCCGAGGCCACCAGCCACGTCGTCGGATTCGCGGCGGCCCTCATCATCGTGCTGTTCTGCCACGTCGTCTTCGGCGAGATGGTTCCCAAGAACATCTCGATCGCCGCCCCCGTGCGTATGCTGCTCATTCTCGCGCCTGTCCTTGTGCGCCTGGGCCGCCTCCTGCGCCCGATTATCGAGGCCATGGACCGTTTCGCGAACTGGTTCGTCCGCCTGTCCGGTTACGAGCCGCGCTCGGAAATCTCGGCCTCGTACACGGTCGAAGAGGTCGCATCGATCGTCGTCGCCTCGCAGGAGGAGGGCGTGCTGACCGACGAGCTTGGTCTGCTCAGTGGCACTTTGGAGTTCTCCGAGGAGACTGCCGGGTCGGCGATGGTCCCGCTGGCGGACCTGGTGACTCTTCCCGATGGGGCCACGCCCGCCGACGTGGAGGAACGGGTCGCCCACACGGGATACTCGCGCTTCCCGATCGCCGACCAGGACGGGGCCATCGTCGGCTACGTTCACCTCAAGGACGTCCTCTACGCCTCCGGCGAGGAACGCACCCAGCCGATCACCCCGTGGCGTATTCGCCGCCTGGAGGCCGTCTCGTCGGGCGACCAGGTCGAAGACGCACTACGTCATATGCAGCGCACCGGCGTTCACTGCGCGCTCGTGCGCGACGACGGGCAAGTCGTCGGTATCCTCTTCCTGGAGGATATCCTCGAGCTGCTGGTCGGTGAGGTTCGCGATGTCCTCCAACGGCCATGAATAGGCCGCCGGATGCGCGTTGACAGCGAGCGTTGCTAGAGTGGAACGATCAGGAAACGAGAGGGGAGTAAGCGTGAGCGACATGGAGTGCCCGCTGCCCAAGCGGTCGCAGCTGCGCGCCGCGCGATCTCAGGAGGCCAAATCGTCTCGGCCCATCACCGCGGAGATTCCGCAGGACGTGGCTCCGCCCCCGCTCCCTCCGACGACTCCGCCCGCGCGCGCCACGGCCTCGCCGACGCTCGCTCCGATGTCCCTGCCCCCGTCTGTCGAACTCGTGACCGAACCCGACCTCGACTATTCGGACGCCGACTACGACGACTACGACGATCTGGACGACGCCTACACCGGCTACGACGGCGAGGAGTACGAGGAATACGAGGAGGTCACGGAGACCACCGAAAATGTGCAGGTGCCGAAGGCGCAGAAGCCGCGCCGAAACGTTCACCCCGTCGGCTACCTGCTGCGCGCCCTCCTGATCGTGGGCCTGGCGGGGTCAACCATCGCCGTCCCGATGACGGGCCGCGTCGGATCCGACTCCTCCCTGACAGTTCCCGCGCGCTCCTTCGGCTGGACCACGGGACGCGGCAGCTGGGCCTCCTCCCAGGTCCTGCCCGAAGCAATCGCCCTGGACGCGACCCTGACCGCGGACTCGCGTGCGAAGGCCAAGGCGCCTGTCGCGGTCACCGGCTGCGCGGCCGGCGTCGGCGCCGACGGCAACCGCAACGTCAAGGTCGTCGCCGACACGGTGTACTGGCCTCTGGCCGAGGGGACCTACACGATTACGTCGCCCTTCACGATGCGTATCTCGCCTGTTTCCGGTCAGCTCCTGGCCCACGAGGGCATTGACATGGCGGCACCCATGGACACGCCCATCACCGCTGTCTACGGCGGCGTGGTCGAGGAACTCGCCGAAAACTCGCACTCGGGTGCCTACGTGCAGATCAAACACACATTGCCTGACGGTACCGTTTTCCATTCGGCCTACCTACACCAGTACATGAACAAAATTACGGTCAAGCTCGGCGACACCGTCACCGCCGGCCAGGTTATCGGTGCCGTCGGAAACAACGGCTGGTCGACCGGACCTCACCTGCACTTCGAAATCCACGACGCCTCCGACACTCCCGTGGACCCGGAACCCTGGATGGCCGAACACAAGGCCATTTACCTTGGACAGGAGCCCTGCTCATGATGCCAGTCACCATGCGCCAGGGGCCCATCGTCTTCGCCCACCGCGGCGGCAGCGAGGAGGCCCCCGAGAACACGATGAGCGCCTTCGCCTACGCCTACGAGGCCGGGATCCGCCACGTGGAGACCGACGCCCACGTCACCGCCGACGGCAAGGTCGTCATCTGCCACGACGAGACCGTGGACCGCTGCTACGACGGGACCGGCGCGATCGCTCAGATGACGTGGCGCGAGCTGTCCAAGCTGCGCCACCGCGACTCCGGGGAGCAGATGCCGCTGCTCGCCCAGGTCCTCGAAGCGTTCCCGGACATGTACTTCAACATCGATGCGAAGGAGCCGGGCGTCGAAGGCCCCCTCCTCGACGTCATCGCCGACCACGACGCGGCCGACCGCGTGCTCGTGGCCTCCTTCTCTGAGCCTCGCCTGCGCGCCGTGCGCGACATCGCCGCTTCCGACCCCGCCCGCGCCGTCGCCACGTCGTTGGGGACCGAGGCCGTGGTGCGCCTCGTGGGTGCCGCGAAGACCGCCACCAACCCCGGGTGCTGGCATGTGCCCGGGCCGCGCCAGGGCGCCATCGCCGCGCAGGTGCCCATGCAGCAGGGCCCGATCCGCGTCGTCGACGAGCGTTTCGTCGCCACCGCCCACACCCTGGGCCTGGCGGTCCACGTGTGGACCATCAACACCGTGGCCGACGTGCTGCGCCTCCTCGAGGTCGGCGTCGACGGCATTATCACCGACCGCCCGGTCTTCCTGCGCGACTTCCTGGACCAGCGCGGCCTGTGGACCCAGCCTCCGGCTCCCGGCGCTGGCGTGCACCCGATGCCGAGGGACTAACCCGCACGCCCGTGAGCGCTCCTTTCCGAGCCGGGCACGCTGGTTTCGTGGCGTGGACGGAGCCGCCGGCTCCGCCCCTCAATCGACGTATGCGTCAGGACCGCAGACTCACTCGTTGCCGCTGAAGTCGGCCACGGCCTCGTCCAGTCCCGCGCGACGGATGCGCACGAGCGAGAGGGCGGTGACCTGCTCAAGGACCTGGCTTGGGGGAGGACTCTGCTGCCTTTGGGGTCAAAGGTCGGCCGAAACAGGTGGCTGTTAGGGCACGAGCAGCCCCATCAACATCGCCCAGATCGCTGCGCGAGGCGGCGCGTCCAGTGTTGGATCCGCTGACAGGCGGGCGAGGGCTTTCTCGTCAAGCGGAGCGTGGATTTGCGCGTGCAGATGGTCGGTCACGAAGCACTCATAGTGTGGCCCCGTCCGCCACTGTCCGCGACGTGTCTCTTCGCGCACGCAGGTGACGACGCTCCAGCGCCCCGAGACGCAGTCCTGGGCGAAGTGTGACTCCGCGGGACCATATGTCACGAGATCGTTGAGCACATCCTGAGCGCCTTGTGCGTCGAGAGAACGAATCGCAGCGACGAAATCCACGGGAATGTAAGGAGGCCCGTCGTGGATGGTCGGTCCGGCGTGCAGCAGGGAGGCGAGGGCTGCGATGTGGGGGACTTCGCAGTCATCAACCTGGCTGAAGTGCACGCCGTCCACATCGGAACGCATAACAACGGAGCGAGGTGCTGTGGGCCAGATCCTCCAGTCGCGCACGATGCCCGGGATGGAAGGGGAGAAGACGCGGATAATGATTCGGGAGTGGGCTGCCCGCACCGGTTCGAGGATTCGTGCCGCGTCACCGGCCAGGCCGTTGGCACCGGCAAGCCCGAGCGACACCAGACCGCTGGTGAGAACAGCGCTTGAAATGTGCCCGGCATTCTCGTCACTGGCAATCATTTCGAGCAGGGCATCGGCCTGCTCGACGGTGACGATGATCTGATCCGAGGAGTTGGCGTCGATTGCCTGGTCACTCACGGTGTCACCTCCAGGGTTTGAGCCATCGTGATGAAATCATCGATGATAGTGGGGAATAGAATGCTGGGGCACGTACACGTCGCGGTCCACAGGAAACGCTGCGGAGGTTGCAGTGTCGCGGGCGCAATGCGTGTCATCCACGTGAGCTGACTGAGGGTCAGCGACACATCGTCAAGAATGTAGACGCCTGTCCGCCATCGAGCCCCCTCCGGGAGAACCGGCCACGCGAAGTCGTCAATAAGGTGGAATCCGGGCAACGCTTCCTCCACCTGCCTGATGGTGTCCGCGTAGACGTCGTCGTCGCTCGCGTCGGTGCTGAGCGCTCCGCCGGTCACCACGAAGGTCGGAACATTACCCTCATCTTTCGTCTCAGTGACGGCAACGAGGCGAACGCTGGGATCATCCGCGAGTGGGCCGAGCTGTGTGTATTCCTCCGGGGTCAGGAATGTCCATCCCGACGAAAGGGCCATTGTTACCTATTCGTTCACCAGAATCCCTTCCTGCCCGCATGGTGCAGTGCCCACGCTTCCTGGTCAATGTTCCCGCTCTCATCCAGGAGGCCATGGCGCTTGGCGTACTGCCAATCGGCGTAGACCCACCGGGGAAACTTGATGGGCAGAAGACCGATGAGAATTACTAGGACAAGGAGTAATGAAATATAGACACAGGGCGTATACAGGACGCGAGGAATGATTCCCTGTTCGGCAAAGGTCATGACACCGACATCTATAAACGCTAGTGAGAATGCTGGGGTGCTGATCGCTGACCAGTTTCTGCCGCGAAGACTTGGTTTCGTCATAGTTCCCAAGATTCGTCCAAGGCGACTGTCAGAGAACATTTCAAGATACCATATTGTCATGCAGAAGATGCCAAATAGAAATGTCGAAACTGGCATGACATCATCGTATTTCATCGTCTGAATCCCTTTTACCCGTTGTCCATATGGCTATCAATGACTGAGTTGGCTCCGTCTCCAACCTTCTCTCCAGCGTAGTGCCCGATCAGTCCTCCGACGACACCGCCGACCAGGCCACCAACGACTGCACCAACGGGGGCGAAAGGCCCCGAGACTGCCGCACCGATGGCGGCGCCGCCTTTGGCTCCGAGTGCTGCGCCGCCCCACGTACCAAGCCCCGTGAAGGCTCCCTTCGTTCCAGCTCGCGCAATCTTGTGTTCCTCGCTCCATTCGGGGTGCTGCTCGGTATCGGTTTGGTAGGTGTCATAGGCGGTGATGCCGCCATCGACAACGGCTCCCGCCACACCGGCAAACTTCCCAACTTTTCCGGCGTACCGAGCTACCTGGCGTGTCCCTGCTGGTTCCAGCCCGTGCGCGCCCGTCGGGTTGTACTTCCATTGTGACAGATCGCCTTTGGCAAGGAATCCTTCGGGAGCCGCGTACAAGCCATCAAAGTGCTGCATTGTGAGCGCGGCTGAGGACTGTCCGAAAGTGTCAACTATTCCCACACCGCAGGCAACGCCGGTAGCGAGTAGGTGCTTCTCGTTAGGCACAAATTGATCTTTGAACGCGTTGAACACGGGTTCAATCCACTGCTCATAGGCATCCACTTTGAGGCTGTCTAACGCAAGTGAAAATACATACTCGGCTCGTTCGTAATTCAACCGCTGCGCCTCTGCTTGCGCTTTCAGATCGTTAAAACTGCGGACAAGGTCATCGTCCGACTCATCGAATAGTGTCACTGTGTCGCCGACGACGAGCAGACCATAGCCTTCAGCTTTCTGCGCGATTCACTGGTACTCGTCGCGCACCGATCGCATCGAGTAAGCGAGCTCTGACACCGCGTTCTTGAGCGTGGACAGATCGCGAGAGACTTCGTCACAAACTTCTGATGTGATCCTCAGATCGTTTCTACATTCCTCGACAAGAAGAGCCTCCTGCTGAGCCACGATGGACGAAGCGCGGGCCGCATCACTGTCTGCGCGATTTAATACTCCCGCGCATTGATCGCACTGCGTCTCGAAGTCGAAGAGAGCGTCAACGTTGATGGGAAACGGCATGGAAAATGAGGCGCCATGCTGTGCTGAATCGTCACTGGCGCTCATCATGCCCCCCTGTTGTGCAGATACTCTTGCATCGCCTGAAGGTTTATGGCGTCCTGATCGTCGGTGCTGGCAAAGGCCTCGGAGGCTGCCGTCAAACCGTGAGCGACAGCTGACGAACAAAAGGCTGCCTTCCAGATCACCTTATTGATCCTGTCAACCTGAGCAGTAAGATCGGCTTCGTTGCTCCCGGCGCCACTGGGGGCCTCAAGAGCACCGGAGCCGATGCTCTCGCTGGAGTCTTCCAAGATGTTGACGGCGCGCGACACATCGTCCGCGTCCCATTTGACTCCACCTGACAACTCTCTCCCCTTACGCTGCGGTCAGTAGTGGTCAGGCTAGCCCCCCTTCGAGAGACTGTCAAGGGGCCTCAACGGGGCCTGTAACACGCGCAGTGAGGGGGGCGGAGCCGGCCGGCTCCGCCCCTCAATCGACGTATGCGTCAGGACCGCTGGCTTACTCGTCGCCGCTGAAGTCGGCCACGGCCTCGTCCAGGCCCGCGCGGCGGATGCGCACGAGCGACAGGAACACCAAGCCGGCGGCCAGAGCGATGCCCAGGCCTCGAACCAGCCAGGACTCGCCCACGAAGATCATCGCCATGGCGGCCAGGACGGGCACCAGCAGCGTGAACGCGTAGCCGATGTAGCGGCCAAACGACGGCATGGGCACGCCGTCGGACTCGGCAACCGACTTGACCATGAAGTTCGGGCCATTGCCGATGTACGTGATCGCGCCACAGAACACGGCGCCCAGCGAGATCGGGATCAGGTAGTACTCGGGCACGCCCGCGACCAGGGTGCCCTCGCCGCCCGACGCCTTCGCCATCTCGAAGAACGTCATGTACGTCGGGGCGTTATCCAGGATCGAGGACAGACCGCCCGTGAACACGAAGTACGTCATGCGTGTCAGCGGCAGGGACGGGGCGATCTGCTCCAGGTAACGCAGCGCCGGCGCCATCGTCGCGAAGATGCCGATGAACAGGGTGGCGACCTCCATGATCGGCGCCCACGTGAACGCGTTCTCCTCGAAGCGCACCTTCTTATCCGAGAGCTTGTAGGACAGGCCCGCGACCGTGAACATGATGATCTCGCGCCACGGCACGAAGCCGGTCCACGAGTGTACGTGGCCCTCGGCCAGCGCCTCGCCGTCCCAGGACGGAGCGAAAGCGACGGACAGGATGATGATCGCGAAGAACGCCAGGTTGATGGTGCCGTGCAGGCGCAGGGGCCTCACCTCACGGTCGTCGGCCTCAATGGAGGAGGTGTCCTCCGACGCGTAGCGCACGCGGTCGATCGAGTAATACGACAGGAGCAGCAGCGCCAGAGTAAACAGCCACTCCTTCCACAGCGCGAATGTCCATGTGAAGGGCACGCCGTGCAGGTAGCCGAGGAACAGCGGCGGGTCGCCAAGCGGAGTCAGTATGCCGCCACAGTTCGCCACAATGAAGATCGTGAACAGGACCGTGTGCACGCGGTGCTTACGTTCCTTGTTGGTCTCCAGGAGCGGGCGAATCAGCAGCATGGCCGCGCCCGTCGTCCCGATGAACGAGGCCAGCAGGCCGCCGATCGCCAGGAAGATCGTGTTGTTACGCGGGGTCGCCTTGATGTCGCCGGCCAGGTGAATGCCGCCGGAGACCACGAACAGCGCGAAGAGCAGCGCGATGAACTGCACGTACTCCACGCCCGTGGCGATGAGCGGGCCGGTGCCCGCCCTCATGAACATCCAGACCGTCGTCGGCACGCCGAGAGCGAGCGCGACGGAGAGCTGGGAGCATTCCTTTTCCCACCAGTGCGCGGTCTTGGGGATGATGGGCAAGAGCGCGATACACGCGAGCATCGCAACAAAGGGGAGCAGACTCCACCACGGGTAGGTCATTGGCCATTCCTTGGTAGACGATAGAAACGCTCTTTATTTTATGCGGTGGCCGCGTGGTGGGGAACGTTGTCCGAGGTGGGAGTGGCCTCATCGATGAGGCGGGGGCGTGTGGGGGTACGGGTGGAATCGACGAGGCCGGGGCGGGCAGGTGCGCGTGTGTGGGCTCGCGGTGGGCGCGACAATGGCGGCGGCCGTGATACCGCGTCTGCGCGGGCGTGTGGCGGGGCGCGGGTACGCGTGGCGCCCCGAACAGGACTCGAACCTGCGACCTCTTGCACCGGAGGCAAGCGCTCTATCCGCTGAGCTATCGGGGCAGCTCCGCCAGTTTAGCAGGCTTCAAACGCCCGCGCGTGACGGTGAGGTGTGCCATACTAGTGGGCGTTGCTTGTCCGAGAACCCCTCAGGAGGATTCCATGCGCGTCCATATTGCCACTGATCACGCCGGTTTTGAGCTCAAGGAAAAGATCGTCGCCCACCTGCGCGAGGCTGGCCACGACGTCGTCGACCACGGCGCGTTCGCCTACGATGCGCTCGACGACTACCCGCCCTTCTGCATTGATGCGGCCAAGGCGGTCGCCAGCGAGCCGGGTAGCCTCGGCGTTGTCGTCGGCGGTTCCGGTAACGGCGAGCAGATGGCCGCCAACTGCGTGGCGGGCGTGCGCGCCGCCCTCGTCTGGTCGGACGCGACCGCGCGCCTGGCCCGCGAGCACAACGATGCGAACATGATGGCTGTCGGTGCCCGCCAGCACAGCGACGACGAGGCCATCGCTCTCATCGACGTCTTCCTCGAGACCCCCTTCAGTGGGGATGAGCGCCACCAGCGTCGCATTGACCTGATGAAGGACTACGAGCGTTCCGTGCGCGCCTGAGAACTTCCGTGGAACGGGGCCGGTGATGACCGGCCCTGTTCCGTGTGCCCGCCCCGGCGCCCCGGCTTCGTGGTTCCTCCACAATGTCGCACGTAATTCCCCGGCGTGTGTTTCAAATTTTGAAATCTAAGTGGCGGAATTCCGCGGTTTTCTCGATGCCTAATAAAATTTAGGGGAACCAAATTACGTGCGACTTTTTGGTGGGTGGGGAGTGTTGCCTGGGCCTGGACTCGGGCTTGGCCCCGGCCTCGTTACGCGCCCTGGCCTCGTTATGCGCCCCGGCCTCGTTACGCGCCCCGGCCTCGTTACGCGCCCCGGCCTCGTGGTTCCTCCACAATGTCGCACGTAATTCCCCGGCGTGTGTTTCAAATTTTGAAATCTAAGTGGCGGAATTCCGCGGTTTTCTGGATGCCTAACAAAATTTAGGGGAACCAAATTACGTGCGACTTTTTGGTGGGTCTGGCCCCTAGCCCTGGCCGGTGAGGGTGAGGTAGACCAGGAAGAGGTTGAGCGCGACGATGACGGCTGCGATGACGAAGCCGGCCGCGCGCAGCGTGCGGGTGTTCGCATACTCGCCCATGACCTCGCGCTTGGCGGTCAGGCGCATGAGCGGGATGATCGCGAAGGGGATTCCGAAGGAGAGTGCCACCTGGGAGACAACGAGCGCCCACGTCGGCTCCGCGCCCGCGCCCAGGATGATCAGGGCGGGGATCAGGGAGATGAGGCGGCGCACCAGGATCGGCACGCGAACGTGGAGAAGGCCATTCATGATCTCGGAGCCCGCGTAGGCACCCACCGACGTCGACGCCAGGCCCGAGGCGAGCAAACCCACCGCGAAGACAGTGCCCACGATGGGGCCGAGCGTGGAGGAGATCGCGGCGT
>ERZ772786.791-NODE-791-length-12729-cov-8.361449_pt1 | contig 12729 bp, 10 predicted proteins | sample MGYA00511473_ERZ772786 | MGnify/ENA primary metagenome ERZ772786 (study PRJEB29015, sample SAMEA2738025) | human oral metagenome | biome: human oral; feature: human-associated habitat; material: saliva | place: China | collected 2252 ...
CCACCGCCAGCGAGTACACCACCCTGCCCGGTAAGGACCGCCAGGGTAACGACGTTCCCGCATCGGTTCAGCAGCTGAAGGCTAACTCGATTCTGAAGTTCAAGGTTGGCGTGAAGGACACCGACGCGAGCGCAGCTCCGGTGGGCATCACCCCGACTTCGCTTCAGTTTGCGGGTTACCCGACGGTGACCGGTGTGAAGGCTGATGAGTCGAAGCCGGCTGACCCGAAGCCTGCAGACCCGAAGCCTGCAGACCCGAAGCCTGAGGATAAGAAGTCTGAGGATAAGAAGTCTGAGGACAAGAAGTCTGATGCTAAGTCCGAGAACACCGCAGAGGCTAAGGATCAGACCTCCAAGGATCAGGCATCTCAGTCTGATGCCAAGTCTGATGCTAAGACCGGTGCACAGGACTCCAAGTCTGCTCCGGATGCTGTGAAGGCTGATAAGTCCGGTTCGGCTGTGAAGAACGGCGGTTCCTCTGCTGGTGGCTCCGATAATTTGGGCGGTGGCTCCTCGGTAGCTAAGAGCGACGCAGGTTCCTCGCAGGCTGGCTCTTCGCGTGGCGCTCTGGCGAACACCGGTGCTAACGCTGTGATGCCGCTGGTTGCTTTCGCTTCTGTGGCTCTGATTGCAGGTGCTGCTCTGGTGATGCGCCGCCGCAAGGCATAAAGTGTAGCGTTTAGCTTTCGGGCGTAAATGCTCGATGTAACGCGTGAGAAGGCGGGTATTTTCTCTTTCGGATTCTTTGAATCTGGGGGAGGGGGTACCCGCCTTTTGTGTGCCTGCTTGGGCTAATGCTGGGTAGGGGTTTTAAAACATATTCATATATGTGCACTTGTCTGTAAAAATATAGGTTTTGAATGTCGAAAAAATGTGTGGCCCAAGGTGAATGTTGCTGGCGCGCCTCACCTAAACTTTTACATTAATGTGTAAATATAAAAGCATCACAATACCCCTAGTGACCGGGGTTTTTGCTCGCAAGAGCAAGGAAAAACCCTGGAAACAGCTCAACCTTCACGTGATACTGAAGGCGAATTAGGGGCTCGCTCATAAAAACACAAAACACACCCACGTCGCTGCTTGTATTTTCCTGGGAAAACACTGAGGATTAGAAGGTAGGTAAATTTATGCGTTACCTACATTTCTGCTTTTCGTGCCGTCGAATATGTCACCGCATATTCACGGGTGTCTCGTTAGCATTCGCATGCGGCATGTGAGCACTTCCGTTACACATTTGAAGGACACACATTGAACCTCACTCCCTCCTCAGGCAAGGCATTGAAGGGGCTCGCCGTCGGCTCCCTCGCGCTCGCAATCTCCGGCGCAGCCATGATTCCTGCCTCCTTCGCAGCACCGAACACCGCAAACCAGACCGCCGCCTCCAGCGCATCGGCTCCTTCCACCGCATCGCTGAGCCGCGTTGTTGATACCTCCGCATCCGTCGCGCAGATTACTCAGGGTCTGCCCGGTCAGTACCAGGTTGCCTACTCTAAGGCGAACCACAAAATCTGGATGGTCGGCGTGGGTGGTAATAGCAACCTCGCCTCCACTATTGCTCGTGTCAACGCGGACACTCTTCAGATTGAAGAAGTAGCAGCGCTTCCCTTTGAGCTGGATAAGAACGGCGAATTTGGCTACATTTCCGCGTACGGTATCACTGTTGATGACGTGTCCGGCACCGTGTGGGTTACTAATACCACCGACAACTCTCTGTCTGTGTTCGACCAGAACACCATGGAGCAGATTTGGACTAACCACGGCATTGCCGAGAGCGACCCGAACTGGATTGAGCATCCCCGCTCCGTGCTGGTGGATCACAACTCCGGCAAGGTGTTCGTGACCGGTCGCTACTATGTGTCCGCTATCGACATGAAGACCTTCGAAGTTACTAAGCTGCAGCTGGAGGGTGCCCCCAATGGCGGTACCCGCTATGTTGGCATGAACATGACCGTTGACGGCGACAAGCTGTACGTGCCTGAGCGCACCGGCGGCAAGGTCTTCGTCATCAACACTCATACGTTCAAGACCGAGCAGGTTATCCAGACCCGCGCCGAGGATTCCACCGTGGAGGTTCGCCCCTCGGACGTCACCATTGACCACTCCGAGAACGAAATTTACGTCTCCTCTCAGGGCGTGAACGGCGTGAACTCCGGTATCTCCGTCTACGACCTGACCACCGGCGAGTTCAAGAAGTTCGTCAAGTTCGGCACCCAGGCGCTGTCCATGGAGAACGATGAGGCGCGCGACCTGGTGTACGTGACCGACTTCGGCACCGGTAAGATTGCTATCTTCGACGCTAAGACCGACCGTGTAATCGGTGAGGTTGAGATGAACGGCGGTAAGGCTAACGACCTGACCATCGCCGAGGACGGCTCCGTCATTGCAGTGGATAAGCAGGACATCGCCAACACCACCGCGGCTGTGCCCTACGTGCTGAACGCGAAGACTGGCGACGGCTCCCTGACCGACACCTACACCTCCAAGACGACCGTGGACCGTAACGGCAAGGCTGTTCCTTCCTCGCAGCAGAAGCTGGTTCCGAACTCCATCGTGAAGTTCCACGCTGAGGTTTCCGAAGGCGAGTTCACCTCCACCGCGACTATTAATCCCGCAAAGGTTCCCTTCCAGGGCTACCCGAAGCAGGCTACTGCAGTGCTGATTGACCCCACCCTGAACTTCGCTGAGGGTACCGTCGACATTACCCGCCCCTACACCTTCCACGTGTCCGGCTACGACTATGACAAGCCTCCGGCAGAAGGTCTCCGCCTGTTCCTCGTCAAGGAGGGTGAGTGGTCGATGGGTTATGACAAGCTGACCGATAGCGAATTGGCAAACATCCAGAAGGTGTCTACTATCGTTCCGGCGAGCGCGTTCGTCTACAACTCACGTACCGGCAAGTACTCCTTCGAGGCAACTCTGCGTGTTCCTGCGAACACCATGCAGTACAGCCAGGGCTACCTGCTCGGCACCGTCACTGCTGGTTCTGATGTGGCTACCAACCGCAATTACGATTCGGCCGTTTCGCTGATTGTTAATGATGCGAAGGATGCTGGTAACGCAGATAACCGCAATGAGGCTGATGAGCCGGCATTCCCCGCCGCTGCTTCGGCGTCGCCTTCCGCGTCTGCACCTGCAGTAGCAGAGAAGCCTGCGGCTGAGCAGTCGAAGGATGAACCTTCGAAGACCGAGGAAGCTAACGACCAGCTGGGAACTACTACGAAGACCGCGCCGCTGAAGAACTCTTCTTCGGCGAAGTCTGACTCTCAGCCTAAGAGCTCCGGCGTTGATTCTCAGGTGAGCGCTTCTGCGACCAAGTCTGCGCCTCAGAGCAAGGGCTCGCTGGCTAAGACTGGTGCTCAGAGTGTTCTGAGCCTGGCGGCTGTCGGTGCGTTTGCGCTGATTGCTGGTGCTGCTGTGATGGTGCTTCGCCGCCATAAGGCATAGTTTTTTGCTCTAGTTTGAGCGGATGCGCCCCGTACACTGTGCGGGGCGCATTTTTGTGCCTTGATGCCGTGGTGTTTTGTGAGGTGTTTATTGGGTGGAGGCGGGGTGTGGTGGCGGTGGAAGCTGCCGGGGGAGTGCCTGGTGTAGCTGGAAAGGAGCCTAATCGGTGGCCTTGCACTCAGTGTAAAATATGTGACTCAATTCACCGCTTTTCGATTTGGTTGTTTCCGGGAACCTCTGTATAGTTATATGTGTTGCCAGGGAGACCTGGTAAAAGAGATGTAAATCTCACGGCCCCATCGTATAGCGGCCTAGTACTCCGCCCTCTCACGGCGGCAACACCGGTTCAAATCCGGTTGGGGTCACACTAGGAAATAAACCCTCAGTCTTCTGGCTGAGGGTTTATTTGTTTATCCGGCAAAAGAATAAAAGCGAAAAGCCACATGTGTTTCGAAAAGCCACAATCATGGTGGCTTCTCGAAACACATGTGGCTTCTCAGCGGTATAGGGGATCCGGTATAGGGGATCCAGAACCTACTGTGCCGACGCCTCAGCAGAAGCAGTAGTAGCCTCCGCCGAACCTGCAGCGGTCGCCTCCGCAGAAGCGCTCGGGCTCAGCGACGGAACCGGCGAAGCAGACGCAGTACCCGGAGCACGACGCACCATACGCCACGTACCGTCCTGGTAGTGCGCCACAATCTGACCAGCCACCGGCTTACCCGGGTACTTGAACACCTCGGTCAGCGGCTGCACACGATCATTGGTCTTGCTGTACACGCCAGCACCCTCAGCACCATCAATCACCATCTCGGATGCCCACGTGTAGTAGCCGGTGCGGGTGTCCTTAGTCGGGCGGTCAGCAGTCAGCGACAGAACCATCGGACGCTCCGAACCGATAACCCAGCCGCTCTCCGAAGCGTACATGCTCTGGAAGAACTCAGCCACAGTCGAGTAGTCGCCGGTGTGGTCAATGTTCGTGAAGCGGGTACCGTCACCGGTCAGCAGCAGGTAGTTCAGGGTAGCCTGCCAGTACGCGATGAACGCGTGCAGACCTTCAACACTGTTCTCACGCAGCTTCGCCGGCTCAACCGGAATCGCGACGTTGACAGCCTTGTGCTCCTTGGTGCCGGGCTCAAAAGTGCCGGTGGAGGAGTAGTCGGCAAGAACAACCTCACCCTTCATGCTGGGGCCAGGCTCAATGGTGGTGGTTGCCTCCGCGGTGGGGGATGCGGATGCGGTAGCGCTCGCGGTCGAAGACTCGGTAGCGGATGCGCTCGCGGTCGCCGAAGACTCGGAGGAAGACTTGGAAGAGCAAGCGGCAAGAAGCGCTGCGGTTCCCAGGCCCAGTGCGGTCAGGGCGGTGCGGCGGGTATACATGGTAGACATGGGGCTCTTTCTGAGGTGAATAAAGTATGTGCCGGAAATGAACTAATTCCAGAATATCGCAGGGGAGCGGTCAGCCCAATGTTGTGTGCGCCTCCATCACGGTAAAAGCGGCGGTAGATGACGAAAAACACGGGACCTAAGGCTCTCACACGACTACGATATGACCGGGGTTCTAAACGGAGGCGCCGGAGCTACTTGCGCTTGAGCTGGGCGAGCTCGTCGTAAGTTTGGCTGGTTCATTCCAAACCGTCCATGCACCATCCTGATACTCCAAGATAAAGAAGAACTCATAATCACCAGGGCCGCTACTCAATGAGGCCATGGTGAGCTCCCTACCATCTGTGTAGTGGATCTTTGCTTCCTTGTTGTAACGGCCAACACCCAGCCAGCGGTATTGTTGCTCGTCAACCTTCTGCGGAGCATCCTCGGTCAGCTCCGCTGAGAACGGTGCATCAGTGCCGTACACCCAGCCGCTGTTCTTCTCGTAAAATTCGACGAAAGGTTCGGCCTTGTAGATATCATTTCGGTTCGTATCCACAACCTTAAGGGGCTCAATATCGCCGGTAATCATAAGGTAATTGAAAGAAGCCAGCCAGAACCCTATGGCGGCGTACATGCCCTCCGTCGTTTTGGCTTTCATCTCTGCAGGAGGGACAGGCTTGGGCGGATTCTCCGCCTTCATCGAGCTGGTTGCGGGAACGTAGGTGCCGCGCGATTCGTAGTTGTTATACTTCAGCTCACCCTTGTAGGAGCGCTGCGCATCGGCTGTGCTCGGGTTGCTGAGCGGGCGGATATCGCTGGCGCAGGCGGTCAAGGAGGTGAGCGCGGCGGTGGCGGCGATGCCAAAGGCGGCGCGTCGGGTCACGAAGGTAGACATAAGGTACCCTTCAATAGATTATCGGTGTATCTATTTCAGGGTACCTTAGTGCATTTGGGTATGTTTATGATTTACTCGTTATCAAACCTTGGAAAATGCTACAAAAGTTACGTTAGCTAATGAAAAGTGCCGTTTACTAGGGGAAAGTGTCATCATCTTCCTGTGCTGCAGCTTTCCTACACCGCCGCTTTCCTGCGCTGGTATGTTTCTGCGCCGCTGCATCCTAAACGTTGAGGCCAGAACCGCTTCCGCCCGAGGAACCGGGAGAAGTCGTCGAGGAATTCTTCGTCTCAACGGTGACCATCCACGCATCGTCTCGATAGTTCAACACAAAAGTGACCTCATCGTTACTGGAATCACCGCTCGACTCACCCACACGAATGTCCCTGTCCTCGGGTACGTAATGGAGAACAGCGTCCTTATGGCCACGGACAATACCCTTCCAACGGTACTGCTCGTCGTCAACCTTCTGCGGGGTGTCCTCGGTCAGTTCAGCCATGAGCGGCGTCTCGGTGCCGTACATCCACCCCTCACCTTTTGCATACAACTCTACGTACGACTTCATCTTCTGCACGTAGATACCGTCCAGGTCCACGTCCTCGAGCGGTTCAATATTGCCGGTAACGGTCAGATAATTCAGGGACGCGACCCAGTAGCCTATAGCGGCGTACATGCCCGAGGTCGTCTTTGACTTCATATTCTGGGGAGGGACGGGCATGGGCGGGTTCTCCGCCTTCTTCGTCGAGCTTGCGGGGCGGTACGCTCCAGTGGACTTGTAGCTATTGAACTTCAATTCACCCTTGTAGGGGCGCATCGGGTCAACTACGCTCGGGTCCTCCAGCGGGCGGATATCGCTCGCGCAGGCGGTCAAGGAGGCGAGCGCGGCGGCAGCGGTGATACCGAAGGCGGTGCGTCGGGTAATGAAGGTAGGCATGAGAACCCCTCAATAGTTTGTTCGTGTACTTTTAAGCGTACCCGAGCAGGTATGGTGACACGCTCGAAGCCTGCACCTGCTCGTCTGGGGGAACAGCTCAACACGGCAGCACGCAGGCTATGCAAGCAAAAGCTATGCACACAACAAAAGCCGTGCAAACAAAAAGGGGAAGCCCCCGCACGCAATCTCAACTACATGCAGGAGCTTCCCTTAGATCTAAAAGTGACCGCCCGTAAGAGGCGTTGGTGTTCTAGGCCTTAGACTCATTCTTCTTGGAAGAATCCACATCCGAGGAGTCCTCCTCGCTGACCATGAACCAGGAGCCGTCCTTGTAGTCCATCGCAAAGTTAGTCGCTTCGCTCTTGGAAGATCCCTCCTCGACCAGGGGAGTGGGTTCCTGGCCTTCCATGTGGACCTTCGCCTTGGGATCCTGGATGAAGCGTCCGATCCAATCGTAACGGTTGGGGCCACCAGCGACCTTCTTCGGGGCATCGGTCAGAAGCTGAACGGTAACCGGTGCATCTGTGTCGTACACCCAGCCCTTGCCGGTGGAGTACACAAGAACAACGTTGTTGTGATCGTTCGCAAACTCGCCGGCAGGGTCAGCCTTCTTGAGCGGCTCGTAATCACCGGTCATGAACATGTAGTTGAAGCTTGCCACCCAGTAGCTGAGGAACTGGTACATGCCCTCAATGGTTGCCTCGTTCATCTTCTCCGGAACAACAGGCTTGGGCACGTTCTGCGCCTTCTTCTCAGCCGTGGCAGGAACGTACTCGCCGTTCTTCTCGTACTTGTCGAGCTTCACCGTGCCCTTGTACGACTTCTTAGCAGGCTCAGTCGCTGAAGCAGATGCTGAGGCGGATGCGCTCGCAGACTCAGAGGCGCTGGCACTCGCCGAAGCCTCGCTGGAAGCGGAGCTATCAGCCAGCGGACGAATATCGCTAGCGCAAGCACTCAGCGCCGCAGCCGCGCCAGCACCGGTAGCAGCAGCTAGTGCGGCACGTCGAGAAAGAAAAGTCGTCATCAGAAATCCTTAAATGATAAGTAGGGTAGGGGATGAAGCTCTGGAGCTTATCAACCCTATAAGTGAGGTAAATCCTCATCCCTAAGGTGAACTCTGCAAAGATGCTCTAGGCGGTCTTAGAGTTAGCATCATCGGATGCTTTGGTGCTCGGGCTCGCAGTGCCCTGTCCGCGTATCTTAGTGGGGTAAGTGAACCATTTACCGTCCTGATACGACAATTTCAGGTTGGAAAGCTCAGGCTCCATGGAAGTGTTCTGGTACATAGGCCTGTTTCCCTTACCCTCAACATGCATCATCGCTTTAGAGTCCTTGGACAGCGTGATACGCCAGTAGTAGAGGGAGTCGCTACCCGATACCTTCTCAGGTTGCGGGGTCATCATCTCAGCCTGAAGCGCATGCTCCGAACCGTAAAACCACCCCTCATTGGACTCATAAAAAGTCACGTAATCATGGAAAGACTTCACATCCCTGCCGGAAGGGTCAGCCTGCTTCAACGGCTCATCGTCACCGGTGAGCACCAGATAGTTGACGCTGGCAAGCCAAAAACTAAAGGCAGAGTAAGCACCATCAACACTGTTCTCATGCATATTCGCCGGCGGGCGGGGCTTGGGTACATTCTGCGCCTTGCGCGTCTCATCCGCAGGGATGTACTCGCCTTTCTTCTCATAGTTGTCGAACTTTACCGGCCCCAGATAAGACTTCTCAGAAGAACCACCCGAAGAGACGCTAGCAGAAGGGCTCGCAGACTCAGAAGCGCTGGCACTGGCCGAAGCCTCACCGGAGGCGGAGCTATCAGCCAGCGGACGGACATCGCTGGCGCAGGCGCTCAGCATCGTAATAGCACCTGCACCGGCAGCTAGTAGGGCTGCACGTCGAGAAAGGAAAGTCGTCATCAGAAATCCTTAAGTAGTGCGTATCAGAAGATGAGGGAAACTAACTATTGTTGTTCAAAAGCATGCGCCACATGCCTTCTTTGTATTCCATGATGAACTTGGTCGTGCGAGGAATCGTCTTTTCCTCCTCAACGATAGTCGCATCAGGCTCACCCTCAATGTGGTACTTAGCGGCAGGATCATACGCGACGGTTACAAGCCACTCATAACGGTCCGGCTTATTAGCAACCGGCTGAAGCTCATTCTCGGCAATCTCAATCTTGTACGGCTGATCCGAACCGTAAATCCAGCCCAGACCCGACTCATAGAGCCTAATCATGGTCTTAGAGTTCTTCAAAAAGGCCTTCGCCGGATCCGCCTTCATTAGCGGCTCAACATCGCCGGTCAGAATCAGATAATTCTGGGAAGCAAGCCAATAACCCATCAGCGCGTAGGCGCCCTCGGGGCTGTTCTCCTTCATCTTCTCCGGGATAAGAGGCTTCGGCACGTTCTGCGCCGGTGCATTCGCACTCGCCGCAATGTAGGTGCCGTTCCGCTCGTAGTTATTGAACTTAATCGGGCCAACATACGAGCCGGGAGTGTGATCATCAGTGGGCGAAGGCGACGCAGAGGCGCTCGCAGAAGAAGCCGCGCCAGAAGAAGCAGAAGCAGCAGAAGGCGAACCGGAGGAACCGCCGGAACCCTGCGCCCGCGAGTCCTGCGACAGCGGGCGAATATCGCTAGCGCACGCAGTCAGCGCCGCAAGAATACCGGTCGCACCCACACCCAGGAGAGTACGTCGAGTGAAGAAGGTAGTCATCGGAAGCCCTTCGTTGGAGCCAATACAAAGCAAATCACGCCACACACCGTGGTGGGCATACGCACCCCGTACAGGCCTATCAGTACGTCAATGTATACACATTTAAGGTTACCCGAGAGGCACCAGATCGCCCTGTGACCACCTCGCATGTTCAGAAAATTAAGACCCCACACCCAGCGTTTTACCAGGTGCAGGGTCTTATACCATGAAAAATCACCACGAGAGGAAACCCTCCGCCAGACGGCAACTATGCTGCGCTAGACAGCTCCCACTTGTCGTCCTTGTACTCCAGACGGAACCTCGCGACCTTCTTCTTCGACTCATCAGCGCTCGTCTCTTTATCAGGCTGACTCCTATAATGCCGCTTCATCTTCGGGTCCATATGGGCGAGGCCCTCCCAAATGAAGGCAGTATTATTGCTGCCGGGAACCTCACGAGGAGCATCAGTCAGCAGCTCAACAATATACGGAGTTTCCGTACCGTACACCCAACCAGCACCCGACGCATACAGCTTAATCGTGCTGGGATATTTCTCCCAGCCGTAGCCCTTGTAGTAAACCATCTCAATCGGTTCCGGGTCACCCGTGATCATCAGATGGTTCAAGCTCGCCAGCCAGAAACTCAAGAAAGCGTACGCACCATCAACACTGTGCTCCTTGAAGTTCTCAGGAGGCGCAGGCTTCGGCACATTCTCAGCCGGATTCGTAGCGGTCGCCGCAACATATTTGCCGTTCTCCACATAATTCTCGAAAGTGATGATGCCCTTATACTTCCTGCCCGAAGAGCGAAGACCCGAAGCAGCAGAAGCACTTTCAGACGCCGAAGGAGAAGCGCTCGTAGACGCCGACGCGGAAGCAGTTTCGGAGGCGGTTTCGGAGGCGGTCGCCGCCTCCGACGGAGAAGCCGAACCGGTGCCGCCAGCCAGCGGACGAATATCGCTAGCGCACGCAGTCAACGCAGAAAGCGCGCCAGCAACAGCAGCACCCAGGGCAGTACGTCGAGTGAAGAAAGTAGTCATCGGAAGTCCTTCGTTGGAACCTTCACCCCAAAGCCGTCAGCACGAAGCTCACAACCTGCAGGTAAAGACCACATGTAGTACGTCAATGTATATACGTTAAGCGTACCCGAGGCGTCCTCCGCCGCCCCCGAACATCCGCCGGGTTTTCCCCTGGGTGTTCCCTGAGATTCCGCAGAGTTCCGGCAGAGTTTTGGCAGAGTTTTGGCAGCGTTTGGGCAGAGTCTTGGCAAGGTTTTGGCACAAAGAAACCCCGCCCACGGCGCATTACCGCGGGCGGGGGAGAAGCTCAGCTCAAGCTATTATGCCTGAACCGTTATGGTGGGGTCTAGACAGAAGACCTAGGCAGTAGAAGAGCTAGAAGAAGCGGAAGCCGACGAAGAAGAGCCTTCATCGCCGGTGAGCATAATCCACTTACCGTCCTTGTATTCCACGGCAACCTTCGCCAGCTTGCCATTCGGGCTAGAAGCGGTCTTAAAGGGCTGGTCAGACTTGCCCTCAATGTGAATCTTCGCATCGGCGCTGTAGTTCATGTATGCCGGCCAGTCGTAACGGGTACCCTTACCGGACGCCTTCTTCGGTGAACCAGTAGTCAGCTCAAGAGTAACCGGGGTATCCGTACCGTACATCCAGCCCAGATCGTTCTCGTACATGATCGTAAGTTCCTGCAGACTCTTCGCATACACATCTGCAGGGTCAGCCTTCTTCATCGGCTCAGTATCGCCGGTCATTAGCGCATAGTTAAAGCTCGCCAGCCAGTAGCCAATGAACGCATACATGCCATCAACGTTATCTTCGTTCATGTTCGCCGGGGCGAGGGGCTTCGGCACATTCTGCGCCTTCTTCTCGGCAGTGGCGGGAACGTATTCGCCGTTCTTCTCGAAGTTATCGAACTTCACGAAGCCCTTATAGGACTTGTCCGAAGAAGCAGCAGCCGAGGCGCTTTCGGAAGCACCCGCGGAAGCAGAGCTAGACGCCGAACCTTCAGCCGTCGGGCGAATATCGCTAGCGCACGCAGTCAATGCAGCCAGCACGCCGGCACCGGTCGCACCCAGTGCCACGCGGCGGGACATGCCAGCAGAAGTGGAGGAAGGGCTCGTCATAATCAGCCTTTCATAGGAAGTCAACAAAGGAAATTGAGTGAGTTGACAACCCCATCATACCGGCAAACAGACAGACATCCATCAGTGGTCGTCATTTGGCGCCGATGACAAAGCAACCTAACACCGCTGCAAAGCATCACCGAGTCTCGGCAGAAAGAAACCCCGCCCACGGTACATTACCGCGGGCGGGGGAGAAGTCTATCTTAAGCCGTTAGACCTTACCTATAGGATAGGTGCTTAGACAGAAGAAGAACTCGAAGAAGAATCGGAAGCCGCCGAAGAAGAGCCATCCTCACTGGTGACCATAATCCACTTACCATCCTTGTACTCCACACCAACCCTCGTCAGTTCCCGCGAGCTATCCTCCATAAAGGGTTCATCAGGGCCCTGACCTTCAGCGTGAATCTTCATGTCCGCGCTGTAACTCATGTATCCCAACCAGTCATAGCGAGTCCTGCTACCCGAAATTTTCTGTGGTGAATCAGAAAGCAACTCAAGAGTCATAGGGCTATCCGCACCGTAGAGCCAGCCCGCATTATTTTCATAAGCAACCGTCAAATTCCGGTAATTCTCCAGCGCATCCGCAGATTCAACCTTCTGCAGCGGCTCAGTATCGCCGGTCATCAGCAGATAGTTGGAACTCGCCAACCAATAACCAACGAACGCGTAAATACCGTCAACGTTCTGCTCGTTCATGTTCGCCGGAACGAGAGGCTTGGGCACGTTCTGCGCCTTATGAGTGGCGGTCGCCGGAACGTACTCGCCGTTCTTCTCGAAGTTATCAAACTTCACGAGGCCCTTATAATGCTTGCCGGAAGAAGCAGAAGGCGAAGCGCTAGCCGAAGCACTCGCGGATGCGCTTTCGGACGCACTCGCAGAAGCCTCACCGGAGGGGGAGCTATCAGCCAACGGGCGAATATCGCTAGCGCACGCAGTCAATGCAACCAGTACGCCGGCACCGGTCGCACCCAGCGCCACGCGGCGGCTCACGCCAGCAGAAGTGGGGGAAGGGCTTGTCATGATCAGCCTTTCAAAGGAGGTCAACAAAGGGAATTGAGCGAGTTGACACCCCCATCATACCCTAAACACGTGAAAGGCTATTAAATGTCGCTACTTATATCCTTTTGCGAAGAAAAACTTCAAAAGCTGCAATGAGTGCACTAGGACGCTGAGGGACTCGTAGACTCCGTGCTCTTATCAGCGTCCTTATCCTGCTGAGTGCTCATAAACCAAGCACCCTCCTTATACTCCACAAC
>ERZ772786.798-NODE-798-length-12635-cov-5.984976_pt1 | contig 12635 bp, 10 predicted proteins | sample MGYA00511473_ERZ772786 | MGnify/ENA primary metagenome ERZ772786 (study PRJEB29015, sample SAMEA2738025) | human oral metagenome | biome: human oral; feature: human-associated habitat; material: saliva | place: China | collected 2252 ...
CTTCTAATGGTACTCACAACTTCAAGGTTTGGAATGTTGGTGAGTTGAACGATGAAATTAACTCTCTCCGTGACCAGTTGAATGCTAAGCCTAAGGAGGTTGTTAAGGAGGTTATTAAGGAAGTTGTTAAGGAGGTTCCAACTCAGGCTAATCAGACTCTTTGCATTGACAACTTGGTATTTGTAACATTCGCTCAAGGTAAGTACGACCTCACAAATGAGGCAAAGAATGCACTTGATGCTGTTAAGTCTGGTCGTCACGTACAGATCATTGGTACAGCTTCTCCAGAGGGTCCAAAGGATCTTAACGATCGTCTCTCTCAGAATCGTGCAAACGTTGTAGCTAAGTATCTCCAGGGTCGTGGCGTTGTTGTTGACGAGGCTAAGGGTCAAGGCGTACAGGGCGTAACATCTAACCGTTTGGCTGTTGTTTACGTTAAGTAATCAAGCTGATAGATTAGCTCTTTTGTAGCTAATGTTAGATAATAATATTAGGTAGGGATAAACCATATAGAGGTTTATCCCTACTTTTTTTCTATTAGTTTCCTTTTAAAAGTCATTTATAAGTTAATTTTTCTTTGTAACTTTGCTGGCAATAGACTAAATAGAGGTATTGCTGGTACTTACTAATTAATTTAAGCGTTTGTATAAGATTATAGAATGATATAGGATGAAGTACATTTTTTCTATAATAATACTATTTTTTACATTGCATATATCGGCTCAGATTCGACCAGAAGGTCAGTTTGAAACGAAATATAACGCCGTTCCCGATGGCTATAACTTTTGGATATATACGCCTGATGAATACAAGGAGAATAAACATCCTTTACCGCTTATCATCTTTCTACATGGGGCTAGTCTTTGTGGGAATGACTTAAATAAGGTGAGGCGTTATGGAGTCTTGGATGCAATTGACAAGGGTAAGATTATTCCCATGTTCGTGGTAGCTCCTCAGAATCCAGGTGGTCCATGGAGTCCGAGAAAACTAAATAATATATTGGAATGGATGAAGTCTCACTATTCCATAGATGCAAGTCGTGTGTATGTTCTCGGTATGAGTCTTGGTGGTTATGGCACAATGGATTTCGTCGGAACCTATCCCGATAAGATAGCAGCTGGTATGGCTTTGTGTGGTGGAACGACGTTAAAGAATATGAGTGGGCTTGGTGAAGTGCCTCTTTGGATTATGCATGGAACGGCAGATAGAGCCATTTCTATAAACGAATCAAAGCGTGTTGTCAATTATTTACAAGCCAATCATCGTGATCAATTACTGCGTTATGATTGGTTACAAGGTGGTAGTCACGGAGTTTTAGCACGTATTTTTTATCTTCAAAAAACATACGATTGGCTAATAACCCACTCTCTGAATGACAAACCAAAAACGATAGATAAAGATTTCGATATCACTTGGGACGACATAAAGTCAACCTATCAAAACCTAAAGAACTTGCCCCAGATGTATGATAATGATTAATTGATATCTATGATTAAAATCCTAAAATAATATAACGTGAAGCTTCGCAATTACTATCAAACGGTGTTGGCTGTATCCTTACTGGTGATAGCCTTATCTTGTCACGATGCTAAGAAGGTTGAAACTCAAAGTCCACTTACAGATTCCGTTGCTGTTGAATCAAATATAGAAGACCATTATTTGCCCGACACTATGTATGCTTCTGCTAATAAATTGAAGTTGTCTATAGATGCAGAGGGCAATTCGGAGAGTCTGTTGAAAGGAAAGGTTTCTGATTATGAAAGCGCAGATATTCTCACATTCCGTAAGAATCCAATGCGCAATGCGGACTTTGGTGGCATGGTGAAGGGAACTCCTGATACTGTAGAAATAGCTTGGAAATTTGATACCTACTATAACCGAGAACACACACATTTTGGTGTTTGGGGTGGTGGAAGTGGCTGGACAGGACAGCCATTGTATCTTAATAAGAGTAATGAAATCATCCTTTCATCTCTTTGTAGTCGCACTTATTTCATTGACTTTACTACTGGTAAGGCATCAAGACCATCTGTAGATGTGCATAACACCATCAAAGGGACATCCTCTATTGACCCTTTTTTCAAGAACTTATACGTAGGTCAGGGCATTCCTAATCATCTACCTATTGGACGATTAGTAATTGATTTGAATAAGACAAGAGTATCGCAATTTATTGATCGTGACCCACGTGCTCTACGCCATTGGTATGCATCAGATGCATCACCAGTCGAGGTTGGTGGCTATCTTTTCTGGCCTGGTGAAGATGGCAGTTTATACAAGTATAGCCGTAAGCAAGGGCACTTGAAACTTGTCAGCGCATTGCGTTACACCATCAATGGTTCTGCCCCTGGTATTGAAAACAGCCTTTGCGCCTATCGTAACTATGGTTGGTTTGGGGATAATCATGGTAGTATTATCTGCGTAAACCTCAACACCATGAAACCAGTTTGGTATTACGATAACCACGATGACATTGATGGTACAATTGTCTGTGAGGTTGAGAATGGTACACCTTATATATATTGTGGCTGCGAAGTAGATAAGCAAGGAATGAGTGGAACTTGTTACTTTGTTAAGATCAATGGCTTAACTGGTGAAAAGATATGGGAGCAGAAGATTCCTTGTAATCGAATAAAAATAAGGGAGAAAGTGCTTGATGGTGGAATGTATTGTACTCCTTTGTTAGGCAGAGGAGATGCGAGAGGGTTAATCTTTGCCAATATCTGTCGTAATGGAGCCGATGGGAAGGGTAAGTCATCAGGTCAGTTAGTAGCCTTTAATACCACCGATGGCAAGATTGTTTATACAACTCGTTTGAATCAATTTGCATGGTCGTCACCTATTGGATATATGAATGAAAAGGGCGAACAGTTTATCTTTACTGGTGATTCTGGTGGTACAGTCTATCTTATAAGGGCAAAGAATGGCGAACTACTCTATAAGCATCATGTAGCAAGCAACTTTGAGTCTTCACCTATAGCAATAGGTAATACTGCCGTCGTTGGGTCTCGTCAGAATGGAATCTATAAGTTTATTATCAGATAGGATATTTACTTTTTAAGGTAATCAAGCCATATTATATAAAGCTATTTATTGAATGAAGAAAGTTCTAATAAGTCTTTTGTTCGCATTTGCCAACTTATGTTTGGTTTATGCTCTAAACTCATCCTATAAAGCAAGTAATACACAAGGGCGCGTGAAGAGTGTTGTCTTTTTGGGTGATTCCAATTTATGGAGTGGGGGCGACGATTGTACTAATTCTCGTAGTTGGAGCTATTGGTTTAAGAACATTCTGCAGCCTGAGACTTGTCGTAGTTATGCCCGAAGCGGTGCTACATGGTCGAATACTGAACGTACAAAGGCAGATGTTAATAATTATAGTGAGGTACTCTCAGATGAAAATGTGATATGGAATCAAGTTTTGCGACTTATCAATGACGTTGAAAGCAAGAAGTTTGCACCACCCCAATACATCTTTATTATGGCTGGTACAAATGATGCCTGGTTTCATCAGCATCGTCCTTCTCTCTTAAAAGAAAGTGTGCATGATGTTTTTTCAAAACCACTTGTTGAAACAAAACCAATGCTATCGCTGGCTGCAGCTGTGCGTTATAATTGTGAACTCCTACATAATCGATTACCCCAGAGTAAGGTCCTTCTTGTCACTCCCATGTTAACAATTCGTGCCTCAAAGGATAGGGTGAGTAACATTTCTAATGTCATTGCAGATTGTGGAAAACGATTGAATGCACCAGTCATTCGCCTTGATACACCCTCACTCATCAATCCTCTACAAGAACGAAAACAAAAGCAAAACACCATCGATGGTACTCACACCAATGTGCGTGGTGCTGAGAAAGTAGGAAAATATATAGCTTCTCTATTTAAATCTATACTCATAAAGAAGTAAAAATCATCTCGTAATATTTATTTAAATCATATTTATGGTCTTTTCGGATTTATTCTTTTTATTTGTATTCTTACCTCTTTTCATGCTTTGTTATATGCTTTCCAATGTATGTGACAAGCAATTACGACCAAATTCTACCAACAAAACAGCTGTGAGAAATGCAACTCTTGTCGTTTTCTCATTGATATTCTATGCTTGGGGAGAGCCCATGTATGTATTCTTGATGATAATCAGTGTCTTTATAAACTACCTCACGGGAATAGGCATTGAACGTCAGAAAAAACATCGCAAGTTTGCGCTTATCATAGGATTAATATGTAATCTTCTAATCCTTGGAACCTTCAAGTATGCTGGTTTCTTTGCTGAGGTCTTATGTTCTGTTGGTCTGTCAGTTCCTATTCCAAGAATCTCTTTGCCTATTGGAATTAGCTTTTACACCTTCCAAAGTATATCTTATCTAATTGATGTCTACCGCCGGCAAGCTTCTAGTCAACGTCGTTTTGTAGATCTTCTACTCTATGTTTCCATGTTCCCACAGCTTATCGCTGGTCCAATTGTGCGTTATGACCTTGTGGCAAAGGAAATAAATGACCGTCATATCACCCGTCATGACGTTGTAGAAGGTAGTTATCGTTTCTTTATCGGATTAGGTAAAAAGGTCATCCTAGCCAATCAGTTCTCTGAAATAGCCAATCAGTTCCTTCAAGGCGAACTATCTAGTTTAACCATGCAAGGCGCTTGGGTGGGTATAATAGCCTTCACTTTGCAAATCTTCTTTGACTTTAGTGGATATAGCGATATGGCTATTGGCTTAGGACGTTGTCTTGGTTTCCACTTTGCAGAGAACTTTGATCATCCCTATTGTAGCCGTTCTATTACCGAATTCTGGCGTAAGTGGCACATGTCACTAGGTAGTTTTTTCCGTGATTATGTCTATATTCCACTTGGAGGTAATCGCCGTCATCAAGCCTTAAATATCTTTGTTGTATGGTTTCTGACGGGTATGTGGCATGGAGCTAGTTGGAACTTTATCATCTGGGGTGTGTATTTTGGCATTATAGTTACGCTAGAGAAATACACCTTATTAAAGGTGATTCGATATATTCCTCGTGTCGTTTTGCATTTATATAGTTTGTTGTTAATTATAATAGGGTGGGGCATCTTCTATTTTACAGACTTCACTCACATGCAGAGATTCTTCCTTTCTCTCTTTGGACAAAGGGCGGTTACTTCTGATTTCTCAGCCCAAACAGCCTTATTCAATAACTTCTGGTTGTGGATAGCAGGTCTTGTTTTCTGTCTACCAGTATATGATTTTCTTTCTAAACGATTTACTTCTATAGGTTCAACCACTACCCAACATAATTTAGCAACAGCCACCCGATTGGTGATATCATTATGTCTACTCTTCCTAAGTGTAGCTCTCTTGGTTGGTGCAACCAATAACGCATTTATTTATACACGCTTTTAATTGATTGAAAATATGAAGAGATATATTCTTTTAGTCGTTAGTTTGGTCACGCTCTCATACTCTTTTCTGCATGCACAACAGGTTCTCAAGGGGCGTAATGGTAATATTGTTGTAAAGAAAGACTCCCTACTTCGTGCCATGACAGCCTTTACTAGTCCAGCAACTGGGGGTAGTTGGTATTCGGAGGCAGTCAACGCTTATCAAGAAGCATTGGGTGATAATGTGCAAGTTTATAGCATGATAGTACCCACTTCTACGGCTTATTATTGGCCAGAAAACTATCAAGGAGTTGCCAATTTGCCACAACGTCCAGTCATTCAAAATATGTATGACAAGATGAATAATAGGATTAAAAAGATTGATTTATGGGACTTGTTAGAACGTCATAAGGCTGAGAATATCTATGCAAGAACGGATCATCATTGGTTGCCATTGGGGGCTTATTATGCAGCTGAACTCTTTGCGCAGGTAGCCAAAGTTCCTTTCCGCCCACTATCTGCCTATGACAAGCATGTTATTCATCGTTTTGTTGGGAGTATGGCACGCTTCTCTGGGATTGCTCAGTTGCGTCAATCGCCTGAAGACTTTGTCTTCTATACTCCAACCGATTGTTCTTATACAACCACATACGTCGAACATATATTACAAAACAAGCAGGTTGTTGGTGTAAAACCAGCTTATGAAGGAAAGTTCTTCTTTGATTATGGCGATGGAAACGGCAATGCTTATTGCACTTTCATGGGGGGAGATATTCGTACAACACATGTTGCCACGGGAGTAAAGAATGGACGACGACTACTTGTTATAAAGGATAGCTTTGGTAATGCAATCCCTGGTTACCTCTTCTATTCATTTGCAGATTTATACGTTGTAGACTTTCGTTATTTCCAAGAAAACATTTTAGAGTATATTCGTGAACACAAGATAACGGACTTACTCATCGTGAATAATATTCAACATGCTTATACACGAACCACTGCGCGTTCGTTAGTTGAGATGTTAGAACGCCCAACAACACATAAAGACTGATTATGAAACAAGACAATATCTATATCGTTGTAATATCTATCGCATTCTTTGTTCTGACCTGTATCTTCAATTTTCTACCACGTAGCACATACTCTGCTCTGGAAAAGCGTGACCTTAAACAGTTTCCTACTTACTCCTTGGAGGATGTGAAATCGGGTGACTTTACAAAGAATATTAATTCTTGGTTTAGCGATAGTGAGCCTTATCGTGATTTCTTCATGCAGGTGAGTATGAAACAGAAGGATCTTCTTGGAATCACAAAGATGGGTGAAGAGAAGGTGAAGTTTCATGCTTCTGTTGCCACAGGAAAGGCTACGAATAATCCAATGGATGAGAGTGGAGATAATGGAAGAGAGATAGAAGGGTACAAGAATACGTCTACTGCCAATGAAAATGCTAAGATAGCTAACCTCGGAATTGTCATCGTTGGCAGTGGTAAAGACGTGCGTGCACTAATGGCGTATGGTGGTGGTGCAGAAGGAGGAGTGGCTTATGCCGAGGCTGCTAATGTTTATAAGAAGGCCTTTGGAGCGAAGGTGAATGTGTATAGCATGGTCATTCCCACTGCTATAGAGTTCTATTGTCCAGAACAAGCAAAGAGTTGTACTCATAGTCAGAGTGCCACTATCACGAACATTTATCACCATTTAGCAAAGGATGTGCAGGCTGTTAATGTATATACTCCTATAGGGAAACATGCGAAAGAGCCAATCTATTTGCGTACAGATCACCATTGGGCACCACTTGGAGCATACTATGCTGCACAGGAGTTTGCACGTGTGGCAAAGGTGCCGTTCCGCACACTTAGCAGCTATGAAAAGCGTGTTGTGCATGGTTATGTGGGGAGTATGTATGGTTATGCACATGATATTTCGTTAAAGAATGCACCGGAAGATTTCGTCTTTTATGTGCCTAAGGATGTGAAGTATACCACCCTTTATCAAGAGTATAAACTCGATAAGGACTATAATATTCAGGGTGAGGGTAGGAGTTTCGAAGGGCAATTCTTCGTCCATTATAGGGATGGTAGCAGTGGGGCTTATTGCACGTTTATGGGTGGAGATGCGAAGATTACGACCATAACAACGTCCACGCATAATGGAAGGAGACTGTTAATTCTGAAGGATAGTTTCGGTAATGCACTCCCTGGTTATCTGTTTTATAGCTTCGAACAGATATTTGTTGTGGATAGTCGTTACTTCGCAAAGAATATGAAACAATATGTTCGTGAGAACAAGGTGACTGATATTCTTTTTGCTTATAACATCTTTAATGCTTACTCAACAAAGGTTGCAAAGAAATTAGAAAGTCTACTTGATCAATAAACCTAATGATTATTCCCATCATGAATTGAGATATGCTCGGCATGATGGGATTCTTGTTTTATAGGTGTCCGTGCTCTTTATTAATAATAGGTTTGGGTTGGTTAGGATAAAGAAGAGGCTTCTTTGTTTTTGAAGAGAGCCTCTCTTTACATAGAGGAAGACCTTTTCTTGTATTGAAGAAAGCCTTATGTTGAATCCACCTATTATTTACTTCAATTGGATGTAATGTTTTGTTGACTTGTCAACTAGTCTGCTCGTGACTTAAACGAAGGTACTATCTTAAAAAAGTGTGTAAGTCCATATTTTTCTTATCTTTGTATTTGGAAACATTAAAATAAAGAAACAATGGAACTTACACAAATACAAATTCTCTACAGAACTCCAATACAAATACTTGTAAAACATATTTAAAACCACACTCTACAACCTTTTTTAGAGAAATATTGCTAGAATATTGCAATTTTTAGAAAAAGCTTTGGTAATTACATTATTTTAATATAGTTTTGCAGTGTCAAATCTATACTGTAGCTTTTTCAAATTATTGAAGTAAACTTTGTTCATTCATATTTGAATATGGTAGAAAACAATAAAAAGACAATACGGCATCTGATAAAAGTCAGAAATATGGATGAGACACTACATAAACAGTAAAGCGTCATCAATGCTTTGTCAATTGGCTTCTTGAAACCTCGGAAATTTCAATTTGCTAGTCAAGGACAATGTCAGAAGTGGTTGCTATGGGAATGCTATAATAGTATTCCGGAGTGTGATGCGAGGGTATTTATTCCCTCACACACACTTTTCTGGGTTACTTATATATACCAGCGCAGGCAAACTTCTACTCGTTCACTAGCATAGGTCTCCGAGGACCTCAAGAGGCGAATGAGTTAGATGGATACCTGCGCTTTTTGTTTTGTGGTCCCTCTTATAGAGTTTAAAAGCCTTATAAGGTGTCTGAGGCATGAGGCAAATTTAAAAATGATTATTATAAGTAATGATTATAACGGGTTTGCAACTCGTTTTGCAGATTTCTTACAGAATCTGAATGAAAACCGAAATATTTCTATCTTGGATAATAATACTTTTGCAGCAAAGGTATGTAATATCACGAACTCTCCTTTTGGCACAAATCCTTTTACTTTATTTGGCAAAAAAACTCCGATTATATATAACAAAGATATCATTGAAAGGTGTCAGTTCACACAATCTGAATCAGACGCATGTTTATTACATGAAATTGGTCATTTAATTCATAAAGGGGAAAAAAAAGGAGATGATTTAGAAATTCTTTGTGACAAGGTAGCTATAGAAGCAAATATGACTTTACATTTGCTGTCAGCCTTAATAAAGATGCAAGAAGTACTTAAAGTTAACCTAGATAGGCGTATAGAAATACTATATCATAACTTGCACCTTTTCCGCCCAGAATGGACATGTGGACGCTACAGCGATAAAGAACAAGTTGCAATAATGTATAATTTGATAGTAGGAGTTAGTTTCTTCTTTGACAGTTTCTCTGCTATTGTTATAGGGGAGATATTGAAAGCTAATAGAAATGAAGACATCAATGTTATTGCAATTTCTTCAAAGACAGGTATAAGTATAGAATCTTTATGTCAATTCTTTATTGTGTTGATTCAAAATGGTTTATTAACAACTATATATCCGACGAAAAATTCTATAAACAATTATAGACAATTAGTATTAGATACTAAAAACCAACAGAAATCATGGGTAGATAAATCGACAAGGGAAAAGCTTCCAATGGAAGTAACAAATGCAGAACAAGCATATTTCTCAGCTGTTGACGATGGAAGAACAATATGCTCATGTATGTTTGAGCTAACATATCGGTGTAGCGAAATGTGTATTCACTGCTATAATCCAGGGGCAACTCGAAATAGTACAGAAAAAAGCCATAGAGCTGAACAGCAGGAACTAACCTTGGATAATTATAAAAGTATCATTGATGATATGTACAACCATGGTCTTGTTAAGGTATGCCTTAGTGGAGGTGATCCTTTTTCAAAAGAAATTACATGGGAAGTGATAGATTACTTATACGCTAAAGGTATTGTTTTTGATGTTTTCACAAATGGACAAAGAATATTAAAGGAAGTGAATAGGCTTGCTGATTATTATCCACGATTAGTCGGTATAAGCATATATAGTGGGATTGCTAAAGATCATGACGCTATTACTCGAGTTCCTGGTTCTTGGGAAAAATCTATAAAAGTAGTCAAAATTCTTAGTAAACTAGCTGTCCCAATTAATCTAAAGTGTTGTATAATGCAACCTAATATTCATTCTTATTATATGGTTGCAGATCTTGCAAAGGAGTATGGAGCTGTTCCCCAGTTTGAGATTAATATTACGGAGTCTAACGATGGTGATATCTGCGCAAAGCAATTACGTCTGACAGAAGATCAATTACAAGTAATTCTACGTGATAATAATTTGGCTTTATATGTAGGAAAGGAGGCACCTAACTATGGAGGTCAAAAACGTGATTTATCGATGTGTAGCTGTGGTGCTGGTGGTACAGGTTTTTGTTTGTCCCCAAATGGAGACTTACGTGCGTGTCCGGCATTTACACAAGTTTATGGAAACCTATGCAAGCAAACTGTAAGCAAAATACTATCTGAGAGTTCTTCGTTAAAAGAATGGAGGAAGGCTGTAGTTTCTGACTATGTCGAGTGCGGAAGACATGATTATTGTGATTACTGTAATCTTTGTGCAGGAATTAATTATTCAGAGCATCAAGATTTTCGAAAACCAGCAGAATCGAATTGTTATATGGCAAAATGCAGATTTAATCTTGCTCATAAACTAATGAAACATGATGTGTCTATTGGTAGAGAAGAGCTTATAAAACTCATAAGGAAGCTTCCAATAAACAAAATAGCATTGCAACGTATTTATCGTGAAAAAGGATAAATGGTATCTCCTAAAGTATGCCTATAATTTAATAGTTACCATTATGAAAGTAGAACTTGGTATCAAGACTACATCAAATGTAGTGGCCGCAAATGGATGTCCAAAATTGTATGAGTCAACTTGCGGTATTGCATATCGTGGCTTTTAGCACGATAGTAATTAATGGCATAGGGAAAGGCATTCCTTCCCTATGCCCTCTTTAATATCTAATTAAAATATTACGATAAGGAATGATGCAGCTACATAAAATTAAGAATTTCAGTAAAGAAGTGCGACCGTATGTGGATAACGTTAATACAGATATCCTTGGTAATGTTATTGCAAATAAAACGGGACATGGAAAGCGTATTATGCTAATAGCACACCAAGATGTTATATGTCTTATGATATCTTACATAGATGAGAGGGGATTTCTTTATGTAAAACCATCAGGTGGTATTGACGTATCAATTCTTCAAGCAAGAAAAGTTGTAATTGTACATGAAAATAAAGAAATCTTAGGTGTTATAGGAAAAAAGCCGATTCATCTTCTACGAGAAGAACAAAATAATAAAATAACTTTTGATTGTATATGGGTTGATATAGGCGTAAAGAACAAAGAAGAAGCTCTGCAAATGATTAGTGTGGGTGATTATGCCTATTTTTGTTCAGATTATGAAAGTCTACCAAATAGTATTATGACAGGTCCTTATATTGATGATCAGGCTGGGTTAAATGTTTTATGCGAAGTTTCTAAGCGACTTCAAAAAGTGAAGGCAGCATGCGATTTATACTATATTGCATCAAATCACGAAGAAATAGGATTGAGAGGAGCATACGTTGTTGCAAACTCCATAAAACCAGATATATGCATATGTATTGATGTAACCCATGCAACAGATTATCCTAGTATGAATGTTATAAGTGATGGAGATGTTAAATTAGGAGGTGGATGTGTTTTAGCCAAAGGACCAAATGTTTATCCCGAACTATTTCATAGCTTGAAAGAGATTGCTTTAAAACATAACATTGCACACCAAATTGAAGTAAGTCCTTACCCTACAGGAACAGATGCCAACGTAGTACAACTCTCTACAAATGGTGTTAAAACTGCAATTATATCAATCCCATGCAGGTATATGCATACCCCTTATGAGATGTGTTCAAAAAAAGACATAAGATCAGCAATAGACATTATAAGCAACTTTATACTAGAAGAATTTGATAATGAGATAACTATCAAAGAAGAAAGCTTATAGTAAAAACAAAGAAACGCATGATTAAAACAGGAATAGACTGGAATTTATCCATCATTGATTCTTCTTCCAAAAGGTCGGAGTAAATAGAGCTAAGATTGTAAACAACTCCAGACGGCCTAGGGGCATAAGAAAGGGACAAATCCTCTTAGCCAAGTCTGGTAGTTGTGCCCATGACATGGTTGGTCCAATCTCCGTACCTAAAGTTTGTCCAACATTAACCAAAGAACTCAATGTAATAGTGATAGCATTCGTGTTATCAATGCCAACTGCAATCATTGTAAAGGTAGTGTCCTAAAAAGTGTGTAAGATCCATTGTTTCTTTATTTTAATGTTTCCAAATACAAAGATAAGAAAAATATGGGCTTACACACTTTTTTAAGACAGTACCATTTCTGCCAATATGTCAGTTGTATGCCATTGGCACATCCTTTGTCTAATAGTAGGCGTATGGCGCTGTGAAAACTAGCTAATCTAGCCCAGCGAGATAGCTTCGGCTGTCTTGAAGAACAGCGTGTAATAGCATTTAATATAGTAAATAATAATAAAAAAAAGATATACAATTATGGGAAAGATTATTGGAATTGACTTAGGAACAACAAACTCTTGTGTTGCTGTATTTGAAGGTAACGAGCCAGTAGTAATTGCTAACAGCGAAGGTAAGCGTACAACTCCTTCTGTTGTAGGCTTCGTTGAGGGTGGCGAACGTAAGGTAGGTGACCCTGCTA
>ERZ772786.801-NODE-801-length-12617-cov-47.350979_pt1 | contig 12617 bp, 4 predicted proteins | sample MGYA00511473_ERZ772786 | MGnify/ENA primary metagenome ERZ772786 (study PRJEB29015, sample SAMEA2738025) | human oral metagenome | biome: human oral; feature: human-associated habitat; material: saliva | place: China | collected 2252 ...
CAACAAGAGCGTCAGTACCGACAGTCTCAGCACAAGCAGCAGAGGTTACCTCAGAAGTTACAGCAGTAGCTAATACTGCTCTGGCGGTGAGTATTGAGGCGGATAAGAAGCGTCAAGAGCAAGAGGCAAAGCTTACCTCACTGTCTACTGAAATTGGAACTTATCTAGGAAGACTAGGCAATCGTGAAGGAGCGGAAAGTGCCCTTCTAAAAGGAAATGCTACGATTGAAGCGATTCAAAATGCTTTGACAGATCCAAATGCTGACCTCAACGCTCTTATCTCTGAAGCTACTAGAACACGTAATACTGTGGTCAATACGGTGTTGCGTGCAAATTCTGGACTTCGAGACAGCCGTAATGGGAGAGCACTTCCGACAGGAACAGGTTTCAGAGCAGCAACAAATATTGGGAATGCTACTTACACGCCAAAAGCAGCACTTCATGTTACGCCGGAAGATCAAATGGATTACTTCCAGACTAACGGTTCGGCAACCTTTAATAATGGCACTGTGACCTTAACCACTGCGAGTGGTGGCCAAGCAGGTTCATATACATTAAAGAATAAGATTGATATGACCGAGACTTTTGTGCTCAAAGGAAAAATCAATCTAGGTGATGCTTATGAAAGGTTTAGAAATAATGGTCATGACGGTGGTGACGGTGTTGCAGCTATTTTCTCTACGGGTAACGTTGGTGAAATAGGAAATGCTAATGGTAATGGATCAGGCGCCAGTCTTGGGATGGGGGGGACCAACCTTAAAGGATCCTTTGGTTTTAAACTTGATACATGGCATAATACGAGTGCTCCACTTCCCCAAAATATGGCTTCAGCAGATCCCTCACGTGTTGGTGGTGGCGGAGCATTCGGAGGATTTATTTATAGTTATAATGGGACGAAATATATTAATGCACAAGGACGAGTTTATCCTGTTATTTCGACTTTTTCTAAACTTCAAACGAATCCAACAAATAATTCTTTCCAAAATTACACTGTAAATTATGATGGTAAGACTAAAGTTATGACCGTAAATTATGCTGGACAGACTTGGTCTTATAATTTAGCAAATCAGAAAATTGGTCAACAAAGTGATTATCTGGTTGATGATAAAGTTAGAAATACAAATGTTCTTTGGAACGATACAAAGAATATGACACTGTTGTCAAATGCAGGAAATCCTAGTGAATTAGCTTTTGCATTATTTGCTTCAACTGGTTCAGGTGTTAACTTACAACAATTTCGACTTGAATCCTTCGATTACACCACAGGTGGATCTTACATTACGATCAAGTATGTAGATGATATTACAGGAGTGGAGCTCAAACCATCTAAAACCATTTCTGGTCTAGGAGGAAATATCCAAGATTTAACAAGTTACCTGGATATTCCTGGTTACAAAGTTCAACGAAATAATGCCAACACATATAATCTCTATAGAGGCGGAAACAAGATTGAATTTAAGAAAGGAAAGGTAACAGTTACCTATACCTACTCTCCTACAGTAGAGAAAAAGGTGGATCGTATCTATACCTATGTTGGTGAAAATGCTTCTGATTTAACTGTCGCTCAAAATTTTGTAAAGACTCAAACAGGTGTGACCCTACCAAGTGATACCAAGTACGAATTTGCAACACCTTTTGATACGTCTGATCAAGGTGATAAACAGGCTACTGTAAAAGTCACCATGCCGAATGGCTATGTTCAAACAGTTGATATCCCCTACACTGTTTATCCATCTCTTAGCGCCAAAAGTCCAATCTACGACTTTAAAGGACAATCACTGACAAATGGTTCAGCTTCAGGTGGTGGTTATTACAGTTACCTTACGAAATTAGGTACGGGTGCTTGGTATCCTTCAGGAATGTCTTGGGGACTTTATGATGGAACCACGAAGATTGATGATATCAATACCGATACGGTAGGTTATAAAGACTATACGTTAAAAGCAGTTTTTCCAAAGGGTCGGTATGGTGAAACGGAATCTAGCAAGTTACTGACGGTTTCATCTACTTTCCGACACATTGTTTATGATCTTGTTGCCAACCCGACACCAAACCCTACGAGATCTTGGGTCTTTACTCAAGGTGACAATGTTACAATTAATGCAATCAGCGCAGTGCAGTATGCATCTGGTTCGAATGCAATCACTCCTGTGGCCAATGATACCTTCACCTGGAAAAACAATGATGCTCCGAGCATGGATCAAATCGGAAAATTCACGAAAACAGTTATTGTAAAAACTGGTGAGGATGGAGCAGGACATAGAGCCACTAAAGAGATTGATGTTGTCGTAACGGTCAATCCAAAAGTAGCAACGATTACGACTGATTTGACCGGTAAAGCTGGTATGAAGAATCAGCAGATTGCAGTAACAGCTTCACCAGGTGCAACCGTTACGTTGAGCAATTCAGCAGGGAGGGCTATTGGAACTGCAGTAGCTGATGCATCTGGGAATGCAACTGTCACAGTCACAACAGCTTTGCCATATGGAAATATCCAAGCAAGTACATCTAAGACAGGGCCGACAGAAACAGGTGGCACAGCGACTTACACAGCTTCTGGAAATTCAAAATTAGCGACTTATGCTGCACCTAAAGCGAAGGCGGATAGGCTCTATGCCCTTCATCATGAAGGTTCTCCAGAATTAAGTATTCCAAGTAATTTTGTAAAATTAGCCAATGATTTAGCTTTGCCTTCAGGAAGTTCAGTACGTTGGAAGACATCAAAAGATCTAATCAATACCAATACGGTAGGGGATCGAGTTGCGGAGGTTACTGTTCAACTTCCAGGGGATTCTCAAACTTACACGGTTTCAGTTCCTTACACCATTTTACCGACGATTGAAGCTAAGAGTCCTATTTATGATCTTAAAGGCCAAGGTCTTCATAATGGAAAAGATGAGAGTAATTATATTAAATCAGACACTACAGATGTTTCTTATACAACACAATGGACAGATGCGTCTGGAGTCAGCTTTACCACTATCCCATTAACAGTTGATAACACAGGAACATTTACCTATGCCATTAAGCGGATTTATGATGTGGGGCGTTATGGAGCAACGACAGATACTTCTAAATTGCTTACGACTTCAACGACACTCGAACACCGTGTTATTGAACTCACAACCAAACACAAAGTTTTCCATCAAAATGTAGAAGATGAAAATTATAGAACTAGTAAAGATCCGGCTAGTTGGGTGACTATTACGGGAAATCCTAAGTTTATAGGGGAATTCAGAGATGGCTTAGGACCAGACATTACAACTGCTGGGAAAGCTACATTAGACATTGCTTATACGATCACAGATGATAAGTCAGATATCCCTCTGACGATTCCAATAACTGCCGAATATACGGTTATCCCTACTCCAGTGATCTCTGAGGACTCAGTGACAGAGACAGGTGGCTTACCAGGTAAATCTATTCAAGTCACGAACGTTCTACCTAGTTCCACGGTCACTTTGACCTTGAATGGGCATCAGTTTACCAAGGAGGCAGGAGCTAGTGATGAAAGTGTTACTTTTACGGCACAGGGTCTGAAGCAAGCCTATGATGATAACAATGGCTTATTGCCTGTAGGTACTGTTACGGCTACAAGCACATTTGAAGGGGAAACTTCAGAAAAGGCTACAGCGACGATTACGGCAGAAACAGTGAAACCAACTGTTGAGTATAAGGTTAAGGTAAACGGCAAAGATCCTCAGATAGGAATAAATGGTGACTATGTTTTCTATGCTGGAGATGTCATCCAAGTGACCGTTACTGGTAAAGACAATAGCGGTAAGCTTGCTACCTTACGAGTAACTGGGAATGCGACTGTCCTTTCAGATTTCTTCCAGGGAAATACAAACTGGGGAACGGGTGCTATTCCAAATATTATCAATACCGTTATGAGCGATGACCAGACAACCTTTACCTTTACCGTTGTTCCAAAGAGTGACTTGATTTGGGGAGCAGGTAACCGTTGGGGACGTCGTGTAGAAGCAGTCGACCTAAGTGGAAATAAGACTTTATCTGATGAATTTGGTGTTAGACAAGGTCAATTAAAAGATCTATTTAACAAGCCTTCGATAACTGTTACACAAGTAAAGGATATCGGTCACTTAACAGAGACAGATAAAGCTAAAGTTCGTGAAGAAATCATGAAGGCGCATGATAGAGTGATTGCTAATGGCCGAGATCGTATTGCAAGTATTGAAATCAGTAACGATGGTGTTGCAACAGTCTATTACAAAGATTTCGATAAGAATCAAACAAATCAATCTCAATACCCACTAACAACATATACACAAAGTGAAACGGTATCAGATACTGTGTACAAGTCAGAATCAACAAGTACAAGTACATCTGCCAGTGAATCAGCAAGTACGTCCGCAAGAGAAAGCGAATCTGTAAGTACAAGCGCCAGTGAATCAGCAAGTACGTCCGCATCGCAAAGTGCTTTTACGAGTGCGAGTGAGTCGGCAAGTACGTCGGCATCAATGAGTGCCTTAACTAGTGCTTCAGAATCCGCAAGTACATCCGCGTCACAGAGTGCATCGACAAGTGCAAGCGAATCCGCAAGTACAAGTGCATCGATGAGTGCCTCAACAAGTGCGAGCGAGTCCGCAAGTACTTCAGCGTCACAGAGCGCTTCAACGAGTGCCAGTGAGTCAGCAAGTACAAGTGCATCGATGAGTGCCTCAACAAGTGCGAGCGAGTCCGCAAGTACCAGTGCCTCACAGAGTGCCTCAACGAGTGCAAGCGAATCCGCAAGTACAAGCGCTTCACAAAGTGCCTCAACCAGCGCCAGTGAGTCAGCAAGTACGTCTGCATCGATGAGTGCTTCAACCAGTGCGTCAGAATCCGCAAGTACTTCAGCGTCCATGAGCGCCTCAACCAGCGCTAGCGAATCAGCAAGTACATCTGCATCGATGAGTGCTTCAACAAGTGCTAGCGAATCGGCAAGTACGTCGGCCTCAATGAGTGCCTCAACGAGTGCGTCTGAATCAGCAAGTACGTCAGCGTCCATGAGCGCCTCAACAAGTGCAAGCGAATCCGCAAGTACAAGTGCATCGATGAGTGCCTCAACAAGTGCGAGCGAGTCCGCAAGTACGTCCGCATCGCAAAGTGCATCAACCAGCGCCAGTGAGTCCGCAAGTACGTCCGCATCGCAAAGTGCCTCAACAAGTGCGAGCGAGTCCGCAAGTACAAGTGCATCGATGAGCGCTTCAACAAGTGCCAGTGAATCCGCAAGTACCAGTGCATCGATGAGCGCTTCAACAAGTGCGAGCGAATCAGCAAGTACCAGTGCATCGATGAGCGCTTCAACAAGTGCGTCTGAATCAGCAAGTACGTCGGCCTCAATGAGTGCCTCAACGAGTGCGTCTGAATCAGCAAGTACGTCAGCGTCCATGAGCGCCTCAACCAGTGCAAGCGAATCCGCAAGTACAAGTGCATCGATGAGTGCCTCAACAAGTGCGAGCGAGTCCGCAAGTACTTCAGCGTCACAGAGCGCTTCAACGAGTGCCAGTGAGTCAGCAAGTACAAGTGCATCGATGAGTGCCTCAACAAGTGCGAGCGAGTCCGCAAGTACCAGTGCCTCACAGAGTGCCTCAACGAGTGCAAGCGAATCCGCAAGTACAAGCGCTTCACAAAGTGCCTCAACCAGCGCCAGTGAGTCAGCAAGTACGTCGGCTTCCATGAGTGCCTCGACAAGTGCATCGGAATCCGCAAGTACGTCCGCGTCGATGAGTGCATCAACAAGTGCTAGCGAGTCCGCAAGTACATCTGCGTCCATGAGTGCCTCAACGAGCGCATCAGAGTCAGCAAGTACCAGTGCCTCAATGAGTGCGTCAACAAGTGCGAGTGAATCCGCAAGTACGTCGGCTTCCATGAGTGCTTCGACAAGTGCTTCAGAATCTGCAAGTACGTCAGCCTCACAGAGTGCTTCAACAAGTGCATCTGAATCAGCCAGCACTTCAGCATCGATGAGTGCTTCAACGAGTGCATCAACCAGTGCTTCAGAATCCGCAAGTACGTCCGCGTCAATGAGCGCTTCAACAAGTGCGAGCGAATCCGCAAGTACATCTGCGTCACAAAGTGCGTCAACGAGCGCATCAGAGTCCGCAAGTACATCAGCGTCAATGAGTGCCTCAACGAGTGCGAGTGAATCCGCAAGTACCAGTGCCTCAATGAGTGCATCAACAAGTGCCAGTGAATCGGCAAGTACGTCCGCGTCCATGAGTGCTTCAACCAGCGCCAGTGAGTCCGCAAGTACGTCAGCGTCGATGAGCGCATCGACAAGTGCTAGCGAATCAGCAAGTACAAGTGCGTCGATGAGCGCCTCAACAAGTGCATCGGAATCTGCAAGTACGTCAGCGTCGATGAGTGCGTCAACAAGCGCTAGCGAATCCGCAAGTACGTCCGCGTCAATGAGCGCTTCAACAAGTGCGAGCGAATCCGCAAGTACATCTGCGTCACAAAGTGCGTCAACGAGCGCATCAGAGTCCGCAAGTACATCAGCGTCAATGAGTGCCTCAACGAGTGCGAGTGAATCCGCAAGTACCAGTGCCTCAATGAGTGCATCAACAAGTGCCAGTGAATCGGCAAGTACGTCCGCGTCCATGAGTGCTTCAACCAGCGCCAGTGAGTCCGCAAGTACGTCAGCGTCGATGAGCGCATCGACAAGTGCTAGCGAATCAGCAAGTACAAGTGCGTCGATGAGCGCCTCAACAAGTGCATCGGAATCCGCAAGTACTTCAGCGTCGATGAGCGCCTCAACAAGTGCGAGCGAGTCCGCAAGTACGTCCGCATCGCAAAGCGCTTCAACCAGCGCATCAGAATCAGCCAGCACTTCAGCATCGATGAGCGCCTCAACAAGTGCATCAGAGTCCGCAAGTACGTCCGCATCCATGAGCGCTTCAACAAGTGCTAGCGAGTCAGCAAGTACAAGCGCTTCACAAAGTGCCTCAACCAGCGCCAGTGAGTCAGCAAGTACGTCAGCATCGATGAGCGCTTCAACAAGTGCTAGCGAGTCAGCAAGTACAAGCGCTTCACAAAGTGCATCAACCAGCGCATCAGAGTCCGCAAGTACCAGTGCCTCAATGAGTGCGTCAACAAGTGCGAGCGAGTCCGCAAGTACATCTGCGTCCATGAGTGCATCAACGAGCGCATCAGAGTCCGCAAGTACCAGTGCCTCAATGAGTGCGTCAACAAGTGCGAGCGAGTCCGCAAGTACATCCGCGTCGATGAGTGCGTCAACGAGTGCGAGCGAGTCAGCAAGTACAAGTGCATCGATGAGTGCCTCAACAAGTGCTAGTGAATCCGCAAGTACTTCAGCGTCAATGAGCGCCTCAACAAGTGCTAGCGAGTCAGCAAGTACGTCGGCTTCCATGAGCGCTTCAACAAGTGCGAGCGAATCCGCAAGTACTTCAGCGTCAATGAGCGCCTCAACAAGTGCTAGCGAATCTGCAAGTACGTCAGCGTCGATGAGTGCTTCAACAAGTGCTAGTGAATCCGCAAGTACGTCAGCCTCAATGAGTGCGTCAACTAGTGCCAGTGAGTCCGCAAGTACGTCCGCGTCAACGAGCGCTTCAACAAGTGCGAGTGAGTCCGCAAGTACGTCCGCGTCAACGAGCGCTTCAACAAGTGCATCAGAGTCAGCAAGTACGTCGGCATCGATGAGTGCTTCAACAAGTGCTAGCGAATCCGCAAGTACGTCGGCTTCCATGAGCGCTTCAACAAGTGCTAGCGAATCGGCAAGTACAAGTGCATCGATGAGCGCTTCAACGAGTGCCAGCGAGTCCGCAAGTACGTCAGCGTCGATGAGTGCCTCAACGAGCGCCAGTGAGTCCGCAAGTACGTCAGCGTCACAGAGTGCCTCAACCAGCGCTAGCGAATCAGCAAGTACGTCGGCATCGATGAGTGCGTCAACGAGTGCGAGTGAATCAGCAAGTACGTCGGCTTCCATGAGTGCGTCAACCAGCGCATCAGAATCCGCAAGTACAAGCGCTTCACAAAGTGCCTCAACCAGCGCCAGTGAGTCAGCAAGTACGTCAGCATCGATGAGTGCTTCAACAAGTGCTTCAGAATCAGCAAGTACAAGTGCTTCGATGAGCGCCTCTACAAGTGCTTCAGAGTCCGCAAGTACGTCAGCATCGCAAAGCGCTTCAACAAGTGCGAGTGAATCTGCAAGTACTTCAGCGTCACAGAGTGCATCAACAAGCGCTAGCGAATCCGCAAGTACGTCGGCATCAATGAGCGCTTCAACGAGTGCGAGCGAGTCAGCAAGTACAAGTGCTTCCATGAGCGCTTCAACAAGTGCTAGCGAATCCGCAAGTACGTCTGCCTCAATGAGTGCTTCAACAAGTGCTAGCGAATCCGCAAGTACGTCAGCCTCGATGAGTGCATCGACAAGTGCGTCAGAATCCGCAAGTACGTCCGCGTCGATGAGTGCCTCAACAAGTGCATCTGAATCAGCCAGCACTTCAGCATCGCAAAGTGCCTCAACAAGTGCGAGCGAGTCAGCAAGTACGTCAGCCTCGATGAGTGCTTCAACGAGCGCCAGTGAGTCAGCAAGTACGTCAGCGTCGATGAGTGCCTCAACAAGTGCAAGTGAATCCGCAAGTACTTCAGCGTCGATGAGCGCCTCAACAAGTGCTAGTGAGTCCGCAAGTACAAGTGCCTCACAAAGTGCCTCAACGAGTGCGTCAGAATCAGCAAGTACGTCAGCGTCGATGAGTGCCTCAACAAGTGCTAGTGAATCAGCAAGTACGTCTGCATCCATGAGCGCTTCAACAAGCGCTAGCGAATCCGCAAGTACATCGGCATCCATGAGCGCTTCAACAAGTGCGAGCGAATCCGCAAGTACGTCAGCATCGCAAAGCGCTTCAACAAGTGCGAGCGAGTCAGCAAGTACCAGTGCGTCGATGAGCGCTTCAACAAGTGCGAGTGAATCTGCAAGTACAAGCGCCTCAATGAGTGCCTCAACAAGTGCGAGCGAGTCAGCAAGTACCAGTGCGTCGATGAGCGCTTCAACAAGTGCGAGTGAATCCGCAAGTACATCTGCATCCATGAGTGCCTCAACAAGTGCGAGCGAGTCAGCAAGTACGTCCGCATCGATGAGCGCTTCAACAAGTGCGAGTGAATCGGCAAGTACTTCAGCGTCACAGAGTGCCTCAACAAGTGCCAGCGAGTCAGCAAGCACAAGTGCTTCACAAAGCGCCTCAACAAGTGCTAGCGAATCCGCAAGTACGTCGGCATCGATGAGTGCTTCAACAAGTGCTAGCGAATCGGCAAGTACAAGTGCATCGATGAGCGCTTCAACGAGTGCCAGCGAGTCCGCAAGTACGTCAGCGTCGATGAGTGCCTCAACGAGCGCCAGTGAGTCCGCAAGTACGTCGGCATCCATGAGCGCTTCAACAAGTGCATCAGAGTCAGCAAGTACATCTGCATCGCAGAGTGCGTCAACCAGCGCCAGTGAGTCAGCAAGTACAAGTGCCTCAATGAGCGCCTCAACAAGTGCTAGCGAGTCCGCAAGTACGTCTGCCTCAATGAGTGCCTCAACGAGTGCGTCTGAATCCGCAAGTACTTCAGCATCGCAAAGTGCATCAACAAGTGCATCTGAATCCGCAAGTACGTCAGCGTCCATGAGCGCTTCAACAAGTGCGAGCGAATCGGCAAGTACTTCAGCGTCCATGAGCGCCTCAACAAGTGCGTCAGAATCAGCAAGTACAAGCGCCTCAATGAGTGCTTCAACCAGCGCTAGCGAATCCGCAAGCACAAGTGCATCCATGAGCGCTTCAACGAGTGCCAGCGAGTCAGCAAGTACGTCAGCTTCAATGAGCGCTTCAACGAGTGCGAGTGAGTCAGCAAGTACGTCGGCTTCCATGAGCGCTTCAACAAGTGCGAGTGAATCCGCAAGTACCAGTGCTTCGCAAAGTGCCTCAACAAGCGCTAGCGAATCCGCAAGTACGTCTGCATCAATGAGTGCTTCAACCAGTGCCAGCGAATCAGCAAGTACAAGTGCTTCCATGAGCGCTTCAACAAGTGCGAGCGAGTCAGCAAGTACGTCTGCATCAATGAGTGCTTCAACAAGTGCGAGCGAATCCGCAAGTACATCGGCATCAATGAGTGCATCGACAAGTGCGAGCGAATCCGCAAGTACTTCAGCGTCACAAAGTGCCTCAACAAGTGCGAGCGAATCCGCAAGTACTTCAGCATCAATGAGCGCTTCAACGAGTGCGAGCGAGTCAGCAAGTACGTCGGCTTCCATGAGCGCTTCAACAAGTGCGAGTGAATCCGCAAGTACCAGTGCATCGCAAAGTGCGTCAACAAGCGCTAGCGAATCCGCAAGTACGTCTGCATCAATGAGTGCGTCAACCAGCGCCAGTGAGTCAGCAAGTACATCCGCGTCAATGAGCGCTTCAACAAGTGCGAGTGAGTCCGCAAGTACCTCGGCCTCAATGAGTGCTTCAACAAGTGCTAGCGAATCCGCAAGTACGTCTGCATCAATGAGCGCTTCAACAAGTGCATCAGAGTCCGCAAGTACGTCGGCATCGATGAGTGCTTCAACAAGTGCTAGCGAATCCGCAAGTACGTCGGCTTCCATGAGCGCTTCAACAAGTGCATCAGAATCAGCCAGCACTTCAGCATCCATGAGTGCCTCAACAAGTGCTAGCGAATCGGCAAGTACTTCAGCGTCCATGAGTGCTTCAACGAGTGCGTCTGAATCGGCAAGTACTTCAGCGTCCATGAGCGCCTCAACAAGTGCTAGCGAATCCGCAAGTACAAGTGCATCGATGAGCGCCTCAACAAGTGCATCAGAATCGGCAAGTACGTCAGCATCCATGAGTGCTTCAACAAGTGCGAGCGAGTCAGCAAGTACCAGTGCCTCAATGAGTGCCTCAACGAGTGCGAGTGAATCCGCAAGTACTTCAGCGTCACAAAGTGCCTCAACCAGCGCCAGCGAGTCAGCAAGTACAAGCGCCTCACAAAGTGCTTCAACCAGCGCGAGTGAATCTGCAAGTACGTCAGCATCGATGAGTGCTTCAACAAGTGCTAGCGAATCGGCAAGTACTTCAGCGTCACAAAGTGCCTCAACAAGTGCGAGCGAATCTGCAAGTACGTCAGCCTCAATGAGTGCGTCAACTAGTGCCAGTGAGTCCGCAAGTACGTCCGCGTCAATGAGCGCTTCAACAAGTGCAAGTGAGTCCGCAAGTACGTCGGCTTCCATGAGTGCCTCAACAAGTGCATCGATGAGCGCCTCAACAAGTGCTAGCGAGTCTGCAAGTACGTCTGCCTCAATGAGCGCCTCAACAAGTGCTAGCGAATCAGCAAGTACGTCCGCGTCGATGAGTGCATCAACAAGCGCTAGCGAATCCGCAAGTACGTCTGCCTCAATGAGCGCTTCAACGAGTGCGAGCGAGTCAGCAAGTACTTCAGCATCGATGAGCGCCTCAACAAGTGCGAGCGAGTCCGCAAGTACAAGTGCTTCCATGAGCGCCTCAACAAGTGCTAGCGAATCCGCAAGTACGTCTGCATCAATGAGTGCTTCAACAAGTGCCAGCGAATCGGCAAGTACTTCAGCGTCGATGAGTGCGTCAACAAGCGCTAGCGAATCAGCAAGTACGTCCGCGTCACAGAGTGCATCAACAAGTGCATCAGAGTCCGCAAGTACATCCGCGTCGATGAGCGCCTCAACAAGTGCCAGCGAATCGGCAAGTACATCAGCTTCCATGAGCGCTTCAACAAGTGCGAGTGAATCCGCAAGTACGTCCGCGTCGATGAGTGCTTCAACAAGTGCTAGCGAGTCAGCAAGTACATCGGCCTCAATGAGCGCATCGACAAGTGCATCAGAATCGGCAAGTACGTCAGCATCGATGAGTGCATCGACAAGTGCGAGCGAGTCAGCAAGTACGTCCGCGTCGATGAGTGCATCGACAAGTGCGAGCGAGTCAGCAAGTACGAGTGCCTCAATGAGCGCATCAACAAGTGCTAGCGAATCAGCAAGTACGTCCGCGTCGATGAGCGCATCAACAAGTGCGAGCGAGTCAGCAAGTACAAGTGCGTCGATGAGTGCCTCAACCAGCGCCAGTGAATCCGCAAGTACATCTGCCTCAATGAGTGCGTCAACCAGCGCCAGTGAATCAGCAAGTACGTCGGCCTCAATGAGTGCTTCAACCAGTGCTTCATCAAACTCACAGATATCTTCAATGAGTTCAGAGCAATTGACAAACACTTCACTGATAATTAACACATCAGAAAGAACTAGTCTTTCTGTTAATGATCGCAATTCTGATAGTTTCATTCTTAAGGCTAAGGCTGATAGACTTTTGGTACAACCAGAATCTAGGATGCTTCCTAAGTTTATTGAGAGAAGTAATCCACTTGCAGCGGTGTTAGGAGTTCTATCTACTGCAACTGGTCTTGCCTTTCTTGCTAAACGCAAGAAGGATGACCCAGAAGATGACAGTTTATAATTTTAGTGTTAGGTAGTCATCGTCAATTTTTTAATAAAACACCACCCTTATTAGTACATTGTTAAATAAGAGTGGTGTTTTTTGCTGTCTAGTGATATTAAGATGAAAACTTTAGAAAGAGGTACTCATCAGATATAATTAGAAAATTCGGAATTC
>ERZ772786.806-NODE-806-length-12549-cov-10.988955_pt1 | contig 12549 bp, 8 predicted proteins | sample MGYA00511473_ERZ772786 | MGnify/ENA primary metagenome ERZ772786 (study PRJEB29015, sample SAMEA2738025) | human oral metagenome | biome: human oral; feature: human-associated habitat; material: saliva | place: China | collected 2252 ...
TGCGCCCCCTGCCCGAGGACAGCTACACGGTACTCACCGGCGACGGCCGCCAGATTCGCGAGACCCTGCGCAAGAACGCCTCCAACCTGCCCGGCTCCATTGAACCCGGGCAGCTGTTTGACCGCGTCATGGTGGATGTGCCCTGCTCCGGTCTGGGTGCCCTGCGCCGCCGCCCCGAGGCGCGTTGGCGCAAGTCCCTGCGTGATATTGCAGAGTTGCTGCCCCTGCAGCGTCAGCTCCTGGACGCAGCCATTGAGGCGACCCGCCCCGGCGGCGTCATCGCCTACGTGACCTGTTCCCCGCACGCGGCAGAAACCCAGAATATTGTGGCTGAGGTGCTCGAAAGCGGCGCGGTCAGCCTGCTCGACTCCGCCGCCGCACTGCGCGAAGTTGCCCTGCACACCGAGGGCCCGAATGGCGAACCCGTGAGCGTGCTGGCGGGGGAGAAGGACCCCGGTCACACCCCCGAGATCAAGGTCAAGAAGGGCGCCCCGGCCGTGAAGGCTTCTCAGAACCCGACCACCGCTCAGCTGTGGCCGCACGTGCACGGAACCGACGCAATGTTCCTCGCCCTGCTGCGTAAGAACTAGCCGCTTCACCGCCTAGCACTATTCGCCATACGGCACGGATTTGAAAGGAACCCCATGGGTATTGCCATTAACCCGTCGATTCTCTCGGCGGATTTCGCGAACCTGCAGCGCGAGCTGGAGCGCATTTTGACCGCAGACGCCGCGCATATTGACGTGATGGACAACCACTTCGTCCCCAACCTCACCTGGGGCCCGCCCGTGGTCAAGCGTCTGCGCGAAATCTCCCCGGTGCCGTTCGACGTGCACCTGATGATTGAGGACGCCGACCGCTGGGCACCCGAATACGCCAGCATGGGCTGCGAATCGGTGACCTTCCACGCGGAGGCGGCTATCGCCCCCATCAAGCTGGCGCGCACCCTGCGTGCTGAGGGCGCGAAGGCGGGTATGGCGCTGCGCCCGGCAACCGCCGTGGAACCCTACCTGGACATGCTCAGCGAACTGGACATGCTGCTGATTATGACCGTGGAACCGGGCTTTGGCGGCCAGGCGTTCCTGGACGTGACCCTGCCGAAGATTGCCCGCGCCGCCAAGGCGATTGAGGGCGCGAACCTGCCGGTGACCGTGCAGGTGGACGGCGGCATCACCGAAGAGACCATCCTGCGTGCCGCAGAGGCGGGCGCAACCTGCTTCGTTGCCGGCAGCTCGGTCTACGGCGTGGATGAGGCGCTCGGCGGCCCGGAGGCGGCCATCGCCTCCCTGCGTGCGGCGGCTGCATCGGTCAAGCGTTCCGGCACCGGTTGTGGTTGCCGCCACTAGCGGTGCTCGCCGGTAACTGTACTGGGCAGTAATGGTGCCCGCCGGTAACGGTGCATACCAGTAATGGTGCCCGGCATCTATAAAGCCTCAACGCCCCGTTGTGAAGAGCGCCCCGTCGCGGTTTTTCGCGGCGGGGCGTTGTGCGTGCCCTGCTTTCTCAACGCTTTCTCAACCATGGCAGATTTATAGCGAAAACTGGTGGGGAGAGCCACCCATTTAAGCGACATAGTGTCAGCAAGACTGTGACAAAGAGTGAAATATGTTACCCGCGGAATTCCGCGGTAAAACCGGGCATTCTGACGGTGTGAGAAGACAAACAGAACGCGTCTTGATGTAACACTCAGATATCTGTAAGGTTAGGTATAGTTTAGTCATATCTAGGGGGAACTATGTCTTTCAACCGAACCGAGCTGACCGACACCGAAAACCAGGGCGCACCGGGTGTTAACCGCCGCGCCTTCTTTGGCCTGGCGCTCGCCTCATCGGCTGCTCTCGCCCTCGCGGCATGCAGCAGCGAGACCACCACGACCACCACTTCCGGCGGTTCCACTTCCGGCGGTAACAGCGGCACCCGCACCATCAAGGATATCGACGACGAGAATGTAGAAGTTCCCGTCAACCCGCAGAAGGTTATCGTCCTCTCCGAACCCACCCTCGACGGCCTGCTCGCCCTCGGCGTGACTCCCGTCGGTTCCGTCTCCGGCCGCGGCCAGTCCGGCGTACCCAACTACCTCGCCGACCGCGCCAAGGGCGTGCAGATCATCGGCACCGTCGCCCAGGTCAACTACGAGCAGATCGGCAACCTTGACCCCGACCTGATCCTCGTCGACTCCACCGGCGTGGACAAGCGCTCCGACGCCTACGAAACCCTCAAGAAGATTGCCCCCGTGGTCTACTGCGGCTACGCGGGCGGCGACTGGCGCATCAACTTCCGCAACGTCGCCAACGCCATGAACATGGTCGACAAGGGCGAAGAGGTCATCAAGGCATACGAGTCAAGCGCCGCAACGCTGAAGGAGCAGCTCGCCCCCAAGTACGGCGACAAGACCTTCTCCATCGTCCGCTGGGCAGGCAACGGCCCCGCACTGATTCTCAAGGAACTGCCCGCCGGTCAGGTGCTCAACGACCTGGGCCTCAAGCGCCCCGAGGCGCAGGACCGCAACGGCCAGGGCCACTCCGAGCCCGTCTCCCTGGAGAACCTGGCAAGCATCGACGCGGACTACATGTTCCTGGGCACCCTCGGCGGCGCAAGCCAGCAGAACCCGAACGCGCAGGGCTCCGCAGGCCTGCAGGGCGCCGAAGAAGCACTGAACAAGGCGAAGGAAACCTCCGGCTTCACCAACCTGAAGGCAGTCAAGGACGACCACGTGATTCTCGTGGACGGCTCCAAGTGGACCTCCACCGGCGGCCCGCTGCTGCTCGAAGGCATTGTTGAAGACGTCAAGAAGGCGCTTCCGCTCTAAACGCCCCGTTCTAAACACCCCGTGAAGCAATCACCCGCTGAAGCTTCCTGAACCCCTTCCCGCCGCACCCTAGACCCGCGGCGGGAAGGGGATGCACGACCCACCACACCATCCTCAAGGACCACAATGACCGAAACTCGACCCGCACGCACCGCAGCCCGCTATGGTGCCGTCGTGGCTCTCGCTGGCGCGCTCATCACCCCCGGAGCCGCTCTGACCGGTACCACCATCGCTTACGCGGAGACCCCCGCAGCCACCCAGCAGGCGGATAAGGCTACCGTCACCATCTCCACCGAGAAGTGGCGCGAAGGCAAGCTCGTGCTACGCGGAACCGGCTTCACCAGCACCGCTCCCGGTCGCGGCGCTGTGTTCGCGGTGAAGTTCCTCGACGCCCTGCCGGATGAGGCTCACCAGGCACGTAACCCGCTCACCAATGAGGGCGGCAACTCGCCCGCAAACTTCATGGCAACCGCCAATGAAGATGGCACCTTTGAGGTTGAGGTATCCCTGCCGACCCCCGAAAACACCGGTCTGACCGCTGAACAGCTGAAGAACAAGGGCTGGACCGTTGAGGGTACCAGCCACCGTATCCAGGTGCTTTCCGGTTCCCTGGGCGGTGTGGATGCGGACGGCAACACCTACGACCGTCGTGTATCTGTGTCGCAGAATATTACGCTGAGTGTCCAGGCTCCGAGCCCGGCACCCACCGCAGAGCCCAGCGCAACCGCTGAGCCTTCTGCGACTGCCGAGCCCACCGCGGAACCGAGCGCTACCGCTGAGCCTTCTGCAACTGCAGAGCCCAGTGCGACTGCTGAACCTACCGCTGAGCCCACCGCTGAGCCTTCTGCGACTGCTGAGCCCACCACTGAGCCGACCCCCGAGCCGAGCGCAACCGCAGACCCTACCCCCGCACCCAGCGAAGACTCGAAAACCTGCGCCCCCGCTGACGACTCCTTCACCCCGCGCCTGACCATCGAGAACCCCAAGGCGGTTCAGGGCGGCAAGCTGCACCTGACCGGTGACGGCTGGTGCAACCCCGAAGACAAGAAGGCATCCGTTATCGGTCTGAAGATTGACGACGGTAAGGTGTCCCGCAACGGCGCCACCGCGGTCAACGATAACCGCACCATCTGGGCTGTCATCACCCCCGATGAAAACGGCCATATCGACACCTGGATTGACCTGCCCACCCGCGACAATGCAGCCTTCAAGAATGATGAAGACGCCGCCAAGTACGCCTCCGGTGAGCACACTCTGCGACTGCTGACCGGTAGCCTGCGTGAGGGGGATCGATCCGGCACCTACGGCGGCGCCAACAGCCAGGGCGGCATCAACACGACCTTCACCATTGGCGAGTACGCCCCCGGTGACGCACCCGAGCCGGTCAACGCCTCCGATCTGACCGATGGCCATGGCGTGCAGGTGAGCCGTAACGGCTCCACCGTGACCGTGACCGTTCCGAACGCTGAACCGGGCACCTGGGTGTACGCCGCGACCTACCTTGGCAACTCCCCGCAGACCCTCTACGGCTCCGGCTGGAAGCGTCTGGATGGTAACCGCAGCTTCAGCTACGAAACCAGCGTGAGCATGCCCGCCGCCACCTACCGTGTGGTCGTGCACAACGGCAACCAGGGCGCTGACAATGCGGTGCTCGGTTTCGCAGACATGACCGTGGAACGTGCTATTACCCCTCGTCAGGAATTTTCCCGCGATGAGCAGGACGCCTCCGACCAGCTGGTCGAAGAGCTGAACGAGCACCCCTCAACCGCAACCTCCACGGCACCTGTGCCCATGCGTAACGCGGGCGGCCGCATCAGCACCCGCGCCACCGACGTGGATGCATCCCTCGCCGCCCTCTCGCAGAGCACCGCTCCGGTTGTGAACCGCGTGCAGGCTAAGGCGAAGGTTCAGGGCGCGCAGAAGAACCTGGCAGCCACCGTGCAGAAGACCGAAGCCAACGCAAAGAAGGCTGTGAAGGCAGCCGCTGGTTCGCAGAACTCGCAGAACGCCCAGGGCTCGCAGAGCTCCGCGGCAGGCACCAAGGCGCAGGGCCCGGTCATTGAGGGTACCGAGCTGACCGGTCTGACCAAGTGGCTGGTCAACAACGCCAATAACCTGCTGCTATCGGCGGCTGGCTTGGTGGTTTTGGCTGCGGCTCTGCTGTTGCGCACCTCCAAGAAGTAAGCTCTCTCAAGAAGTAAGCTCTGACCACACATTCATATCGGCACCGGCTCACGCCCCGTACTCTTGGCTCCGCACCCTTGAACAGGGCGTGGGTCGGGTGCCCCACTAACCACTCGGGTCGCAACCTACTGAACTGCACCGACCTACTGAACTGCACTGACACGAACCCGGTAGCGTTCAGTGTCGACCCCGGTAATTTTGAAAGGACCACCATGCGTGCACCTTTTTCGGGATCCCCGAAGGCATCCCTGACCTCTAAGGCGCTGACCGCCTGCGCCGCCGCAACCCTGGCGCTTGGCTTGGGCGTTGGCACCGCATCCGCTCTGCCTCCGGGCGGTGCGAAGGCGTCTACCCCCGGCACCTCCTCGACTGTCTCTTCTTCGGTGAATGAGCACGGCGTGATTTCCTTTACGCTGAGCGGTTTCCCCGCGAATACCGTGGTGTCCGTGAAGGTGGACGACGGTGACCTGTGCCCCTCCGATGCTGCTCAGGGCGCTTGCGTGGTGCACCAGCAGAAGACCGATAGCAACGGCAACGTCTCCGGTTCCTTCGTTCTGCCGGATGTTGGTGCTGGCACCCACACTCTGCGTTTCCTTGCGACCGGCGAGAAGCGTGACAAGGACGGCAAGTACCTGGGTACCGAGGCGTACACCAACCGCAGCCCCGAGTTCACCGTGGTGGGCGAGGGTGGTTCGGATAACTCGTCTTCGAACTCTTCGGGTTCTTCCTCGAACCGTGGTTCCTCTGGTTCGAAGAGCAACGGTGGTTCCTCGAACGGCGGCTCGAACTCTAATGGCTCCGACTCTGCAGATGAGGCTCAGGGCTCTAACGATTCCAACGAGTCCTCCTCCAATGGCGGCTCGAACGGTTCCTCGAATGGTTCGGCAGGCGGCGCGGCTGAGGCTGAGACCGTCTACACCGACGCTGACGGTAACACCATCACCAAGGAGGAGTACGACCGCCTGAACGCGGAAGCTGGCTCTTCCGGTACCTCCGCTTCCTCCGGTTCTTCCGCCGCTCCCGCTGCTTCGGGGTCTGCAAATGCCCAGAAGAAGGCGACCGCTTCGGCGAGCGCGTCCTCTTCGGCTGTTGCGCGCGGTACTGCGTCGAGCCCGAGCGCTTCGGGTGCGGCTAACACCGCATCCACCGTGCAGACCGTGACCTACGGTGCTGCGTTCCCGTGGGTTGGCGTGGTGGTTCTGGGCGTTAGCGTGGTGGCTGCCGCTGCGCTGCTGATTGCCCGCAAGCGCTAAGACTTAACGTCGGATGCGGGCGGGGGAGTACCCTGCCCGCTCCGGCGTTTCTCTCATTATCTACCGGTGTGCCGGGTGCCCCTCCTGTGGGGTGCCGGGTGTACCTCCCTGTTTTCTTGTATCGAGCATAAGGAGCATAGTGGCCCGCACGAGCTCATTGTCCCGAGATGTTCAGCAGGAGAGTACGTCCCGTCAGGGTTCTGTGATTCAGGGGCAGAAGTTGGGTAAGCGCCTGGCTTTTCTGTTCTTGTTTGCGGTGCTTTTGGTGGGGGCTGTGGCTGCTTCTTTGCTGTTTGGGTCGAATAATCTTCCGCCGGATCAGGTTCTGGCTGTTTTCAATGGCACTGCTTCTGAGCAGGCGCAGACGATTGTGATGGAGCAGCGTATTCCGCGTACCCTGGTGGGTCTTGCGGCGGGTGCCGCGTTGGCGGTTGCCGGTTCGTTGATGCAGTCGTTGACTCGTAACCCGTTGGCTGAGCCCGGTCTGATGGGTGTGAATGCCGGTGCTGCGGTGGCTGTGATTGCTTCCGTGGTGGTTTTTGGTGTGATGGGTATTTGGCAGTACATGGTTGCTGCGACGATTGGTGGCGCGTTGGCTGCGGTGCTGGTGTATACGCTGGGTCGTGGTCGTGACGGGTCGATCGTGAAGCTTGCGTTGGCGGGTGTGGCGATTTCTGCTGCACTGTCGGCGATTGCGCAGGGCCTGATTTTGGCTGATCAGGATGCGTATAACGAGTTCCGTGTGTGGGTTGCCGGTTCGCTGGAGGGCCGCGGTATGGATATTGCGTCGACGGTGGGTCCGGTGATTGTGCTGGGTATGCTGGTGGCGTTCTTTGTGGCTCCCGCGATTAATGCTCTGAGTATGGGCGAGGAGGCGGCGACCAGCCTCGGCGTGAGTGTTCGCACGACCCAGAATTTGACGTTGCTGGCGGTGACGGTGCTTGCCGGTGCTGCGACTGCTGCGGTGGGTCCGATTGGTTTTGTGGGTTTGGCGGTACCGTTTGTGGTGCGTGCCCTACTCGGTAATGATGTGCGCTGGGTGAATTATGGTTCGGCGCTGTTGGGTCCGGTGTGGCTGCTGTGTGCTGACGTGTTGGCGCGTGTGCTGGTGGCTCCGCAGGAGACTCAGGTGGGTATCGTGGCGACTCTTGCCGGTGCCCCGGTGTTCTTGTTCTTGATGACTCGTCGTAAGGTGGAGGCTCTCTAATGTCGAATTCTTCCGCTCTTTCGATGGCAACCGCCAGCCCGGCTAATCGTTCTGCGCGTCGTCGCGGCCGCGATTTGGGTGGCCGCCCGGTGCTGACTGTGCGCGGTCCTGTGAGTGCCCAGGTGCCGTGGCGCGTACTAATCCTGAATGTGGCGTTGGTGGTGCTGATTGCGGCGCTGGCGTTTTGGGGCATGCTGCAGGGCGACTACAAGATCGCCCCGGAGAAGATGATCCCGGCGCTACTGGGTGAGGGCAAGCAGATTACGGTGGCTTTCGCTCAGCAGCGTGCGGCGCGTATTGTGGCGGCGCTTCTGGTGGGTGCGGCACTTGGTCTCTCAGGTGCGATTTTCCAGGTGATTTCGGGTAATGCCCTGGGATCGCCGGATATTATCGGTTTCACGAATGGCGCCGCGACCGGTGCGCTGTTGCAGATTATTGTGTTCAATTCCGGCCCCGTTGAGGTTGCCCTGGGCGCTGTTGTTGGTGGCTTGGCGACCTCGGTGCTGGTGTGGTTGCTGACGCGCCGCACGGGTCTGCACGGCTTCCGCCTGGTGCTGGTCGGTATTGGCGTGGGTTCGACCCTGGCTGCGTTCAATGCGCTGCTGGTGGTGCGTGCCTCGCTGACTCAGGCGCAGACCGCGGCGTCCTGGCTTGCCGGTTCGCTCAATGACATCACTTGGGAGCGCACCTACGCGCTGCTGGGTCTGCTGTTCGTGGTGACTCCGCTGCTGCTGATGCTGGTCCGCCCGCTGGGCGCGATTCGTTTTGGTGACCAGGTGGCATCCGGTTTGGGTGTGAGCGTGAACGCATACCGTGTGGCGGCTCTGTTCATCGGTGTGCTTCTGGTTTCGCTGGCGACCGCGACGACCGGCCCGATTGCCTTCGTCGCCCTGGCGGCACCGCACATCGCGAAGACTCTCGCCCGCAGCGGCGGGGTGGGCTTCACCTCCGCGGCACTCATGGGCGCGCTCATGGTGCTCGGCTCCGACCTGATTGGCCGTTTCGCTGTTCCCGGACGCATCATTCAGGTGGGTGTGGTGACCGGTGCGATTGGCGGCCTGTACCTGATTTACCTGATTTACCTCGAAAGGAAGAAGAGCTAGTGAACACTAGTGTGACGACCCGCCTTGAAGGCGAGAACATGGTGGTTGCCTACGGTGAGCATACGGTGCTCAACGGGGTAGATTTTCAGGTGCCGGAGGGGGAGCTGACCGTCATCCTGGGCCCGAACGCCTGCGGCAAGTCGACCACTTTGAAGGCTCTTGCCCGCGTGAACCCGCTCAAGAAGGGTGAGGTTCGCCTGGACGGCACCCCGCTGCCGCAGATGAAGTCCCGCGCCATCGCTAAGATCCTGGCGATGCTGCCGCAGACCCCGGAGGCGCCGAGCGGCGTGACCGTGGCGGATGTGGTGGCGCGCGGCCGCTACCCGCACCAGTCGCTGCTGCGTTCCTGGTCCGATGAGGACGAGCGAGCCTGCGTGGAGGCGATGCAGGCGGCGAACGTGCTGGAGCTTGCGGAGCGTCCCATTGAGGCGCTCTCGGGCGGTCAGCGTCAGCGTGTGTGGATCGCCATGACCCTGGCGCAGCAGACCCCGCTGATTCTGCTCGATGAGCCGACCACCTACCTGGATATCACGCACCAGATTGAGGTGCTGAACCTGACGAAGAAATTGCATTCCGAAGGGCGAACGGTAGCCGTGGTGTTGCATGACCTGAACCTTGCTTTCAGGTATGCTACTCATGTTGTGTTAATGAAGCAGGGCCGGATTATCGCTCAGGGTGATCCGCGTGCAATAATTACACCGGAACTTATTCAGGAAGTTTTTGACCTGCAATCGGTCATTATTCCTGATCCGTGCACTGGTACCCCTTTGGTGATTCCGAAGGAGAACCAAACGATTCATATTGCCGCTGACGCTATTTCGGCGGCCCGCGAAAGCGAGTAGTTTTCGCCCCTAAGCCGCGTGGGAGTTTGCGCCAACCGTCTCAGTACGGCTGGAAAAGCTCGGCATTGCGCCAAGCAGCGAACGCTAGGATCTGAGGGACCCAGGATCCCCTGCGCGTAGGGCGCCTACCCGGTGCTCGCCCGTCTTTGACGCATGAACGGACCCGAGCACTGGGTAGGTTCCATTTTGGGAACCCGTAGATGAGGCACCGAGACTGCCGCATGAGACTTTGAAAGTTGCGACTTGAGAGGTTTGATGCACGGTCTCGGTGCCTCATCTCATTTAACTTCTGAGCTGGGCTGGGAGGGGGGGGCTGGTCTGGGCGGGGCTGAGATGACTACGTGGCGGCTTCGTGTTTGGGTTTGAGGAGCGTGTGCTGGCTGTCATTCTTGTCATTTTTTGGTTCTTTCATTTTTCCCTTTGGCTGGAGTTTGGGTAAGGGATACCATAGAGTGAGGTAGTAGAGGCTAACTAGCGATAATGCGCCTCCTCACCGATTCTCACCGATTGAGTGTTTCCACAGACCAAGGAGGAACCGTTGGGCGAGCACGAACCCACCGCGACCGTTCCCGCGCAGAACAGTTCTGAACAGCGCACTTCTGAACAGGCTGCGTCTGCACAGGCTGATTCTGCGCAACCGCGTACCGTTGCGCCGGCTGTGCGCCCGAGCCCTCCCAAGATCCCGCGCCCTGTACCGGCACCGCGCGTGGACAGCCCCCTCATCAGCGCCCTCATCGCCGAGGCGGTCAGCCCCGAAGAGCTGAACGCCCGCATCGTTGAGGTTGTCTCCGAAGGCACCCCCATTATCGAGCCGGTGCATCTTGACGACGGCACCATCAGTGAGAACGAGCGCATCGTCACCTTCCTGTACCACAACGAGCAGGCGGAGCAGGTGCTCATGTTCATCAACCGCCTGACCGATGAGAAGAACCTTGACCGTTCCCTCATGGCCCGCATCGAGGGCACCGGCTGGTGGCAGCTGAGCATGCAGATGGAAACCACCTGGCGTGCCTCCTACAACTTCTTGCCGGCGTTGCCCGGCGAGCGCCCCGCCTGGCTGGGCGATGACGACCAGGTGCGCCTGCGTGCCGCCCTGGACTCCGGCGAGGGTGACCCGCTGAACCCCGAGACCGTGTGCAACCGCATCGGTCGTTGCATGGGTGTGGTGCAGCTTGAGCACGCGCCGGTGCAGGAGTTCATCCTGACTCAGGAAGAGATTGACGCGCTGCCCGCCCCCGAGTGGATGCAGACCTCTGACGGTCACCAGTACGTGCTCGGTCGTGTGGGGGATCCCGCCCCGGATGCGCCGCTGTTCATCCAATTCGACGGTGAGATGTGGTTCAGCCAGGGCATGGAGCAGACCCTCAACCGCGCCCACGAGGCGGGCCGTATTCCGGCGATGCACGTGTTCTTCCTGCACTCTGGCGGCCGTGAGAACCGCTGGAAGGAACTGAACGGTGACAACCCGATTGCCGACTACCTGGTGGAGATTGCGTTCCCGCACTTGGAGGCGGTGCACGGCATTAAGACCGACCCGCAGAACATTGTGATTAACGGTCAGTCCCTGGGCGGCTTGTCCTCCCTGCTGGCGGTGTTGAGCCGCCCGGAGGCGTTTGGCGGCGCAATCGCGCAGTCTTCGTCGCTGTGGCAGCCGCAGGTCATGGACCGCCTGGACGAGCTGGAGGCGGCGGGTGAGATTGACCGTCTGCGCCACCTGTACCTTGAGATTGAGGTGGGGGAGCAGGAGTGGATTCTGGTACCGCCTCACCGTGAGTTGAAGACGCGCCTGGAAAAGCTGGGTCTGGAGAACGCCCGTTGCACGACCTTCAACGGTGGTCACGATTATGCGTGCTGGCGCGGTGCGATTGTGCCGGCCCTGGAACGTATTATTGCTGCCAGCCGGGAGGCTGAACGCACTGAGCCGGGCTCTGAAGAAGACCAGCGAGAGGTAGCCTAGGGCTCCGCCCGGGTAGAGCACACCCCGTATGGTGGGCGTGCGGGGTTCCCGTTAGGGTAAACACCGCCGCGCCCGTATCCTAGAGAAGTACAGCCTAAGAAGAGTGCAACACTACCGCGCCGCGAGGGGTACCGAAAGGTACCCGGCGTAGGTTGTACACCCGCCCTCATTGACGAGATGGCATCACGCTGTGAACGCACGCAGCACGTGAGCGCTATAGAAACCGCAAACGACACAGAAATCGAGAGAAGATGACCGTAGAACGTAGCCCCCTGGCCCCCACACCGCTCATCCCCGAGTCTTTTGCCGCGAAGTACCGCGAAGCCGGCTACTGGATTGACCAGACCATCCCCGAGTTCCTGCTGGATGCCTGCCGCGCGAAGCCGCACTTCCCGGCGCTGGTGGCGATTTCGCACGCGCAGCTCGATGAGGACGGCAAGCCCCAGCAGATTCGCCTCTCCTACGGTGAGCTGGAGGCGGCAGGTCGTGCCGCTGCGGCGCGCCTCATTCAGGCTGGCGTGCAGCCGGGTGACCGCGTGTTGCTGCAGCTGGGTAACACCGCCGAGTACCTGGTGTACCTGCTGGGTATTTTCTGGGCGGCGGCTCTGCCGGTGTTCTGCCTGCCGCAGCACCGCACCACCGAGCTCGTGCACTTTGCGACCCGTACCGACGCGGCGGCGCACGTGTTCTCTTCGCTGACCCCCGGCGCAGATTTCGCCGCCCTGCACGAGGACGTTGCCGCCGAGTTGCGCAAGAACTCCCTGGAGCCGCCGGTCGCTATTGACGTTGCCGAGCCGCTGACCCCGCTGACCGAGGAGGAGCTTGCTGAAGAGTTCGTGCCCGGCGTCATTCAGAACACTGAGAACCTGCGTGCGAGCGAGCAGGTGGCGTTCCTGCAGCTTTCCGGCGGTACGACCGGCATTTCGAAGCTGATTCCTCGCACCCACGCCGCCTACCTGTACTCGGTGCGCGGCTCGGTCGATATCTGCAAGCTGAACAACAACACGACCATGCTCGTGGTGTTGCCCGCCGCGCACAACTTCACGATGAGCTCGCCCGGTATTCTGGGCGTCATGTGCGCCTCCGGCAAGCTGGTGTTTGCGGCGGACCCGTCCCCGCAGACTGCATTCCACCTCATTGAGATGGAGGGTGTGACCACCTCCGCGCTGGTGCCGCCGCTGGCTCAGGCGTGGG
>ERZ772786.807-NODE-807-length-12532-cov-5.144987_pt1 | contig 12532 bp, 10 predicted proteins | sample MGYA00511473_ERZ772786 | MGnify/ENA primary metagenome ERZ772786 (study PRJEB29015, sample SAMEA2738025) | human oral metagenome | biome: human oral; feature: human-associated habitat; material: saliva | place: China | collected 2252 ...
CAGCCGAAGCGGAAACTTCGTCACTAGCAGACCAGGCGATATCCGGGACCGAAACAGTCGTAGGCAGAACGGTCGCGGTGTTTGTGGAAGTATCGACCGCAGCTTCGTGAGCGGTAGGGGCTGCAGTTGCAGCTCCACCGACGACAGCAGTCAGCGCAAGTCCAGCGGCTGACGCAGCGGCAGTGCCACGAAGCGGAGTCTTGAACGACGTGAGAGTATCAGCCAGGTCGAAAACAGGGGCCATCGGGCGGCGGGCCTTGCGGTGCCGCGGGGCAGGCTTTACTGTTGTCACAATTTTCTCCTCTTAGACCTGCGAGGTGAGCTGTCGGGTTCGGGCGGGAGTGCCCGGCTTGGTTTCCCAAGCTTCACCCCAAGACCCCAAAGGGTCGGAATTGGTTTCCCCGCGTTGAACCTCAGTTTCCCGATCTCTTCGCGGTTCAACCTCGGTGAACGAAGAGCGGTCGGCTTTTTTCGCCTTGTTTCAGTCTAGCGTAACATGCTCGAAATGTCACGCGAATGTAACGAAAGGATGACGAACTTATTACAGGTTTTCTTAAGGTTTTACAGGCACTTCCCAGACATGCTGGTCAGAGAGCTAATTCAGGTCAACAAACAAATGCGGAGAGAGTGCGAATGGAAGCTGAACCGCACCCGTTTCTGTTACCGAACTCCCATCCGCAGCGCGAGTGACCTCAAGAAGAACTTGGCGAGCATCCGCTTCAAAGGCAATTTCCGCCCCCGGAACAACCCCGAGACGGGCAAAGTCAGCCAAGAGCTCGGTCTCTGCCTGAATGGGTTCCCCAATTCGGGTAACGATCGCAGAATTCGCACCCCCCATCCGCAGGGCGAGCTCCATCGAGATCCCCGTAGACGTGGCATCAGTACCGGGAATGGGGTTTCCGTAAGGATCCGTCGTCGGGTTATTAAGAATTTCGCCAAGGCGCTTTTCAACCTGGTCCGACATGACGTGTTCCCAGCGGCAGGCCTCCTCGTGCGTGCACGCCCAGTCCAAACCAATGACGTCGGTCAGCAAGCGCTCTGCGAGGCGATGCTTGCGAACCACCTCGACTGCCTTTTCGCGTCCCAAGTCTGTCAGTTCCAGCCTTCGATCCCCCATCACATGGACGAGGCCGTCGCGTTCCATTCGTCCCACCGTCTGCGAGACCGTGGGGCCAGAGTGCCCCAAGCGCTCAACAATGCGGGCACGCAGAGGCGTCACTCCATCTTCTTCGAGCTCGAAGATCGTCTTGAGATACATTTCGGTGGTATCGATCAGGTCGCTCACGGTTTCCTCCATGGCTAGGTACTAAGGCTAGGGTACATATTTCTGTCGACTACGCGTGTTGAAGCGCACAAAACCGCGTGTTACAGGGGGTCATGGGTACCACTCGAACCCCTAATTGGGACAGGCGAGTGTTATCAATTCCCTTCGCCTTCACCGTGGTGAGCATGCGGGTTGTCGATCTCAATAGGATGCGCGCTGGCGTGAAGATGAACGCTTACATTCCACCGCTTCATGCTCCAGGCCGCCGCAATAACAGCAACAATCAAAGTAACAACCGAACCAACCCAGATCGAAGCACGAGCATCAATCACTTCACCAATCCATCCGACGAAAGGCGAACCGATGGGGGTCGACCCCATAACAACCATGCCGTAGAGGGCCAAGACACGTCCACGCATCTCTTCGATAGTGGTTGTCTGCACTGTGGCATTCGCAGCGGTCAGCATCGTGATCATGGCAAAGCCATTCGGAATACACATCAGCGCGTAAGTTTCATAGGTCGGCATAAATGCCAGAATCGTTGAGACAATGCTGAGAGCGATCGTCGATCCCATAACCAAACGCAAACGAGGCAGCTTACGCCTAGCAGCAAAGAGAGCACCAGACAAAGAACCAACCGCGATCAGCGTTCCCAAAATACCGTATTGTCCCGCGCCCTTATGGAACACGCTCGTTGCCATAACGGCGGTCGTCAATTGCTGGTTGAGTGTCAAAGCCGAGGCAACGCCAACGACAAGGATGATCAACAAAAGGTCAGGGCGGCCTCGCAGATAGACCAAGCCCTCACGCAACTGCCCTTTCTTGCGAGGAACCGGCCGACGCGGAACCAAATCGCGATGACGGATCGAGGTCGTAAACATCGCCGCAACAAGGAAGATCCCGGTGTTCACGAAGAAAACCCAGGCCTCGCCAACCCAATCAATCATCAAACCCGAGATCGCTGGGCCAATCAGGCGAGCAAAGTTAAAGGCAACAGAGTTCAGCGCGACCGCGTTAGTGATCGACCTTGCGGGCACAAGCTCCGAAACAAAAGCCTGGCGAGCCGGCGAATCAAAAGCCGCAGCGACTCCCCCACCGAAAGCAAGAAGGTAAACCAGCCACAAGCTCGCATGTCCTGTGAAGACCATGGTCCCCAGCAAAAGGCCGAAAACTCCAAAAGAACACTGAGTGATCTGGATGATCGTCTTGCGGTCCACACGGTCAACGACGACACCGGCGTACGGACTGAAGAGTAAGAGCGGCAGAAACTGTAGAGCCGTCACGATACCGACTTGAAAGGAAGAATTATGGGTCAGAACCGTGAGAACCAACCAGTCCTGAGCAACGCGTTGCATCCACTGAGCCGAAGCCGCAAGAGCATTGGCGATAAACCAATGGCGAAAGCTTCGGTATTGCATGGATTGAAACGTCGTTGACACGAACTCCCCTACCTTCGTTCCGTCTCATTTGAGAATACGCCACAAGGGAGAAATCTCTTGGGATAAACACGTGGGGGCAAGATACGATCACTCGCATCTCACCCCCACGCAAGGAAGGATGAAGATCAGGCTCCCAGGGCCGCTTGGATCGGACCCAAGAGGAAGTAGATGACGAAGAGGATCGACGCCAGCCACATCAAGGGGTGGATCTTACGTGCCTTACCAACGGCAATCTGAATGATCGTGTAGGCAATGAAGCCAACGCCGATACCCGCCGAGATCGAGTAGGCGAAAGGCATGAAGGCGATGGTGAGGAATCCGGGAATTGCGAGCTCCGGATCCTTCCAATCGACTTCCAGAACCTGAGCCATCATCAAGAAGCCAACGAAGACCAAAGCGGTCGAAGCGGCCTCGGTCGGAACAAGCTGAACGAGAGGCGAAAGGAAGGTCGACAGCAGGAAGAGGACACCAGTGACAACCGAGGCCAGACCCGTACGCGCACCATCACCCACACCTGAGGTCGACTCAATGTAGGAAGTGTTTGAGGAAACGCCACCCAGACCGCCGGCAGCAGCAGCCAGAGAGTCGATGAGGAGGATGCGGCTGGAGTGAGGGGGGTTTCCGCCATTATCCAAGAGGTCACCTTCAGCACCCACGGCGACCATGGTTCCCATGGTGTCGAAGAAGTCCGCGAGCATCAGGGAGAAGATCAACAGGACCACCGAGACGGCGCCGAGCTTGCCGAAAGCCCCAATGAAGTCAATCTGGAACAGGGAGTTGAAGGAAGGAACCGAGATGGGCGACCCGCTCAAGGAAGGAACAGTTTGTCCCCAACCGGTAGGAGTGGTCTCGCTCTTTGCGGGCAGGTGAAGGATTGCCTGCAAGATGACGGCCAAGACGGTCGAGGAGACCAGGCCGATCAGCATTGCGCCCTTTACCTTGCGCACGTACAAGATGATGGTGACAACCAAGCCGAAAACGAAGACCAGAGTTGGCCAGCCGTCCAGAGAGCCGTTAATACCCAACTGAACCGGGGTTGAACCTGCGCGGATGATACCCGCGTTAATCAGACCAACCAAGGACACGAAGAGGCCGATGCCAACGGAGATTGCGGTCTTGAGCTGGTAGGGAACCGCGCGGAAAACGGCCTCGCGGAATCCTGTCAGAACCAAGACCGTAATGAGAATGCCTTCCCAGAAGATCAGGCCCATGGCCTCTTGGAAGGTCAGTTTTGCTCCCAGAACAAGTGTGAAAGCAACGATGGCGTTCAAGCCCATGCCCGCAGCCAAAGCCAACGGGTAGTTTGCAACCACACCCATGAGAATAGTCATGATGCCGGCAACCAAAGCGGTGCCGGCAGCAATTCCAGGGGCAGTGATGGAGCTACCCTCGGGCAGGGCAGCAGAAAGAATCAACGGGTTAACAACAAGGATGTAGGCCATTGCAAAGAAGGTGACCACGCCACCTCGAATTTCACGGCCAACAGTGGATCCACGTTCGGAAATGTGGAAGAAAGCGTCAAGGGAATTTAGTGGCTTCGCGCTCGTGGGCGCTTTTTCTTGTGTGCTCACTCCCCAAATTTTCGCTGAAAAAACCCTCAAAGTGAAGCATGCTTCACCTGGCGAGATCAGTTTTGATTTGAAGCTCTGACCTGCTTATAGTTCTTGTTTAGAACCAGTTCAGGTTGTTTAAGCGTCAATGCGTTCAGACTCGACAAGGAAGTCGTTGATGCGAGAGGGCCGAACCGGCCAATCTGTCCCGTTATTGGGGACATCCGTTTCCGAGTGCGCACCGCAGGCGTGATCCAAACTGACGACGCAGCCATCATCCGGAGCCCATTCGTTTGCGCACACTCCAAAGGCCAAGCGCATGGAGCCGGCCATCTTCATCAAAAAGCCGCAGGTCGAACAGGTCTGCTTCGGGCGACGTCCGCGTTTGGGGCCTCGCTCTGATTCGTACCAACGTTGGGCAGCCTGATCGTGTCCTTTTGCAGAAAGCACGCGCACACGCCCTAAACCGAGTTCACGATCGGTGGGAAGATCCGGATACTCACCACTGTCTTCCAAACCCGATTCCAAACGATCGTCATCATCGCGATAGGGCAAGACATCATCGCGACTCACGTCACCGGGCTGGAGGCGTTCTTCCCAGGGAACCCATTCGGGGGCCAAAAGCGATCCTTCACCGGGAACCAGATCGACTTCGCAAACGGTGATCTTGCGCGAGCGAGGAACTCGCGTCACGGTCACGGCCCAGCGCCACCCCACGTAACCCGCGTCCGTGCACGCAAAGTAGTGCGTGCCCAGACGTTCTGCGTTCATCTCAAACGATAGATGTTCGCCAAGCGAAGATTCTCCCGCAATTTCGAGGGCGTTTTCGCGCGCGAAATCAACCGCTTGGGCTAGTTGAGCATCCACGCGGTTATGAGCGGAAGTGTTCTTTTCAGGCATCAAAATCCTCTGCAACGGCTCGCATGACCTTCGCGATCTTCGCAGCGTTTTCCGGGTAGTGGCCGCGGCGCAAAGACTCCGAAGAGGCATCGAGCAGCTTAATCAAGTCTTCGACGACGGAAACCATTGCTTCAGGCTTACGACGCTGTGCACGCGCAACAGAGTGCGGCGCAGCGATTACACGAACAGATAGAGCCTGCGGACCTTTGCGTCCGTCAGCGATTCCGTACTCGACACGAGTACCGGGACGAGGAATCACTCCTTCAGGAAGAGCTGACGAGTGCAGAAAAACCTGTTCACCGTCTTCTCCTGTAATGAAGCCAAAACCGCGCTCGGCATCAAAAAACTTCACCTTACCAGTGGGCATTTCCGCACTCCTTCCTTTGTCATTTGGTTTACGACGTAACCACCATCATAGATGGCTCTCCACTCAGCCGCCGCATCGTCGTAAGCTAGTGGCTATGTTTTACCACGGTTTTCGCTCCCGGTGTATTGCGCTCTTTGCCGCGATTGCGTTCGTATGCATGCCAATTGGCATGGCGCACGCTGACTCGCCCGTGACAATCACCTCGACTGTCACAGACCCACATTCTTTCCTGTCTGATTCCCAGGCACAGTCTGCCAGCCAAAGCCTCAGCAAGCTTAAGTCAGGTGGCCTGGACGCTTACGTCGTCTTGGTTAAAGACTTTTCTGATCAGGCTCCGGTGAAGTGGTGCGAGGCCGCGGGAACCAAATCCGGTTTGTCGAATTCTTCTCTTGTCCTTGTCATCGCCACAGAGCAGCGCGTTGCAGCGACTTGCGGAAACACCGATCAGAAGGGAATCGCTGACTCCGCGGTTGTCAGCGCCTTCGCTGCCGCGAAGACGGAACTTGGGAAAGCAAATCCACTTGATGCAGACACTGTCGTTTCGGCAATTCAGGCCTACTCTTCGAGCTTGAAGACCGCCCAGTCCAGCGGAGTGACAACAACAAAGACAAGGGCAACAAGTGCAGCTACGCGTTCGTCTACCAGCACAAGCGATAGTTCGGCCTTCCCGCTGGGTTCTATTTTTCTCTTTCTCTTATTCTTGATTCTCCTCCCGATTATCCTCGTCACGGCCATCGCGCGTTCGCAGCGCAAGACCCGAAAGACCGTTGTCGGCACGCAGGAACAGCAAAGGGTCCAGTCGACCTTGGATCTGGCTCGTATGCTTCTTGACGCCGACGATGTCGTGCGCGCAGCCGAGGACGAAATCGAGTTTGCTCGCGCTCAATTCGGCCCCGATGCCGTTGCTTCTTTCTCCAGTGCGATTGATAACGCGCGAGCCCTTGTGAGCCGAGGATTCGCCTTGCAACGCGGAAATGAGGACGGATCGAATCCTGTTTCCACCCAGGAAATGAATGACTTCATCAACCGCCTCAACGCGGCGATGAACCAGCTCGTTCAAGAAAGACAAAGCTTCACTGAGCGCCGCAATAAGGAAGCGAATATCGGTGAGCAGGTCAGCGATCTTTTAGAGTCGATCGCCCAGACCCGCAACCAGATTTCGCAGGCTGAGATGGATCTGCAGACCCTCAAGCTTGCGTATTCTGCCGAGGCCATCGCTTCCTTAATCGGTCGCCCTGACCAAGCCCGCGCACTCCTTGATCAAGCTGAGACAAGCGCAAAGGAAGCCCTCGCAGCTCAGCAGTCCGGACAAAACGCCTACGAGACTCTAGAAGTTGCACGCCGCGCTCTGGCTCTTGCTCGCCACCAGCTTGAATCGATTACCCAAGCACCCGACCAGCTTGCTCGTTCTTCCGAGCTTCTGACCGCTGCGATCGGTTCGATCACTTCCGATATTTCTGATGTCACTCGTCTCAAGGCGGATCCAGTCGCCTTCAAGCCCTTGGTGGATTCAGCTCAGGCTGCCATTAGCGGCGGCCACGCTGCCCAAAACGGCCAGGGTGATCCTCTTGCTGCTCTGGAATCCTTGCGTCTTGCGGAGGCTGCGCTTGACGAGGCCTTGGCTCCCCTGCGCAGCGCCGAAGAGCGCGCCCAGCGCGCTCAATCGGGAATCGATGCGCTCCTTTCGCAGGCTGATTCAGAGGTTGCACGCGCGAACCAGCACATCACAAGCCACGGATCCTTGGTCGGATTCGATGCACGTTCCCAGCTTTCTTTTGCGCGCTCCGCACTCCAAAATGCCCACTCATTCCACAACCAGGGCAACGACGAGAGCGCTGCCGCCCAAGCACGCACTGCAATTTCCTACGCACAGTCAGCGATCACAGCCCCGCTCACTACTCCCCAGCAGTCATCCGGAAGCCGTATTGCGGATGGCCTCACCGGAGCCCTGGTCTGGTCGGTTCTCGACAGCATCCTTTCCTCGGGCGGCTCACACCGTCGTTCCTGGGATAGCGGTTGGGGCGGATCAAGTTGGGGTGGCGGAGGCTCCAGCAATAGCGGCAGTTTCGGTGGTTTTGGCGGATCCTCAGGAGGCTTTGGCGGCTCCAGTGGATCAGGTCACACCGACTCGTTCTAATTAAGGTATAGTTCAACCAACATCCCTTTCCCGCATCCCAAGGAGAAAACAATGGCGGAAAAGCAGACCATTCTCGGACGCATCTCGCAGCTGGCCAAGGCCAACATCAACGCGCTCCTCGACCGCGCTGAAGACCCGCAGAAGATGCTCGACCAGCTCATTCGTGATTACACGAACTCCATTGCAGAGGCAGAAACTGCAGTCGCACAGACTGTTGGCAACCTCCGCTTGGCTGAAAAGGATTACGAAGAAGACGTCGCAGTCGCCGCAGACTGGGGACGCAAGGCAGCCGCGGCCTCGGCAAAGGCTGAGGAACTGCGCGCGGCCGGCGATCAGGCTGGCGCCCAGAAGTGGGACGACCTCGCACGCGTCGCCATCGGCAAGCAGATCCAGTTCGAAGGCGAAGCAAAGACCGCCGAGCCCATCATTGCCTCGCAGCGCGAAGTTGTCGAGAAGCTCAAGACCGGTCTGACGCAGATGAAGGACAAGCTCGGAGAGCTCAAGATCAAGCGCGATCAGCTTGTTGCTCGCCAGAAGGCAGCCGAGGCTCAGGCACAGGTTACCGATGCCGTTTCCTCGATCAATATCCTCGATCCTTCTTCCGAACTCTCACGCTTCGAAGACAAGGTTCGTCACACTGAGGCACTCGCGCAGGGCAAGGCAGAGGTCGCCGCATCTTCGCTGGACGCTCAGTTTGCCGAGCTCGAGACCGATGCTTCGCAGGTCGAGATTGAAGCTCGTCTTGCAGCACTGAAGCAGCAGAACTGATTCATTACATAAAAAGTGTGGGCTCTGGATTCCAGGGCCCACACTTTTGCGTTTTAGATGTAGTCGAAGGGATCGAAGGCATCGATGTCGATGATGTGAATGCGCGGAAGCTGAACTTGGAAGGCATGCGCATCGTATTCGAGGTCGATAATTTCGAGTCCCATGTCCTCAAGTTCATGGAATTGGCTCGAAAGGAATTCCTTGAAGCACATGATCCCGACGCGATGCCCGTTCTCAAGGAGTTCTTGAATTTGAGGAAGGAAATCCGCATCGTGTGAGGCCAAAATGACTGACCCCACGCCCTTGTGGGCGATCGCCTCGAGAGTGCGTTGGATACCAACGTCAACAACTTTCATATCCTCGGGACCCGCCAAGGGCAGCGCACGATAGCCCATCGCATGCAGGGCCTGAATGAAGCCCATGGGCAAATAACCGGAGCTCCCGTTCAGGAAGAACAGGCCACGCACGTGCTGGTCCCAGAGCTGTTCAGTCGCCTCGCGAATACGATCCCAACGGGGTCGCTCTTCGGGAGTGGGGCGGCGCTCTAAAACGGATAGGCCAAGGGTGGCGTCAATATTTTCGCCATCGATCAGGAGGTAGGTTTCTTCAACGTCAACGGGATCCATAGAGCAATCCTATATGGCCCTTAGGATCCCGTTGAGTGTTTTTACGCGCGCCCCGTCATCTAGTCTTCTTCGACCCAATCGAAAGTTCTCGTCACGGCCTTCTTCCACAGACGGTAGGTGCGATCACGCTCGGCGGCATCCATCGTAGGAGTCCAGCGTTTTCCTTCCTGCCAGTTGGCCACGATGTCTTCGGTTCCTGTCCAGTAACCAACAGCAATTCCAGCCGCGTAGGCCGCGCCCAGCGCAGTCGTTTCAATGACTTTCGGGCGAACAACGTCTACGCCACATAGGTCGGCTTGGAACTGCATGACGAGGTTGTCATGCGTCATTCCACCGTCAACTTTAAGTTCCTTGAGTGGCACTCCCGCATCCGCGTTCATTGCGTCGAGGACTTCCGCACTTTGGAATGCCGTCGACTCTTCGACGGCGCGGGCGATGTGTCCCTTGGTGACATAGCGAGTCAGTCCCACAATTGCCCCGCGCGCATCCGAACGCCAGTAGGGGGCGAAGAGCCCTGAGAATGCCGGGACGAAGTAGACTCCCCCGTTATCGTCAACGGTCTGAGCAAGTGCCTGAATATCCTTCGATTCTTCAATGAGTCCCAGGTTGTCGCGCATCCATTGGGTGAGCGAACCGGCGATGGCGATCGAGCCTTCGAGGGCATAGACCGGATCCTGGTCGCCGATCTTGTAAGCGACTGTTGTGAGTAGACCGTTTTCAGAAAAGACCGGTTCAGTGCCGGTATTCATCAGCATGAAGCAGCCGGTTCCGTAGGTGTTCTTCGCCATGCCCTTTTCAAAGCAGGCCTGGCCGAAGGTTGCGGCTTGCTGATCACCGAGGATGCCCGAAATCGGGGTATCGATGAGCAAGCCATTCTTCCGTCCATAACCGTAGATCTCAGAAGACGACTTGATTTCTGGGAGCATCGACATGGGGATCCCGAAGATCTCACAGACGTCCTGACGCCACTGAAGCGTACGGATATCCATAAGCATCGTGCGCGAGGCGTTGGTGACATCGGTGCAGTGCACACCGCCATTGACCCCGCCCGTCAGATTCCACAAAACCCAGCAGTCGGTGTTGCCGAAGAGGAGGTCCCCGGCCTCGGCACGCTGACGCGCTCCCTCGACGTTGTCGAGAATCCACTTAATCTTTGAGCCTGAGAAATAGGGTGAGAGCCCGAGGCCACAGATCTGTCGGAAGCGATCAGGTCCTTCCTCCCCCTCGAGTTCTTTTACGATGTCGGAGGTCCGCATGTCTTGCCAGACGATTGCGTTGTAGACCGGCTCTCCGGTGTTCTTATCCCACACCACGGTGGTCTCTCGCTGGTTTGTAATTCCAACAGCCGCAAGAGAGTGACGGTTAATTTCTGCCTTTTGCAAGGCCTCGGCAACAACTGTTCGCACAGAACCCCAAATTTCCATCGGGTCGTGCTCTACCCATCCGGGATTGGGGAAAATCTGAGTGAATTCCTTCTGTCCAACGGAGACAATCTCACCGGAGTGATTGAAGATGATCGCTCGTGTGGAGGTTGTTCCTTGGTCGATCGCCATGACAAATTTTTCGGTAGTCATGAATGTCCTTTCAGAGTTGTTGTCACGTCGTTGTGCACTACTCAGGCGCAAGCGAGAAAGTAGATTGCGGCAGCGATGACGATGTGCCCCAAACACGAGGAACACCGCGCCACGAAGCGCGATCCAAGAATCCTTCTAGTATCTCATTCATTGCCTACTCACCATAATTTCAATGAACGTTTGTTCACGCCTGAGGATCCCCCATTCACGAATTGACGAGGTTCACTTACTCGCTTTTGGCGTAAACACGCGATTCATCAAATGTATCCCGCTGCACGCTTGTGCATGGCATACTAGGAAATGTGACGATACGTGACGAACAGGCGCATGAAGCGGCCTCGATGTACTACCTCCAGGGGCAGACGATGGAAACCATCGCCCGCCACCTCGGTGTGTCACGTTCATCCGTCTCCCGCTTACTGACCTACGCGCGCAATTCGGGCTTGGTTCGTATTTCTGTCGCCGCGACTCCCGGGAACCGGGGTTCGCTTTCAGGGCAGATCAACGAGATTTTCGGAGTCCACACTTCGGTTGTTCCCGTCCACGATATTCACACCGAAGTCAATCGCCTCCACAACGTTGCTCGCGTCGCTGCAGAACGACTAGTTGATCTCTTAAAGCCCGGTGACACTTTAGGAATCGCCTGGGGTAACACGACATCCGAGGTCACACGGTGTCTACCTCGAGTCAACCTTCCGGGGTCTACGGTTGTCCAGCTCAACGGCGCAGCAACAGCAACAGAATCCGGCTTTCCCTACGCCGACGCAATTATTTCACGCGCTGCGACCGCACTTGGCGCACGCATGGTTCACTTCCCTGTTCCCGCATTCTTTGATTTCCCGGAAACTAAAGAAGCATTGTGGAGAGAACGTTCAATCACCTCTGTGCTTGCGACCATCGATTCGGCAAATGTTGCGCTCTTCGGTGTCGGTTCTCTTTCCGCGCGTCTTCCTTCCCGCGTGTACTCCGGCGGATTCCTTGATGCTGACGAAATCGCTCAGGCGCAAGAAGATGGCGTCGTGGGCGATGTGTGCACGGTCCTCATTCGCGAGGACGGTTCGACCGATATGGACTTAAACCGTCGCGCTTCGGGTCCTTTCCCTGAAACCTTGAAGAAGATCCCGAGGCGTCTTGCCGTCGTTGCGGGTGCTTCGAAGGCGCTCCCGCTTCTGGGAGCTCTACGCGCAGGAGTCATTACCGACCTTGTGCTCGATGACGGCGCTGCGCGAGAGCTTCTTGACCTGATCCGCCACCGCACGCACGCCTAAGCCCCCAACGCGTTTCAGTGGCAAGCGCGCGTATGCAGATAAACAGCGACCGGCCTCGTCAATGACGAAACCGGTCGCGAAATGTTCGAAGATCAGCCCAAGCGCTTGACCAGCGGGAAGGGGATCGTTTCACGAATGCCCTGGCCAGTCAGCACCATGAGCAGGCGGTCGATGCCCATGCCCATGCCACCACACGGCGGGAAGCCCTGCTCCATGGCGATGAGGAAGTCTTCGTCCATGACCATGGCCTCGGGGTCGCCGTTGGCGGCCGCGAGCGCCTGCGCCTCAAAGCGCTCGCGCTGGACAACCGGATCGGCAAGCTCGGAGTAAGCGGTCGCCGTCTCGAAGCCACGCACGTACAGGTCCCACTTTTCGGTCAGGCCGGGGCGCGAACGGTGGTAACGGGTCAGCGGGGAGGTGTCCTCCGGGAAGTCGTAGACGAAGGTAGGACGCCACAGCTTGTTGCCCACTAGTTCTTCGAAGATGTCCTCAACGATCTTGCCGTTAACGGCGTAGTCATCGACCTCCAGGCCGATACGCTCCGCGTACTTGACGAGGGTCTCGCGCGGCGTCTCCACCGTGACCTCCTCGCCCAGGGCCTCGGAGGTGGAGCCGTACAGGTCGATGCGATCCCACTGC
>ERZ772786.810-NODE-810-length-12474-cov-4.213785_pt1 | contig 12474 bp, 10 predicted proteins | sample MGYA00511473_ERZ772786 | MGnify/ENA primary metagenome ERZ772786 (study PRJEB29015, sample SAMEA2738025) | human oral metagenome | biome: human oral; feature: human-associated habitat; material: saliva | place: China | collected 2252 ...
CCAATAGTCAATTTGTTTTTCGCTTTGGTATTATGCACTGTATCGCTGATTCAGGAGTTTTTGGCCTCTTGACCACGGGGAACACCAATCGGTATGACAATAACACCTGGGTGAGAGTCAAAGGTAAGATCAGCAATCACTATCACAAGGAACTTAACCAGGTCCTCCCAACCCTTGAAGTTCAATCCTTTATCAAGGTTGATAAACCAGAGAATCCTTATGTTTACAAAGAATTTTAAAAAGTAGCCTGAATGGGCTACTTTTTCTTGTTTAGTAAGCTTTTAACTTCTTGTGCTCCGATCTGATCGCCAGCTTTTTCAAAAAGTTCGATAGCTTGTAAAAAATTCTCTTGCGATTTTTCTGAATTTTCAGCAGAATAAATCTCACCTAAACCTCTATAGGAACAGGCTTGAGCTATCAGATCATCTGTTTGTAATGCTTGCTTTAAGGACTGTTCCATATACATGATTGCTTTTGCTATTTCCCCTATCTTTAATCGTAAATAACCTTGCTCATAATTATTGACAGAAGATTTGAGTACATCCTCTGAAAAAGATTCTACAATGATTTCTCGCTCTTTATCGATATAGTTAAGAGCTGTTTGATAGTCATTCATTTCACGATAAACCATGGCTAACTGGTGATATCCTATATGTTCATTTTCTTTATCTTGACTTGATATTGCTATTTCAAGATAGTTTTGATAAATTATCAAAGCTTCTTTGTAATCTTTTTCAAAGAGCTTAATATACCCCATTAAATTGAGAAGGCTGTAATCCTTGCAAGTTTCTAACGAGAAAGTTTCTGAGACTAATTTCTTGGCCTCTTCAATCCTCCCTTCAAACAATAATTCCCAGGCTTGATTCATGTTTATTCTCCTCTAGCTTATGTGGTATAGAAAAATATTGACAAATCGCTATCAGACTCGTATTTTTTCCAAGCTAAACTGAAGCCATAATAATCTTCAAATTCAGTATGCCAGTCATAATAAAGTGGGATACGGCTAAATTTTCTTGCAACTACTTCATCTTCAAATTCTGGGGACTCTCCTGCAGTAATTCCAAATTGAAGGCCATTCAATTCCCAGGTGTTTCCCCAAACATTTTCGTCTGATAGAACGTCAATCCAACGAGAGGCGTCAATATCAAAATCTGCACATAATTCAAGTTCTAACAATTTTCTGTAGTTTACCTTGGCAGGCTTTATATAAAAGGCTCCATCAACCTGATACTTTTTATCTTGTACTTGAATTTGTGTGATTTTCATCGGAATTGGAATTCTATTTAACTCCAACCAAAAATAGCCTAGAGGAGTTTTGATTGCATGGTAAATTTGTTTAGACTCTATTTTTACTTTTTTCGAGCAAGCATTTAGAATTCTTCCATGCTCAAGTATATTTTTACAAACTATTTTTGAAGTCTCAGAATCAAAAATAGAATACCTACGGATGACCCTTTTTAACTTTTCAACGGGATAAGTGATATCTCTTGGGTAAGCATGATATTTCTGTACTACTAAAGCAGTTTTTTCAGTATTTTCCTTTCCTACTGGGACAATAACAGCATGTCCAATGTGAATATTTGGCTCATCACATATATAAGTATAACCATTTCCACCTTCTTGAAACTCAACAACTACAATATTTAACTCCTGATCAGGATCGAAAAGTGGTTCAGCTTTTGCACTGGTCTGGCGCTCATAAAAAGTGAAACAATCTTTATTATCCTCTTCGCCAAAGACCATAAAACTACCACAATTTGGGCACTTCCACATATAGAAAGAAGCTTCTGAAATGTCTTCATAGGAAATTCTATTATCTTCATCAGTCTTGTTAAAAATTTCTTCAAGCAACTCATCCGAGTAAACCGAATAAGCATTTGGATCAGGCGCTTTGTGGTCGTTCATTGCTTGACCACATTTACAAGTCCATTTTCCCATAATTAACCTCAGTCACGACTTAATTCTTCAAGGAAAAATTGATTGAGAGCTTTCCAGTCTTTCTTTTCCTCTGTAACACTTTGGACGTAGTCATCTAGCTCTTGGATATTTTTGATGATGTAGTCCTGAATTGGCTCTATCGGCTCAATTTCCATACCTTCAGGTCCCTTTACCTTTATATCAAGCAATCTAGACACATGCTCTTTCATTTCATCAGGGAGGAGTTCTTTGACCAAATCATCAAACAAAATCGGTGGAACAGAGTGATATTTTTCAATCCAACGACAAGCTAAAATGGGACGAAGCGCATAGAAATACTTTTTAGGTTTGACCATGTCTCCTGAAAGATACTTATTCATTTGAGTTCTAGCAGTATTCAAGTAATGGTGGAGCATCTTTTTCTCGGAAAAATACTGACTGACAAGAGGACGAATACGGTCAATAAAGCCTTCGTCTTGCTGGTAAACGATTGGCGACTGCAACCATTCAAACAGTGTTGGATTTGACTTATAAAGGAGTTTTAAAGTCTTGTCCAAATCCCAGCCACTCACATCCCAGGTATCGTCAATCGGTAGTTCGATGACATCGCGATGATCATTCAAGCTAAGATAAAAATCTTGCTTGTGTTTGTATACGAAACGAACATCAAAGTCACTATCAGGAGACTCAAAGCCCCAAGCACGACTGCCAGACTCAATTGCCCACAAAACTGTAACATCATAATCACGCTCAATTTCTGCTAGTTTTTCAGGTACCAGAACATTCATTTCTTCTTGTGTTTGCATGGTGGTTCTCTTTCTATATTCAAGCTACTTCTTCAGCGCGATTATTGATTAAGTCAATTGTTTGGACGATATTTCTCAATATTGGTATTTGATGTTGAAATAGTACTTGTACGGATCCATAAGATTTAAACGGTTCTTGTGTCAGGATAGACTTATCCATATACCCATTTTCAACGACATAATCGACAATCAATTTTACAAAGGAAATTTGCTTAGCATTAAGGCTTTCATCTGATAAGAACTTAGAAAATACTTGATTAGCAGCCTCTCTATTCAAACCAATAATCTCACGAACCAATCTAGGAATGGCCTTGTTTTCATAGTGCTGCTGATAGTCCGATTTACTTCCTAATTTTTCCCATAATAAAGTTTCCAGAGCTAATAAATCTTGTGCAGTCAACTTCTTGTTATAATACAATTTAGAAATGGCTTCCTCATCCAAATGAGCTTTCAAATAATGCTCAACTTTTTCGTTATAGGATCGAAGATCATTTACCTGCAAATAAGGAGTGGTTTCATATACAGTAGAAAGAATTCGATCTTCAAAATTGACATAATATACCTTTCGGCTCGTTTTATCTAAGAATTGCAATAAATCTCTTAGAGAAAGGCGGATTTTTTCAAGTTCAGACAAGCTTACTTCCTCCCAAAATTCAGGTTCTTGCACTTTCCTGATAATTTCAGCCTGTGCAAAGACCTGAGGGATATTGCCAACAGAAGCAAGAGCCTGGGCAGTTTTCATAACTTGAGAGATATGAGTCTTTGATGGTTTAGAGGTTAGTTGTCCTACTTGAATTTCTAACATCCATAAATCAAAGTGTCTAGCCATTTCATTTTCTTTATCATCATCAAACATGAGAGGGGAGATATGAGTATGAAGATTTTCACATGAAATCGTTGTAAGATTTTGCCAATTTTCTAATTTCTTATAGGTATAAACCGTATCTAGAACCATACGAACCCTAAAGTCTAACTCATTCAAGTCCTCTACATGTCTATGAAGTTCTGAGACCAGTTGCTGACGATACTCTCTTGCAAATGGATCCTCTTGATAGTGAAGATCCTGCAGTTCATGAATCAAGTCCACCTTGATATTAAACAAACGCTGTGCCAAGGGAACAATATGACGTCCATTTCCTTCTCTCGGATCTGCTTTGAAGTATTCAAAGTTGTCACCATAATCAAATACCAAAAAGTTTTCCTTATCCTGATCAGGTCCAAACAAATCTTTACAGAGACGGGTTCCACGACCAATCATCTGCCAAAATTTTGTTTTTGAGCGCACTTTCTTGAAAAAGACTAAATTGACAACCTCTGGAACATCAATACCTGTATCCAGCATATCAACTGAAATTGCAATTTGAGGGTATTTCTCCTTGATTTTAAAATCATCAATCAAGCTCTGATAATGTTTAATACTATAATCAATCACCTGAGCATAGTCGCTCCCCTTTTCAGGATATCGTGTATTAAAAACCTCTCTAATATATTCAGCATGGTGATGATTCTTGGCAAAGATGATAGTTTTTCCAATCTCATCACCCGAAGCCGTCTGAATCCCTCTCGTCATTAGTTCATCTAGAACAATCTCTACTGTGCCTTTATTAAAAATAAAGGAATTAAAAGCTCCAGCATCAATGTCTTTTTCTAGACTATCATCTTCAAATTGGCTATCAAAATATTCTTTATCTTCTTGGGATAGATCATCGTAATGAAGCCCATCTGTAGGTAATTCTAACTTGGTTTCAATCGAATGATAGGATACCAAGTAGCCATCCTCAACAGCCTTTTCAAGATCATAAGCATAGGTAGGAACACCATTTTCCAAGTTAAAAAATCCATAAGTGTTTTTATCAAGATCCTGACGAGGAGTGGCCGTTAAGCCTATGATTCTAGCATCAAAATAATCAAAAATAGCCTTGTATTTTTGATAAATAGAGCGATGGGACTCGTCAATAATGATAAGATCAAAATGACCAACAGTGAAAGGGCGTTGAATGACTTCTTCCTGATCACTAATAGCTCCAATCATGGTCGGATAAGTAGAAAACACCATACGACTTGATCGTGCCCCAGCTTTATCCTCTAAAAAGTTACAAACCGAAAGATCTGGAAGTAATTTCCTAAATGAATCATAGGCTTGTTTTACAAGAGATGTTCGGTCAGCTAGAAAGAGAACATTTTTGACCCAATTGTGACGTGATAGAATATCAACAAGAGAGACCGCTGTTCGAGTTTTCCCAGAACCAGTTGCCATTACCAAAAGAGCTTGTCTTCGATTGTTAGAAAAAGCCTCACAAACACTTGCAATCGCATGTTTCTGGTAATATCGGCCAGAGATATCGTCTCTGATTTTACTAGAAATATCCTCCAGTGGTTTTTGCAAATGTCGTCTGTCCATCAATAATTGCAATTCTTCTTGAGAATAGAATCCTGCAACCTGGCGACGATTTACACCATCAAGAATGTAGTGCTTGAGGCCATTTGTAATAAAACAAATCGGTTGATAACCTATTTTTTCCTCTAGCGCTTTAGCATATTCCTTAACTTGTACTTCACCGACTTCTGGATTAACTGCAGCCTTTTTGGCTTCAATAATCGCTAAAATCTTTCCATTTTTACCATAAAGGACATAATCACAATAACCTGTTCCCGATCCGTGTTTCAGTCCATTAACAGCGACTTCAACTCGACAATTTTCTTCAAATGTCCAACCCGCTAATCGTAAATCAATGTCGATAAAGAGTTTTCTTGTTTCAGCCTCAGATAACTGATCGATGTGAAAGGAAACCTCTTGCCGTTGAGCAGCAGTTTCACGTTTTTCTGTATAATTCTCTTGAACTTCCAAGGACTGTACAGCCATTTGTTCATGAAAGTCAGGCATAACAGGTAAACTGTCTTGCAGTTCCACCATGGCTTGTGGTGTTTCTCTTTTCTTGACATTCTCTGAAATTGGCAATAACTTCTCGTCAAAAAAACGTTCCACAAACTCATTGCTGTAGCAATAATCAATAAAGTTTACGAACTGGTACAAATGATGTAAGGCTAAAATCGCTTCGCGTTCCTTGATCTCCCCACCATGAGCAGCATGATTGCCCCAACGTATCAAGAGAACCATCTGACTATGAAGCTCTGGATCTACGATTTCTCTAAAGTCATCATCCCACACCAATGAAGACAAGGTAGCACGATAAGGGGCCTCCAAATAGGAATCGTGGCTATAAATCCAATGAACAGCCTGCTCTAAAGCACGACGAGCCATGAATGCTGTTGCTACAGTGGATGTCCCAATCATATTTTCAGCTTCTATACAGGGCCTTGAAAAAGATTCATACTCCTTGTTATTTAAAAGAAAATCAAAATTTCCCATTTTTCTCTCACTTTGACTAAATAGATAGCTATATTATACTAGATTTCAAGCTATTTCTCCACAGTTTTATAGCCATCTGACAAGCAAATTGTGATTTGTCAACTTGAGCCACAAAGTCTGCGAACTCGTTTTGGAGAGTGAGAGGGGGGAGGGGGATGTATAATTCTTCAATCTGATTTTTGGTTATCGCTTGACGAGTAGCACCTGAGCTTTCTCCTATTTTCTGTAACAAACTCTTAAACTCTGAAGTTATTAGAAGTTGATTTAAAAAAATTGGTGATAATAAGTGCTTTTTACAACGAATTATAGAAACGTGCTGATTAACTCTCGCAGGCAAAATAATTTGTGGAACAATACAACAACGAGATACAGATGCACCCGTAATATTCAGCAAAACATCGTCAGATTCAACAATTACATTATTTAATTTTTCAGCCTGAACATTAGTTAGATAAGCTAAATCTTTGAAAATAAACTTACCATCATATACATTCATACTTCTAATGAGCGCTATCCCTTCGTTGATATAACTTTCTCGTCCTCCTCTAGGTGTAGCCCCTGAACCAATTTTTAATGTTAATTTTGATAATCTATGCTTTTCCCAACCCATTTCATTCAAAACAGGGTCTCCAAACATCTCGTTAAATCGGGATTTTACAAGGTTAGAAAGTTCACTAAGTTGTTTATTTCTAATTATAATTTCATTGTCTAACTTTTCTAATATTCTAATAATTTTATCTTGTTCAATAGTACTTCTCATTGGAATCTGTGCATCTGATAAATTATTGAGCTTAATATACTTTATAACTCCTCCAATTGATTGATATCGTAAAACTTCAATGTACTTATCAAGAAAGTAGTATAAATATTTCATTCTTACATTAGAATTACTAGTCAAAATATAGGTTCTCTGATAAGCATTAAATTTACCTTTATAATACTTAACATTTAAATCCCCATTTCCTGCTACTAAAACGACTTCATCGTCATAAGCGTATTCATTAATACAAGAAATTTCTTTTGCTGTTGTAAAAAATGGATACTTACCTCTAGGAACTGCCTCATTAGCATCCAATTTACCAGTTTGAATAGAAACCAATTGCCCCAACTTCACTTTCTTCATGCAACCACCTCCTCGAAATATCGGGATTTGCACTTAAGAGATGAATTTCTGATGGGAATGTTTGACATTACTTTGGTTGACCATAGCATAGGCTAAGGTTGTGTCAATTTTGCTGTGACCTAGAAGTTTTTGGACTTGTTCGATAGGCATTCCCTTATCAATTGCCTTTGTTGCTAGTGTTCTTCTAAATTTATGTGGGTGGACCTTTTGGATTCCAAGCTTTTGACCTAACTTTCTTAATCGAATCTCAACACCAGCTATTCCGAGTCTTTGGGCTTGTCCAAGCAAGCTAACAAAAAGAGCTGGATGATTATCCTCTCTGCTATTGATATAGTTCTTTAAATGGATTTTCGTACGAGCATCAAAATATACAGGTCTTTCCTTTTTACCTTTCCCAAATACAACACATTCACGATTTTCAAAGTCAATATCTGAGCGATTCAGTTGAACAAGTTCTCCTACGCGCATTCCTGTTGAAGCTAGTAGATCGATCATTGCTAAATCCCTTAAGTTTTCACAATTGTCTCGCATGATTTCAAGATGTTCATCGGTATAAGTTTCTTTCACAGTTTGTTCGGTCTTAATCTTTTTTATCCGTCGAATAGGATTTTTGATGATATATTCCTCCTGCTCAAGCCAAGCAAAAAACGAAGACAAGATGCGTCGGATATTGTCCAAATTTGCTTTACTGCAATCTTTTTCTGACTGATACTGTGCTAGATAACTTCTCAAATCATCTGTTGTCAGTTGTGTTACAGACTGCTTTATGCTTGTAAATAAGTTTTCAATGGTCCTTTGATAATAACGAATGGTTTTTGCACTACAACCCTCCACCTGTTTAGCAGTAATAAACAAGGCTAACAAGGAATTATTCGTATACTTCTGTTGATTTACACCACTCACTAAATGACGCTCTAAACTCTCCCGTAATGCTAGTAATTGTGCATTGTTTAAAAGGGGTAGCATTTCTTGAATGATGATTGTCACTTTTGTTTCCATATATTCTCACTTTCATTATTTCAATAAAAAGAGACAATATTAGTTTTCTGAATTACAGAATTCTAATACTGTCTGTTTATCTATTTTTTACTTATAGGATTTAAACATCCAAGCTTAATTGTTGCCATTAACTCTAAATGTATGTTCAGAAATCCATTTGGTGTAGCTAGATAACCTTTCATCTGTTAAGGATTCTACTGCGATAGTTACACACATATTGACCGCTTCTTCAACTGTTACAGAAAAACGATAACCATTTAACTGTAGAAATTTCACCAAAACGAAGAAAGCAGTTCGTTTATTAGCGTTGGCAAAAACATGCTTCTTGATCAATTGGACAAATAGTATCGTTGCCTTATCAAAAATTGTTGGATAAAGAGGTTTACCGAAGACAAATTGTTCTGGTAAATTGACAATCATATTTAAGGCAGAAGGACTAACTGTTTGAATTTTTTCATTAGGTGAATACCGTTGAATTGCTAAAGCATTGATTTTCTCGATTTGCCTTTCTGTAAGATAGACTGTCATTTTTCCACCAAAGCTTTGAAAACATCATCGTATTCGTCAAAAATTTTGTCCAAATTTAAGTCAAAGGCATCATCAGATACATAAGAAATCTGATGTCCAGACTCTTCGGGAGTAAAGATAATTTCACCACTTGGTAACAATTTCGCTTCGTATTTAACACCACTTGGAATATTGAATTCACTTGGAATGGTGATGGTGATTGAATTTCCTTGTTTTCTTGTTTTTACTACCATCTGATTTCCTCCTTTGAAGTATTATAACAAATAATTACCGTAATTACAATGAAAGAATATCAGCCAAAATACTCCTGCATGAGGGATTTCTTCAAAGTTTCCAGTTCTTCTAGTGATTTTTGAATTGCCAATTGTGATTTGTCTACCTGAGCCACAAAGTCTGCGAACTCGTTTTGGAGGGAAAGAGGGGGGAGGGGGAATCCTATTTTTCCAAGTTCCGATGCAGTTATTGCCATTTTTACTCCACTACCTTTTGACTTAATCTTTTCTATATCCATATAGTCACTTAGCATAAATTTAAAGAAAATTGGATTATACTTAGAATTATCTAATCGAATTTTCATAATGGAAGGATGCATAATACCCAGAGGAGCATTATTGGGTACTTGAAAAATTTCTCCGATTGTTCCTCTACAACTGACTATTATATCACCACCATAAATTGAAAACCTCTTTAACTCTTTATATTTTTTTTCATCAACATATCTAGTTTCTAAATTCATCGTTTTTTTTATAGCATGTTTTTGTTCATATACCATGCAATATGCTTTTTCTTTTGAAACAAAATAATCATTTTTTAAAGAACTACCAAAAGGGCCAATAAACATTTCTTTTACCGAATTATTTAATCTTTCTACATCAAACTTCGAAATATCTCCAAACATCTCGTTAAATCGGGATTTGACGAGTTTTGATAATTCAGATAGTTGTTGTTTACGAGATTCAATTAATTTATTAACACCATCTAATCTCAAAACAATTTGCTGTTGCATAAAAGGCTCGTTGTATACAATAGACAAGTTATTCAACTTTGCCTTGTTTAACGTTTTACCCATCACAGCCCTGTCTGTTAAACTATCAAAATTTATTCCTTGTAGTGCATAGTAAAGATATTCATTAAAAAGCATCTTATTATTTTTAACTACAAAATTAGCTATTGCTTCGTTTGTGTACATATTTTCAGCAAGAATCCCAACCTTGCCAATAGATAACTTAAAACTCATCACAACTGTCCCTTTTGAAACAATTTGCATTTTTTCTTTTTGGACAGCTTCTTGAGTTATTTTTTCCTTAGTAGTACATAATATTTTCCCTTTCATATCTGAAATGGATAACCAAGGATAGTCACCTCCCCAATATAAAGTTTGAGAACGATTTGGTGTCTTGCCAATTTTTATCTCACAAACTTCCCCCAACTTCACTTTTTTCATACATGCATCTCCCTACTTTAGTAATTCTTCTAACTCTGCTAAGCCAGCTTGAATTTCTTTTTCTAGATCATTGATTTTCTTTAAGATGACTTCTGTTGGTTCATACTCAACTTTTTCATACTCAATTTCTTTGTATTTATTGATAGACAGATCAAAATCATTTTCCTTAATCTCATCAACTGGAACAAAGAAGGACTGATCTGTTCTCTTGCGTTCTACTTCTTTCTCTAATTGATGGAATCGTTGAATAATATCTGGAATATCATTTTCGTTGATAGGTTGGCGTTTATCATCTAAACTCAGACCGTCTGCTTTCATATCGTAAAACCAAACCTTATCCGTCCCACCATTTCCAGTCTTAGTGAAGATAAGGATAGCCGTTGAAACTCCTGCATAAGGCTTGAAAACACCACTTGGCATCGAAATAACTGCATCTAGTTTATGATGCTCAACGATTTCCTGACGAATCCCTTTATGAGCTTTAGAGGAACCAAAGAGGACACCGTCCGGTACAATAACAGCTGCACGTCCACCTGGCTTCAAAGTGCGTAAGAAAAGGGCAAGGAAAAGCAACTCTGTCTTCTTAGTCTTAATCGTAGCCAACAAATCGCCAGAGGTTGAATCATAATCAAGAGATCCTTTGAAAGGTGGATTGGCTAAAACTAGAGTATATTTATCAGCTTCTTCGTTATCTTGAGAAAGCGAGTCTAGATAGCTAATTTGTGGATTCTCAACCCCATGGAGCATCATGTTCATAGCCCCAAGTCTCAACATTGTCGTATCTGTATCATTCCCATGAAACATAGTATTGTGGAAATGCTTTACACTGTCAATATTTGTCTGCCACTCTTCTTTTCTACGGTCTAAATAGCGACTAGCTGAAACCAAAAATCCTGCAGAACCCATGGCAGGATCTGAGATAATATCCTTAATTGTCGGTTGCATTAGCTCAACCATCATATCAATGATGTGACGAGGAGTACGAAATTGACCATTTGCCCCTGCCTGAGATAATTTTGACAATAGATACTCGTAAATGTCTCCAATATCTTTTATATCCGTAGGTAACTCATCCAGAGCAGCTATCGCCTTTTGTAAGGTAGCAGGTTTATTGATTTGGAAAATAGCATCCCTCATATAACGTGAAAAAGCTGTATCGTCAGTATCCCCCTTCAGATTCTTAATAAACGGAAAAATCTCTTGTGACATCAGACGATAAACTTCTTGCGCATCTCCCAAGTTCTTAAAGGTTGACCAGCGATATTCAGGTTTATCCTTTGGGAAAATTCCCTCATAGGGAATACCTAGAAATTCAGCATCATTTTCTCGTCCAAGTTCAACTCTGTCCAAATCCTTCATAAATAAAAGATAAGTCAATTGCTCAATGTTAGTCAAAGGATTCGCATTTCCCTCTGTCCATAACATTTCCCAAAGCTGATCAATCTTATTCTTTAATTCGCCTGTAATCATATTTTACCTCTCAAAACATTTCAATTTTAAAAATCTGTCATATAAAATTTTAAAACTTCCTATACCCCATTTTATCAGAATCCTAGGACATTATCAAAAATTATTATAGTATCTACAGAAAAAAGCCTACGATAGGCTTTTTCTCATCTGACAATATCTTTATACATGTCTGGTCTTCTATCTCTAAAGAGACCCCAGTTAAGTCGCTCATTTGCCCCTTTATCAAGGTCATAAGTAGTTAAGAGGATTGCTTCACCTTGTCGTTCGGCTTGACTTAAAATAGCTCCTGTTTCATCGGTCATAAAGGATGAACCGTAGAAGTTTAGACTGGAACTTTGTCCCCCATTTTCTTCACAAGGAGTGACTTCTTCCAAACCATAACGATTAGCAGCAATAACTGGCACAATATTTGCTGCTGCGTGTCCTTGCATGGTACGTTGCCAATGACCACAACTATCTGTATCCAAAATCGGCTCCGAACCAATGGCTGTTGGGTAAAAGAGCAATTCTGCACCATTTAAGGCAAGGCAACGGGCTGTTTCAGGGAACCACTGGTCCCAGCAGATTCCAATACCAATCTTGGCATAGCGAGTATCCCAAACTTTAAAACCAGTATTTCCAGGAGTAAAGAAGAATTTCTCTTGATAATAATGGTCATCAGGAATGTGAGTCTTCCGATAAACGCCCAGCACTTCTCCATCTGCATCAATGACAGCAATGGAATTGTATAAGACATTACCATCTTTTTCATAGAAACTAATCGGTAAAACGACCTTTAGCTCCTTGGCAATTCCTTTAAAATGCTGAATAGCTGTAT
>ERZ772786.827-NODE-827-length-12281-cov-5.418371_pt1 | contig 12281 bp, 20 predicted proteins | sample MGYA00511473_ERZ772786 | MGnify/ENA primary metagenome ERZ772786 (study PRJEB29015, sample SAMEA2738025) | human oral metagenome | biome: human oral; feature: human-associated habitat; material: saliva | place: China | collected 2252 ...
TCAAAAATTATTAAAAAAATAAACTACTGGAGAGTAGCCGATCATGAATATAAACCTAAAAGAGTTATTACCTAAACTTTTTATACTACTTACTGTAAATCTAATATTTTTATTATTAAATGTCGACTTAGGTTTTATTTTAATGTATAATATTATATTTTTTGCCTCATTGTTCTATTTCCAAAGAGTATTTACATCAAGGTTAATAAATATAATGCTCGTTATTGTAGGTATTATTGCATCATGCTTTGCTATCTTTGTAATCTAATTCGTCAAAATATGGCATTACATTATAAGAAATTATTTAGAAGTGCAAAATTGTTAGTATCAACGACTGATTGATACTTTAAAACAGTGGAAAAGGAGATGAAATGAAAGTAAAAATGTTACATTCTTGGTGGAGTGATAAAAGACTGGAGAACTATATCAATGAATTTTTAGATGACTTGGAACATGAGGGGGTTGAAGTAGTAGAAATTCAGTACAGACCTACTTTTTGGGGATATTTTGCTACGGTTGTATATCAATAAGCTATAACTGTTTTTTGTATAACTCTATGCTTAAAAATGCTAATATTCAAATCTATATAGCAAGTTCCAAATTTTAGGAATGCAAAATAAACAAGCGCTGGAAGGAGTATGATTTTATGAAATCTATAAACATTTTGAAAGACAGTATTGGAAACTTTGAAATTCTTAACTATGAGGAACAAAACAGCGAGTACGAGGGCATGGTTATTCAACTTGCTAACAATAACAAAATTGTACGTTCTCGGTTAGCTAAGAAAACACCTAAGAAAGACGGATACTTTGTAGCATTTTGGGAAAAGGATAGCCAAAACGTTAATCATCCATTTTCAGAACTAGATAGTATAGAGGTGCTTGCGATTTTAATAAATGATGAAGATAAGCGAGGGATATTCTTAATTCCTAAAGAAGTCGCTGTGAAAAACAGGATTTTATCGAATGAAAATCAAAAAGGAAAAATGGCTATGAGGTTTTACCCGTCCTGGTGTAAGAATTTAAACTCTACTGCGCAAAAGACTCAAAGCTGGCAACTTAACTATTTCAAAGAGTACTGAAGCATGTATTTTTTAGGAACGCAAAATAAAAAGCGCTTGGGCGTGTGATAATGCAAATCTATGTGTTTCCAGTCACTAAAACTGGCAAGGAGAAAAATGAAATCGGTGCAACAAAGTAAAAGAGTAAAAGAACGTTTTGATGTTGAGCTTGGAGGAATAACTCAAGGCATTTCTATTATTACTGATAACAAAACGGGTATTCAATATTTGGCTGTAAATAATAGTGGTATCTCTGTAATAGTTGATAAAGAAGGTAAACCCTTACTTACTGATGTAGAAAATCAAACTCCTTTCGATTAATCTCATTTCAACATTTGTCAACTTCTACCTTATTGTTTATCTGCTTTCCCAGATAAGTTTATGCTTAGAAATGCTAAGGTTCGTAGAAAAATTTGTAATAATATTTAGGAGTGTAAAAACTTATGAAAAAAAGTAGAGTAAAGAAACGCAAAATTCAAAATAAATCAAATTTCTTTCTTTGTACTGCTTTCCTTATTGAATTTGGATATGTTTTATATTTATTGTTAATAGCTAAATTTGAGATTCCTTCTATATTTTGGATTGCTCTATGGCTAGTGCCAGTAGTTGGGAGTAGTGTTATATACATCTTAAGTAGGAGGAGTGTGGCTAAACGCGATGACTTGCCAGAAAAGTTTAAAGAGCAGTATAAAGACGGAGATGACCGCTCGACCTACTTATCATATTTTTTAGTGGTATTAAATTTAGCGTTTTACCCTTTTTTACATTCCACTCCAATTATCTTCTTGTGGTATTTTATACTTATCCTAGCTTTCATTCCATGGCATAATAACGAGAAAATATAAATAAGTTCAAATCTATATAGCAAGTCCTAAATTTTAGGAACTCAAAATAAAAAGCGCGATGTGCGCGTGAAGGGGAACGTATTTTAAATGAATAAAGAAGAAATAAAAAAATATAAGTCATTATTTTGGAGTTCTACAATAGGCTCGCTTATCTCTAGTGCTATTACAATCATCAGCTTTTTAATGATGAACCTTAAATTAGGTTTTATATTTATGTTTCTCACAGCTATTCTATTACTAACTAGCTACTTATCTGAGTTTACTTCGCTAAAGAAAGAATATAAAGATAATACTGTAAGTTTTTCTGTTCCATCAATAATAAAAAAAGGATATTCAGTAAATCCAAGTACTACTAAAGGAAAAATATCTTGGCTTACCAAATTTATGTTTCCAATAGTTTTAAGTTTGGCTTGTATTTTTGCATTGATTGTATTCTATTGGGATTAATATAACAAACAATTGATTATAAACATGATATTGTAAATCTATGTGTTTCCAGTCACTAAAAACTGGTAGGAGATGATTATGAAGTTTTTGTTATTCATTGATAAAGTTTATTCTAAGATAGTGATTTTTTTCTTACTACTTTCAATACCTTTTGCTATGGTATCTGTATATCTTTATATGAAATTACCAAATATTATACCTATTCAATGGGGAATAACGTTAAGCCCTAGTAATTGGGGGAGCAAAGCAACTATTTTTATATTTCCAATAGTTTTATTGATTGTACCAACTTTCATGTCGAAAAAAACAATAAATTCACAAGAGAAATCAATAACTGGGAGAATGGCAACAGAAATAATAATGTTACTTGTACTTGCAGTCATATTAATTATGATGATAGGAGCCTATTATTTTTATTTTAAGATGATTTAAAACGTCTTACCAAGTTGATTCAATGCCAAAACTAGTCAACTTCTAGCTTAGTTTTATCTGCTTTTATTGATAAATTTATGTGTTTCCAGTCACTAAAAACTGGTAGGAGTAATTTATGAAAAAAATTGCGTTATTTAGTTTTGCTGTATTTTCTATCGTATCGATTTCGGCTTGTACAAAAAATTCAGATAACAAGTATGATTCAGTGATTTCAGATTTGAAGTCAGAACTTGCTGTTAAAAGTGATTCAAAACTTACTATTGGTAAGTATAAATGGATCTATAAAGTTGTGCATAATGTAACAAATGCAGATATGTCCAAAGGAGATATGATTGAGGTTTACCCTAAAAGTGAGAGAGATTCCGAAAAGTTATCAAACATAAATACTGATTCACAAATGAATGATATCTATGCACAGAGTAAAATAGTCACTTTACAAAAAATAGTTTCTAAAATTGCTAAAAAACTCCCTAATGACAACTCTGGGATTGAGCTGGGATATCAAAGTGAGCAAAAGAGTAAGGGGCTTATCCCAATTGCTAGTTCTGTAAAATCTATGGATATTATTCCAATACATGATTGACAATTTTTACGATCATAATTTCAAACAATTAACAAGTGGACTTTGATATTACCGTGTTCAGATATTTTCAAATTGGGTGTAACTGACACAAATGATCCTTGCATTTGGCAAAAACAGTATGTAAACATTTTTGTTCAAAACCTGCGTATGTCTGTATAACTATTGCTCAGAACAAGAGCGACAATTTTGGGTTTCCCTTTTTAATAAGTCCTACAATCCCAAATACTACTTACAAAACTGTTTGTAGGTCAGTTAATGGTTGACATAACCACAAAGGAGGCTAAATATTGTCAAATTACTCATTAATAACTATCATCATATTTTTCATAGATATAATGATAATGCATAATATTTTTTACAGACTATTATTGAAAAAAATACTAAAGCCAAAGAAAAAAGTTATTTTAACTGGTGTATTATCTATCATTACTGGTTATATATCTACGATGTTAATAGCGATATCTCCCATTCTTATTTTTGAAACATCTAATAAAAATGAAGGGTTGATAAATTTACCTCTTACAATACTTGGTGTTTATGCAGTAAGTAACTTAACCTATTTATATTTAATAGCAATATTAATCTATTTAATATTTCTTTTCATAACTTTTCGGCCGAACAAACCAAACATATAAGATATACTTATCTATTAGGTAAATCATTGCTAGTTTCACCTAGCCAAAATCTCATTACATTAAAGAAAGAAGTTGTGTGCTTTTCATGGATGCTAGAACCTTAACAGAATACTCCGGACTATTCGGGATAATAGGCGGAGGATTTACCAGTGTTACTAACCTTGCTCTATGGCATAGAATAACCTCTGCCTCTAATAACTCTCCCTCAACCGAAGCAAGTGTGCAAACAGTAGAATTTATGGCGCAAAGACATGCTCCATTACTTGTTGCAATAGCTATTATTAATATCACTATTGTTATTCTTTTATTAGTAATAGGGATATTATCTTTAAAAAAATATAATGCGTTAGAAAATGTACACAAATCTCCTCCTATAATATTTATTGTTGCCAGTGTTCTCTTTTTTATTCCTTTTATAGGAAAATTAATTAGTGGGACTCTAGCTATTATTGGAGGTGTGTTATTTTTATCGAATCTGAATAGATTGGAATAGTCACATAGCCCCAACAAAATACAAATATCATATCACGCGCGTGAATAATGCTAAATTCGTGCAAACCTGAACCACATTAAAAGCTGATAGGAGTTTATTTATGGTAGAAAATCAAAAAACATCACAAATAAAATTAGATTTTTTAGATACACTTTATAATCTCATTCTCACTGAAGATATAACTGATGAGGAGCGTAGGGTGCTAACAAAAGCCAAAAATCTAGTGGAAAAAGGGGAGTATATTCCCAATGTCATCAGACGTATGCAGACAAATTTTACATTGGATGCCATAAATAGTAAATTATCTCCAAGTGTGAGTAAATTTTATAGCACATTACCTAAAATTCTTGCTGAGATTTTACCAGCATTCCCAGGTACCGGTTCAAGTCTAGGAATTCCTCTCTAATTTATCTGTGTAATCTCTAATATAAAATATTTCTCAATCCTCAAACTATGCCTTGCCTGACAATAGTACAAAAGGAAAAGGAGAAATTATGAATATTAAAGGGATCACAAAAAAAGACGGTACAAAAGTGTACCGCACAAACGTTTATTTGGGTGTGGATAGTCTAACTGGCAAGCAAGTACGAACAAGTGTAACTGCTAAAAGTCGTAAGATGTGTGAGACCAAAGCACACCAAGCTATTAATAATTTTATCAATAATGGGTCAACAATTGCAAGGAAAAAAGTCGTCTTTGATAACTTTAATTCTTTAGCTTTGAGTTGGTTTGAGAGCTATAAGCTGACGGTTATTTACGTAACTATATACTTCCTCCTCTTGGTTCATATAAGCTCTCTAAGATAACGCCAGTGTTATTTCAGGAACTTGTCAATAAATGGGCTCAGAATGCCAACACGGCTGAAATAGTAAACGGTAGACGTGAAAAAGGAAAATGTAAAGATTATAAACTACTTCTTAATTTCATAAAAAGGATTCTTGATTTTGGCATGCAACTAGGAGCAATTGAAGACAATCCAGCCACAAAAGTCTTTCCTCCAAAGCTAAAGACAAGGACAAGTAATAAAATCAAGTATTTTGATAACGTGGAATTAAAGCAATTTTTAACGTATCTTGATACATTAGAGCCAACTATCACCAATCAAAAAAACATAACCATATATAAGCTACTTCTTACCACTGGGTTACGTGTTGGGGAGGCTTTGGCGCTCTCGTGGTCTGATATTAATTTTAGTGATAAGTCCGTCAGTATAACAAAAACATTGATTCAACAAAGCAACGTGATACAAGAAGGAACAAAGACAAAAGAAAGTAATCGGATATTGTTTTTAGATAGCGAGACAATCCAGCTCTTGAAAGTGTGGCAAAAAAACCAAAATGACGGAGCTATCTCTTTACATGATTCTTTGGTATTTCCCTATCATCAAAAAACTAGGACCTATGAATTAGAAAAACTAAAGTTAGTTAGTCACTTCAATCATGCTGGAGTTCCTAACATTGGCTTTCATGATTTCCGTCATACTCACGCCAGTTTGTTAATAAACAATGATGTGAACCTTAAGGAGATACAAAGACGATTAGGTCATGCGGATTATGCTATCACAATGAACACATATAGCCACCTTGCGAAAAGTAAAGAAAAAGAGACTGCCGAAAAATTCGGCAATATCTTAAAAGCATTATGACTTTTAGGGTCGAACGTAGTAAAAAGCGTAAAAAAATATATTGATAGTCAGCATAACCCTTATATACCAAGGATTAAAACTCTATATTTTAACATAGTTCTATTCTAGCATAATCACTTTCATTCTTTTTATTCAAAAGTGTTCTTGTAATTTTTTTAAGTTAAACAAGATAATCATGTTATAATAATTTTAGTAGATGAAAGGAAGAAATTATGATTATCCGAGAACTTTGCCTTGAAAACTTTACCAAAATTCCTCAAGCCCTTCAAGCCGGCGTTGAGAGAATTGAACTTTGCGACAACCTCGACGTTGGAGGAACCACTCCTTCTTATGGTGTCATTGAAGAAGCTGCCAAATATGTTGCCGAAAGTAAGACAACTCTTGCTGTCATGATTCGTCCTCGCGGTGGTAATTTTGTTTATAATTCTCATGAACTTAAAATTATTGAAACTGACACCCTTAAAGCTGTTGAAGCTGGTGCCCAAAACATTGTATTTGGTGCCCTTACTCCTGACAATGAAATAGATACTGACGCACTTGAAACAGTGAGTATTGCCGCACAAGGGCTCCCAATCACTTTCCACATGGCTTTTGATGAAGTAGCTGATCAAGAAAAAGCAATTGACCAACTTGTCGAATTTGGCGTAGATAAAATTTTGACGCACGGTGGTCCACTTGACCAACCCTTAAATACTGACAAACTTAAAAGTATCATTGACTATGCTAAGGGAAAAATTAACATTATTATTGGTGGGGGTGTCAATGCTGAAAACTTTGAAAACCTCGCTCAATTAACCGGAACAAATTATGTTCATGGCACAAAAATTATCAAATTATAAATAAAAATTACTGATGGAATGTCCATCAGTAATTTTTATTTATTTTTAAGTCGGAATCTAACATAAAATTTTGTCAGTAAAAAGTTCGTAAGTAATATAATCAAACTCAAGAAAAATGGTCGAACAAAAATTAATGACAGAATCAATTCTACAATTGTCACAAACATCATCACTCTAAAAATAAGCACCCGTAAACCAGCTGTTTTAGCCGCTTTTTTCAGTGGATAAATTCTTGTTAAAAGTTGATAATCAAAAGCCGTTTGTAATGATAAAAGTTGAAAAATAAGCAAATAGTTAAATACAACCACCATAATAATAGCAACAATTCCATTATTAACAAAAATCATCGCTAAAATTGACAAAATAAGTAAACGAATCGTTAAACCAAGATAATCTCCTGACCGTAAAAAACTTCTTGTAAATAGATACTCATAAGTTCTTTTTGTTTTCGTCAGTAGAAAATCAAGATATTTCCGACGATGACTGTGTGATTTAAGTCCCTTAACATTCGTAAACAGTGAAAATAATCTTAAAGTTCCTGTTTTTCGTCCTTCTTCTAAATCAATCAAGAAAGCCCAATCCAAAAGTCCACTTTTTTGAGAAGACCAAATTTTGTAAGCCAACCAAGCCGCTTTGATTGCGACAAGTAAGACGAACCAAAGGACTAAGAAAATAGGATTAAATCTTAATAATGGAGCAGCAATCAAAACCAAAAGTGCTGACACAACTGCTGGAATAATCAAAGATCGGATTAAACATTTTACTAAATATGCCCGAACTTCCATTTCTTTTGTCAGTAAAAAAACTTTATCTGGACTCTCAATAAATGTTGCCAAACGTCCCACAATTTGACTAGCCAAACTGATCAAAATAACTAAAATAATTTTGCCCCATAAATTCAGCTGATGAATTTGTAGAAAGTTAATGTACTGAACTACCAAAGCTCCTAATAAAATCATCAGGAACAAAACAAAATGGTCATTAAAAACATAACGAAGATATTTTATATTTTGCTTATACCAAAGGTTACGTCGTTTTTTTAAAATTTCATTCATTTGACTTTCCTGCCTCTACAACTTCTTTAGAGTTTGGAATATTTCCTTTTGTTAAGGCAAGATAAATTTCATCTAAACTTGCCTTAGGCTGATTAAATTGAGTCCGTAATTCTTCTACTGTTCCAAAAGCAACAACTTGACCTTCATGCAAAACAATAAATTTATCACAGAATTTTTCAGCTGTGGACAAGATATGTGTACTCATTAAAATCGAACTTCCTGATTTTTTCATGTCAATCATCAAGTCAATCAAATCCTGAATTGCAAGCGGATCAAGTCCCATAAAAGGTTCATCAACAATATAGAGCGAAGGTTCCACTAAGAATGCGCAGATAATCATCACTTTTTGTTTCATCCCTTTTGAAAAATTCACAGGGAACCAATCTAATTTATCACTCAAGCGGAAAGTTTCTAATAATTTTTCAGCACGTTCAAAAGCCAAGTCAACAGAAATCCCGTAAGCTAAAGCTGTCACTTCAATATGTTCACGCAAAGTCAATTCTTCATATAAACTTGGTGTTTCTGGAATGAAACCAATTTTTCTACGATAGCCTTCTAAATCTTGTTGTAAAGTTAAGCCGTCTAATTCAATTTGTCCAGAATAAGGAGTCAAAAGTCCAATAATTTCTTGAATTGTTGTCGATTTTCCTGCCCCATTTAAACCAATGAGTCCAACTAACTCACCTTCTTTAATTTCAAAATTAAGGTCTTTTAAGACAGGATGCCCCAAATAGCCACCTGTTAGATTTGTTACTTTTAACATACATTCCTCTTTTCAATCTTATTCTATATTTATTATTGAAGTCATTCTTAAAATACGTTGCGCATAGCTCGGATTATCATCATCCTCGGCGATAACTTCTTTTAAGTCATCAAGATTATCTGTAATAATTCCATCTACTCCATTGAACATCTGTTCTCTCATATCCGTTTCGTCATTGACTGTCCAAGCAAAAACCATCTGCTTTCTTGCCTGAGCTTTATCCACAAAACTACTATTGAGTGTTGTGGCCTCCATGGTATAGGCCGACATCTTAGTTTGTGGGAAAAGTAAGTTGAAGGGAAGGATGAAACTCACTTTAATCTTAGGATTAATTTTTTGTTCAATTAAAAGAGCATTGTAATCTAAAGAATGAATCATAGCCTTATCTTTTAAAAGACGTGCACCATATTTTTTACTAAAATTTTCAACCATCTTTGGAGAATCAAATGGAGATACTTTAATCTCAACCAGTAATTTTTGGTTAACTTTTTCAGCAGCCGCTAAATAATCATCAAAACTTGGGATTAAAGCCTTTTTCCCATTTTCCGAAACAACTGTATTCGTCAATTCTGCTAAGGTAAGTTTTTGTGGCGGAATATCAATTCCAGCTAAATCTTTTAAAGTTGGATCATGGAAAACAACAAATTGATGGTCTTTTGTTTCCTGAATATCCATTTCAACATAATCTGGTTTTGATTTAGCCGTAGCTTCCATGGCTGGAATTGTATTTTGCACCCCATTTTCTTCATCAACTCCCCGATGTGAAATGGTTAAAGGGACAGTATCCATAAATCCTTCAACATAAGTCCAGCTCACTAAAGCAAAAATTAAAACAGCTAAAGTAGAAAAAATTATTTTATATTTTCTTCTAACTTTCGGAGATTTTTTTACTACTTCTGAAATTTCAAAGGCTTCCAAGTCAGCTTCTCTTATCAAGTAACTAAAAAGCATGACCAAACTCAAGGTAGATATAATAGAGCTTCCCAACCAAATCAAATCCAGTATTGACACTGCTCCCACAAGAGCAAAAGAAGTTTTATCCAGATAATCTTGGGCAAAGTAGCCGCCCATAAAAAGAAGCCCCTGCATTATTATACTAAATAAACCGATAAGTCCAAAATAAACAGATAGTCTGAAAAAATTTCTAACTCCTTTTGTTCGTTTTAAACTTTCTTTTATTGCTACTTTCAATGATTGACCTTTTAAAATCATCAGTGGAAGAGTCAAAATTAAACGGGTACTAATCCAAAATGTTATAGCATAAAATAGGAACAAAATTAGCATATTTTGCCAACTTTTAAAGAAAAATTCAAATGTAAAAACAGGAATTTTAATTTTCGACAAAAGTGGCGTACTAAAAACATAACGTCCAAAAGGAATAATTAATAGAAAATAAAATACGAAAAAGACTAATTGTTGAATTCTGACATTCTGAAGATCCGAAATAACTTGCCTAAATAAACTTTTTAAACTAAAAGTTCTCGCCTGAATCAAACGAATTCCTTGAAACTGAACGATGAATTGCAGATAAACCAAAAAGATGAGCACAAATAAGACAACTACGAGCCCCAAAACTCCTAAGAAATGCTGCCGAAGCAAGTTGCCAAGATTATTATAAGAAACATAAGGAATTCCACTAACTCGCATAATAAGCTCAGAAATGGATTCTAAAAGTGGAATAATAACAAGTGTGATGACTATAGTTGCCCCAACAAAAATCGAAAGATATTCAAACCAAAACTTAGAAAACTCTCGCAAATATTTAAAAATCAAACCAAGTGGCCGATTAGCATTCTTTTTCTTCTTAGCTTTTTTTCTCACCATACTCCTAAACTCCCCCATACTTTCTCTAAACAGAAGAATAATTTTCATTACATTATATCAAATTTATAAAATAAAAAATGCTTAAATTTAAGTTATAATAAATAAAAGTTTTATTTATTATAACATATTTGAATTTCCCTTTTTCGGCAATTCCCTTACGATTTAGTAAGTTTCAGCATTATTACTGGGATTTTTAGCTGATTTATAATATAATCTAAGTATATTATAAGTTTTGACTTTGAGTAAAGAGTCATTATTACTACTGGAGGACCTATCAAATGGAAGATTGTATTTTTTGCAAAATTATCGCTGGTGAAATTCCGAGCACCAAAATTTATGAAGATGATGATGTTCTTGCCTTCCTTGATATCACTCAAACAACTAAAGGGCATACATTAGTGGTTCCCAAAAAACATTATCGCAACATTCTTTCAATGACCGCCGAACAATCAGCTGAACTTTTCAGCAAAGTCCCTTTTATTGCCAACAAAATTGTTAGTAATCTTCATGCTAAAGGGATGAACATTTTACAAAATAATGAAGAAATCGCTGGTCAAACTGTTTTCCATACTCATATTCACCTTATTCCTCGTTTTGATGAAAATGATGGTTTCGTTGGAAAATTCACTGCTCATGATTATGATTTAGCTGAAATTGCTAAAGAAATCAATGGCCAATAAAAGGACATTACTATGATTGAATTATTTAAAGACTTAAAAAATATCATTGGCGAGTTGTCAGAAGAAGTCAACACGATGAAAATAAGGGTTGACCGCGTGCAAGAAGAAAGTATCAAAGCAGCACAAGTTGGTAAAGATATTCAAAAAAAGGTAGATGAATTTCAAATTTCTATTCAACCAAGAGTGGAAAAGATAAACGAGCTTATTAATCAAATAAATAAAAGGGTTGAATAATTTCAACCCTTTTATTTTTTTGATTTTTCTTGATGTTTATAAAACTGTCTCCCCCAAAAAATCCCCAATAATTGGGACAAGACAAAACTAACAACTATGACCAGCATTTTTTCGACATCATGATGTTGAATGTAGGTAAAGGTATGTTGTGAAAAATATAGAATACTAATGAATATAATATTAATAATATTCATTCCAATGATTCGCCAATGTCTTCCTTTGGTACTTTCCCAAAAACTGATAAAAAGAATGAGAATAGTAACGACCTCTAATCCAATCAGCGTCAGGTTCAGAACTTGAAAAAGATAGGCAATTGCAAAGATAATTGTTGTATAAGCCCATATAAATAATAACATACCTCATTCTAGCATGTTTTTTTATATTCTACAATAAATAAAAAAAAGAGAAAAATATTTTTCTCTTTTTTTAATGTTATTAGAATGATGCTGAATCAACTTTAACACCAGGACCCATTGTAGTTGTAACAGAAAGGTTTGTGATGTAAGCTCCTTTAGATGCGGCAGGTTTAGCAGCTGCAATTACAGAGTTCAAAGCTTTAAAGTTTTCAACAAGTTTTTCTGTATCGAATGAAACTTTACCGATTGGAACATGAACGTTACCAGCTTTATCAGCACGGTAGTTAACTTTACCAGCTTTTGATTCTTCAACTGCTTTAGTTACATCCATAGTAACTGTACCAGTTTTAGGGTTTGGCATCAAGTTACGTGGTCCAAGGACACGTCCAA